>Ga0066660_10000376_pt1 | contig 15178 bp, 16 predicted proteins | sample GraSoiAngelo_109_FD_75177 | JGI IMG/M metagenome (GOLD analysis project Ga0066660, IMG submission 75177) | Grasslands soil microbial communities from the Angelo Coastal Reserve, California, USA - 14_0903_12_20cm | ecosystem: Environmental > Terrestrial > Soil > Grasslands | place: USA...
AGCGCGGCGTCCTTCAGCCGGAAGTCGGCCGACAGGTCGATCACGGCGACGCCTGCCTTGGCGAGGCGCGCGCCGATCTCCATCGAGGCTCCGTGCGGCAGCGCCAGGAATGCGACGTCGACGTCTTCGAGGGAAACCGGATCGAGCTCCGAGTATGTGAGTTCAGTCCGCAGGTTCGGGTAGACGTCTGCGACCCTCCGGCCCGCGAACTCCCGGGACGTCGCGACGGTCGTCGAGAAGCCGGGGTGGCCTTCGAGCAGCCGAAGGAGCTCGGCGCCCGTATAGCCGGATGCGCCGGCGACCGCAGCCCGATACGCCATGTCCCTCCTCCCCGACGGCTTAGGTATACAGGGCGTTGTATATTTATGCAAACGGCTCAGGCGCGGATCGTCCACCCCGCGGCCCCAGCGGCCCGCGCGATCGCGTCCATGACGGCGTCGGCGTCGGCGTCGGTCAGCGTCCGCTCGGGATCGCGCAGGGAAAGGGAGAAAGCCAAGCTCATCGTCCCCTCGGGGACCTGCTCGCCTCGGTAGATGTCGAAGAGGTTCAGAAGAACCAGACGCTCCCCCGCCGCTCGGCTGATCACATCCTCGACCGACCCGATCCGGGTCTCGGCCGGCACAACGATGGCGATGTCGCGCGCGATGCCCGGGAAGCGCGGCGGCGCTTCGGCGACGCTGTCGGTGATCTCGGTGAAAAGCGAAACCAGGTCCAGCTCGCACACGACGACACGCCGAGGGAGATCGAACGCCTCTGCGATCGACGGGTCCAGCTCCATGAGGGCACCTGCGTGCGCGCGGCCGATCTCGATGGTCGCCGAGCGACCCGGATGCCCCACGCCGCCGCCGTCATTCTCGTTGACGGAGAGGGCCGTCGCGCCCAGCCCGTCCGTGAGCGTCTGTAGCACACCCTTGCCGTCTAAGAAGTCGAGCTCCCGCGATGGCGCGTACCAGTCCGGCTGCGTCGCGCCGGCCAACACGAATGCGATCCGTTCCCGCTCAGCGACGGTGCTCCCCTCGCCCGGTGCAAAGACATTCCCCATCTCGAACAAAACGACGGGGAGCGCGCTTCGCAACGAGTTTCGTTGCGCGGCGAGCAAGAGGCCGGGGATCAGCGATGGGCGAAGGATCGACTCATCCTCGGAGAGAGGGTTCGACAGACGCAACCTTCCCCGGAGGGGATGATCGTTCGCAAGGCCGGCACGATCGGCGAACCACGGCGGCAGGAGGCTGAGCGTCTGTGCTTCGGACAAGCCGGCGCCCAGCAGTAGCTGCCGCGCTATCCGGCGCCTGCGTTGATGCTCGTTCAGCCCGCCGATCCTGCCGCCGTCCGGCAGGGTCTCGGGGATGTTCTCGTACCCATAGAGACGGCCGATCTCTTCGACGACGTTCTCTTCGATCACCATGTCCGGCCGCCAGGACGGAGGCGTGACGCGTAACGTCGCCCGGGATGCTTCAACGCGGCACCCCATCGAGCCGAGCAACCCCGTCATCTCTCCAGCCGTAACGGACGTGCCGAGCAACCCGTTCGCGCGCGCAACGCGCACGCGGATCGGCTTCCGGACGATCGGCTTCGGATAGACGTCGAGCACGCCGCGCGCGACGGTGCCGCCGGCCAGTGAGGCGAGCAGGCCGGCCGCACGCGCCGCGGAAGGCGGCACGTTGTCGACGTCGGCGCCGTGCTCGAAGCGGACGCTTGCTTCGCTCCGCATCCCCAGACGACGCGCGGTGTGCGCGATGCGACCGGGTGCGAAGAACGCGCTCTCGAGCAAGATGCGGGTCGTCGTGTGGGATACCTCGGTGTCGGCGCCGCCCATGATCCCGGCGATGGCGACCGGCCGCTCGGCATCGCATATGAGCACGTCCTCTTTCTTCAACGCACGCTCCTGGCCATCGAGCGTCGTCATCGTTTCGCCTTTGCGGGCGCGCCGGACGACGACGGCCGCGCCGGCCAGCTTGTCGAGGTCGAACGCGTGCAAGGGATGGCCCCGCTCCAGCAAGACGTAGTTGGTCACGTCGACGACGTTGGAGATCGGGCGCATCCCCGCCGCCATCAGTCGCCTCCGCATCCACCACGGCGACGGGCCGATGGTCGCGTTCTCGATCAGCCGCGCGAGGTACCGCGGACAGCCGCGCGCGTCTTCGATCGTGACGGAGGCCAGTGTCGCGACGTCCGGCCCCGCTTCCGTCACGTCGGCGGGCGGAACGGTCAGCGGCAGCTTGTACAAGATGGAAACGTCGCGCGCGACGCCGAGGATCGAGAGGGCGTCGGGGCGGTTCCCCGTCACGTCGAGGTCGAAGATCACATCCTCGAGGTCGAGCGCCGAAACGAGGTCTTTCCCGACCGGGGCATCGGGATCCAAGATCATGATGCCGGCGTGATCGTCCGCGATCTGCAGCTCGCGTGCCGAGCAAAGCATGCCGTCGCTCGTCTCCCCGCGGACCACACGCCGCTCGATATCCATACCGTTTGGAAGATGCGCGCCCGGAAGCGCAAGTGGAACACGGTCGCCGACGGAGTAGTTGCGCGCGCCGCAGACGATGTCGCGCTCGGCCGTACCGTCGTACGCGCGCACGAGCATGAGGTTGTCGGCGTTCGGATGCTCGCGGACGGCGCGCACCTCGCCGACGACCACACCGCTGATGCCGCTGCCGATGCGGATCACCTCGTCGACCTTCAATCCGAACATCGACAGCTTGGTCGCCATCGCATCCGGGTCGTCGTCGACCGGCGTGAACTCGCGGAGCCACGAGAGAGGAACGCGCATCAGGCGTGGAACCCCGCGAGGAAGCGCTGGTCGTTCTCGTAGAACCACCGGATGTCGCGCACGCCGAGGGCACGCATCGCGACCCGCTCGGTCCCCAGCCCGAAGGCGAACCCGGACCAGACCTCCGGATCCCAGCCGACGGCCTTCAGGACGTTCGGGTGAACCAAGCCGGCGCCCATGATCTCGAGCCAGCCGCTGTGGCCACACGCGGAACAGCCGGCGCCCTCGCAGTTCATGCAAAGCACGTCGACCTCGGCGGACGGCTCGGTGAACTGGAAGTACGACGGCCGGAACCGTACGCGCTGGCGCGGCCCGAACAGCTCGCGCGCGAACGCGGCCAGTGTTCCTTTGAGGTCCGCAAACGAAAGACCTTTGTCGACGGCGAGCCCTTCGATCTGCTGGAAGACGGGCGAGTGTGTCGCGTCGAACGGGTCCCGCCGGTACACGCGCCCCGGCACGACGACGTAGATCGGTGGATCCTGCGCTTGCATCGCGCGTACCTGCACAGGCGAGGTGTGCGTGCGCATCACCAGATCCGTACCGTCGACGTACATCGTGTCCTGCATCGAGCGCGCCGGATGGTCCGGGGGGATGTTGAGCGCTTGGAAGTTGTACCAATCGGTCTCGACCTCGGGGCCTTCGGCGACACGGAAGCCCATCCCAATGAAGATGTCGACGATCCGGTCGGCCATCAACGTGAGCGGATGCGGATGGCCGATCTCTCTCTTGCGGCCCGGCGCGCTGACGTCGATCCGGTCACGTGCCAGCATCGCGGCCTGTTCGTCGGCGGCAAGCTCGCTTTCGCGCGCAGCGAGCGCCGACTCGATCGTCTCGCGCGCCTCGTTCAGAAGCCTGCCGATCTCGCGACGATCGTCCTCGGACAGCGAGCCCATCTCCGCGCGCACGCGCGACATCGGCGCTTTCCGTCCGAGCGCGCGCACACGCACCTCACGCAGATCGGCGAGCGTGGCGGCCGCGCGCGCCTCGTCGAGGGCGGTTCGCGTTGCCTCGGCGATCAGCGTTGCGGTTTCGGTCACATCTCCTCCAGCGGCAAGGTGAACGCGAACACCGTACCGCTCGGATCCGTGTGCTCGATGGATATCTGACCGCCGTGCGCTTCGATGATGCCTTTGCAGATGTAGAGGCCGAGGCCCGTGCCCGCGTGCCGCTGGCCGGTGCCGCGCCGGTAGAACTTGGTGAAGACGTAGGGAACGTGATGCCGGTCGATCCCAGGCCCAGAGTCGCTCACACGCACCGTGACGCGCGCGGAGCCGGCCTCTCCGCTCACGACGACGACGCCGGGGTCGCCGTGCTTGACTGCGTTCTCGACGAGATTGACGAGGACCTGCTCCACCTTGCCCAGATCGGCCGATACCTCCGGGAACCCCTGCGGGAAGTCCGTCTTCAAGCTGTGCGTGCCGCCGTTCGTCTTCGCGATGCGGTCGACGACCTGGGTAGCCAGGGCCGAAAGGTCGACCAGTTGCCGTTTCAGCTCCAGTCGGCCGGCTTCGAGACGAGAGAAGTCGAGCAAGTCTTTGAGCAGCCTGTTCATCCGATCGGCGTCCCAGTCGATCGTTTCGAGCATGTCTTGCTTCTGCTTGTCGTTGAACTTCTGCCAGTTCCGGCGCAAGGTCGAGGTGAAACCCTTCACCGACGTCAGCGGCGAGCGCAAGTCGTGCGCGAGCGTAGCGATCAAGTCGTAAGCCGACATCTCGCGACGATGACGGCGGCCGATGTCCCTGATCGTTGCGACGACTTCGTCGAGCGTGCCGTCCTTCCATCCGTAGGCGGTGCGAACGGCAACCCATCGCTCGGTGCCGTCGCGGCACGTCAGCATGTACTCGCGTTCGGGCGAGCCGGTTGCGAGGCGTGGTGCGACGGTGAACGGGTCGGCTCGCTCGTGAACGAGGAACCCTGCGGTGTGACGCAGGCGCAGCACCTCTCCGTACGGACGTCCGAGCGCTTCGTCGCGCGACCATCCGGTCAGACGCTCGGCGGCGCGGTTAATCTGAGAAACCGTACGGTCCGGGCCGATAAGGACGACGCCGTCCGGCAGCCTGTCGAGTATCGTTTCGCCGGTCATCGAGCCCCGCTCGCCCCTCCCGCCCGGCCTGCCGTCATTCGCCCGGTGCGCGCCCTCGCTCCAGACCCGCGCGCGCGACTTCGACCAGCGCCCCGAACGCAGCCGGATCTTTCACGGCCATATCCGAGAGCACCCGCCGGTCGACGTCGACCTCTGCCAGCTTCAACCCGTTGATCAGTCGGTTGTACGACAACCCGTGCTCGCGCGCCGCCGCGTTGATGCGCGCGATCCAGAGCCGACGGAAGTCGCCCTTGCGCTTCCGGCGGTCGTTGTACGAGTACCGCAGGGAATGCAGAACCTGTTCGCGCGCGGACCGGTAGAGCCGGCCGCGAGAGCCCCGATACCCGGACGCGCGCTCCAGGACGGTCCGGCGTTTCTTCCGTCCGCTGACGCTTCGTTTCACGCGAGCCATGGCTCAGCCTCCCAGCAAGCGGCGCGCGCGCGCACGATCGGGCCCGGAGACGACGATCGAGCGGCTCAAGCGGCGCTTCCTCTTCGACGGCTTCTTCTCGAGGATGTGGCGGAAGTACGCCCGCTTGCGGACGATCTTGCCGCTCCCCGTGCGGCGAAGTCGCTTCGCAGCCGCGCGGTGGGTCTTCATCTTCGGCATCGCGTTACTCCCCTTCGGCTTTCTCGCGCTTCACTACCGACCGCTTCGTCGGCGCGAATACGATGGTCATATTCCGGCCGTCGAGCTTCGGCGGCGTCTCTACGTGCGCGATCGGCTCCAAGTCGCCGGCCAGCCGGTCGAGGATCTTGGCCCCGAGCTCTGTGTGGGCCATCTCCCTTCCGCGGAACATGATCGTCACCTTCACCTTGTGACCGCCGTTGAGGAACCGCTCGATGTGTCCCTTCTTCGTCCGGTAGTCGTGGATGTCGATCTTCGGACGCATCTTCATCTCTTTGAGGACGGAAGACGCTTGCTTACGTTTCGCGTCCTTCGCCTTGACCGCCATCTCGTAGCGGTACTTGCCGTAGTCGAGCAGCCGGCACACGGGCGGCCGCGCCTGCGGCGCTACTTCAACGAGATCCAGGTCGAGCTCGCGTGCGATCCGCAATGCGTCCTGCAGCGCCAGAACACCCACCTGGCTTCCGTCCGGGCCCACGAGGCGTACCTCGGGGGCGCGGATCCGGTCGTTCACTCTCGGTTCACTTGCGATCCAGCATCACCTCATCGATTCGATGGACAAAAAGAAGGGACGCCCGAAGGGCGCCCGGAACGAACCTCTTCACAACCCGTCCGGTTCTGTTTCGCACCCGGTGGGTGAGGAGTCCCAGCTCCTTCTTTGCGCGCGAACGCATATTTCGCGCACCCGGGAAGTATAGAGGTGACGAAACCGGGTGTCGAGGACGAGGCCGTCGTCTGCCTGAGTCGCGGCCGCTCAGGCGGGCCGGACGTTGGCTGCCTGTTGGCCTTTCGGGCCATCGACGATGTCGAACTCGACGCGCTGGCCTTCGCTCAACGTGCGGTAGCCGTCCATCTGGATGGCGCTGTGGTGCACGAAAACGTCGTCGCCGTCCTCGCGTGATATGAAGCCGAAGCCCTTCTCGTTGCTGAACCACTTGACGGTGCCTTGTGCCACCCTTCCCCTCCTGGCCCGCCGCGCGAACGCGGATCAACCCCCTGCGCCGTCGCCCAGCGCGGCGCGAGCGTACCACACCCACAAACTGCCAGGAAAGAGGACGTATGGCTCTCGGTCAGGGCACGATCTTCGCGATGGGAAGCTCGATTATGTCGGTCGCTCCTCGTTCCTTCAGGAGCGGGATCAACACGTTGATGTGCGACTTCTCGACGACCGTTTCGACCGCGTAGTCGTCTCCGGACGTCAGCTTGGAGATCGTCGGTGCTTTCATCGCCGGCAGGATGTCGAGCACGCCGGCCAGCGACGCTTCCTCGACGTTCAGCTTCACGAGCACCCGGCCGCGCGCGGCCAGAACGCCGAGGAGCAGGATCTGGACGTCGGTCATCGCCTGGCGTTTCGCCGCATCGGCCGCCGATGCGCGGTTGGCGATCAGCAGCGTCGGCGAGTCGACGAACGTCTCGACGATCTTGAGGCCACTCCGTCGAAGCGAGGACCCCGTCTCCGTGGCCTCAACGACCGCGTCCGCGATGTCGGGAACCTTCGCCTCGGTCGCGCCGTAGGAGAGGAAGACGTGGACCGGGATCCCGAGCTTCTCGAACGCGCGCGTCGTGATGTTGGGGTACTCGGTCGAGATGCGCGAGTTCGCGGGGAGCTGGTCGGCGCGCTCGATCGGAGAATCCTTCGGAACGGCGAGCACGATCCGCACGCGGCCGCCCACGCGTCCCGCGTCCCCGAGCTCGCAGAGGATCTCGACGTCGCTCTGCGTCTCTTCGATCCAATCTCTGCTCGTGATCCCGACGTCGAATAGCCCCTCTTCGATGTAACCCGGGATCTCCTGCGGGCGAAGGATGGAGACGCGATCGATCCTGGGATCGACGATGGATCCGTGGTAGTCCCGGTCGGAACCGCGCTTTAGGGCAAGGTCGGCCTGCTCGAGCAGCGCCAGCGTGTTCGCTTCGAGCGAGCCTTTGGGGATGACCAGCCGCAGCACGGGCGGATGCTATCAGAGGGGTCCGGCGTCCTCGGCCGGCTTTTCGAGCCGGCGCATCAGCGCTGCCATCTCGATGGCGGTGGCCGCCGCGTCCCAGCCTTTGTTGCCCTCGGCCCCACCGGCGCGCGCATCGGCCTGCGCGCGGTCGTCCGTGGTAAGGACGCCGAGTGAGATCGGGATGCCGGTCTCCAGCATCGCGCTCATCAAGCCGCTCGCAGTCTCGGTGGAAACGAAGTGGAAGTGCGGCGTGCCGCCGCGGATGATGCAGCCCAGAGCCACGACGGCGTCGACCCCCCGCGTCTCTGCGATCGCGCGCGCGGCAAGCGGCAACTCGAACGATCCCGGCACCCACTCGACGGGGACATCGGAAGCGCCGCTGGCGGTGAAGCATTCGAGGGCCCCTTCCACCAGGAGCTCGGTCACCTCGTGGTTGAAGCGCGAAGCCACGATGGCGAACCGCAAACCGCGCGCGTCGAGCGGCTGGTCAGGGGGCTTCATCCGGCCCGACAACGGGGTCTCCTCCGGCAACCAGGTCGTTGATCTCGAGGTCGTGACCCAGCTTCTCTTTCTTGGTCCGAAGGTACGCGATGTTGTGCTTGGTCGCGAGGGTCTGGAGCGGGACGCGCTCCACGATCGCCAAGCCGTACCCCTCGAGCCCCGCCCGCTTCGTCGGGTTGTTCGTCAACAACCGCATCGATTTCACGCCGAGGTCGACGAGGATCTGCGCACCGACGCCGTAGTCGCGCGGGTCGGGCGGGAAGCCGAGCGTCATGTTCGCCTCGACGGTGTCCTGGCCGCTCTCTTGCAGCTGGTACGCGCGCAGCTTGTGCAGCAAGCCGATGCCGCGGCCCTCGTGCCCGCGGATATACACGAGCACCCCTCTCCCCTCGTCGGCGATCTGCGCGAGCGCGTTCTCGAGCTGCGTTCCGCAGTCGCACCGGAGCGAGTGGAAGACGTCGCCGGTCAGGCACTCGGAGTGCATACGCGTGAGGACCGCCGTGCCATCGGAGATGTCGCCGATCGTCAGCGCGATGTGATGTCGTCCGTCGAACGACTGGTAGCCGATCGCGACGAACTCGCCGTACCGCGTCGGCAGCTTTGCCACTGCTTCGACCTCCCGGCGCACGAGCGTTTCGTGGCGCCGGCGGTACGCGATGAGGTCGGCGATCGAGATCAGCTTCAGCCCGTGCTGCGAAGACACCTCCCGCAGCTGCGGCAAGCGAGCCATCGTGCCGTCAGCATTCATGATCTCGCAGATGACCCCCGCCGGATACATACCGGCGAGGCGCGCGAGGTCGACCGCTGCTTCTGTGTGGCCAGCGCGCTTCAGCACCCCGCCGGGCTGTGCGCGCAAGGGGAACGTGTGACCCGGTTTCCGGAAATCCTCCGGGACCGCGTTGGCGTCGAGCACCTTGCGGACGGTCGCCGCTCGGTCGTAGGCCGAGATCCCTGTGCTGCCGTTCGCGAGATCGATCGGAACGCTGAACGCAGTCTCGTGTGTCGATGCCAGCTCGGGAACCATCGGAGGGACCCCCAGCTGGTCGAGGCGCTCGGCGACGATCGGCATGCAGATCAAGCCACGTCCGTGTGTTGCCATGAAGTTAACGATCTCCGGCGTGACGCGCTCCGCGGCGATGATGAAGTCGCCTTCGTTCTCGCGGTCCGCATCGTCGACGACGACGACGATCTTCCCCTCGCGGATGTCGGCGACTGCCTCTTCGATCGTGGCGAACATGTCGGCTCTAACGGCGCCGCTTCGCCGGCTTGGAGGCCGGTCGCTTCGCGGTTCGCTTCGCGGCCGGAACCGGCCGTTTCGCCGGCGTCTTCTTCGCTGTGCTCTTCTGCGCCGGCCGCGAGCGCGACGGCGGGACCGGAGGTGTGTGCGCGACCGATCGCGTTGGGGGCGGCTTCGGAGCGGCCGGGTGCGGCGCCTCCGCACGCTCCTTCGGCTGCTCTTCGAAGATCGTGAACGTCGGGCGCGGTGTGCGCGCAGCCATGTGGCGCTCGACGTACTTCGAGATCACATCGACCTCGACGTTGACCGAGGCACCTTGTCCCTTGCGACCCAACGTGGTCACCGAGACGGTGTGCGGGATCAGCGCAACGCGGAAGCGATCGCGATCAACCGCGACAACGGTGAGGCTTACACCGTCCAATGAGACCGACCCTTGCGGCGCGAGGTAGCGGGTCAGCTCGAAGGGCACGGTCACCTCGAGCACCTCTTGCGCGCCGACGCGCCGGCGGCTGCGGACGAGCCCGACCGCGTCCACGTGACCTTGCACGATGTGGCCGCCGAGCCGGTCGGTCGCGCGGACGGGACGCTCGAGGTTGACGTCCTCACCGACCTCCAGGATGCCGAGGTTCGTCCGAGCGACGGTCTCAGGGACGAGGTCGCAGGCGAACGCCTCTTCGTTCCGCTCGGTGACGGTGACGCACGCACCGTTGACGGCGACCGAGTCGCCGATCTGCAGCTCTCCGACGATCTCCGGAGCACGAACCTCCAGTCGCGCGCCGCCGCCGCGGCGCATGAGCCGGACGACGCTTCCTTGGTACTCCACGATCCCTGTGAACATCAGACCCTCGGCCTCGCTTCGATCTTGACGTCGGCGCCGGTCCGGCGCACGGATGTGATGGTGAGCTCGCGCGCGTCCGCGATGTTCGGTGCGACGAGGCCGGCGATGGCACTGAGCCCGACCTGCCCGAGCAGCTTCGGCGCGATGTAGAAAACGTAGCGGTCGACGAGGCGGCGCTCGACCAGATCGCCGATCAACGTCGGGCCGCCCTCGACGAGCACGTCGGTAATCTCACGCGACCCCAGCTCTTGGAGGAGAGCCGCAAGATCGACGCGTCCCTCCAGCGCCGGAACGCGCACGACCTCTGCGCCGCGCGCGTGGATCGCCTGCACCGATTCGTCGGAAGCCTTCGCGGTGGTCACGACGAGCGTCGGGGCCGCGTCGTCGAGCACCGTAGCCGTCAACGGTGTGCGAGCCGCCGAGTCCACCACGATCCGCAGCGGCTGTGGGCCGGTGTAGCCGCGGAGGCGGCAGGTGAGCGCAGGGTCGTCGGCCAGCACGGTGCCGATGCCTACGACGACTGCGTTCGACCACGCGCGCATCCGGTGCGCATCTCGCCGGGACGCGAGGCCCGTTACCCACTTCGACGACCCATCGGCAGCGGCGACGCGTCCATCGAGCGTCGAGGCGATCTTGACCGTGACGAACGGCGTGCGTGTCTTGATCCACTTGGCGAAGCCTTGGATCAACGACCGCGCTTCTTCTTCGAGCAAACCGGTCCTGACCTCGATGCCCGCGCCGGCGAGCGTGCGTACCCCCGCGCCGGCTTCGATCGGGTTGGGATCCGTGGTTGCGATCACCGCGCGCGCGATACCGGACTCGAGGAGCTGGGGCGCGCACGGCGGCGTGCGTCCGTGGTGGGTGCACGGCTCGAGCGTGAGATAGATCGTCGCGCCACGTGCGCGCGCGCCGGCCGCCGCGAGCGCTTCGACCTCGGCGTGCGCGCGTCCCGCGCCCTGGTGCCACCCCTCGCCGACGATCTCGCCGTCCGAGACGACCAGCGCTCCGACCGGAGGATTCGGCGCGGTTCGGCCACGCCCGCGCTCGGCGAGGCGCAGCGCCCGGCGCATCAAAACGGTGTCTCGGTCGGTCACGTCGTCACTATACCAGTGGGTAACCGGCCCTTATTTCGGGGCTTTTCGCCTTTCAGGCGCCGTCTTCTGCGCTGCCGCGGCGGTCGATCGCGTACACGCTGCCGGGACGTTTCTTCGAGAAGCTCTTCATCTCGGTGGCGACCTCCACGAGCTCCCGATAGTCCTTCACGGGATGATGCTCGTTCGTCGCCGCTCCGATCGACACGCTGAGGAGGGGATATTCGAGCTCCCTTCCGAGGCGGTCGGTCACGACCACCGTGCCGCGCGTCGCGTCCTCGGGGTCGTACAGGTCCTTCACGTCCTTGTCGAATCGCGCGACGATCGCCTGGGAGAGGGTTTCGCAATCTTCGGCCGACGTCAGGACGACGAAGTCGTCTCCGCCGATGTGTCCGATGAACTGATCGTCCGTGGTTGCCTCGCGTAGAACCGTCGCGAGGTAGTTGATCGCGCTGTCGCCCCGGATAAAGCCATACCGGTCGTTGAACGCTTTGAAGTTGTCGAGGTCGAGCCAAAGCACGGCGAAGGTCTCCCCGTCGGCGACGCGGCGTTGCATCTCGGCTTCGATCTGGACGTTACCCGGCAGACCGGTGAGCGGCGAAACGGAACGCATCTCACGCGTTCGGCGAAGCGTCGTCTTCACGCGCGCGACCAGTTCCATCGGGTCGAACGGCTTCGAGATGTAGTCGTCGGCTCCGGCCGTCAGCCCGAGCACCTTGTCCGCAGACATCGATTTCGCCGTCAGCATGATGATGCACACGCCGCTCGTCCTGCCGTCGGTGCGGAGGCGTTGGCACACCTGGTAGCCGTCGAGCTTCGGCATCATCACGTCGAGGATGACGAGGGAAGGAACGCGATCGTGCGCGACGGCGAGCGCCTCTTCCCCGTCGACGGCGGTGAGCACCTCGTACCCTTCGAGCCGCAGGTTGAGCTCGACGAAGCGCAGGATGTCTGGATCGTCGTCGGCGACGAGGATGACGTCCGCCATCAGGCGTTCGCCTCTCGTTCGCTCAGAAGCTCTTTGAGCGCGCGCGCCGCTTCCGCCGGATCCGGCCGAGAGAAGATCGCCGACGCCGCGCCGAGCACGGTCGCGCCGGCGTCGAGCGCGTCGCGCCCGGTGTCGAGATCGATCCCACCGTCGACCGCGATGGCGACGTCGAGGCCGCGGCGATCGATCTCCGCGCGCGCGGCTTCGATCTTCGGCAGCATCTCGGGGATGAACCGCTGCCCCGCCCAGCCCGGGTTGACCGTCATCACATTCAGAACATCGACACGTTCGAGGAACGGCAAGATCGCGTCGAGGGGCGTCGGTGGGTTCAGCGAGATCCCTACCCCGAGCCCAAGGGAGCGTGCTCGCTCGATCACCGGCTCGGGGTCGGGGGTCGCCTCGATGTGGGCGACCACCGACGTTGCGCCGGCTTCGGCGAATTGCGCCGTTTGTCCCAGCGGGTCGGTCACCATGAGGTGGCACTCGAGGGGAAGCGATGTGACCGCACGCAGGGCCTTCACGACGACGGGGCCGATCGTGATCGGAGGGACGAAATGGCCGTCCATCGCGTCGATGTGGAGAAGGTCGGCGTACTTCTCGACGCGCGCGACCTCCTCTCCCAGTCGGGCGAAGTCGGCGGAGAGGATCGACGGTGCAAGCTTGTACCGGGCGGCCATGCGGCCACGATTGTAGCCGAGGGTCGTTTACGCACCTGCGAGTGGACCACCGGCTTCGAATCGCCGGCCGCGCACGAACTCCTCGATCGGCATGGGGCGCTTCCCTTCGAGCTGAACCTCGTCGAGCGAGAGGCCTCCCCGGCCGGTGGCGACGACGAGCCCGGGGGCGGCCGACAGCACGGTGCCCGACGGTCCCGACCCTTCGACGGCGCGTGCTCGCCACACGATCAGCCGCTTCCCGCCGGCGGTCGTGAACGCTCCCGGCCTAGGGTTCAACGCACGCACGAGGTTCGCAAGCTCTCCCGCGGAACGTTTCCAGTCGATCTCAGCTTCTTCCGGCTTGAGCTTCGGCGCAGGGCTGGCGTCGATCTCGCCTTGCGGGATCGGTTCGAGCGCCCCTCGCTCCAGCTCGTCGATCGCGCCGACCAACAACCGCGCGCCGATCGGCGCGAGCCGGTCGAGCAGCTCCCCTGCGGTTTCCTGCGGCCCGACTTCGACGCGTTCGACCGCAACCACCGGACCCGTGTCGACGGTCGGCTCGAGCATGAAGACGGATACGCCGGTCTCCGTCGCACCGTCCATGAGCGCGCGCTGAACGGGCGCCGCGCCTCGGTACGCAGGGAGCAGTGAGAAGTGCGCGTTCATCGCCGGCGCCACCGAGAGAACCGACGTGGGCAAGATGTGTCCGTACGCAACGACGGCGAGCGCGTTCGGCTCGAACACCGAGAGAGCGTCCGCGAACCCCTCTTCTTTGGGTGAGGCCGGCTGCAGGATGGGAAGACCGTGTTCCTCCGCGAGGTCCTTCACCGGCGACGCGCTAACGCCGCGGCCTCTGCCGCGCGGTTTGTCGGGTTGCGTGACGACTGCGGCGACGTCGTGCGGCGACTCGAGCAACGCGCGCAGAGCGGGAACCGCAACATCGGGCGTCCCCATGAAGACGACGCGCATAACGTCAGAGCCTCTTGGAGGCGTTCGTGCGCGGCGGTGGCGACATCCCGAAGTCTTGATCGCGCAGTGCCTTCATGGCTTCTTTCCGAAGCTCGGGTGCGAGGCGATCGATGAACAGGATGCCGTCGAGGTGATCGATCTCGTGCTGGAAGATGCGCGCGAGGAACCCTTCCGCTTCCTTCTCGATCGGAGCACCGGCAAGGTCTTGCGCGCGCACCTTCACCGCGGTCGCGCGCGTCACGGGATAATACGTGCCGGGCAGCGACAGGCAGCCCTCTTCCGCTTCTTCGGTTTCCTCCGATGCCCACACGATCTGCGGATTCACCAGCGTGCCGCGCTCACCTTCATCGCCGGAGTCGTACACGAACAGCCGGAGGAGCCGACCGACCTGCGTCGCGGCGAGTCCGACACCAACGTCATGCATCGTCTCGTGCATGTCCAACGCCAGCTGAGCCAGATCGTCGTCGAACGCCGTGACCGGCGTGGCTTTCGATCGCAGGATGGGATCGCCCAGCGTGCGGATCGTCAGGATCGCCACTTCGGTACGAACACCTCCCACGGCAGGTCAGAGGCGGTGTCCGTTTCAGCCGGTTCCGGCTTTATGAAACGGAGTGCACCGCCAAGGAGGTCGAAGTGGCACCTTCCACGAAGCGCGTCCATCGCTACCGCGCTGCCCAAGCGCGCGAGCAAGATCAAGAGGCCCTCGCCGGCTTCGCTGGCTGGCTCCGGTTCCAGGGCTTCGCCGCGCGCACGGTCGAGACGTACCACGACCGTGCCGTATTCGTGTCGAAGCGGTTGCACGAGCAAGGGCTGAGTCTCCTTTCAGTTACACCGGAGGGCATGCTACCCGCACTCCCGGCGGACAAGAGCGCGAGCTATTTCAACAGCACCGTTCACGCCTTGCGTGCGTTCGAGCGGTACAGCGGCCGCGCGCTGGTCGGCACACTCAAGGCGCGCCGGCGCGGCCGGGCGCTCCCGCGGCCGCTCTCCACCGAGGAGGAGCTCCGCTACATGACCGCCGCCGCCGAGATGGGCGGGCGGCATCACGTCCTCGCGTTGCTCGGCCGTTACGCGGGCCTCCGCGTCCACGAGGCCGCGACGGTGAAGTGGGCCGACGTAGGAGCGCGGCTCCGCGTCGTGGGCAAAGGGAACAAGGAGCGCGCGGTTCCGGTTCACCCGCAACTGCGCGCGGTGCTCGATGCCTGGCGCGAGTCGTGCCCGTCGCGCGTATGGGTGTTGCCGCCGCGCGAGTCCAACCTGCTTGGGGATCTGGCGCGCAAGAATCCGCGCGGGTGGCGCGCGGATAACGACGTTCACGTTTCCCGCGGCACGGCGCTGCTTTACCACCGCGAGCCGCTCACGCGCGCGGGGTTGCAGAACGAGCCGGGCTCGTACCACCGGCTCCGCCACACGGCCGCCACGAGGCTCCTGCGGGCCGGTGCGAGCCTGCGACAGGTGCAAGAGTTTCTCGGCCACT
>Ga0066660_10000380_pt1 | contig 15108 bp, 16 predicted proteins | sample GraSoiAngelo_109_FD_75177 | JGI IMG/M metagenome (GOLD analysis project Ga0066660, IMG submission 75177) | Grasslands soil microbial communities from the Angelo Coastal Reserve, California, USA - 14_0903_12_20cm | ecosystem: Environmental > Terrestrial > Soil > Grasslands | place: USA...
AAACCACTGGCCCGCGCCCGCTGATGGGGAGCAAATGCGTTTCGATCCCACGCGCCTCGAGCATCTCGACCAGATGCGCCGCATTCTTCTGGATGTTCGGTGTGTCGCTGGCAATGTTCGGGATCGACAGGAATTCGCTCAGCTCGCGGATGATGCGGTCCTCGTTGTCCATCCGATAGTCGCGCACTTCCTGAGCAACTTGTGCAGGCACCGGAGGAGTTGACTTCTGCGCGAGCGCCGGATACGGTAAAAGGGCAATCAACAGAGTGACCACTATGTTTCTCAAAGTTTCCCTCCTCTAAGGCTCCCGGCGGCTTTGCTGCCTGAGAGCAACACGGCTGGCCCGGCGTGGCCTGCCCAGCGATTCTATCTGACCCGTAAGGTCTGTGCTCGTTTGCCGGTTTCTTCCCGCGGTGTGAAGGTTCCGCGGCGCCATTTTGGAGTTGTAGATGAGTGAGTTTGCGCTGGAAGTCGAAAACCTCGTAAAAGTGTATACCTCACGTGGGAAAGCACCGATCCGCGCCATCGACGCTATCAGTTTCCGCGTGCCAAGCGGGATCATTTTTGGTTTGCTTGGACCCAACGGCGCGGGCAAGTCAACGCTGCTGCGTATGCTCTCCACGCTCACGCGACCGACCGAAGGCACCGCGAAGGTCCTGGGCTGCGATGTCGTGAAAAGACCCATCGAAGTGCGAAAGCGGATCTCTTCGGTGATTCAGGCGACGGCGGTAGAGCTGTTCTTGTCCGTGAAAGACAATTTGCTTACCTACGCGCGCTTCCAGGGACTCGACAAGGTGACGGCAGCGCGCCGCGCCGATGCCCTGATCGAGGGATTTCAACTCGGCCCGCAAGTCGACCGCAAGGTGCAGGATTTGAGCGGCGGTTTCCGGCGCCGCGTGCAAGTCGCGAAGGTCTTCATGGTCAATACGCCGGTGCTCTTCCTAGACGAATTTTCCACCGGAATGGATCCCATCTTGAAGCGCCAAGTAATGAATCTTCTGCGCACCGAAGTCGAGAAGGGAAGAACCATCATCCTTACGACTCAGATTCTCAGCGAAGCGGAAGAGCTTTGCGACGACTTCCTCATCATCAACAGGGGAAAACAGATCGCACGCGGCGACCTAAACACGCTGAAGCTGCTTTCCCAAGGCGTGTACGAGATCACGTTGGCGTTCGACCATCTGCCGGAAAACATCCAGGCAGAGATTGCCGCGCTCTCGCCCATCCGTTTCACCATCGAAGCAAACACGATTGATCTCGCTCTCAAGATCGAAGAAAGCCGGGTCATGGAGGTTGTCAGCGCGCTCTCGCGCAACCGCCATGTTCTGCGCGTCGAAGTCCGGGGCGCAAGCCTTGAGGATATTTTCGTCGAATTGACGACCCGGGAAGGGAAGGAACTCACTTGAGCGCACTATCCGCCGTTGTCTATCGCGAAGCCAAGATTCGCGCGACGAACTTCACTTTCATTTTCTGGGATCTATTCTTCCCGCTCCTCTACATGCTGGTCTTCGGCGTGGGCGTCAATTCCGCTCTTGGCGCGCCCACAGGGATCGGGAATGTGAGTTACCACGAGTTCTTTCTGGCCGGAATTCTGGCCATGGCCAGTTTTGCGATTGCCTCCAATACCTCCTGGTCGTTTTTCCTCGACCGCGACAACGGCATCTTCTACGAGATGCTCACCTACCCCATGAGCCGCAGCGAATACCTGCTCGGAAGAGTCATCTTCAACGTTCTCATCGCCGTCGCACAGGGTGCCCTCACCCTTGCTGTCGGCCGTGGGCTGCTGGGCATTCGCGTCCAGTGGCCGAAATTACCGCTGCTACTCGCAGGCATGGCCATCGGCACCGCCGGCTGGTTTTTCTTCTATGCGATCTTTGCTTTGAGGATCCGCCGCAACGACATTTTTAACAGCATTACCAGCGTCTTCTACTTTGTCTTCATGTTCGCCAGCTCGATGTTTTATCCGCTCGAACCACTCCCGGTCTGGCTTCGCCGAGCCGCGCTCCTGAATCCCATTACCTGGGAGATCGATTGGCTGCGCTATACCTCCATCGGGATCGGCAATTTCCATTTGGTTTTGCTCGAGGGGGCGGCATTCCTGATTTTCTCGCTGGCCTGTTTTGCCTATGCCGTTCGCTGCCTGCAGCAGCAGGAGTAGTTATCTCGGTCGGGTTTGACCCTTTTGCCAATCGGTGCTGTTCCGGGAGAGGCAGCTCCCCCAAGCTGGGGACAGCCAGTTAAGGACTGATTGGGCACAGTACCATTCCTCAGGCCGTTCTATCTTCTAGACTTAGAGTGCGCTTCTCACGGAGGACTCGCATAGCTATGCCTCGCCGCGCTTTGGCTGCGATGCTGGTGTTTCTGCTGGTGGGCATTCCCCTGCCTGGCAGACCTGCAGGCTCTCCGAACCTCCTTCCGCTAGGCGTTGTCACGCAGGCCTCTGGCGCGCACTTCAATGCCGCCAAGCTTTCCGCAGGTGCCACCATTTACGACGGTGACGGCTTGTCCACGGAGGCCGAGGGGGCGCTGCAATTCCGTGGTTCGGCTGCGCAGTTGTATCTGCCTGGCTCCAGCGGCGTTACCTTCCATGGCCTTCCGATGGGAACCCAGGCCCGGCTTCAAATCGGTACTGTGGTCTTTTCGACGGCCAAGGCCGCCGCCATGGAAGTCCTTGCGGATGAAGCTTTTATTCGCCCACTTGCCGATGCTCCCACGGTTGCCCAAGTCACCGTTGTCGGCCCGAAAGAACTGCAGATCAGGGTGCGGCGCGGCGCCTTGCAATTTGCTTATGCGGGCGAAACCGAGAAAATAGCCGAAGGCGCGTCCTATCGAATCGTTCTGGATCCTGTGGCAGCTGCGCCGTCGCCTTTCCCTCAGCGGGGCCCAGTGAAGGCCGGACGTGAAAACAAAAAGTTCAAAATTATCATAATCGTGTCCATCGCGTGGGCCACGGAATGGGCCCTGCATGAAGTCTTCGAGAGTCCCGACCGCCCGTAATTGCGAAGTCTCTCTAAGCCTGAATTCTGAAGTTGGAAAACGCGAAGGCTATAAACCTATGAAAAATCCAACTTCGGCGAAATTGGATTTCCACAATCAAAGTTGATGATTGCATGAGACTTGGCCCTGCCCTTAAGAACCTCAATTTCGGAGTTTAGGTTCAATCGGAATCTTGGTTGTGAATCTAACTCCGGCTTGTGAACTCGACCAGACTCGCCAGTTTCTCGCTTGCTGCCCCTGATGAGATGACGAAGCTTGCGAGTCCTGCCGCCTCGCGAAAATTAGCAGCGCTCTCCGCAGCCACGAGCGCAGCGGCAGCATTGGCCACCACGATATCGCGCGCCGGTCCTGCTTCGCCTTCCAGTATGCGCCGTATGAGCGCCGCATTTTCGGCAGCCGTTCCTCCGCGAATGGCTTCGAGCGGCGCTCGCGCCACCCCGAACTCTTCCGGCGTCACCGTGAAGCGCCGGACCGCGCCGCCTCGGACCTCGGCGACCATCGTCTCCCCCGCGAGGGAAATTTCATCCAGGCCCCCAGCCCCATGCACCACAAACGCGCGCTCGACACCCAGCTCCGCCAGCGTCGCGGCCACTAAGTCAATCACATGCTCTGAAAAAACGCCTAGCACCTGCGATTGCGCCCCCGCTGGATTCGTCAGCGGCCCAAGCAAATGGAACACAGTCCGCACGCCAATCTGCCTTCGTGCCGGGGCCGCATGCCGCGTTGCCATGTGCGCAGCCTGCGCGAACAGAAATCCGATGCCAATCTCGCGGATCGCCAGCCCATACCGTTCGAATGGTAAGTCGATCCGCACCCCCAGCGCTTCCAGCACGTCCGCCGATCCGCTTCGCGAGCCGACCGCGCGATTTCCATGCTTTGCAACGCGTGCGCCGGCCGCCGCGGCAACGATCGCCGCCGCCGTCGAAATATTAAACGTGTTTGAGCCATCACCGCCGGTTCCGCACGTGTCGACCATATTCGCGGGCCGTCCCTCGCCCTCCGCAAACACGCGTGTGGCGTGACGCCGCATCATTCGCGCAAACCCTGCGAGTTCCTGCACCTCAACGGCCCGCCGATTAAGCGCCTCCAGCAATCGTACGATCTCCGGCGTCCCAAGGTGCCCGGAAAGCAGCTCTTCCATCACCGCTTCCGCTTCCTTGTGCGCAAGGATGTGGCCAGCCTCGACGTGCTCGATCAGCGGAGGTGTCATTCGAAGGCCACCCCAGTCGACCGCCGGACGGCTCTGCAGTTTCCACATTTTTTTGCTGCTCGCAGCCTCATCATTTCGCGCATCCTTGCTCCGTTTCCACCTTCCGAGTAAACTCCTATGTTTCAAATGAGGTCGAAATTCTAACACTAGCAGACTGTTTCAAAGTCGAACGGAAAAACGGAACCTCGATGAAGATTCATGAATACCAGGCCAAGGCCATCCTCGCTCGCTATGGCGTGACCACTCCCCGCGGCGAAGTTGCCTTCACCAAGGAAGAAGCGCGCGAGGCGGCGCACCGCCTGAGATCGCACGTCAATGTTGTCGTCGTCAAAGCGCAGATCCACGCGGGGGGCCGCGGTAAGGCAGGCGGCGTAAAGCTGGCTCGCTCCTCCGATGAAGCCGCCGATATCGCCAGCCACATTCTCGGCATGAAGTTGGTCACTCCGCAAACCGGCCCCGCCGGCCGCATCGTCAAGCGCCTGCTCATCGAAGAAGGCCTCGACATCAAGCGCGAACTTTATCTTGGCCTCCTCGTCGATCGCGCCATTGGCCGCGTCGTCTTCATGGCCAGCGCCGCCGGCGGCATGGAAATCGAGGAAGTCGCCAAGGAAAATCCCAGCGCCATTTTGCGCGAGGCCATTCATCCGGCGGTGGGCTTGCAGCCTTATCAGGCCCGCAAAATTGCGTTCGGCCTCGGCTTGCCAATGGAAGTGGTCAACCACGCCACCCCGTTCCTTCAGGCCCTTTATCGCGCCTTCATTGACACCGACGCCTCGATGCTGGAAATCAATCCTTGCGTTCTCACCGGCGACGGCAAACTCGTCTCGCTGGACGCCAAGATGACCTTCGACGACAACGCGCTCTTCCGTCACAAGGATATTCGCGAACTCCGCGATTTCGAGGAGGAAGATCCCCTCGAAGTCGAAGCCTCCAAGTACGGCCTCAACTACATCAAGCTCGATGGCAGCGTCGCCTGTATGGTCAACGGCGCCGGTCTTGCCATGGCCACCATGGACATCATCAAGTACGCCGGCGGGTCTCCGGCAAATTTCCTGGATGTTGGCGGCGGCGCGTCCGCCGAGCAGGTGAAAAACGCCTTCCGGATTCTCATGAGCGATCCGGAAGTGAAAGCGGTCTTCATCAATATTTTTGGCGGCATCCTGCGCTGCGACGTTCTCGCCACCGGAGTTGTCGCCGCCGCGAAAGATCTCCAATTGAAAGTTCCCGTCGTCGTTCGCATGGAAGGAACCAACGTCGAAGTCGGCCAGCAAATTCTCCGCGACAGCGGCTTGAACTTCACAATCGCCGACGGCATGAAGGACGGCGCGCAAAAAGTCGTGGCCCTCGCAGGGGGTGCGCGATGAGCGTTTTGGTCAACGAAAAAACCCGCCTGCTCGTCCAAGGTTTCACCGGCCGCGAAGGCACCTTCCACGCCCAGCAAATGATCGAATACGGCACGAATGTGGTTGGCGGTGTAACCCCGGGTAAAGGTGGAACGAAACATCTCGAGCGCCCCGTCTTCAACACCGTCGCCGACGCCGCGAAAGCCACCGCCGCAAACGCTTCCGTGATTTTCGTTCCCCCGCCCTACGCCGCCGACGCCATTCTGGAAGCCGCCGATGCCGAACTTCCGCTCATCGTCTGCATCACCGAGGGGATCCCCGCCATCGACATGGTTCGCGTCGCCTCCGTCGTGAACGTCAAGAAATCTCGGCTAATCGGTCCGAACTGCCCCGGCGTCATTTCTCCCGGTAAGTGCAAGATCGGCATCATGCCTGGCCGCATCCACAAACAAGGAAATGTCGGCGTCGTCAGCCGCAGCGGCACGCTGACCTACGAAGCTGTCCATCAATTGACGCAACTCGGCATCGGCCAATCCACCTGCATCGGCATCGGGGGGGATCCCATCATCGGCACAACGTTCCTCGACGCCATCCAGCTTTTCAACGCCGATCCGGATACGCACGCCATCATCTTGATTGGCGAAATCGGTGGCAACGCCGAAGAACGCGCCGCGGAGTGGATAAAGGCCAACATGAAGAAGCCCGTCGTGGGCTTTATTGCAGGCCAGACCGCGCCTCCTGGCCGCCGCATGGGCCACGCCGGCGCGATCATCAGCGGTGGCCAGGGCACCGCCAAGGACAAGTACGCCGCGATGGCCGCCGCCGGCATCCGCACCGTTGAAACGCCTGCGGACCTCGGCTCTACCCTCGCCGCCGCTTTGAAATAGTCCGCGATTTTGTAGGGGCGGGGCTTGCCCCGCCCGTTCTGCGGTAGCCGCTCTCTTACAGGGCGGACTTTTCGTGCCAACCAATCTATTCGGAGGAAGTACCTTGGCTCTCGAACGCACTTTCGCAATCATCAAGCCCGACGCCGTCAGTCGTGGTCAACAAGGCGAAATTCTCTCCCGCATTCACAAGGCCGGTTTCAAAATCATCGCCATCAAATCCATGCGCCTGACGAAAGAAGAAGCCGGGGGCTTCTACGCTGTTCACAAAGAGCGCCCCTTCTTCCCCGAGCTCACCGATTTCATGAGTTCAGGCAAAATTTTCGCCCTGGTCCTCGAAGCCGATGGCGCCATTCTGAAGTGGCGAGACACCATGGGCGCCACCGATCCCAAGAAAGCCGCCCCCGGCAGCATTCGCCACGACCTGGGCACTAGCATCGGCAACAATTGCACCCACGGCTCCGACGCCCCGGAAACCGCCGCCTTCGAAATCGGCTACTTCTTCTCCGGCCGCGAACTCATCTGACGACCCGATAGGGGTCTTGACCTCGGGGAGCTCGTCGCGCGTGGGCGACGAGGGATCTCTCTAGGTCCTTACTTCTTTACTTCTTTTCTTCTACACTCTTTCCATGGATCCCCTCCGCGATCTCGGCCGCATGCTCCTCCTCCTCGGCGGTTTTCTCGCCCTCATTGGCGCTCTCTTCTATCTCGGCGCAAAGCTCCCGTTCCGCCTCGGTCGCCTCCCCGGCGACATCATCCATCGCGGCGAACACACCACCTTCTACTTTCCCATCGTCACCTGCCTCCTCCTCAGCCTCGGCCTCTCTCTCTTCTTCTGGCTTTTTGGTCAACTCCGCAAGTAACCGAGTCTTTTCCTTTACCTCATTTTTCGACGCCGAACTCCGCCCGAATAAACGCCTTGATCCCTTCCTCCCCCGTCAATCGCAAGCACAGCAATTTGCCCTCGCGTTCCACGTCAATGTGAAAATCAAAAAACGGGCAGCACTTGCTTTCCGCGGCCACCCACGCCGACAACTCCGCCAGCGAAACGCTCTCGGGACTAAACTGGAATTCGTATCCTCTCGGCGTCCCCACGATCTCCTTCCGCGCGGCCATCAATTTTTCCGTCAGTTGCTTGTGCCGCCCCCGCTCTTCGGGCGTCAGCGCTTTGGTGTTGCAGTAGAATTTGCTTTGTGTCGTTGTCACTTCCTTCTCCTGACTCATAACCGTTGCTGAGTTTCGAGCAACAACTCCCGCTGCCTCGCCACCCGCAATCAGCAGCGCCAGCGCCACCCCTGCCGTTACCGCCCCCGCTCTTCTCCCAAGCACTATTCCAAACCGTTGCTTATTGTTCTGCATGGCTTTCCTCCAATTAAGATTTGCCACGTCCCATCCCCAAATGCTAAAACTTAAAGTCAGCTTTAAGTCAAGCGTCTTTATGTAGATTTTGCCGCGGCCGCCTGAGATTTACGCCAGCTCACGATGGGAGAGGCGGCCGCCTTGGACTGCGGCGGCTTGCCGCCCCTTTTCCGTCCGCAACTACGCTGCAGGCCCTCGAAGGGCCTTCGCGGCCAGTCGCCTCCGGGAGGAAAACGAACATGAAAATCGGCCAACTGGCCTCCGCCGCCAACCTCAACGCCTCCGCCATCCGCTACTATGAAAAATGCGGGCTCCTCGCTCCGCCCCAACGTCTCGGCGGCCAGCGCCGCTATCCAAGCGACGCCATTGACCGCGTCCTGCTCATTCGCTTCGCCACCGAAATGGGCTTCAGCCTTTCCGAAATCAAGCTTTTCCTCAACGGTCTCTGCCACAACACTCCCGTCGGCCCCCGTTGGAAGAGGCTCGCCGCCAGCAAGCTCGCCGAAGTCAATCAAACCATCGCCCGCGCTCTCAAACTCAAATCCCTCCTCAAGGGCCTCCTCCGCTGCCGCTGTGCCTCCCTCCAGCTCTGTGTCAATCGCCTCCGCCTCCGCCGCGTGGCCCGCGGCGCGATGTAGCGTCTGCCTCGAAGCAGCCATCATTTTCCCAGTGGCTTTCGTCCGTAGTCCGCAGTCTGCCGCTTGACACCTCGCCTCTTGTTACCAGCGCGGGCCGTAAGGCCTCGGCGTTTTGCGCCGGGGATATAAGGCCCTCCTCTTCGTCCAAAAGACCTGTGGGCGGGCAGCCCAAAAGCGAAGCCTCTTCATGGTCCTCGCCTGAAGTAAGGCGTTGTGGGAGGAACCCACCGAAGCCGTCCCGCAAAACCAGCGGGACGCCGCAGGAATCCTCTTGCATTCAGGGAGAGGAGAATGTCAATTTCTTAGCTGATGAGAACCCTGTTCCTTGTTCTGGCGATGCTGACTGACAGCCCATGTATGGTTGCCCATGACATGCGGACTAGCGCAAAGCCGTAATCTCGAGGACTATGCAGAACTCCAGCCTGACAACGCCTGACTCGCAGCCGTTCCACCTGAAACTGGTAGTGGCTGACGCAAGCAACGAGCATCCTGAGTTCAATACGGAAATCGAGATTTGGCGGTGCGCTCCCGACAAGTGGCCCTCTGTTTTCGCTTTCGACTTTCAATTCTCGACTTTCAACCTCTTCCCGCTCGCCACTCGCCACTCGTTTACCCTGCGCGGAGCCCAAGGGCCACTTGCCTGCCCCGAGCGGAGTCGAGGGGCCACTCATCCAAAGGGTGCCGCATGACCCAGCAGCTCACCTTCAACCTCATGCCCACCCGCAAGACCTGGACGGTCAGCGAGCTGACCGGCAAAATCCGCGACCTGCTCGCTAAAAACTTCACCGACATCAACGTGCAAGGCGAAGTCTCCAACTGCCGCGAAGCCCAGTCCGGCCACATCTATTTCACCTTGAAGGACGACCGCTCCCAGGTCCGCTGCGTTTACTTCAAGCAGCAGCAGCGCGGCATCAAGTTCCGCCCCGAAGACGGCTTACAAGTCACCGCGCGCGGCTCCATCAGCGTCTACGAGCAGCGCGGCGAGTATCAGATTTATGTCGAAAAAATCGAGCTGGTGGGGCAAGGAGCATTGCAGCTCGCCTTCGAGCAATTGAAAAAACGTCTGGAAGACGAGGGTCTCTTCGATGCCGCGCACAAGAAAGCGCTGCCGCTTCTCCCTAGCCGCATCGGCATCATTACTTCCCCAAAGGGCGCCGCCGTACGCGATGTCGTGCGCATCCTCGCACGCCGCTTCCCAAACGTTCATCTGACCGTATATCCCGTGCGCGTCCAGGGAGAAGGCTCTGCCGAGGAAATCGTCAAAGCCTTGAAATTCTTCAATGCCAAAAAAATGGTGGACGTGGTGATCCTCGCGCGCGGCGGCGGCTCCATGGAAGATTTGTGGTCCTTCAACGAAGAAATCGTCGCGCACGCTATCTTCGCTTCAGAAATTCCCGTGATTTCCGGCGTGGGCCACGAAACCGATTTCACCATCGCCGATTTCGTCGCCGACGTCCGCGCCTCGACGCCTTCCGCCGCCGCTGAGCTCGTCGTCCAGACGCGCCGCGAATTTGACAAGCACATTGCCGATCTCCGCGAAACCCTGGCTGGACAGATTCGATATCGCCTATTGGAATTCTCCCGCCGCGTTCACGAACTTTCCGCTCGCCGCGGTTTTCGCCGCCCGCTCGATCTTTTGCGGCAGCAGCGCCAGCGCGCCGATGAGATGACCTCACGTCTCGCCCTCGGACTTCGCGCCCGCCTCGAACAATCGCGCAAGCGTTTCACCGCCGCCCACCTGCGCATCGCTTCGTTTGATTTTCGCATGAAGATCGCAGCCTTTCGCTTGCGTCTTGAAAAGCACACTACCGAGCTCGGCGTCCGCGCTGAACGCTTCTTACGCGCCAAGCGCGAACGCTGGCAGCGCCTTACCGTGCAACTCCAGGAGCGCGGCCCGTTGAAGGTTTTAGAACGCGGCTACGCCATCGCCACCGACGCCGCCGGCAACCTCCTCCGTGACGCCGCCCAGGTCGCTTTCGGGGACACCGTAGCCATCCAGCTCCACCGCGGCCGCCTCACCACCGAAGTGCGCAAGAAGGAAACAACCTGAGCTCCTTCTCTCACTCTCGCTTACGGCTGACTCGGCTTTTCCGCCCTTTTCTGCTTGATCTCCTTAACGTTGTCGATCAAATATCGTCAGCCATTTTTGATCAGTTATTCGGGTTCGCTCTCGCCACGCGACTGCGTCCGCCTTGCATATTTAGAGCAGATTCAAATAGGCCATCGCGTCGTCGTAGTTCGGCTTAATCGCAATGGCGTGATTGAGCGCCTCCATGCCTTCATCGATCATCCACCCATACTCGCGCGTATATTCATCCTGCAAGTCCGGAGGAAGGGGCGCATCGTCGCGCCAGTTGCCTCCCGCGCACGGACAGATTGAACTTGGTCCGCGGCAGGCCGTTCGCGCGGAACGCAAGGGTTCAGTCAATGACGCCGATCCAGTAGCAGGGTTCAAGATCATCGGAGCGGAGAAAAATGTGTTTTTGATTCGACTCCTGAAAGAGATGCGAATCGAAGGGCCTACCGGGCATCTGGAACAGCGTCAAGCCCAATCCGTCGATCGCGGAGATATTTTGCCGGTCCAGGCTCAGCACGCCCCGGAATTCTTCGGTGGCGGCGTGCCCCATGCGAATGTTTTCTTCGCTCGGCGCACCTGAGATGTACTGCCAGGCATAGATCGTCGCGAGATACAACCTGGCAAGCACGAGTCGGGGGTAGAGCTGTTTTGCGTGCGCGAAATATCGCTCCGCCTCTTGGTATTGCCCGTTTTTGAAAGCTTGAACACCCTGATTCAGATCCTGCCGCGCCTGGTTCTCTTCCTCGGTCTGAGCAGGCTTGTCTTGGCCGAAGCACCTACTCGCCATCGCCCAAGGCAAAGCCAGAAAAGAAACTGTGACCAGGCCGCGAAGGGAATAAAGCAGACCGACAGGAATGACCATGATGAACATGGAGAACTGCGATCTTCCCCGCGGAGCTCGATTTTACTCGTCGTCGGAAGAGGAGGCCACCTTCAGGACGGCGAGGAAGGCTTCCTGCGGGATGTCCACCTGCCCGACGCGCTTCATGCGGCGCTTGCCTTCTTTTTGTTTTTCGAGGAGTTTGCGTTTGCGGGAAATGTCTCCGCCGTAGCACTTGGCGAGAACGTTTTTGCGGATGGCCGCGACGGTTTCGCGCGCGATCACGCGACTGCCGATCGCAGCCTGGATCGGCACTTCAAACATCTGCCGTGGAATGAGTTTTCGCAGCCGCGTCACCAGATCGCGCCCGCGCTCAGCCGCAAAGTCGCGATGGATGATCAGCGCGAGCGCATCGACCGGTTCGCCGGCGACCAGCACATCCAGTTTGATGAGCTCGGATTCGCTGTAGCCCGCAAGGTGATAATCGAGCGAAGCGTAACCGCGTGAAGTGGATTTCAGACGATCGTAAAAATCAAGCACGATCTCGTTCAGCGGCAATTCGTAAGTGAGCATGACGCGTGTTGGTGAAAGATATTCAAAGTTTTTCTGTGTGCCGCGCTTTTCCTGGCACAGCTGCAGAATCCCGCCGACGGAATCCTCGTTGGTGATGATCATAGCCTTGATGATCGGCTCTTCGATTTTTTGGATGTCGCTGGGGTTCGGAAATTTCGCCGGGCTGTCGACTTCGATGACTTCGCCCGTCACGCGCGTAATGCGGTAGCGCACGCTCGGGGCCGTGGTGATCAGGTTCAGGCCGAATTCGCGCTCCAGCCGCTCTTGCACGATTTCCATGTGCAGTAGCCCGAGGAAGCCGCAGCGAAACCCGAAGCCGAGGGCGACGGAATTTTCCGGCTCGTAGAAAAACGCCGCGTCGTTTAATTGCAATTTTCCGAGCGCGTCGCGCAATGGTTCGTAGTCATCGGCAAGCACGGGAAACAACCCCGCGAAAACCATCGGCTTGATGGCTTCAAATCCCGACAGTGCCGGAGCCGCACGGCAGGCATCCGTAACGGTGTCGCCCATGCGCGCTTCGGCAACGCGCTTGATGTTGGCGACGACAAAACCGACGTCGCCGGCTGCAAGTTCTTCAAGCGCGACGGGCTTCGGCGTGAGCGTGCCGAGTTGCTCGACTTCGTAAACCTCGTTGCTGTAGACAAGGCGAATTTTCATGTGATTCGTGATGCGGCCTTCCATCACGCGCACGAGGACGACGGCGCCGCGGTAAATGTCGAACCACGAATCGAAAATCAGCGCCTGCAGCGGATTTTCCGCTCTGCCCTTGGGCGGCGGCACGCGAGCAACAATAGCTTCGAGAACATCTTCCACGCCGAGTCCGCTTTTTGCGCTGATGAGCAGCGCGTCCTCTGCGGGAATCGCGAGCACGCTTTCGATTTGTTCTTTTGCGAAATCCGGCTGCGCGGCGGGCAAATCTATTTTGTTGATCACCGGCAGAATCGTAAGGTTGTGGCCCGATGCGAGAAATGTATTTGCCACCGTCTGTGCTTCCACGCCCTGGCTCGCATCGACCACCAGCAGTGCGCCTTCGCAAGCGGAGAGGGCGCGCGAAACTTCATACGAAAAATCCACGTGCCCGGGCGTATCGATCAAATTTAATCGATAAGTATTTCCATCTTTCGCTTTGTAATGCAGACGGATGCTTTTCGCTTTGATGGTGATGCCGCGTTCGCGCTCGAGGTCCATCGAATCGAGCACTTGTTCGTGCATCTCGCGCTGCGTGAGCGCCCCGGTCATTTCCAGCAGGCGGTCCGCTAGCGTAGACTTGCCGTGGTCGATGTGCGCGATGATGCAGAAGTTTCGAATGAACTTCGGGTCCATTTTTTCTTTTACCGGTTTTCTCTGTTACCGGCAGGAGCTTGATTCGCCTTGGGTTTCCCGGCGGGCCTGCTGCATTCGAACGAGCAACACACGCAGCGCAAAAAACCGGGCCGTATAAACATTCAGTTTGCCACAATTCGATGGCCCCGTCAGCTTGCCCACCCCGCTCATGCGAAGAGAAAAATTCGGAGAGTAGAACCTGACAAGTGAGGATCGCTCGTTGCGGTAATCCGGAGTTGCTTGACGGGCGCACTTTCCCGCCATAGAGTCTCGGCAATCCTTACGCATCTTCGGCCGGCGACGCCGGACGAGGAGACCCTTCGATCGGGGCGGACACGCGCCGAGGTGATTGTGGCCAACGAAACAGTTACCGCTGCTGTGCCCTTCGAAGCCAAGACAATTCACAAGGTGCGGATCAGGATTATTCCCTTTGTCTTTCTTCTCTACATCATTTCCTTTCTGGACCGCATCAACATCGGATTTGCGGCGCTGACGATGAACAAGGAGCTGGCCATTACCAGCCAGCAGTTTGGATTGGTAGCGGGAATTTTCTTTTTTGGGTACTTTCTGTTTGAAATTCCCAGCAACCTGCTGCTGCACAGGTTAGGGGCGCGGATCTGGATCGCGCGCATCCTGATTACCTGGGGAATTCTGGCCACGCTGACCGGGCTGGTGCAATCTGTGCAGCAGTTGTACGCGGTGCGTTTTTTGCTGGGACTGGCGGAAGCCGGTTATTTTCCTGGAATCGCGTTGTATCTGACGTACTGGTTTCGCCAACGGGATCAGGCGCAGGCAATTGCGCTGTTCCTGGCAGGCATACCTGTCACCAGCATACTGGGTGCTCCGGTTTCCGGTTTCATCCTGGACAAAGTGCACTGGTTGAGCATCAGCAGCTGGCGGTGGCTGCTGATTCTGGAGGGAATTCCAGCCGTAGTTGGCGGCGTGCTCACGTACTTTCTGTTGCCCAGCCGGCCGGCAGAGGCTAAATTTCTTAGCCAGGAAGAAAAAGATTGGATTGAAGCGGGGCTGGCGAGCGAAGAACGCGAGAAACTGGCAAACCACAAGATCTCAGCACTACAGGCACTGATGAACAGGCGGATCTGGCATCTTGGATTGATCGGCTTCACCTTGAATACGGGCATGTACACGATGAACTTTTGGATGCCAAAGCTGGTGAAATCGCTGTCGAGCGGATACTCCAACAGTTTGATCGGACTGCTGGTGATGATTCCGCATCTTGCGGGCCTGCCCGTGATGGTGATGGTGTCGCGGAGCTCCGACCGCAAGCAAGAGCGAAGATTTCATGCGGCCATTCCCGCCATCGCTGCTGGAATCGCTCTGGCGTCGCTGGGTGCAACTCATTCCATTTTCCCAATGATCCTGCTTCTGTCCTTCGCCGCACTTGGCATCTATAGCGTGTATGGCCCTTTCTATTCGCTCCCGGGCGACTTCCTAACGGGATTTGCGGCGGCCTCCGGAATTGCCTTGGTGAGTTCGCTTGCGAATCTTGGGGGATTTGCCGGACCCTACGCGACAGGTTGGATCAGCCAGAAGACCGGCAGCTTGTATGGCGGCCTGGCGGTTGCAGGTGTTTCGTTGTTCGCGTCGGCGACGCTCATGTTGCTGCTTCCAAGAAGACTGCGCGGTAACCCGCGGGAAAATGGGTGAGCGGTGGGGGCCATCACGTTTTACGTCCTACGCCTGGATTCCGGTTTGCGGGACCAGGCGCCGACGAGGGCCATCCAGGTGACAACTGAGTTTGCCGCGGAGACCTCGGCTTGGATCCGTTCTGGAAGAGTGTCGAGGTCACCGAGCGGTTTGAGGTCAAGATTGAACCGCTGAACTAGCGGCAGCAAACTGCCAAGAACGTCGGGGACCCAACGT
>Ga0066660_10000384_pt1 | contig 15049 bp, 13 predicted proteins | sample GraSoiAngelo_109_FD_75177 | JGI IMG/M metagenome (GOLD analysis project Ga0066660, IMG submission 75177) | Grasslands soil microbial communities from the Angelo Coastal Reserve, California, USA - 14_0903_12_20cm | ecosystem: Environmental > Terrestrial > Soil > Grasslands | place: USA...
AATTGATGACGGTGTTTACAAAACCGCCGTAATTGATCGTGGCTGCATGCGCCTTTCTCGCAGCTTCCAACGTTTCGTAGCTTTTCCCATCCAAACTGATGAAAAAGTCCGAGAAATTGATCTTTCCAATCAATTGTCCGAGCGGCGGCATCATGACGTCTTCCACCAGCGACGAAACGATTCTGCCGAACGCCGCGCCGATGATGATTCCGACGGCCATATCCATTACATTCCCACGCATGGCGAATTCCTTGAATTCCTTCAACACGTTTTTTTCTCCTTTTTTATCGAGATGGGCAGGACCACGTTTAGCGGATGGCGCTCCTCCTGAGGGGTGTCTTTCCCGCGGATTATAGCGGGACGAAAAGGAAATACGAAGAGTGAAACGACGCGGCTCTCCTGCCAGGAAACTCCAGCAAATTTCTAGCGTGGCTTGAAAATCAGCGCCGAACCGATGATTCCACGCAGCGCCAGGACCGCCCCTCCGGCCGCGAGCAAGGGTCCGACCCACGCAAAGGGCACGCGCGTAATCGCCAGCATCAAGGCGCCTAGCAGTGCCAGGGAAAGCCCACGCGTGCAATTTTCCCAACGCGTCCACCATTGACCCGGCTTATACAACACGCGCAGGCCCCACAGGATGAGCACAATGCTCAGAATCAGCCACATCTTGCCGTGCCGGTCCACCAGAATGCGTCCGCGCAGAGCGAGCCACGCGACCAAGCCCCCCAGCAGGATAAAAATCAATTCGATGGTGACCCGAAGGATGCGATCCGGCGCCAGCATGGCCTGCCTTCGCTTTCAACTCAGGCGATGCGTTCAATACGCAATATTTGAATCGTGACGGTCGTGCGCGGGCGGTCGTTCGAATCGCGCTGCACATTCGAGATTTTATTGGCCACGTCCTGGCCTTCCAGGACTTCCCCGAAAATGGTGTGCCGGTTGTCGAGCCACGGCGTCGCCGCCACGGTGATGAAAAACTGGCTGCCGTTCGTGTTCGGCCCCGCATTGGCCATCGAGAGAAATCCCGCTTTCGAGTGCTTTAAGGAAGAGTGAAACTCATCCGCAAACTTGTAGCCTGGCCCGCCCATCCCGTTCCCATGCGGGCAGCCGCCCTGGATCATGAATTGCGGGATCACGCGGTGAAAAATCAGCCCGTCGTAGAACGGCCGCTTCTCTTTTTGCCCGGTTTTTTCGTTCGTGAATTCCTTCGTTCCTTCGGCTAGCCCGACAAAATTGGCTACCGTCTTCGGCGCTTCTTTGTCGAACAACCGAACCACAATGTTTCCCTGTGAAGTTTCAAAAATCGCGTACGTTCCTGCTGGTCGGCTCATCCCTTCTCCTTGCGCAACGAATCATCCTACACGAGCCAGACCATGCCATGCCACCCCGCCTCCAGTTTCGAGATAGATGGGCAAAACAGAAAAAAACACGACCCCAGGTGCAGGCAGGCTTTGTACAGCCAGCGTGTTCGCGGTCTCAGTTTTGTGTCTGCGCGGAGAGGCGCACCGCTCCCCACAAATTGAAACTAAAAACTGAGGGCGAAGAGCTGCAAAAACGGCAAACGGAGAGCCCTTGCCAGGCCTCAGAAAGGCCTGCTCACCAGCCTTTTTGTTGGCGCAACTCCGTGATGTGTGCGGCGTGATGTTTCCCGTGCCATTCGTAGAGGAAGAGCAGCCAGTCAACATTGCGCTCGCCGCTCTCCGGGTGAATCAGCGACCGCGAAAACTGCTCCGGCTTGAGCGACCGCCAAATCCGGTCCCAGCGCTCGTGTACTGCAGTCAAAAGCGCAAGCGACACCTCGACCGGCGTCGATTTCGAATCCTCCAGCCGGGACCAAGCTTCCTGGTCGTACGGCTTGATCGTCGGCCGGTCCTCGGTGAGCGCCAGCTTTAGCCTTATGTAAGCGTTTAGGTGACTGTCCGGGACGTGGTGTACCACCTGCCGGACGGTCCAACCTCCTGCGCGATACGGCGTGTCGAGTCGCACGTCGTTCAAGCCCATCACGGCCGCTCGCATCTTCGCGGGTAGCGAAGCAATTTCACCCATCGCTTGTTTTCGCCGCGCGGGCGTGACCTGCGCGGGCATTTCAAACTGTCCAATGGGATAGCGCGGATCCATCGTGAGCATCTCCTTGGGCAACCACCTTGCCTGGAATTTATCCACGCGCTTTCACGAAGGTCAACGCAGTTCCGCAGCGTCTCGAGAAAGAAGTCTCTCCAAATTGGCCGCTGCCGATTCCGAGGCGCGCAGCGGGGAATGCTACAATACCTCCGCTGTATCCGGCGGCCGCAGTGTGGAATCTAATGGCTGGAGAAACTAGGAATGCACAGTGTCGTTATCATCGGCAGTGGCTGCGCTGGTCTTACCGCGGCGATTTATGCCGCGCGCGCAAACCTCAAGCCGCTCGTTCTCGAAGGCCATGAGCCCGGCGGTCAACTTTCCCTCACCACCCACGTTGAGAATTTCCCTGGTTTCCCCGACGGCATCCTCGGACCCGAACTCATCGAAAATATGCGCAAGCAAGCGCAGAAATTCGGTGCGCAATTCAAAGCTGGCGCTGTCACCGAAGTCGACCTGCGGACGCGTCCTTTCAAGATCGTTGCCGGAAAGCATACTTACGAGACAGAAGCATTGATCGTTGCCGCGGGGGCCTCCGCCCGCCTGCTCGGATTAAAGGGCGAGAAAGAACTGATCGGCCACGGCGTCTCCACGTGCGCCACCTGCGACGGCTATTTCTTTCGCGGCAAGCCCATCGCTGTGGTGGGTGGTGGTGATTCCGCGATGGAAGAAGCCAACTTTCTGTCGCGTTACGCCAGCAAAGTCTACCTGATTCACCGCCGCAAGGAATTTCGCGCTTCGAAAATCATGATCGACCGCGCCAAGAAGAACGAGAAGATCGAATTCGTCATGCCGTTTGTGGTCGAAGAAATTCTCGCTCCCCAAGGGCTCGTGGAAGGCGTGCGCATCCGCAACACGGAGTCGAAGGAAACGCGCGAGCTGGCTCTCGACGGGGTTTTCGTGGCTATCGGCCACGAACCGAACACCACGGTCTTCAAGGGCAAGCTGGAAATGGATTCGAACGGCTACTTGATCGCCAAACATGGCAGCCTGACCTCCATTCCAGGGGTGTTTGTCGCCGGTGATGTCCAGGACCACCGCTATCGTCAAGCGGTTACCGCCGCGGGATCGGGCTGCATGGCGGCAATCGACGCCGAAAAATTCCTGGAAGAGCACAAACATTAGCGCCATCGCAATGAAAACATGGCTCTATGGCGTGTCCGCGGTCGCCTGGTTATGAAACGGTTGCTGGAACAGCACTGGTTTCGTTGCTCATGGGCTGCGATAATTAACTCGCATGCTACGCTCCACGCTTCTCAAGCTTTCCGAAAACAGGAATTTCGGCACCTGGCTCACTTCCAACGGCACTACCCGCCGCATGGCCCGGCGCTTTGTGGCCGGCGAAACCCTCGAGGAAGCCATCGCCGCCGCACGCCGTTGCAACGATGCGGGCATGGCCGCGAGTCTCGATTATCTGGGCGAAAACGTCGCCAACACCTCGGATGCGCAGCGCACCCGCGACGAGTATCTTGAGATCTTCGAGACGATCGCTCACGAGAAGCTGCTGGCCAACGTTTCTTGCAAACTCACGCAACTTGGCTTGGACGTCAACGATGAATTCTGCACCGGCCTGGTGCTTTCCATCGTCGAGCGCGCCGCCAGCTTTGATAATTTTCTGCGTGTTGATATGGAAGGCTCGGCTTATACGCAGCGCACTATTGACTTGGTCAAACGCGTTCGCGCGCGCAATCCGGCCGTTGGCACGGTGATTCAGTCTTACCTCTACCGTAGCGAAAAGGACGTTCGGGACCTTTTAACCTGTGGTTGCCGCATTCGCTTGTGCAAAGGCGCCTACCAGGAGCCGGAAGATGTGGCATTCCCGAAAAAAGCTGACGTCGATGCCAATTACATTCGCCTGATGCAGATTTTGCTTTCCAGCGGTTTCTACCATGCGATTGCCACGCACGATCCGCACATGATCGCGGAGACGATTCGCTATGCGGCGGCGAATGGAATCTCCAAGGACGACTTCGAATTTCAGATGCTCTACGGCATTCGTACCGACTTGCAGCGCCGTCTGGTGAAAGATGGCTACCGCCTACGCGTGTACATCCCGTTTGGCAACGACTGGTTCCCGTATTTCATGCGGCGCTTGGCCGAACGCCCCGCCAATGTCGGCTTCATCGTCCGCAATTTCTTTCGTTCCTAGTGGTATCGAGTTGGAGCTAGAGCTTCCGGCAGACGGTCACGCCATCCCGCAGCGGAATCAGCACGGGATACAACTCTTTGGATGCATACACGAGCCGGTTGAATTCCTGGATGCTTTTGGTGTCCTTATCGTCATCCGCCGCGGGCCGCGCGGCTTTGCCCGACCACAGGGTATTGTCGGTGATGAACAATCCGCCTCGCTTTAACTTCGGCAACGCCGCTTGCAAAGCAGCTGGGTATTGCTGCTTGTCCACATCGTTGAAAATCAAGTCAAACTTGCCGGGCGCTTTTTTCACCAGCGCCAGTGCGTCTCCTAGTTGGACTTCGATTCGTTTCGCGACGCCGGCCATCCGGAAATACACTTCCGCGCGCTTCGCCTTTTCTGGATCCCCGTCCGTATAAGTGACCTTGCCCTGTGTTCCCGCCGCCCGTGCCAACCACACGGTCGAATATCCGATTGCCGATCCCATCTCGAAGATTCGCTGAGCGCCGGAAGCTTGAACCAGAAGCGTCAGCAGCCGCGCCACCGCCGGCCCGATGATGGGAATCCTGTTTTCCTCCGCATAATCCTCCATCTCTTTGACTACCGAGTCGCGCTCGGGCAGCAATTTGTACAAATATTCCTCGACATCGTCCTGGATGTACCCGCTGCGCAAGTTTTCGCTGCGAATCATAGCTTTTCTCCTGGTTTTAGCGCGTGAAGATTCAGCCCTTTGATCTTCTTCGTTTCAACTCCTCGGGGCACCGCGGGTTTGTCAGCACCCACGGATCAATCAACGCCACTTGTCCCGAAGGTGTCGTGCGCGAAAACGTGGCGTGGCCAAAATACGTGATGCGGTTTCCCTTGGTCTTGAGCACAACGAACCTCCCGCTGGCATCCCACACTCATTGTTGACCAGCCGTCGCTTGCAGGGGCGCGCTTTAGCGCATCCCCGTCAAGCCACGAACAATTGTCAGGTAATGAGGACACTAATTCGAAACCGAGCCGAGCAGCGACCGAATCGCTCCCTCGTAGGCTTCCCGATTGCGCTCGCCGACGAAACTTCCTACCTGCCGTCCATCTTTCGCGTAAAAGATGGTAATAGGGAGCGACCCATTCCAGCCGGGTAGCACAGCCATTTGGAAGGCTTCCTCCGCTTCGGCTGGATTCTTCCGGTAATTGGGAAATATGGGTTTGTACCGTGCGATGAACCGCCGCATCAAGATGAGGTCGCCGTCTTGATCCAGGTTCACGCCCACGACCTTCAATCCTTGCGGCGCATACCGCTTTGCCAGTTCATTCAGCATGGGGTATTCATCGCGGCACGGCTCGCAATACGTCGCCCAGAAGTTCACCAGCAGCGGTTTCCCGTGATACTGTTGCACGAGTTTTTGGTATCCCTGGCCGTCAATGAGCTCGGGATCGTGCTGCGGACCGGTTTTTGGAGTTTGCGGCGCGGCCAGCACGACCGCCGCCGCTAGGAAGCACAACAAAACAAGCCTGTTTTTCCAGTTCATACTCAGTCCCCCACAACATTCTATCCATTGCCCTTCGGGTTGAGAAACTCATTCCCCCCGCGTACAATGACCCTTAGCCGCTTGTCGCTGCAAGCAGCCTCATGATATAAGGACTTTTTTGCCGGTCGTGCGGATCTCACGGAAGCCCGGCCTGAAGTTGAAATAAAGGAGACCTCGAATGGCCTACGTGATTGCCGAGCCTTGCATCGGCACAAAAGACACCGCCTGCGTGGACGTCTGCCCCGTCGACTGCATCCATCCGCGCAAGGATGAGCCGGAGTTTGCCTCCGAAACGCAGCTCTACATCCATCCCACGGAATGTATCGATTGTGGCGCGTGCGTGCCGGTCTGCCCGGTGACCGCCATTTTCGCGCTCGAAGATTTGCCGGAGAAATGGGCTAACTTCACGCCCATCAACGCCGACTGGTACGCCAAGCGCGGTAAGTAAACCATTCTGCGCGCGCAGCTCGCTGTTTTCGAATTCTCGGCGGCACTTCCTAGCGTGCCGCCTTTTTGTTCTGCCGTTGCTCCGCCAACTCTTTTCTTCACCCGATCATCTATTACGAAATCCGTCGCTGGGGAGGTTTTGTTTTGAAGCCTAAGGCCATTTGCAATTGTTTTGCTTCGACGCTTGCGTTTTTGTTTCTTTGCAGCTTTTTCTCTGCCGCTGCTAAAACCCAAACGCAAGCCAATCGCAAGCCGTCCCCGCCGCAGGCCTCCGCCACTCTGGAAGGCAACTGGGCCGGCTCCCTGCAAGCTGGCGATGCCGTTTTGCATCTCGTCTTGCACGTTTCCAAAGCCGAAGATGGCTCCCTCAAAGCCACCGTCGATAGTCTCGATCAAGGAGTTTACGGCATCGAAGTCACGGCCTTTTCCCAGGACGGCTCCGACCTCAAGTTCAGCGTTTCTTCTGTCGGCGCTCTCTACGAGGGAAAAATTTCTGCGGACTACTCGGGAATTCATGGTACCTGGTCGCAAGGCAACGTCGGCCTCCCGCTCTCCTTTCGTCGCCAGGCCCCGGGCGCGGGGGCAAAAAAGCCGGGCGACGCCATCGCCAGTTCTGAAGGGGTCTGGCAAGCGGCCTTGGAAGCCAACGGACTGCGCTTGCGTTTTCGGCTTCACGTTACGCATGATGACCAAAAGCAGTTGCTCGCGGCCCTCGACAGTCCCGATATGGGTATTAGCGGCCTGCCCGCCGTCAAGGTCAGCCAAAAACTGAGCGTCTTTCATTTTGAAATTCCTGTTGTGGACGGCGTTTACGAAGGCACGATCAACCCCGCGAAGACCGCCATCACCGGAACCTGGACCCAGGGCGGCATCACGCGCAACCTTACCTTTCAACGCTCCGATCAGTTGCTCGAACTCATTCGTCCGCAAAATCCGAAGAAACCTTATCCTTATCGCGAAGAAGAAGTCACTTTCGCCAATCCAAAGGCGCAAGTCTCGCTCGCCGGAACGTTGACGCTTCCGTCCGGGCAAGGGCCGTTTCCCGCGGCCATTCTCATCGCCGGCTCCGGTCCTCAGGACCGCGACGAAACCGTCGCCGGCCATCATCCCTTCCTCGTGCTCGCCGACCATCTCACGCGCAAAGGCATTGCTGTTCTTCGCTACGACAAACGCGGCATCGGCAAATCCACCGGTGAATTTGATCAAGCTACCACGCTAGATTTCGCCGGCGATGCGGCCCGGGCGCTTGCCTACCTGAAATCCCGCAAAGAAATCGAGGCCCACAACATCGGCCTCATCGGCCACAGCGAGGGCGGAATCATCGCTCCCATGCTTGTCTCGCAGTCTTCGGATGTGGCGTGGGTCGTCTTGCTTGCCGCTCCCGGCTTGAAAGGCGAAGACGTGATGCTACTTCAGTCCGAGAGCATTCTGAAGGCCGCTGGTTTCGACGACGATCGCATCGCCAAAGCCCGCGATTTCAACCAGCAGTCGTACGCTTTGGCTCGCAAAGAAAGGGATCCGGAAGCGCTCGAAGCCAAGCTGACGGCTCTTGTCGACTCCACCGGGATGAGCACCACCTTGCCTCCCACCGTGCTCAAACCACAGGCGCAGGTGATGACCTCGCCTTGGTTTCGCTTCTTCCTCGATTACGATCCCATTCCCGCTTTGAAGAAAACGCAGTGTCCGGTCTTGGCGCTCAATGGCGACAAGGATTTGCAAATGGCTTCCAAAGAGAACCTCGGACAGATTCGCAAAGCTCTACAGGAAGGCGGCAACAAGGATTTTCAAACCAAAGAGCTTCCCGGCTTGAACCATCTTTTTCAGCACGCTCCCACCGGCTCGCCCACCGAATACGGCGGCATCGAAGAAACCTTTTCGCCGGACGCCCTCACCAGCATCTCCGACTGGATCCTCAAGCACACAGCTCCCTGAATCTGCGACGCCCTCGCTCGCGTGTATTGGTTGCATTCCATCTGCTCTTTGAATTCCTAAAACAGCGCGTCTTGCTATTATGGTAACGAGATCAGACCGTTTCCATGGCCCAGACCTTCCATCTTGCCCTTCTCATCCACGCGCACCAACCCTGCGGCAACTTCGAGCACGTCCTCGAAAAAGCCTACGACGATTCTTACCTTCCTTTTGTGGAACATCTCGAAAAACATCCCGGGATTCGCGTTGGGCTTCATTATTCCGGGCCGCTTCTGACCTGGATTGAGCAACACCGTTGCGAATATTTCTACCGCCTGAAAAATCTGGTCCAGAGCGGCCAGGTCGAACTTGTTGGCGGCGGGTTTTACGAACCAATTCTCATCTCCATTCCGCCTGAAGATCAATGCGAGCAGATCAGGCGCCTTGCCGACTATCTGGAAAAACACTTTGGGGCGCGCCCCTCCGGCGCGTGGCTTGCCGAACGCGTTTGGGAGCCCCAGCTTCCCCGTGCGCTTGCCGCGGCCAACGTGGCTTACACGCTCGTGGACGACATGCACTTTCTCGCCGCCGGATTCGAGCCCGAGGAGCTTTTTGGCGCGTACATCGCCGAAGATCGCGGCAAAAGCGTCTGGCTCTATCCTGGACAAAAAGCGCTGCGCTATCTCGTCCCTTTCGGCAAAGTTGAAGACGTCATCGCCTATCTGCGCGATGCGGCCAGCGTGCATCCCGGCGGCGTCGCGGCCATGGGCGACGACATGGAGAAATTTGGCGTCTGGCCCGGCACCCACGAGCACTGTTACACGAACGGCTGGCTCTCCGATTTTTTTGCCGCACTTGAGGAAAATTCCGATTGGCTCAACGTCTGCACTCCGGGAGAATATCTTGCTTTCCACTCACCGTTGGGCCGCGCCGACCTCCCCACCGCTTCCTACACGGAAATGATGGAGTGGGTGTTTCCTACGCGCGTCCGCCAGCGTTACCACACCGTGCTTCAGGAATTCGCTTCGCGACCGGAAGTGCTCGCTTTTCTCCGCGGCGGCTCCTGGCGCGGCTTTTTCCGCAAGTATCCCGAGTCCAATCTGCTTCACAAAAAGATGTTGCACGTTTCTGCGCGCATCGCTGCGGTGCCCGAGTGCGACGATCCCAAACAAGCCGATGAGCTTGCGGACGCGCGCGACCTCCTCTTGCGCGCGCAATGCAACGACGCTTACTGGCACGGCATCTTCGGCGGCATCTACGCCCCGCATCTGCGCACCGATCCCGCGCGAAATCTCATTCGCGCCGAAGCCATCGCCGACCGCTTGACCCCCGGGGCGCATGCGCCGCGCGTCGAAATGCTCGACTACGACGCCGACGGCACAAACGAACTTCTTTTTGCGGCGCCTGAATTTCAAGCGCTCCTGAAACCCAGCGATGGCGGCACCCTCGCCGCGCTCGATTTTCGTCCTGCAGCAGCCACGCTCATCAATTCCATTTTCCGCCGTCCGGAGGCTTACCATTCCCGCTTGCGTGAAGCTGCGGGAGCCGCTGCGGGCGGCGCTGCCGTTTCCATTCACGAACAAACACGCGTCAAAGAGCCGGGCCTCGAGCGCTATCTTCGCTATGACCGCTGGCCGCGCCACGCCTTCCGCATCCTGATTTTTGATCCTTCGCGAACACAGCACGATTACGAAACGCTCGAGCTGCGCGAAGACGGCGGTTTCGCCGGAGGCGGCTACAGCGTCAAAAACTCTGCTGCGGCTAGCGCCGAGCTTTTTCGCGCCGATGCGCTTGTTCTTCGCGGCAAAACGGAAGCCTCGGCGCCAAAACTTCTCCTCTTCAAGCATTTCTGGTTCAATCCCAGTCCAAACGGTTTTGAAGTTGCCTGCGAAATTCGCCTGAAGCTCAAGGAGCTGCTCGAAAGACCCGTGGCTGTCGGGATCGAATCCATCATCAATCTTCTTGCTCCCAGCGAGCCGGACCGCTTTTTTGAAACTCCTGCCGGTCACGCCAATCTTCGCTTCAGCGGCACGCTGCCTGCCCCGATCCTGCACATGGAAGATGGCTGGCAGCGCATTCGCGTCTGCGTGCACGCTCCTTTGTCCGAGGCATTCTGGGTCGCGCCCATTGAAACCGTCTCCGAATCCGAAGAAGGTTTCGAGCGCGTCTACCAAGGCTCGCAGATTCTTGCCGTGTGGCACGCGCCGCTCAGCACACAAAAAGTCTGGTCCGCCCGCCTCCTCTGGCGCATCGAATCCTTCTGATCGCGCAGATGCGTTCCGAATGGGGACGCACCCCCCCACCCTGGCAGTTTTCGTAACAGTTGCAAGGATGCCGGCGCTAGGAAATAACCGAAAGAAAAGTGGGAACTTCTGGCTAGGGTTGGGCGGCGCGGGTGGTGGCGGGCGTATAAGTTGGCGGGTTGCGGGTCAGCTTGCGGACGACAAATTCTTGCAGGAGGCTGGTGGCGGCGCCGGAGCCAATGGCAACCAGGGTGTTCTCAAAAGTCACGGTCGCATCGCGATCGGATTCCGGATAGTACAGATTGGAGAGGCCGCCTGCGGCGAGGCTGCCGAGCATCGAGGAGTAATTGGCCTGCCAGTGTCCATTGTCGCCTTTACAGATAAACGCCGTGGCAATGGCATAAAAAAACCGGGAGCGCCGTGTGCCGGTCCCTTTATAGAAGTACCGTGGGTCTTGTTTCAGGACAGACGGCAGGATGGCCCCGCCGATAAACGTGCTGATGGCCGAGTCGGCGTACGACGCGCCGTAGCGCTTGGCGTAGCCCTGCGCGCCTTGGCCATAGCCGCCGAAGGCGTTGGCCGCTTGCTGAACTCCGGCAATGGCTCCCGTCAAGCCAAAGTTGATGGGATCGATGGTGGCCTTCCACGCGAGCTCAAATTTTTGTTTCGGGTTGAGCGGAGCGGCGGCGGAGTTATAAGTGACATAAAAATTGGGAATGACGCCGAGGACGCGCTGCTTCTCTTCATCCTTAATCTCGGCTTCGGCTATTTCGACCGGCGTCATCGCGACTTTCACTGCGGTGGCAGCCGGCGCTACGTCCAGGACGACCGGCGGCAGCGCGTGATCCTCGCCCGGTTCGAGCGTTCCCGAAGCGGTCTCGAGAGTGAACCCCGGGGCTGTGACCGTAAGCTGGAAGGGCCCGGGAGCGATTCCGGAAAAGAAGAATTGGCCGTCGGCATCGGACGTCGCTTCCTGGTTGAGCGAAGAGTTTTCGCGCGCGAGTTGCACGTGGGCTCCCGGGATGATGGCTCCGGTTCGATCCACAACGGTTCCGCTGATCGTTCCTGTGCGAGGCGTCGGCAACGGCTGTTCGGGGGCTAGAGCGCCTTGGGCGTTCGAGGATTGTTGAGGTTGCGCTGAAGCCGAAAAACTGCAGAGGAGGACGGCACAAAGCAAAAGGGAAGAAGGAAGTACCAAGAACAAACTTCCACTGCCAAAGACCAGGCGCTCGGAGGTTCGGCCCACAGAATTTTTGCAGCAGCCCTTTCTTGCTGAGTTCACCATCGAGTCTACCTTTATTATCCCTTGGGTCGTTTGGCCAACAAAGTTTTGACGCGCTGGAGGTGCCTAAAGTTTCCACACGCGATTTTCGGTTGGATGGCGTTGGCTGGTTGAAGGTTGGATGAACGGCGTGGTGTATCAAGGGGCCTTCCGGACAAAAATGCACACGCCTTTTGCCTAAAGGGGTTTACCCGTTCGTTTTTCCTTAGAGTTACCTATTGTTCCCCGGGGATGTCCTGGCTAGCGTCCTGGAAGGCCAACCCATTTATAAGGATTGTCAAACCTTGGAGGAAATATGGGTTTCAAGAACGATTTAGGGACACGCTCGAAATGTCTTCTTGCTGTGCCAATCCTGGTTCTATGGAGCGCTATTGGGGGCACGGCCAAGGCGCAAAGTGTGGTGAAAGTGACCGGGACACAAGGGAATTGGCAACTCACTCTCAACGGCCAGCCTTATTACATTAAAGGATTGGATTATGGGCCAGATCTCAAAACAACGCAGAGCACCACAAACGCCTACGTGGCGGACCTCGTAGCTACCGGAGCGAATACGACGCGCACGTGGGGGACCGGTTCCACGACCTCCAATCTGCTCGCGGCGGTAGACCTTTACAACGCGCACGTGGTCATGGGATTTTGGCTGAACCAGAATGTAAACTACTGCACCGCGGCCAACCTGAACACGACACTGAACCAGATCGTGAACTGGGTGAATTCCTATAAGAATGACCCGGGAGTGCTGATCTGGGACATCGGCAACGAAGTGATTCTGCAGGCGCAGAACTATTTTTCGGGAACGACGCTAGAAAACGACCGTGTGTGCTACGCGCAGTTTGTGAATCAAATTTCGCAGGCCATTCATGCCGCAGACCCCAATCATCCAACTACTTCTACCGATGCCTGGACCGGAGCTTGGCCCTATTACGCGCAGTATTCCCCCGACCTGGACCTGCTTGCGGTGAACTCTTACGGAGGTGTCTGCACGGTCGAGAGCGCTTGGTCGAGCGGCCCGAATAACAATGGCGTGCCTTATACCAAGCCCTATATCGTTACGGAGTTTGGGCCTTCCGGCGAATGGGAGGTTCCCAACGACTCCAACGGAGTGCCACTCGAGCCCACGGATCTTGAGAAGGCCGCGGCCTATCCCAATGCCTGGGCCTGCATTACCGGTTCCAATGGAAATGGGGCTGCCGGAGTTTCTCTCGGGGCCACGGCGTTCATTTACGGCAACAAGAACGACTTCGGGGGCGTATGGTTTAACGATGAATACACCACGTCGATGACGAAGCGGCTCTCCTACTATTCGCAGTTCAAGATGTACACGGGAGTGGCATCTACGGCCAACCAGCCACCTGCGTGCCAAAGCATGACGCTCAGCCAAACATCGCATATCGCGCCAGGAAGCACGTTCACGGTGACAACGGATTTTGTCGATCCGGAGAACGACCCGATGACCTTCAATCTCATGATCAACGAAAAGTACATTAACGGCAGCACCTCTCTGACCAATGCGACATTTACGCAGACCGGCCCGCAGACCTTTACGGTGACGGCGCCCACCACGGCCGGGGTGTGGAAGCTTTATGTTTATGCGTTTGACGGCCACAACAACGTGGGGATTCAATCCGCTTCGTTCGCCGTGCAATAGGGCTGAAAAGGGGGGTCAAAAGAAGGGATTGGAAGACGCGCAGTTACCAAATGCCAGGCGAAAGCTTCATTCCGCTATAAGCAGGGTTTGGGCGAAGGGCCACTCCTCGTCGATCCACTGGGCTTGGCAGCGGAAGCCGGAGCGCCCGGCCATCTCGGGAATTTCTTCGGCTCTGTATTTGTAGGAGCTTTCGGTCCAAATGGTTTCGTCCTCGTCGAGAACGATGCGCAGATTGGATGAGTGGATGCGCACGCTTTGCCGACAGGTGGAGCGCAAATGCATTTCGATGCGGCGGTCGGCGTAATTCCAGCGCGCTTCGTGCCGGAAACAGCTCAAATCGAAGTCCGCGCCAAGCTCCCTGTTGATGCGGGCAAGCAAATTTAAATTGAAAGCCGCGGTGACGCCCGCGGGGTCGTCGTAAGCGAGGAGTTGCAGGTCGACGGGCTTCTCCAAATCGGTCCCGAGCAGGAGCGCATCGCCGGGGCGCAAAGTGGCCCGCACTTGGCGCAAAAATTCTTCGCCCGCATCGCGGTCGAAGTTGCCGATGGCGCTGCCGAGAAAGAGCACCAAAACATGGTCGCGCTCGTCGCGCCCTTCAGCCACCGAGCGCAACCCTTCGAGGTAGGGTTGTTCGTAACCGACGACGCTCACCAGATCGATATGCGCCAATTCCTTTTCGCAGGCGGCCAAGGCGTGCGGAGAAATTTCGATGGGGTAGTAATACGTGATTTGCCGACGCGACAGCGCTTCGAGAATCCAGCGCGTCTTTTTCCCCGAGCCGCTGCCGAGTTCCGCTACGCGCACTGGCGAAGGCAGGCGGTTCACGATTTCCTCGGAATATTGTTGCAGCAAACGCGTGTCAGCGCGCGTGAGTCCGTATTCCGGCAGAACGCAAATGGCTTCGAACAGCGCGGAACCCACTTCGTCATACAAGTATTTTGAGGGTAGTTCGCGCTGGCCGGGCTTGGTGAGGCTTTCGCGCACGTCGGCCGCAAATTCCGACACGTGCTGGAGCGTTAAAGCAGGCGGCGACATGTTCTATCTCCTGAGCTGGACTCGAACTGCGTCTGAGCCGGTGGTCTGCTTCTTAGCCCTCGACGCAACGGAAAGTCGCGTAAACGTACGGGTAATGTGGCTGGAACCAGTTACGGAACGAACGACGCAGCATGCACGCGGCGGTGCGGGGTGAGCCGCCTTTCATCACGTAATGCTTGCCGTCAAAGAAATTTGCGGAATAACCTGGATAAAAGGGCATCGGCGTGAATCCCGGGAAGGGCGCGAACTCCGTGCGCGTCCACTCCCAGCCGTTGCCAACAAGATCGTAGACGCCGAAGGCGCTGGCACCTGCGGGATGCGCGCCAACCGGTGAGGGGTCCCAGGAACGAAAATCGAAATTGCCATGGAGCTCGCGCGGCGGTTCGTCGCCCGAGGGGTAGCGGCGCTCGCGGTTGCCTTTGGGCGCGCCGTAGGCGGCGCGATGAAACTGCGCTTCGGTCGGGAGCTTGCGTCCGAGCCAGTTAGCGTAGGCGGTGGCTTCTGCGTGAGTCACGTACACCGGCCATTCCTGAGGGAGGCGGATCTCACCGAACATCGTGCGAAGCACCCAGAGATTGCCTTCATCCCTCCAGAACATTGGATGCTGAATATTCTCTTTGGTTTTCCAGGCCCAGCCCTCCGGGGTCCAAAGAGAGCGGTCGTGGTACCCGCCCCCCTGCATAAAGCGCAAGAAGTCGTGGTTCGTGACATTATGGCTGTCGA
>Ga0066660_10000385_pt1 | contig 15048 bp, 19 predicted proteins | sample GraSoiAngelo_109_FD_75177 | JGI IMG/M metagenome (GOLD analysis project Ga0066660, IMG submission 75177) | Grasslands soil microbial communities from the Angelo Coastal Reserve, California, USA - 14_0903_12_20cm | ecosystem: Environmental > Terrestrial > Soil > Grasslands | place: USA...
CGCTCGACGGGGAAATGATCGAGGCGGACATACACCTCGCGTCCGCCGATCGACTGCTTGGGCTCGGCGCCGATGACACGGACATAGGGCTCCTGCGCGCGGAGCAAGCGAAGGTGTCGGCAGCGCGTGGCGACGGCGCAAGGGCTCGCGCCTTCGCGGCCGACGCCGCCCGCCGGCTCGGGGATGACGAGCGATACCTGGGGAAGAAGTTCCATGCGCTCGGAGCCGCGAACGCCGCCCTAGGCGACGTCGACGCGGCCGTGGCGAACTACCAGGCCGCGCTCGAGACGCTGGAGGGGCGGAAGCAGTGGCGCGAGGCGTCCCGCGTGGCTCATGAGTTCGGGCGCTACCTCCGCAGCGTGGATCGGGACTCGGAGGCGTTCGAGCTCATGGACCGGGCGACCTTGCTGGCGACGCGCCAGCCCGGCTTTGCGGCGCTGCGCTGAAAGGCCCGGGCGGAAGGTTGCGGCGTTCCGCCCGGCTCCCCCCGATCCAGCGCGGGGATCGCGTCTCGCACACGGACGGCCGCACCGGCGGGAAGGTGCTCGACAGGCTCGGTCCGCTCGTGCTCGTCGAGTGGCCGGACCGCTCGGTCACGTCGCACGAGCTCACCTTCGGGATGATCCGGCCGGCGCGTTCGCGCCGTGGCTAGGAAGCGGCCCTACACGAAGCTGACGGACGCCGAGCTCCGGGCGGAGGTCCTGGAGCGCTCGGACGGACGACTGCCTCCGCCGAAGGAAGCGAAGGCACTCCTGGACGAGTGGATACGGCGGCGGACGAGTGGCTACGGCGGCGCTCGCAGGCCGGCGCCGACGACCTGACCCCCCACCCTGACCCCCACCCAGGGGGGTTTGCTTACATGGAAGGCGCGCGGCCCCGACCCTGAGTCCGATTTCGGACCGAGATCGCGAAATTCGCGTCTGTAGCTCAGCGCGTCCTCCGCTTGATGCCGGGCATCAACGGCATCACGGCATCAGCCGAGCGGAAACTCGCCGTTCATTGCGAGCGAAACGTCCTGAAGGAGCGGCATCAACCGGCGGCATCGAAAAGGCTTCGTGGAACCAACCGGCCGCACCCGCGGCGTGTCGCAGTTCCCGCAAAGAGCGACGGACTCGCCAGCTCCGGCCCGCGTCGACGAAGCAGGTGCTCGGTGTCGCCGTGCGCGCTATTGCGCAAGATCCGACGCCGGTTGCGCGGCGGTAACTGGATTGCTCAATTGTCACGGCTCTGCTTGACCCACGAGTTCTCGGGTGGTACACCCCTGGCCCAAGGGAGGTCAGATGACCAAGCGAAGTAGAGAGCTGGTCGCGCCGCAAGCGCTGTGGAATGAGATCCTCGCGGAGGTCGACAAGCGCAGCGACGCGATCACCACCGAACTCGACGCCGCAGTAGAGGAGTTCCCCCAGCTTGTTGGCGCATTCAAACTGTTGCTGGCGTACGTGAGCTACTCGAATCGCGTCCGCTCCTTGCCGGTGGGGGTGGGCGGAGTCGGGCCGCTACCATCACATTTCCAAGGCGCTTCGGCCGCCTGCTCGACCTGATCGACGCTTGCGGACGGGGAGACCCAGCCGCATGTTACGCGCTCGATCACGGCCGGGTGCTAGACGGGCTCGGCTCGAAGACGGAAAAGAAGTTCATGACGTGCGAGCAACTAATCAAGCAGTATCGCGAGGAGGCACAGAAGGACCCAATCGACGGGTTGAGAGCGAGAAAGCTCATGGCCTTTCTGGCCGAGAACGGCTGCATCAAGCTCGAACTCCACGAGCAGGTACCTCAACGCTGATTGCGGCGTCAATAGGCCGACCACTGGCGACGGGAGCTGCGGCGGCGAATACCGCGTCCAGCTTCTCGGCTAGCGCGGCCTCGACGCTCGGAAACAGGTGCCCGTAGCGATCGAGCGTGACGGTAATCGAGAAGTGGCCGAGACGCGTCTGGATGAGCTTCGGGTGGGCGCCTTGCGCGATGAGGAGCGAGGCGCACGTGTGCCGCAGGTCGTGGAACCGGAGCTCGCGCTTGTGCGGGGGAGCGCGCGGCGTACGGCGGGCTTGAAGTGGCGGCGGTAGAAGAGCGAGTGGCGCATCGGCCCGCCTTTCCTTCGTCCGGAAGGTGCGTTCGATCTGCGCCGTCGAGGACTTGCCGCGCGGATCGGGGTAGCGCGCCCGCCAGCGGCCCGAGCCCTTGCGCTGACCGTCAAAGGGACGGTGTCCGTAACGGGGGCAGTGCCTTTCGCTTGCTTCACCGACGCAACGAAGCAACGACGCAAGCGGCCTCTCTGATCGGCTTGTCCAAGCCGAAGAGCGGCCCGCCCGCGAGAGGCAACCGCTGACGCAACCGCGGCGGCACTGGGCGTCGGCCGCGCTCGAGTAAACGCATCAACGCGGTCAAACCGGGATTCGTGAGCTGCGGGTGCGGATTTCAGAACTCCCTCCGGAGGACATCGCTGCATCGGAGCCGGAGGTTCCTGATCGACCGGACATTTCTCAGTGCCCGCACCTCAACGCCGGTCGGCGTCTCGTCTTGGCGGTTTCCCCCGCTTTGCTCAGTGAAGAATCGCTCAGCTAAGCGAAATGTTCAGGCTCTTGGGTTTTTGGCGGAGGCGCAGAACGAAGCCGTGGTCCGAGGCCCTGATCGAGCGGACATCTTCCACTGTCCGCTCCTCAGCCCGTGCCGACGGCTCGTCTTTACCGCTTTCCCTCACTTCATCCGATCAAGAATCGCTCAGCAGAGCCAAATCTTCGGGCAGCCGGGGTTTTTGACGGCGACGCGGAACGAAGCCCTGGGCTACGCGCGGGTCGAGGGCGGTGCGGACGAGGTCGAGGTCGTCGAAGTCGGCGGGTCGGCTGTCGTCGTCGCGCGCGGCGAGTTCCGCGTCTAGGACTTCTCGGTCGTCTTGGACACAGCCTCTTCGAGGGGCTCGGTAAGCCCTGTGCCGACGCCTGCCGTCGACCTCTGCGCGCTGGGGGCGGTTGGCGGAGGTGCCGGAGGCGGCGCAGGTGGGGGCTTCATCGCGGCAAGCTCGTCCTGAAGCGCCCTGGCCGCCTTCGAGAGCCGCCCGGTGACGTCGAGCTCGATCGCCTGCCGGCACGCGTCCAGGCCGCGACGCCTCGCGGTGTCGCTGTAGCCCGCAATCGAATACGCACGGGCAAGATGGAGGTACGTCTCGCCGAGAGGAACGAGCGCGAGCGACCTTCGGAACCGGCCGATCGCCCGAGCCGAGTCCTCCTTCTTCAGGGAGATCAGTCCGGCCGCGTCCTTCCGCGCCGCCTCCGTGACCTCGAACGCCGCCTCGGGCAGGCCGCCGACGCGCCTCGCCTCCAGGAGGGCCTGTTTCGCCGCGGTGACCTTCTTCGAGGCCTCCGTCAGTCGCACGCCCCGCTCGGCGTATGCGAGGGCGAGCAGCACGTGCCCGTACGCGACGACCCGGCCGGCCTTCCACCCGTGGTCGCCGAAGGCGGCGCCGTAGTCGACCTTCGCGCCGGGCTCGCCTGCCTCGTCGATCGCCTCTCTCAGCTCCTTCTCCGCCGACTCGTACGCACAGGCGCGCAGGTACGCCTCGCCGAGGAGGAGGTGGATGAGCGGCTTCGCACCGGCGCAGATCGTCGCGCGGCGAAGATACGGGATCGCTCGCTCGTAGTCGCCCAGTTCCTTGTGGAGGCGCGCGAGCCAGTAGTGCGACTCGAGCTGCGCGTCGAGCGAGTGGTGGCCGCCGAGCTCGAGCGCCTGGCGGAACTCGGCGATCGCGTTGCGGAACGCCCGCTTCCGCCGTGCGACGTCGCGGTGGTCGACGGCGATGTTCCGGTGGCAGTGACCGAGCTTCTGATGGAGGGCGGCGCGGTCGGGACTCCAGCGGAGCGCGTCTTCGAGGACCTTCTGCGCCTGCTCGTAGTCGCGGATCTCCATGAAGGCGTCGGCGAGCACTTCGCGTGGCCGATCGTGCAGAGGGTCGTCACCGATCGCGGCGCGGAGCTCTTCGATCGCGGCGTCGTGCTTATGGAGCTTCTGGAGCGTTGGCGCGTACCGAATCCGCGCTTCGCGGCGGGCCAGCTCGTCGGGGTCCTCGGCCTCGAGCATCGCGACCGCCTCGCACTGCCGCTTCTTCGCGTGCCTGTAGTCGCCCTGCTCGAAGTCATGATTCCCGAGCGCGAGTCGCGCCTCGGCGGCGGCCCAGCCGTCACCCTTGGCCTTCTTCGTGAGCTCGACGACGTCGATCATCTTGGCGCTACACATCTCTGCCACCTTCATCCGCGCCCGTATGTCGTCGGCTCTCGCGGCGAATTCGGGGCCGAGCGACTTGTATGCCGCCGCGACCGTGTCGAGCACGGCGCGCGCCTTCTCCTTCTGGTCGTCGCGATCGGCGAAGCAGTTGACCATCCGGAGCGCCTGCTCGCAGCAGTACTTGGCAAACGCGAGCTCGTCGTTCCGCATCCGTCCACGAGCCTCCTCGGCGTGCAGCAGGGCCAGCCGTGCCCACCACGCCGGCGGCGTCGGGTTGATCCGAAGCGCGGCGTCGAGCTCGGCGATCTCGCGTCTGCGCTTCGAGGCGCAGGCTTGGCTGAGCGTGAAGCGGATGTCGGCGTCGTTCGGAGCCAGCTTGACCGCGCGGCCGATGAGCCTCGGCGCCCTGATTCGGTCCCAGCGGACGCGGAGCCATCCGGCGCTCCGCTTCTCGCAGTAGGCGGCGGCCAGCTCCTTCAACGCAGAGGCCGCGAGCTGAGCCTCGGCCGTGGTGTCGCCGCCGCGGCGTTCAGCCCGGCACAGAGCGGACCACGCCTTGGTGACCGCCAGCCGCCGGTGCGCGACCGTCTCCTCGAGCTCGCACCGCTCAAGGTTGGCCTTGGACTTGAGCAAGAGCGCTTTCGCCATCGTCGCGGTGCCCGGCTTCATCGAGATGACGCGGTCGCAGCGCTTCAGGATGTAGTCGTAGTCCTGCGGTCCTTTCGGCTCGTGCGAGTCGTACGTGAGGGCGAGCGCGTAGTACGCCTCCCAGCGATCGGGCATGAGCTGGATCTGGTAGCGGAAGGCGCGCTCGGCCGCGTTCCAGTGGGTTCGCGCCTCGACGTCGGAACGTGCCCCGGCCTCCGCGCGCTCCGATTGGGCCTGTCGGCGGAGCTCGGTGAAGACGACGCCGAGGTTGTAGTACACGTAGCCGAGATGGTCGTCCTTCCCCTGAGCGTCGATCAACGACCGCTCGGCGCGCTGCAGGTTGAGGCGGCGGTTCTCGTGCGTGCGCAGGCAGACCCGGATCGCGACGAGCGCGTCGGCGAAGTCCTTCGTCGCCTGCCAGCGCACCTGCCCGGTGAGCGCGAGCTCCGAGAACATCCGGTAGGCGAGCTCCTGCACCATCTCCTGGGGAGCCTCGAGGCGGCCGGTCGGCCCCTTCGGCGGGAGCGAGCGCTCGACACGCCACGTCTGGAGCGATCCGCTCCGCGACAGCTGTGCCGTCAGCACGAGCTTGTCGCCCTGGACGTGGACGCTGCCGAGTAGCCGCGGACCGCGCACGAAGCGGCTGACGAAGGCGAGGAGCGCGCCCAGCGGGATCTGGATCGGGCCGACGCTCGCCTTCGTCTCGATCATCGCCGGGCTCTCGAGGAAGCCGGCGACGTCCTCGACCTTGATCGTTGCATCGAGTGGACGGTTCTTCTGCACAGCCGTCGGGATCGCGCTGTCGTCGACGGTCGTATAGAGGTCGCGGAGCCAGGCGATCTCGCCCACGAGGAGAGTCGAGAGACCACGCGGATCAGGCTTCTGCTCGTCGCCCGTCGCGTCGGTGAACTGCTCGACGACCACGCGTCGGCGCGCCTGGAGGAGCAGGTAGAGAAGGAGCACGCCGAGCCAGGCGAGGAACAGCCAACCCGCGAAGCGGAACTCGGTCCAGTGGAACTTCGGAGGGCTCCGCTGGAGGTCCGGGCGGAAGACGACCGCGGCTTCGGACACGAGGAGGAGCCAGAAGAGCCAGCGCACCCCGCTCACGAAGGTGCGGTTGAGCCAGCCGAGGGCCTGGCAGGCGCGCCACCAGGACCAGCGCACCAGCCGCCACTGGAACGCGACATGCCGGAAGCTTCTCCGGACTCCAGGGACCTTCATAGGGTTCCGCCTACCTCCGTCCTCGCCGCTCGGCGAGCGACGGGCTCGGTAAGGCATAGCGCGTTAGCTGTCGCGGGTCAAGAAGGGGCCTCGCCCGAGTGACGAAGGGCGACCGTGCTGGCGGCCGCCCTTCAGGAGGAGGGAGTCAGACACCGGCAGTGGCTCCTGCGGCTCGAGCCTCCTGCGGTCTGCGGTTCGTATCGGTTGCGAGTCCTGGTCGCGCGGCCACGCTCGCTGACGACGCCGACGGCCTGGCCCAACGTCGGGTGGCTACTTGGCGAAGCCGTACTTCTCCGGGCGGAGCCGGCGCAGCAGCTCGATCAACGCGCGCGTCGAGTAGTGCGTCCACTCCGTCCTCACCTCCACCTCCGAACCATCCGCCAACCGCTTCACCGTCCGTTTCACCCTCGGAATCCCCCGCACGCCCCAGAGCCACAAGAGCCCCCTCAGCCGATCTTCCGCCTCCCCCGGGCCGAGGATGCCTACGCCGTGCTCGCGGACTGAAGCGGCAGCTTGCCGCGAAGCACGCACGCGGCAGCTGGTACGAAGCGACGGCCGCCGAGGTGCGTTTCGCGTTCGGCAACCGCAGCGCCTGCCAGGCGGCGCGCGAGGCGGCCGAGGCGCGCGAGGCGGCACCGGCACGGGAGGCAGAGGCCGAGCGGCAGCGACACGCCCGCAGCGGCGAGCGCCGCCGCACCCGAACGCAGCAGCGGCGGCAGAAGCTGCGCGCGGCCGCCGAGCTCTTGGCCGAGGGCAAGACCCAAGTCGAGGTCGCCCACACGCTAGGCAAGAACGTGCGCACGATTCGCCGCTGGACGAAGCTGGCCGGCTTCGAAGCCGAGCTGGCCAAGGCGCGTCGCCGCCGCGCGCGGGCCGCCGAGCGCGAGCAGCGACGGGCAGAGAAACGGCATGAGCGCAACGCCCGCCGTCATCTCGCCCGCCGCGACCCGCACCGCTACGCGCTGCTCTACGGTGTCGCGAGCGGCCGGCCCGCTCACTTCCAACCGGCAGCAGAGCGCGCCCTCACCGAACCTCGCCGCGGCAGCGGACGCGTCCTACCGGTGCTGCGCTGGTGAGACTCACTGCCGACGCCACCCGTTCCGCCCCCGCGCCCACCTGCTCGCCCGCGCCTCGCACGAGTTGAGCGACGGCGGCTGTCGCTGTTCGGCTCAAATGCGACGATCAAGCGCCGGCTGCGCGGCGGTAACTGGATTCCAGGGCGAGTCGAGATAAGAGTGCGATTTGCAGGTATTTAGCCTGCGCAGGCCGGTCCAAAAGGTAGTCCAAAAGTAACCCCGTCCTGTCTGCGAGCAAGGCCTTAGCCGGCTGAGGTCGGGCCAGCTTCGAGTTCAAGTCTTCGTTCGAGCTCGAGTTCGACGACCCCTGCCGCACCGTCTCGGGCCTCAAGCCCGAGGTCACTGAGAACATTCGGCGGCACAAGACCCAACGTGGAGAGGTATTCGCGGGCGAGATCGAGCTTGTCTTTCTGGAGTTGCACATGCTCGCGTTCGATAGCAAGCTGGGCCATGCGCCGTTCTTGGCGGTTTCGGCCACGAAGATCCTTCACGAACTCGCGCACCTGCTCAACGACTTCGCCGGTTCCCACGAAGCTCAGCGGCTCACTCATCGCCTTCCTCGTTTCTACAACTCTCCAGGGGTTGTAGCCGCTTGAGGTGCCAGGCGACTCGTGATCTCCGGGAACATTTCGGAGGGTCTGGAAGGGTCCTGTTACCGTTGCGGGCCCAATGGTCGAGAAGTGGCGGGAGATGAAGTCCGATCCCCTCATGCTCGACCTCGGGCGGATCGTCACCGAGGGTCTGTACGACTTCTCCGATGAGCGCCTCACCACGCTGCCCACCTTGCTCGGACGAGAGGGGAAGCCGGCTAGTCGCGGCGAGGTACGAAGTGCCGTGATCGATCTCCTCATGCAAGACGAGCCGAGAAGGCAGCCTTCGGACTTCGACGCGCTTGGTCAGTCAACTCGATTTGGCTTGGCATTGTTCGGGGCGACCCCGCAGACCCGAATGCTCACGGCCGCTGGTCGGCGAGAGGCAGCGGGGCATATCTATCGCGACGGCGGTGTCAGCGCCGACGCGATCCGAAAGCGTCCATCTCCGAAACAGCCGTCTGGCGGTCCTGAGTGGCGCCTGTTGCTGACAATGCGCGAGCGACTGCTGGAGAAGCTCACTGGACCGCCGGCGCCGGTCGCCGCCGCAAAGGTCGAGGTGCCCGCGAAAGCGCACTGCGACGAAAGTGTCGACCGAACTTCTGTGGCAGACGCCTTCTTTGTCGAGGGCTACGTGCACAACAGCAGCCGCTTTCGGATGGCGCTCCAAACGTGCGAGTCGTTGTCGATGCTCGGCTTCTCACACAACCGCATGGCTGTGACCTATGCGTCTGAGCTCTCGCAGCTCATGGAGCGTGGGGGTCGGCTGAGAGTGCTGGCGCTCGACCCCGCGAAGCCGATCGTCCTTGAAGCGAATCACCGAAGCTACACCCCTAAGCAGCCCGACGCCGTGCGCCATCAGCACAAAGCAGCCATCGCCACCCTCACAGCGATCGGGACGCGTCGCAGGTCCGACGACTCGTTCGAACTGCGGCTAATGGACTGCATGCCGCCGTTCACTATCTATCTCTTCGACGAGGACGATGAGACGCGCGCACAGGTGTTCGTCTGGCTCACTCCATGGCGCATGCCCTCGCCCGAGCGCCCCGGATTCCGTCTGAGCGCCGATGTGGACGGCCCTTGGTATCGCTTCTTCGCCGATCAACTCGTCGCGATGTGGGACAACTTCGAGGCGAAGCCGTGAAAGGCTCGAAGGAGTTGAGCACCTTCTTTATTCGTACCGGCTATGTCCGGCTTCCAGACACTCTCTCGGAGCCGATCCTTTCGGCGCTCGAAGCGGTTGTTGACGATCTGTTCGCCGATCCGACGCCTCCTTTCCGTGTCAACGCGAACAGCGAGGTGAGCCGCATCGACAGCATCCTTGACCGAGATCCCGTGTTCCTGAACGCGCTCCGCGGGGACGTCGTTCTGCCGGCACTTCAAGCGATGCTCGGCCCAGACATCGAGGTGGCGCGGTTTCGGCATAACCATGCGACTCTCAATCGTCCGGTCGACCAGTCGCCGCGGCTGCATCGTGACGTTCAGCAGTGGAGCAGACCGATCCTGAACGTGTTCATCTATCTCGAGGCTTCGTCGGCTGAGAACGGGGCGACGTTGGTCGTGCCAGGGTCGCATGAGCTGCCGTACTACGGACCCCAATCGTACGGGGGAGGCGGCGCATGGGCCGACGAGTATCCAGAGCTCCTCCACCTCGTGGGGCAGGAGCTGCCGGTGCCGATGCCGCGTGGTGGCGTCCTCCTGATGAATGGGTTGACATTTCACTCCGTCGGTCCGAACAGCACGACCGGGACGCGTAAGAGTCTCGTCTTCGCCTGCCATAGCTCCGATGACCTCATACATCCGGAGAAGTCATCCCATTTTGTGTTGGCAGGGAGCCGTACCTTCCGTGGCAACGCGACACAATGCATCTCCGGGGGTTTAGAGCTCGGCGCGGCATCGGATTATGGATCTTGATCTGCTCTCAAAATGGCCGGACCTCGTTCGCGGCCTGATCGCAAGAGTCGGCGCGGAATGGGAATCACACGGCTCGCTGCGCAGCTGGCGCAAAGGTGAACATGGCGGTGTGGTGTCGGATCTGGACCTCCGGCTTGATGTGGCGATTCGACAAACCTTCTCCACCTACTACCCGGATGTCCCTGTTCTGTCCGAGGAGCTCGGGTGGCTCTACCCGATCGATTCAGTATCCGCGACCTGGGCCGCGGTCGTGGATCCAGTCGACGGGACAGACAGCCTTGTAGCGCGCCAGCGTACCTGGTGGACATCGGTCGCCCTGGTAGAGGAAGGCGTTCCACGAGCTGGGCTTATGCATCAGCCGACAACAGGAAAGACTCACGACTCTATGGCTCCCCGGCGTTATCATCGCGCGAGCAAGGCCATTGGACTGAGCCCAGATCAGATTGAGGCGGACGAGACTCATGGCCTGCGACAACGCCTGAAGAGGAATCAATTCTCCGTCCTGCCGATCCCGCATGCGGTAGAGAAGGTGGCTGCCGTAGTCGAGGGACGCTGCGAGGGGTGCATCTATCTCCCTTCCGCCACCTCACCAGGATGGCATTCCTGGGACCTGGCTGCCTGCTTGGCAGTAGCGCAATCAAGTCATCTCGTGCTCCGGGCGGCCGACGGGAGCGACATACGCCTGGGCGATCTCGCTGCTTACTACCACATTCCCTGGATTTGCAGCACTGACGTGGCGTCCTGGGACGTCATCCGTGCCGCGGTCGCCACGTAACCGGCCGCCCGATGATCGAACTGCGCAGATGACGACCCGTATCCTCGTCTGGAACGCGAACCCCACTCTGGACGTAGTGAGTGAGGTTGACGGACTACGCGTCGGGCAGGTTCAGCGCGCCAACACCCAGGGCTTCAGTGCTGGCGGGAAGGGCACGCTCGTTGTGCGGGCATTGACGATCCTCGGCGTCGACTGCTTAGGCGTGGCCCCTGTGGCCGGTCCGACTGGTGAAGTCGTCGCGAGGTTGCTCCAACACGAGTCGTTGCCCTTCGAACTCAGCAAGGTATCTGGTCAAACACGAGCCGCGGTCTCAATCGTTGATCGTGAGAAGTCGATCGACACTGTGATCAACGGCCCAGGACCCGAAACGCACGATGCTGCGTGGCGGGCGCACGTCGAGTCGGTAGTGCGGCATTTGGAAAGCGGCGCCTTCGGCACGCTCGTAGTGGCTGGCCGCCCACCGTTGTCGAGCAGCACCGCGGATCTCGTGCGCGTTTGCGACGAGGCGAAGCTTGCGGGAATGCGCGTCGCGCTCGATGTCTCGTCGCCGGTCCTCGAAGTGGCTCTGCAGATGCGACCATGGCTCGTCAAAGTCAATGTTGAAGAGGGTCGGGCAGTGCTTGCGGCCGCCGATGAGAACACCGGTGGCGACCCCGTTGCCAAACTCCAGAATCTCGGAGCGTCCAACGTGGTGCTCACGGACGGAGCCGAACCTATCCGAGGATTGCTAAACGGCGTGTCATTCCGGGGATTTCCGCCCGCTGTGCAAGTACGTTCGGCTGTTGGATGCGGCGACTGTTTCCTGGCTGGCCTTCTCTACGGGCTCTCCAACTACGAAGGAGACCCTGAGGAGGTCGTCCGGTGGGCCATGGCGGTCGCCAGTGCCGCCGCGGAGACCGCCCAGCCTGGATACTTCTCTGCGGAGCGCGCGAACGAACTACGAGGAATTGCTACGGTCGCGCGGGGCGCGTGATCAGTCGAAGCCGGCGAGACGTCGTCTTGCCGACAGCCGGGTCCGTGAAGATCAGAACGTTCGGCGTTCGAATGTGAGGGCGCCATGCCGCCACGCCCACTCCCGGTAGCGCGCATGAAGCCGCGTTCGATTGATCGCGGCGCCGGCCGCGCGATCCGATTCGGCGGCTGCTGCTGTAGCCACCACGCCGAGGCTAACGCTCCTCTCTGCCTAGTGGCACGCGAAAGCTGAAGCATCCACGGGCCGGAGGCCACAGTTCGATCTGGCGGACGAATCGGCCCGGCTGCTTTCGATGCGACGGAGTCCGCGACATCCGCCACATCCGCCACATGCGAGCGCAAACCCGCGCCGGGTGCCGCTTTGACCCTCTCTGCCGTCTGCCACGGGCGTCCGTCACATGGCTCCGCAGGCGGCCAGGTGCCGGAGGTCGCTGGCGAATCGGGGCTCGGCTGGTGTGATGGCGGCGGAGCGGGCGAGATAGAGTCCTAGCCATGGCCCAGAAACCGGTTGACAAGGAGGTCGCGCACCGCTTCGCCGAGTTGGTTGGCCTCGGCTGCACTCAGCAGGAGGCTGCGGGGGCGGTCGCAATCGGCACGCGCACCGGTGAGCGGCTGATGACCAGGCCCGAGATCCGACAGATCGTCGAGGAGACCCGCGCTCGCTGCGGAATGGGTGAGGGCGACCCTGGGATCCGGGCGCTCCTCGAGGCCACTGACGTAGAGGGAAACCCGGCCTGGGAGCGGCGGGTGAAGGGAGTGGAGCTGGCGCTCGAGCAGCTCGCTGGCGAGAGCGGACGCGGTCAGGGCCTGCTGCCGGGCTGCGAGCTCAGGCTCATCATGCCGCTCCCGGACGAGCAGCCGCTCGGCACACCGAGCGGTTAGCGACGACTTCGCGGTCAGAAATTCCGCCCAAGCTTCTCAGTTGGGCAGCGTCGCTCGAGCCGCTTGCGGCGCTGCGGTGATCTCGCGTTTCGTTGACCGAATCGGCCGGCGCAGGCGATAGACGAGTCCGACTCCACGCGCCCGCCCATCTTCGTCGAGCCAGGCGTCGTGGCGAAGATGGCGGCTCGTCGCGCGAGGAGATCGCGGAGGACGGCGCTGCCGGCGAGCAACCGCGACTGCCACGCCCTGCGTTCCGTTCGGTGGCGGGTGTCCCAGGCAGTCCGGGCGAGACTACAGGCGGAACCGAAGCGCTCGCCGGGTCGAAGGTGAACGTCCGTCGACCGGCGCCGCCACAGCCCCGGGCGATAAGGACGACCGCCCTCAGCACGACGCCGTTATGCAGCGATTCTTCGAGGCAACCCACCGAAAGAACCTAACGGGGATCCGCGGATCTTTCGCCGAGCTCAACGACGAGGCATTTCCTCCACAGCTCCCGACTGATGAAGGGAGTGTCGCCCCTAGCCGGATCTGCGACGGCAGACTAGTCGTCGCGTCCCGCGAGGTGCCCAGCAGCCTCCGGATGTGCGGCCTTCGGCGTCATGTGGCGGACGCACGTGTCAGCCGACAGAGAGGGTCAAAGCGGCATCCGGTGCGGGTTTGCGCTCGGATGTGGCGGACGTGACGGACGTCGCGGACTCCGCCACATCGAAGGCGGGGCGGATTCGACGGGCAGGCGAAAGTCGACCTCCACGTTGCGGGCTGCGGCAGGCCCGACGTTGCGAAGCAGAAGGCTTAGGACCACCGGCTCATCGCCTCCTTGTATGTGGCTACCAAGCCTGAAGAGCACGACCTCGGCCGCGGACTCCCCGAGCACCTGACGCCGAAGCAGGCCGATCTCTTGGCGCCGTTCTCTGCGCTCGCGCACATATGCCACGAGCGTGACGAGAAGCGACCCGGCGCCCAGGATGATCCCCGCCGCTTCTGCGACTGACACTGAAGCTAGGTGGCAGGGAACTCGATGATCGCGCCATCGGGCCGAAGGAGCTGGAGACCGGCTGGCGCGTGAATCACGTTCTCCCGCAATCGGTAGCCGGTGAGGCCAGGAGCCGGGCCGACGACGACGAAGGCTTCGCCGTCTGTCGGGCAGACGTACTCCGTTTGCTGACCATCCTCGCGCGTCACGATCTCGCTCAAGTTCCACGACGTCTTGCATGAGGGACACTGAGCACGCAGGCGTTCGTCCGTAATGGCCCCGCCCGGCATCGTCAGTCCCGCCGCGGTCATCGCTTCATCAGCGCGCACCGTTTGCTCCTCTCGATGGAGGCACCCCCGGTACCTCCGTGGGTGCCTTCAAGGTATACCCGCTTGCTAGCCGATTTCGCGCACGGTCGGTCAAGCTACGCCGCGATGTCGCGCTTCACGAGCTTCGTGAGCTCTCGAGACGCACTCAGCACAGCCTTGCTCGACATGTCCTCCGAGCCGAGGCGGGACACGACCGCACCTTCGAACTCCCACCACGCGGAGATAAAGCGCCGGAACGCTTCCTCCACTTCATCTGGCGCGTAAATCGACAGTCGGACCTGCATCCACTCCCACGCCTCTCGCGCCATCAGCTCGGGCGGCTCGGGGGTGACTTTGGGCTACCTTCCGACCCCGCTGAAGGCGAGGAGTATGGCTTTAGGTGGAGGTTTTCGGGTCCACGGCGTGGCGCCTCGATTCCTGTGGTTGGTGCGTTGCTGGTGCGCTCGTGGTGCGTAGGATTTCGACTGTGGCCGCGCCTACATAGGCTGTCGCGGAGGCCTGTCTTGGTTAGGGTGCCTTTGGTGGAGCGGCGGGTGACGGTGGAGTTCGGTCCCTCGCGTTCGAAGCGGTTCGGCAAAGCGGTGGCCGAGGCGCAGGGCGGGCCGGGCGAGTGCCGCGAGCTGGGGCCGGGGAGGTATCGGGTGAGCTTCCTGCTCGGTGCCGAGGCTGGCGTCTACGTCGGTCTTGCCCGCCTGCTGCAGCGTGTGCGTGCCTGGCGCGCGACCGAGGTCTATCTTGAGCGGGAGCTGGTTTCCGGTTTCCACGCTCGTGAGATGGCTTGGTGTGCGTCCTCGCAGCTGAAGCTGTTTGGGGAGTGTCGCTTTCGTTTTTCCTATGGTGTTTTCCAGCGCTGTGCGCTTTGTCCGCTGCTGGAGGTGGAGCGGGCGGTGCGGGACATGGTGGGCGAGAACCCGCTTCCTCCGCTGATGGTCGAGATCCAGTCTGGGCCGCGGCTTCGGGCGCTGCTGCGGGGCGAGCGGGACGAGCTCGATCAGGAGTGCGCGGGGGATTGGCGGGTGCCGGATTTCCCGCCCCCAGAGTGGGGAGGGGCGGGGGAGGCGGAGTCGTCGGGCTAGTAGTAGGGGCTCGCGCGGTGCGCGGAGCTCCGTGCGGGCGGCTGGAGGGAAGCGGGGTGTGTTCGCGTGCAGGCGCTGCTCCTGTTGACGCGCGCGCGTGGGGGGCTTGGCCCGGCGGCTCGCGCCGCCGTTCGCTCGGCGGGTGCGGTGCGAGCTAGGTGTGTGCGGCGTGCAGAAGCGCGAGCGTCGCCGGATCGCCACGGATCGGCTCCGGCGCGTAGGGCTGCTCGGAGCCGACGAAGTAGACCTCGACGCGCTCCTCGACCGGGGGGAGGCGCGCGCCGACCCGGCCGGCGGGCTTGAGCCGGATCCGCTCGATGAACTGGAGGTAGCGCTCGCGCTCGTATTCGCGCATGAACTCCTCGAAGCTGATCCGC
>Ga0066660_10000399_pt1 | contig 14881 bp, 11 predicted proteins | sample GraSoiAngelo_109_FD_75177 | JGI IMG/M metagenome (GOLD analysis project Ga0066660, IMG submission 75177) | Grasslands soil microbial communities from the Angelo Coastal Reserve, California, USA - 14_0903_12_20cm | ecosystem: Environmental > Terrestrial > Soil > Grasslands | place: USA...
CATCAACGACATCCTCGACCTGACCAAGGTCGAGGCGGGCAAGATGGCGGTGCTGCCCGCGGACGTGACCGTCGAGCAGATCCGCAGCTACGCGGCCCAGAGCTTCCAGCCCGTGGCCCATGACAAGGGACTGCGCTTCACCCTCACGACGGGGGAGAACGTCCCCGATCGCGTCTTCACCGACGAGCAGCGCCTGCAGCAGGTGCTGAAGAACCTGCTCTCCAACGCCTTCAAGTTCACCGAGGAGGGCGGCGTCGAGCTGCGGGTCGAGATGGCGGGACCGGACGTGCGGTACTCGATGTCCGACCTCGAAGGAAAGCCGGACGTCGTCGCCTTCGCGGTGGCCGACACCGGCATCGGAGTCCCGACCGAGCAGCTGCGCCTCATCTTCGAGGCCTTCCAGCAGGCCGACGGCACGACCAGCCGGCGCTACGGCGGGACCGGCCTCGGTCTGTCGATCAGCCGTGAGATCGCCCGCCTCCTGGGGGGCGAGATCCAGGCCCGGAGCGTGGTCGGCGAGGGCAGCACCTTCACCCTCTACCTCCCCCTGGAGTACCGGCCGGGATCGGAGCCCGACGCCGCTCCCGCCGAGGTGGCCGTGATCGAGGAGCGGTCCGCATCGGGCCACTCACTCATCCGGGAGGGGGAGCAGGCCCGGGCTCGGCTGGCGTCCCTGCACGCCGTGGCCGACGACCGGGAGGTCATCACCCCCGGCGACCGGACCCTGCTGGCGATCGAGAGCGACGACGAACTGGCCCGCCTCGTCGTGGACGTGGGCCGGGACCTCGGCTTCAAGGTGGTCATCGCCTCCCGTAGCGGCTCGGCCCTGAGCGCGGTGAGGGAGATCGGGCCGGACGCCATCGTGCTCGACACCACCCTTGCCCACAGCGACGGCCTGGCCCTGCTCGCCCACCTGAAGAACGAGACCGACGTGCGCCACATCCCCGTGCAGGTCATCTCGGACGAGCACCTGAGGCAGCAGGCCCTGAGCACCGGCGCCCTGGGCTTCCTGCCCAAGCCCCTGACCAAGGACGACCTCACCAGGGCCATCGCGGGTATGGCCGCCTTCATCGAGCGGGGCGTCAGCCGGCTCCTCGTGGTTGAGGACGACGAGACGGAGCGCGGCGCCATCGCCGAGCTGCTGAGCGCGGGCGACGACGTGCGTGTCACCGCCGTGGGGTCGAGCGAGGAAGCCTTGGCCGCCCTCGAGGAGCAGCCCTTCCACTGCATAGTCCTGGACCTCAAGCTCCCACGGACCACCGGGTTCGCCCTCCTGGAGCGGCTCAAGGAGGAGGAGCGCTTCCGGGACATCCCCGTCATCGTCCACACCGGCAAGGCCCTCAACCGCCGGGAGGAGACGCGCCTGAAGAAGTACGCGGAGACGATCATCGTCAAGGACGCCCGCTCGCCGGAAAGGCTCCTGGACGAGACGACGCTGTTCCTGCACCGAGGCGCGGCCAGGCTGCCCGCCGAGCAGCGGCGGATGATCGAGTCGCTCCACTCACCCGACTCGGCCCTGCAGGGCAGGCGCGTCCTCATCGTGGACGACGACGTGCGCAACGTGTTCGCCCTGACCGGGGTGCTCGAGCGAAACGGCATGGAGGTGGTGTTCGCCGAGACGGGTCGGGACGGCATCGCCATGCTCAAGCAGCACCCGGACGTGGACCTGGTGCTCATGGACATCATGATGCCGGAGATGGACGGCTACGAGACCATCCAGGCCATGCGTTCCATCGCCAAGTTCAAGGAGCTGCCCATCATCGCCCTCACGGCCAAGGCCATGAAGGGGGACCGGGAGAAGAGCATCGCCGCCGGGGCGTCGGACTACATCACCAAGCCGGTCGACGTCGACCAGCTGCTGTCGCTGATGAGGGTGTGGCTCTACGGATGAGGACGGGCGCCTCGGGGCGCTGAAGCGGGCTCGACCGCCGGCGAGGCAGACGCTGGAGGACCTCGAGGTCGACCTCCTCCTCGAGGCCATCTCCGGCCGCTACGGCTACGACTTCCGTCAGTACGCCCGCGCCTCGATCAAGCGTCGCCTGTGGCGGCGGGCCTGGTTGGAGGGGGTCCAGACCATCTCGGGCCTCCAGGAGCGCATCCTGCACGAGCCCAACTGCCTGGACCGCCTGATCGTCGACCTGGCCGTCAACGTCACGGCCATGTTCAGGGACCCCGCCTTCTTCGTCGCCCTGCGTGACAAGGTCATCCCCATGTTGCGCACATATCCCTTCCTCCGAATCTGGAACGCGGGGTGCTCCAGCGGGGAGGAGACCTACTCGCTGGCCATCCTCCTGGAGGAGTGCGGCATGGACGAGCGCTCCCGCATCTACGCCACCGACATCAACGACGCCGTGCTGCGGCGGGCCAGGGAGGGCGTGTTCCCTCTGGAGAAGATGCGGGAGTACACGGCCAACTATCACCGGGCGGGAGGGACGCGGGAGTTCTCGTCCTACTACGACGCCGACTCCAAGGTGGCGCGCTTTAGGCCCTCGCTCGTGCGCAATGTGGTCTTCGCCCAGCACAACCTGGCCTCGGACGGCTCCTTCAACGAGTTCAACGCCATCGTCTGCCGAAACGTGCTGATCTACTTCGACCGCAACCTCCAGGACCGCGTGCACGACCTGTTCTTCGACAGCCTGGCCACCTTCGGCGTGCTGGGCGTGGGTGAGAAGGAGTCGATCCGGTTCACCCGGCACGCGGCGGCGTACGAGGAGATCGACCCCGACCAGCGCATCTACCGGAAGGTCGTGTGAGGCCGCGGGGTCGGGTCGATTCCCCTGGGTGCGACCTGGTCGTGCTGGGGTGCTCGTGGGGCGGTACCCGGGCCCTGGGGACGATCCTGGACGACCTGCCCGACGAGCCCTCGGCCGCCCTGGCCGTCGTCCAGCACCGGGGTTTCGGTCCCGCCGACAAGGCCCTCCCCCTGCTCCTCCGGCGCCGGTGCCCGATCCCGGTGGAGGAGGCAGAGGACAAGATGCCGGTGGAGCCGGGCCGGGTCGTCCTGGCCCCGCCCGACTACCACCTGCTGGTGGACGGGCCCTGCTTCGCACTGTCGACCGAGGAACCCGTCCACCACAGCCGTCCCTCCGTCGACGTCTTATTCGAGTCGGCCGCCGACAGCTATGGTCCCCGGCTGGTGGCGATCCTGCTCACGGGGGCGAACGAGGACGGCGCCGCCGGGCTGCGCAGGGTGAAGGAGTCCGGCGGCATGACGATCGTGCAGGACCCCGACGAGGCCGAGCGCCGGGCCATGCCCGACGCGGCCCTGCGCACGGGGGCCGTGGACGAGGTCCTACCCCTGGCGGCCATCGCCCAGCTCCTGGGATCTCTCGTGGGGAGGCAGGACGATGGCCGCTGAGGAGCGACCCGGCATCCTGCTGGTCGACGACCATCCCGAGAACCTCGTCGCCCTGGAGGCCGTGCTCGCGCCCCTGGACGTGACCATCCTCCAGGCGGGGTCGGGCGACGACGCCCTGCGCCATCTGCTGTCCTCGGACGTGTCGGTCATCCTCCTCGACGTGCAGATGCCCGATCTGGACGGGTTCGAGACCGCGGCCCGCATCAAGCAGCGCCAGCGCACGCGCGACACGCCGATCATCTTCCTCACCGCCATCAGCTCCCAGCACGAGCACGTGCTGCGGGGCTACTCGTCGGGAGCGGTCGACTACCTGGCCAAGCCCGTGGACCCCGACATCCTGCGGGCCAAGGTCTCCGCCTTCGTCGAGCTCGACGCCAAGACCCGCCAGCTGGAGCGCCAGGGGGCGGCGCTGGAGGCCAAGAGCAGCGAGCTCGAGCGGGTCAACTCCGAGCTGGAGCAGTTCGCCTACGTCGCCTCCCACGACCTGCAGGAGCCCCTGCGTCTGGTGTGCGGCTATCTCGACCTCCTCATGGGGACCGAGTCGGGCACCATCGGCGCCGAGGAGCGGGAGTACATGAGGCGGGCCATGACCGCGGCCGAGCGCATGTCCGTGCTCATCCGCGACCTCCTGGCCCTGTCCACGGCCGGGTCACGCACGCCGCCGACGGGGACGGCCGACCTGGCCAAGGCGCTCTCCACCGCCCTGGAGAACCTGGCCGTGACCCTGGCCGAGCAGGGGGCGTCGGTGCGGGCCGAGCCCCTGCCCGACGCCAGGGGAGACACCGACGAGCTGGTGCGGGTGTTCCAGAACCTGGTGGGGAACGCCGTGAAGTTCGCAGGCGACGGCCCGCCGACCATCCGGGTGTGGGCCGAGCGCGGCACGGGCGAGTGGGAGGTGTGCGTCGCCGACGACGGCGTGGGCATGGCGGCCGAGGACACCGAGCGCGTATTCGGGATGTTCGAGCGACTGGACCGCGACCGCTCGGCCGGCTCGGGCCTGGGGCTGGCCCTCTGCCGCAAGATCATCGAGCGCCACGGCGGACGGATCTGGCTCACCTCTTCCCCGGGCGAGGGCACGACGGTGCACTTCACCCTGCCCGCCGCGGGCGCGGGAGGCTGAGTCGGGTTGGGACAGCCCGAGGGGAGAGGCCGCGGGGTCGCCAACATCCTGCTGGTCGACGACCGGCCCGAGAACCTGGTTGCCCTCCAGGCCGTGCTCCGGCCCCTGGGCCACAACCTGGTCACGGCCGGCTCGGGCGAGGAGGCGCTGAGGCGCCTGCTCACCGAGGACTTCGCCGTGATCCTGCTCGACGTGATGATGCCGGGCATGGACGGCTTCGAGACGGCCTTCCAGATCAAGCAGCGGGACAGGACCCGTGACGTCCCCATCATCTTCCTGACCGCCATCAGCCGGGACGAGAGCGACGCCCTGCAGGGCTTTTCGAGCGGGGCCGTCGACTACGTGACCAAGCCCTACGAGGGCTGGATGCTGAGGGCCAAGGTGCAGGTCTTCGTGGAGCTGCACCAGAAGACCGAGCAGCTCAAGCAGCAGCGCGAGCTGCTGGCCACCCGGCTCGACCAGCGCTTCGTCGAGGAGGCCAGGCAGCTGCGCAAGCTGGCCGATGCCTCCCTGACCCTCACGTCGACCCTGGCCGTGGACAGCATCCTGGACGCGGTCACGGAGCAGGCCCGCGACATCATCGGCGCCCACCACGCCCAGACCACCGTCCTGCTCGGGGAGGAGGACGACGAGGCGCCCCGCCGGACCTCGGTCTCCCTGGCCGTCTCGCCGGAGTACGAGGGCTGGGCCGCGTCACGCGAGGGGGTCCGGTCCTCACCGTTGACCCAGACGGTGTGGCCGCGCATGCGCCCCATGCGCGTCCCCCGGGGCCAGGCCGCCAGCCGGCCCGAGGGCCGGGCCCTGGAGACGGTCGAGCCCCGTCACCCGGCTCTGCAGGGATGGCTGGCCGTCCCTCTCGTGGGTCGCAACGCCCGCGTCCTGGGTCTGCTCGAGGTGGCCGACAAGCAGGAGGACGACTTCAGCGAGGCCGACGAGTCCATCCTGGTCCAGCTGGCCCAGCTCGCTTCGGTCGCCATCGAGAACGCCGAGCTGTTCGAGCGCGAGCACGAGCTGGCCGAGACCCTCCAGCGCAGTCTCCTGCCCCAGCGCCTTCCCGTCCTCGCCCAGGTGCGCCTGGCCGCCCGCTACCTGCCGGCCGGCGGCGGCGGGGACGTGGGCGGCGACTGGTACGACGCCATCGTCCTCCCCGGAGGCCAGGTGGTGCTGGCCGTGGGGGACGTGGCCGGCCGGGGGGCCCAGGCCGCCGCGGTCATGGGCCAGCTGCGCATCGGCATGCGGGCCTACGCCTTGCAGGGCATGGATCCCGCCGACGTCCTGCGCAGCCTCGACCGCCTCCTCCAGGGGCTGAGCGCCGCCTACATGGCCACCGCCTTCTACCTCCTCCTCGACCCCGAGACCGAGACGGCCCGCTACGCCAACGCCGGGCACCCGCCCCCGCTCGCCATCGGGCCCGACGGTGGCCTGCGCTGGATGGAGGAGGGGGTGGCCGTGCCCCTGGGCGTCCAGCCCGACGGGGACTTCCGGACCTACGAGATGAAGGTGCCCCGGGGGTCGACGCTGCTCCTATACACGGACGGACTGGTGGAGGAGCGGGCCTCGCCCATAGACGACGGCCTGACCCGTCTGAGGCGGGCCGTCGAGCCCCCCGACGTCGACCTCAACCTGTTGTGCGACAGGGTGCTCGAGCGCATGGACGCCCAGAGCAAGCCCGACGACGTGGCCCTGCTGGCCGCCCGCCTGGCCCCGGCCGTGGGCCGCATCCCCCGGTCCTGAGCGCTCAGGCCGGGAGCCGTGCCGCGGCGCGGATCAGCTCGACGGCCTCGTCCACCCGGTCCCGGTGGGTGCGGTGCGAGAGGATGGCCAGGCGCGAGTAGCGCCGGCCCTGGACCTCGGTGCTGGACAGGAGCACGCGCCGGGTGGCGTTGACCCGCTCCAGCAGGCGGCGGTCGTCGTCCCGACCGCCCCGGGTCCGGAAGGCGACGATGGACAGGTCGGGGGTCCAGGGGAGCTCGAGGCCGGGCCCGGCGGCCAGGGCCGTGTGGGCGTGGCGGGCCAGGTCGAGCTTCTCGTCCAGGGCGGCGCGGAAGGCGGCCACCCCGTGCAGGTGGAGGGGCAGCCACACCCGCAGCCCCCGGAAGTCGCGCGACAGCTCGGGGCCGTAGTCGGCGAAGTCGGGCACCCCTTCCAGGCCCACGATGTCCTGCATGTAGTCGCCCTTGGGCCCGGCCCCGGAGTGGGCGGCCCTGAGCCTCTCGCCGTCGCGGACCAGCAGGGCTCCGGTGCCGTAGGGGAGGAAGAGCCCCTTGTGGGGATCGAGGGCGATCGAGTCGGCCCGCTCGATGCCCCGCAGGCGGCGCCGGCCCCGGTCGGTCAGCTGGAAGAAGCCGCCGTAGGCCGCGTCCACGTGGAGCCACAGCCCCGCTTCGCCGGCCAGATCCGCCATCTCGCCCAGGGGGTCGACCGTCCCCGTGTTGGTGGTGCCCCCGCTGGCCACCACCAGGAAGGGCCGCAAGCCCGCCTTCCGGTCAGCCTCGACGGCCGAGGCCAGGGCGTCGACGTCCATGCGCAGGTCGGGGGTGCAGGGGACCGTGCGCAGGCCGGCCCCCGACAGTCCGGCCAGGCGGGCGGCCTTGGCCACCGAGTGGTGGGCCTGCGAGGACGCATAGAGGGTGCCCGGGCCCAGGTCGTCACCCAGCAGGGCGGTGCGGGCGGTGACCACCGCGACCAGGTTGGCCATCGAGCCACCCGAGGTGAACAGGCCCCGGGCCTGGGGCGGGAGGTCGAACTGGTCGCACAGCCAGCGCAGGACCCCGGCTTCCATGGCGACCAGGCCGGGGGCGGGGGCGGCCAGCCCGGTGAAGCGGTTGAGGGTGCAGGCCAGGAAGTCGGCCAGGGCCGCGGAGACGAGGCCGCCCCCGGGGACGAAGGCGAGGTAGCCGGGACCGGCCGTCTCGAAGCCCTTGGCCGCGGCCTGCTCGAGCGTGCCCAGGAGCTCGTCCAGGGGCCGGCCCCCGTCGGTGGGAGGAGGCGACACGGCCTCCAGCACCGGGCCCAGCTCGGCCAGGTCGGAGGCGGGGGCGCGGGGCAGGCCGTCGAGGAAGCGCCCGATCAGGGCCACCGCGGCCTCGACCATCGTCCCCAGCTCGGCCCCGTCCGGCTCGAGAGGGTGCGCCGCCATCCGGGCGCCGATGCTACGCGGGCCCGCTCCGCGCAGGACTATCGCTCGACCACGGCGAATCTGGCCTCGACGGTTGTCCACCGAGCCGCGGAGCGTCCTGGCATGACACGCATCCCATCCCGCCGATCGACGGCCGCCGTCCTGGCCGCGCTCCTCGTCGCCGGTCTGACCGTCAGCGCCGCCGCCGCCGTGCGCTCGGCGACCGCCGGCGGAGGGGGCCGCTCCCCGTCGGGTGCCAACGCCAGCCGCTTCCTGGCCCTCACCGGGGGCGCCTCGGCGCCGGCCCAGGAGGCCGGGTCCAAGCCCGGGGGCAGGCCGTCGGGTTCGGGCAGGCACTCCGGTCCCTCGGCCCGCCCCGCCGAGCGCTGCGGCGCCGCGGCCACGACGCCCGCGGGTTGGTGCATCCGCCCCGCCGGGGACCAGTACCAGGTCTTCCGCTTCCCCATCGGGTTGGCCCTGGCCTCGGACGGCAAGGTGGTCGTGACATCCGATACCGGCGGCATGCAGGGCCTGTCGGTCATCGATCCCGCCGTCCCCCCCGGCCAGGCGGTGACCACCACGCCGGCGGCCAACCTGTTCCTGGGCGTGGCCGTGGCCGGCGACGGCAAGGTCTACGCCAGCGGCGGAAACGCCGACCGGGTGTTCCGCTTCCGGCTGGCCGGGCCCGGCGCCCTGAGCCAGGACGCCACCGAGGCCGCCCCCTTCCCCTCCCACAACGCCACCAACGGCATGCAGGTGCGCTTCGGCCAGCAGCCCCAGGCCCTGCCCGCGGGCGACGGGATCATGGTCGGCGGCTATCCCGGCGCCCTGGCCCTGGACGGGAGCCACCATCTCCTGTTCGTCGCCGGCTCTCTGTCCGAGCCCAGCGGCGCGGGGACGGAGGCCTGCCCGTCGGCCCAGCCCGCGTGCGCCCGGGTGACGGTGGTCGACACCGGCAACGACAGCGTCGTGGGCCGCTTCGCGGTGGGCCTCGACGCCTACGGCCTGGCTCTCGACGGCGACACCCTGTACGTCTCCAACTGGGGCGACCAGGCCGGGCGGGGCGCGGGAGTGGGGACGGTCTCGGTCGTCCCCCTGGATCCCACCACCCACGTACCGACGGGCGAGTCGCGCTTCGTCGCCGTCGGGCACCATCCCTCCGCCCTGGAGGTGGACCCGGCGTCCAAGAAGCTGTTCGTGGCCGACACCAACGACGACCAGGTCAGCGTGGTGGACACGTCGACCTCGGCCGTCACCCACGTGCCCGTGGGGGTGAGCGGGGCACCCATCGGCACCCACCCGGACGCCTTCGCCCTGTCGCCCGACGGGAGCATGCTCTTCGTGGCCCTGGCCGGGCTCAACGCGGTTCAGGTGCTCGATGCCACCACGGGGATGCCGTTGGGGAGCACGACGCCTTCGGGATCGCCCACCTACATCCCCACGGGCTGGTACCCGGCCGCCCTCAGGGCGGTTCCCGGCCCGGGCGGGAGGACGAGGCTATGGGTGGCCAACGCCAAGGGCGAAGGTCCGGGGCCGGGCATAAACGGATCGGTGTTCGCGGACGGAAACCAGAGCGGCGGCACCATCAGCCGCGTCGACGTCGACCCCAGCCGCTTCCGCGCCTGGACGCAGCAGGTGATCGACAACGACGGCCTCGACCCCGCCCTCGACGCGTGCAGCGTGGCTCTGGGCCCCTCGCCGGCCGTGTGCCCGGCGGGAAGCTCGGCCATCAAGCACGTCGTTTACATCGTGGCCGAGAACAAGACCTTCGACCAGTACTTCGGGGACCTGGCCGGGAGCATGCCCAACGCCGGCTACAACGCAGACCCCAGCTACCTGCTCTACGGCCAGCCCGTGACGCCCAACCAGCACAAGATGCTCGCCGACGGGGTGGCCGGCCTGGGTGACAACTTCTTCAGCGACGCCGAGGTCTCCGTGACCGGCCACTCCTACACGTCCGGAGCCATCGCCACCGACCACAACGAGAAGACGTGGCCTGCCGACTACGACAACGGCGTGCGGGGCACCCACGGCGGGGGTGACCCTCTGCGTCCGTCGGCGGGGTCGAAGCCGGAGCCCGCGATCCAGCACGCCGAGGACGTCCTCAACGACCCCCAGGGCGGTTATCTCTTCGAGTCCTTCGTGCGGGCCGGGGCCGTGCCCCCGGACAAGGCCGGGCCCGGGAAGATCAGCATGGGGATCTACGGCGAGCACACCCTGACCGTCCCCTACAACGGCATCGACATGGCGCCCTACAAGGCCAAGTGGACCAGACCCGACGGCACGACCGTCGACTGGAAGGCGGGCGACCTCCAGTACTTCGACACGTGTCGGGCCGGTCAGTTCGTGTCGGGCAAGACCACGGGTGGCAACTCGCCCGACACCGACTACTCACGCGACTGCGAGGCCCGTCAGCTCGACCCTCAGTACGTGCTGAAGCACTGGGAGGACGCCTACAACGGTCTGGTCCCGGGGACCCCCAAGGGCACCGACGTCATGCCCAGCTTCATCTACATGTCCCTTCCCGTGAACCACACCCTGGGCACCAACCTGGGCAGCCCCACGCCGGCGTCCATGGTGGCCGACAACGACTACGCCATCGGCTACATCGTGCAGGAGCTCTCCAAGAGCCCGTTCTGGGGCTCGACCGCGGTGATCATCGTTCAGGACGACACCCAGGCGGCGGGGGACCACGTGTCGGCTCTGCGGGACCCGGTCGAGGTCATCGGCCCGTTGGCCCGGGCTGGCGCGAGCCACCAGCGGGGCTCGCTGCCTTCGGTCCTGCGGACCATCGAGACCGTCTTCGCCGTGAGCCCCGTCTCCCTCAACGACCAGGTGGCCGTCCCGCTGCACGACGCCTTCGTCAGCGACCTGTCCCAGGCCCACCCGGGCGCCTACACGGCGGTGAAACCGGTGGTGCCCTTCGCCCTCAACCAGCCCGACGCCCCCGGTCAGGCCGCGTCCATGGCCATGGACTGGAGCGCGTACGACCTCATCGACATGCAGACCTTGAACGCCGTGCTCTGGGCCGACGCCCACCACGCCCCGTTCCGCAGCCCCCGGGCCCCCACCGGGCGCGGTCCGGGCTGATCGCGGTCTGGACCAGGACCGGGGCCCCTGACCTGCGGGTCTGACCGCGGGGCCGGGGCCACTAGCTTGGCCGCCCGTGAAGGTGACCATGATGCTGTGTGACTCCGCCCAGGTCGCGGAAGGCAAGCTGTTCATCCTCGGCGGCGGGTGGAGCGTCACCGGGCCCGACCCCACGCCTTCGGCGATCGCAGTCAAGCTCGACGTCGACTGGCACGAAGCCGACAGACCCCACCACTGGGAGCTTTACCTGGAGAACGCCGACGGCCAGATGGTCACCGTTCCCACCCCGGAGGGGGACCAGCCCGTGGAGGTGCGGGGCGACTTCCAGGTCGGGCGGCCCCAGGGTGTCCCGGAGGGCACGCCCATCGACCTGCCTCTGGCCGTCAACTTCGGCCCCATCCCCCTTCCCGTCGCCAGCCGCTTCACGTGGCGCTTCACGATCGACGGTGTTGCCGACCAGGACTGGAGGCTGGGGTTCACCACCCGTCCCGCCGCCGACGCTGCGTGATCCTTCCCGCCCCGATCGGGAGGGTGGCGTAGTGGTGGCCGGGCCATGACCGCCGGCGAGCCGCCCGCCTCCGACGCCGACTCGGAAGGGAGGGCCATCGCCACGCTGCGGGTGCTCAACCGCCTCGCTCGCGACGTGTTGTCGGAGTCGTCGGTCGACGTGGCCCTGCAGCGCCTGGTGGACGAGGCCAAGCAGCTGCTGCGCTCCGACTTCAGCGCCATCGTGCTGCTGAGGCCGGGCTCCACCACCGCCATCGCCCACTTCGCCTACAACGCGCCCCGGCGCCTCTTCCCCAGCCGCCTGCCCCGAATGGTCGGTTTGCTGGCGGGCCCTGTGGTCACGCAGCGGGCGGTTCGACTGGACGACATCCGGGGCCATCCCGACGGGGTCGGCATTCCCGTGGAGCATCCCCCCGTCGCCGCCCTGCTGGCCGTGCCCATATTCGTGGGCGACGAGGTGGTGGGGGAGCTGGCCGTGGCCAACGCGCCGGGCCGGGGGAGCTTCGACGACGTGGACGAGGTCGTGGCGGGCGAGGTCGCGGCCCACGCGGCCATGGCCGTGTCGCTCTCCCGTGCGGCGCAGGCCAGGGCCGAGGTCGACACGGCCAGGAAGGACTTCCTGGACGTGTCCTTCCACAACATCCGCACGCCTCTGACCGTCATCAAGGGCTTCGTCAGCACCCTCAGGGCCCGGGGCGAGCTGCTCGGGCGGGACGAGCGGGACCGCTGCTTCGACTCCATCGAGCGGGCCCTCGACCGGGTCCAGCAGGTCGCCGAGGGCCGCCTCCCGCTGCTCGAGGACCCGGTGTCGGAGGGGATCCCCTCAGGCGAGGTCGTCGACGTCGAGGTGACGGAGATGCTGCAGGCCATCGCCCGGGACGCATCGGCTGCCGACGGGAACGTGAAGGTGGTCGCCACCGTCGAGCCCCGGACGCCGGCGAGCTTCCGGGCCGAGCCCCAGGTCGTGCACGAGCTGCTGGGGAACCTGGTCGGCAACGCCGTCAAGCACTCGCCCGAGGGCGACACCGTGTCGCTCGTCGCTCGGGGCGACGGGGCCTTCATCCGCTTCGACGTCAGCGACAACGGCTCGGGGATCCCGGCCCGCGAGCAGGCGCGGATCTTCGAGCAGTTCTACCGGACACGAGAGAGCATGGATCGCGGGCTGGCCGGGACGGGCCTGGGGCTCTGGCTGACCCGGCGCCTGGCCGAGCTCCTGGGGGGCTCGGTCGGCGTGAGCTCCAGGCGCGGCCACGGCAGCACCTTCTGGCTCACCCTGCCCGTCGACGGCTCTGCGCCGGGGACCAGGACGGGCTGAAGCGAGGGTCAGGCCCCCAGGCGGGCGGCGGCCAGAGCCAGGGCCAGCTCGGCCGCCGCTCCAGGAGTGTCGACGGGCGCGATGCCATCGTCCTCGGTGCCGTCGTCCCGCCACATGCGCCACGTGCCCAGCCCGACCACCGGCGTGTCGAGCTTGAGGGCCAGCGCGATCTCCGACAGGGTGCCGTACTCGCCCCCGACGGCCACGACGGAGTGGGCGCAGCGCACCACCAGGGCGTTGCGGGCCTCACCCAACCCGGTGGGCACGGCGACCACGATCCACGGGTTGGCGCTGCGGTGGTCGGTCCCGGGCAGGATCCCGACCGTCATGCCCCCGGCCTCGTGCGCCCCTCGGGCCGCGGCGGCCATGACCCCGCCCATGCCGCCGCAGACGAGCACCGCCCCGCCCTCGGCCAGCAGCCGGCCCACATCGGAGGCGGAGGCCTCCAGCTCGTCGGCCACGCGGGCGGGGGGTGCGCCCGGTCCGACGACCGCGACGTAGGGACGCAGCACCACGGGAGGCGTCATGGGCCGAGCCTGGCAGACCGCCCGCCCGGCGCGCCGAGGGGAGTGAGTTAGGCCGCGCTCTTGACCCAGGACCCGTCGGGGCGGGGACGGATGGTGCCCAGGGCGTGGAAGTGCTCCAGGATTTCCCCGGCCCGGGGGTTCCCGGCCAGGGCGTGCTCGACCTCCCGCAGGGTGACGGCCAGGTTCTGCTCCCGGCGCACGCCCAGGGACTCGCCCATGGAGCGCTCCCAGCACCGCCCCACCACTTCGCTCCCGGCCACGTGCCGTCCGGACTCGGCCTTGAACGTGCGGTCCCGCATCTCCGACAGCACCGTCTTGAGGTACTCCACATGGGGCGACTCGTCGGCCCGCACGTAGGAGACAAGGCGGGCGGCCTCGCCCTCGCCCGCCACCAGCGCGGTGTCAGAGAGCACCTCCTCGGCCCAGGCGAAGGTGTGATAGGCGCTCACCTCGATCAGCAGCAGGTTGGCCATGCGGTCGATGAGGAGCTGGAGGTTGGGGTCGATGTCGTCGAACAACAGCCGGGACATGAGCTGGCGGCGCATGGCCTCGGGGTCGGGTGCTCCGCCCTGCACCGGGATACCCATGCGCTCGAGCATCACCGCGGTCTGGTCCTCGGTCACGGGGCTGTCGAAGGCGACGTCGCGGGCCGCATACCACATCTGCTTGTGGCCCCCCTCCTCCCCCCAGCCCGCCTCGTCGCGGGCGTGGGCCTCGAAGAGCCCGCCGGCCAGGTGGGCCATGGCCGTGCCCCGGGTGTCCTCCTCGAAGCAGGATTGGAAGTCGGGCAGCACCGAGTAGCGGATCATGGCCCCGAAGCCCTCGACCGTGCCGATGCGGGTGAGGGTGGAGATGATGGGCTCGGGCACGCTGGAGGCGATGAGGTGCCTGGCCTGCGCCGCGTTGGGGTACGTCCCCGGCCACGACGCCAGGTCCACGTCCAGCAGGGGGGTGCCGAACTGCTCGGCCCGTCGCTGCTTCCACGCGTCGATGGCGGGCCAGCGGTTGAGGGTGCGGGGCGACACGTAGGCCCCGCCGTGGTCGAAGCCCCCGTGGCAGCGGACCCCCCCGGCGATGAGGGGCTCCTCGACGGGATGGCTGGCCAGCAGCTCCTGTTCGGTCCACTCGGTCTGCAAGGTCGTCACCGCGGCCTCCCCTCGCACTGCCTGACGGGTGAACTGTATACTCCTCTGTATACAGCCCGCAAGCGAAACCGCGGTGGTCGGGCCGGCGACGGTCCCCCGCCGGCTCCTGGCCCGCCCGGCCCGGAGGGCCGCCATCCTCAGCGCCGCCGCCGTGGCCTTCGGCCAGGGGGGTTTCTCGGCCACCTCGATGGAGGACGTGGCCGGCGCGGCCGGCATCACCCGGCTCATCGTCTACCGGCACTTCGAGTCCAAGGAGGCCCTCTACGAGGCGGTCCTGGCCCAGGTGCGGGACAGGCTGGCCCAGGGCTTCGGCGCCCACCGGGCCCGGGGGCTGACCGGGAGCGAGGCCGCCGTGCGCGCCCTGCTGGAGGGGGCCAGGGAGGACCCCGCCGCCTTCACCCTGCTGTGGCGCCAGGCGGCCCGGGAGCCCCGGTTCGCGGCCCACGCCGCCAGTGTGCGCGCCGGCGCGGTCGAGGTGGCCAGGGAGCTGCTGGCGCCCGTCTCCATCGGCGACGGGGTGCGCCGGGCCTGGGCGGCCGAGCTCATCTTGTCCTTCCTGGTCGACAGCGTGCTCCACTGGCTGGAGGAGGCTCCCCCCGAGCGCGACCCGGAGCTGGTCGAGATGGTGAGCCGGTCGGTGCCCGCCATGGTCCGGGCCTGGGCCGGCGGCGCCCTCTAGAAGCCGAGGCCGAGCTGGCGGG
>Ga0066660_10000405_pt1 | contig 14821 bp, 17 predicted proteins | sample GraSoiAngelo_109_FD_75177 | JGI IMG/M metagenome (GOLD analysis project Ga0066660, IMG submission 75177) | Grasslands soil microbial communities from the Angelo Coastal Reserve, California, USA - 14_0903_12_20cm | ecosystem: Environmental > Terrestrial > Soil > Grasslands | place: USA...
CTCGGCAATGTTCTCCGGCCGGGGCGGAATTCACATCCATCAAACGATGGAGTAAGGTGCCGGGCATGGAAGCGGAGGGGAGCCGCTTGCTGTCGCAGTTCCTCGGGTCCGAATCGGTCGATGCGCGCATGGTGGCGCTCATGCGCAGCATGCTGGCCGTCTCGGCGCTCGTCATCTTCGTCTTCGATCCTTTTCAGCCGTCGCACTTCAGCGCCGGCATCTACGTAGCGCTGCTTTGCTATGGCGTCTACAGCGTCGCGCTGTGCATCGCCATCACCGGCGGGCGCATGCCGGTGCCGCCGCGCGCGCATCACTGGGTCGACGCCGCCGCCTGCGTGCTGCTGGTCGCGTTGAGCCAGGACGTGACCGACATGTTCTTCTACTTCTTCTTCTTCGCCATCCTGGTGGCGTCGTTCTCGCGCGGCTTCCGCGAGGGCCTGACGCTGACCGCGGTCTCCGTGGCGCTCTTCGTCGCGATCTGCCTCTACGGCGCAAGACCCGGGGCGAAGTTCGATTTCGACGACCTCGTGACGCGGCCGGTGTTCCTGCTCGTGCTGGGCTACATGACCGCCTATTGGGGCGGTAAGGAGCTCCTCATGCGCCGGCGCCTGAGGCTCCTGCGCGAGCTCGCCGGCGCGGCGAACCCGCGCCTTGGCATCGACCATGCGCGCGACCACGGCCTCTACCGGGTGCTCGAGTTTTTCGACGCCACCGCGTGCGTGCTCGTCTCGCCGCGCGCAGGAAGCGACGAGCTGGTGATGTACCGGCTCGATGGCGGCGGGCGGCGAGCGCTGCCGCAGCCGCTCACCGCGCAGGCCGCACAGGCGCTGCTCGGCCTTCCCGCGGGCTTCTCGACGGCATGGCATCCGGGCAAGGCGTTGATCACGCCGGAGCTCACGCTGCAATGCGAGCGGCTCGCCAACCTGCTCGAAGCCGAGTTCTACGCCACGGTGCCCTACGAGCCGCGCGAGGGCACGCGCGGGCGCCTCTACCTCACGGCCGCACGGCGCCTCTCGGACGCCGACGCGGAGTTCCTGCGCCAGGCCGTGGATCAGATCGCCGCCGTCGCCGACAAGCTCGCCCTGATGGAGGCGATCATGGCGGGCGCGGCGCAGCTCGAGCGCACGCGAATCTCGCGCGACATCCACGACACGACAGTGCAGCCCTATATCGGCCTGAAGCTCGGGCTCGAGGCGTTGCAGCGGCGCCTCGAGCCGCGCTCGCCCGTGCGAAAGCAGCTCGATGAGCTGGTCGAGATGTCGCGGCTTGTGGTGCACGACCTGCGCGCCTACGTCGCGCGGCTGCGTGACGAGGAGGCGCCCGGCGAGGCGACGAGCTGGCCGGCGGAGCACCTGATGACGGGATTGCGCGAGCATCTCGCGCGCTATCGCAACTTCTACGGCATCGAGGTGGAGCTGCGCTCCGACAAGAGCTCGGCGCTCAGCGATCGGGTCGCCGGCGAGGCCTACCAGATCGTCTGCGAGGGCCTCGCCAACATCCATCGCCACACGCCGGCCAAGCGCGCGTTCGTCGAGCTGCGCTTCAAGCCCGATGCGCTCGCCATCGACATCGGCAACGAGCGCGCGCCGGCGGTACCGCCGGTGGCCTTCATGCCGCGCTCGATCGCCGAGCGCGCTCGCGCCCTCGGCGGCACGACCACCGTGGAGCTCCACGAGCGCGGCCACGACGTCGTGCGCGTGGCGATCCCGCTATGAAGTCCGGACTGCTCGAACGCGCGCTCGACATGCTCGATCACGCGCTCCTCATCGTCGACGAGGCGGCCGGCGTGCACTATCGCAACCGCCTGGCGAGCACGCTCCTGAAAAGCGAGGCCGCGCCGCTCATGGTCAGCGCGGGAATTCTCGGCGCGCGTGGCCGGGAGCTGCAGGCCGAGCTCCACCAGGCGATCCGCCTCGCCTGCCTGCAGCGGCGGCCGAGCGCGCTCGTCGCGTCGCAGGGTGCGCGTACACCGCTGCGCCTGATGGTTGCACCGATGGACTCCGCTGGCGCACGCGAAGCGGCCGTGTGGATCCTCGCGCCGCAATCGCCGCGGCTGCCCGACCCGCGCCTGCTCGCCGTGCTCTTCGGCCTGTCGCGCGCGGAAGCGCGGCTTGCGCTGCGGCTCCTCGCCGGCCACACGCCGCAGGAATGCGCGCGCGAGGCCGGCGTCGGTGTCGCCACCGTGCGCTCGCAGCTCCACAGCATGTTCGCGAAGACCGGCGCGCGGCGGCAGGCGGAGCTCGTCGCGCTCTTCGCGCGCATTCCGGCGCTGGAAATAGAACGGGGCCACAGCCGCGCCTGAGGCGGCAGGACCCCGTACTTAGTAAAGATTAATGAGCGCTAGGCGCGTGTGCCCGGGCTCTGGTTGTGCTGCCCGCTGGGCTTGGTCACGCCTTTGACAGCCTTGTTCGCGGCACGTCCTTCAGTCTGCGCGAGATTGCCCAGGGAGACGATGCCGACCAGGCGCTTGTCGCGGTTCACCACCGGCAGCCGCCGCACCTGCTGCTCGCTCATGTTCTTCGCCACGTGGTCGAGCTCTTCGTCCTCGTAGCAGTAGAGCACCGTCTCCGTGCTCATCACTTCGCGCACCGGCGTGTCCGGGCCCTTGCCCTCGGCGACCGCGCGGATGGCGATGTCGCGGTCGGTGATCATTCCCACCAGCCGATCGTTATCGCCCACCGGCATCGCGCCGGCATCGATCTCGGCCATGATTTTCGCCACTTCCCGGATGCTTTGACCCGGGCTCGCAACGCGCACTTCGCGCGTCATTGCATCGCTGACTCGCATTGACACTCCTTCCTTGGGGTCTATTCCCAACTAGCACCAAGCAAAAGATAGACCGCAACCGTCAGCGCGCTGACAGTGATGGCGATGCAGCAACCGACGGCGATGGCGGCCGCCGGGATGATGAAAATCGCGGCCTGCGCGGCGAGCGCCTCGATGGGCGCGATGGCGAGGAAGAGCGACGCCGCGATCACCACCCAGCGGCGGATATAGGGCACCAGCATCCATCGCATCGCGCGGTTGTACGAAAGCGCGCGCTCGCGTGCACGCGGCGGGCCGCTGGAGGCATCCTTGAAAAGCGCGAACGGATCGAGATAGAGCAGAAATTGCCGCACGAGCGGCAGCGCGGCGCGCCGCTCGCGCAAGAGAAGCACCTCGACGTCCGGCTGCCGCATGCCCTAGTTTTGCCTCAACAGCGCGAAGCCTGCAATCTGCACGCCTGCGCCGATGTGATGAACTGCACTGCCGCAGTGCAGGTCCACGACATATGGACACTCATGCCTTGCATCACTACCCGGCGCGCGCCGAGCTCTCGCGCTGGCTCGTCGTCGGCTTTCTCGCCGGTGCGGCGGCCGTGCTGCTCTTTCACCAGAGCGCGCTTACGCTCCTGCACTCGCTACAGCTCGCCCGGAGTGCACCATTTTCGTTCACGCCGACCAAGCCTTTTGGCGTGCCGCTCCTCTGGTCGCTCGCCTTCTGGGGTGGCGTATGGGGAGTCGTCTTCGCCGCCGCACTCGCGCGGCTCGATGGCGCCCGGCTAATGGTCGCGGCTACCGTATTAGGTGCCATCGCGCCAACGCTCGTTGCCTGGTTCGTGGTCGCGCCGCTCAAGGGTCAGCCGGTCGCCGCGGGATGGGCCCCGGCCGCGATGGCGGTCGGCCCCATCGTCAACGGTGCCTGGGGCCTTGGTACGGGCATCGGCCTCTATCTCTTCGGCCGCCGCCGGCATTAGTCGCCGGGCTTCGCCACGATCTGCACGCTCGAGGCCTGCGGCCCCTCGTCGCCCTGCTCGGGGTTGAAGCGCACCTCGGTGCCGACGCTGAGCCGGGCGAAGTCGTCGTGCAGGACGCTGTTGCGGTGGAAGTAGAACTGCCGGCCGCCATCGACCGTGCGAATGAAGCCGTAGCCTTCGGCGCCGAACAGCTTCTCCACCAGGCCCCGAGGCTCACCGTCGTGCACCTTCTCCTCGTGCCGGCGCAACGCCACCGTCTTCTTGAGCTGCTTCTCGATCGCGCCGAACGCCTCGTTGATGATCGCCGGTAGCTGCGTCTGCATGTCGCGGATCTGCTTTTGCTTGCGCACCGCGAGGTCGTGCTGGCGCGGCACGCGCACCTCGACCATGACGCTGTAGCGATTGCCCTTGCGGTGCGAGCCGTGCTCGCGCGCCACCGTCACGTGGCAACGCGTGATGTCGGGCGAGAACTTCTCCAGGTGCCCGAGTCGCTCGGCGACGTAGCTCTCCACCCACAGCGTGCGGTCGATGTCCTTGAAGATCACTTCCGGCGCAACTTGCATCGTTCCTCCTAGCGCTCCAGCGGTCCGACTCCATCCAGTTCTTCAGGCAGCGCCGCGGCGCGAAAGCGCAACCGCGTCACGCCGCGCTCGCTCTCGAGATCGAGCCCGAGCTCCTCGCCGCGCTCGGTGAGCTGCACGCGCAATGCCTGCGGCGCGTCGATGCGCAGCGGCTCGCGGTTGCGCAGGCGTACCAGCACCGCGCCCTCATCTGCCACGAGCGAGTCGAGCGGCTCGTCGACGACCGGCGTGGCGCCTTCGATGCTGAGCAGCCAGCTGCGATGGCGCCTGCCGAATTCCACCAGGAACTCGGGCCACTCGCGCCGCGGGATGTCGCGCGGCCTCATGCACGGTTCACAGCAAAAAACGTTCGCCCACCGGATGCGCGCACGTTATTTGCTCGCCTGCAATAGAGACACAAGGAGGAACTGCTATGCCCCCGTTATTGTTGGCACTCGCGCTCGGCGCCACGGGCGCCTTCCTGCTCGACCCGCAGCAAGGCCGCCGCCGGCGCGCGCTGCTGCGCGACAAGGTCACCCGAACCATGAACGAAGGCCGCGAGTTCGCGGACGCGGCCGCCAAGGACCTGCGTTACCGCGCCCAAGGCATCGCCGCGCAGGCCCGCAGTTGGCGCGGCGGCGAGGCGAGCGACGACATCCTCGTTGAGCGCGTGCGCGCGAAGCTCGGCCGCTACTCCTCGCATCCCGGCGCGATCGAGGTGACGGCACAGAACGGCCGCGTGGTGCTTATGGGCGACATCCTCACTGCTGAGCAAGAGAGCCTGTTTGACGCGGTGCGCTCGGTGCGCGGGGTCGAGTGCGTCGAGAACAACCTCACCGCCCATCAAAGCGCGCAGGGTGTCTCGTCGCTGCAGGGCGGACTCGAGCCCGATCGCGAGCGCTTCGAGCTGGCGCAGGACAACTGGTCGCCCGGCGTACGCCTGGTGACGGGCAGCGCGGGCGCACTGCTTCTGCTCTACGCGCTCTCGCGGGGCGGGCTCGCCGGCATCGGCGCGCTCGCCGCCGGCGCCGCGCTCCTCGGCCGCGCGAGCGCCAATCGCCCACTCGCGAGCCTCGTTCCGCAGCGCGTCCGGCAGGCGGCCTAGCGCTATTTCTCGCCGGTCGGCCGATCCTGCTTCAAGGTCGGCTCAGCCGTGCGCTCGCCGGAGGGTTGCGCCGGTCCCACCGGCGTGCTCGGCTTCTCTTCCGGTGCCGACGAGCCGGCCGCGGCCGGCTTCGCCTTCGGCCCGTCGAGGCCCAGCGCGGTGACCGTGCGCTTGTCCAGCTCGCCCGTGGGCTTGAGGCCCTTCGACTGCTGGAACCGCTTGAGCGCGGCGCGCGTTTCCGGGGTCATCTTGCCGTCGGTCGGTACGCCGAGCGTCGCCTGGGCCTGCGTGATGAGCTTCGCTTGCTGGGCAGCGGCCGCTCCCTCGTCCGCGAACCCCGGGAACGAAAGGGCTGCCGCCGCAATGAGCACTGCCAGTGGTGCGCGGTTCATGGGGTAGTCTCCTTGTCGCATACCGGACGCTGCAATCTGCGTGCCTTCAAGCGCAGCGCCTGCGCCGGCCGGCCGATTCCGCGCCGGCCGCGCGCGCGGTAAAACATCGCCGCGGGGATAGCTCAGGGAAGAGCGCGATCTATCCCAGGTCGAGACATGAGTTCGAAGCTCATTCCCCGCTCCACTACAGCGTCGGGTTATCGCTCGCTAGACCGAGTGCTACGCGACCATAGGTGGTCGCCGCGATGTCGGTGTTGAACGAGAAGTGCTGCTTCACCGCGTGCGCGTCGCGGAAGGCGCGCGGCACGGCGCCCGCCTCGTACAAGCCGCTCGCACCCGCGAGCCCGAACATCACGTCCACCGCGCGCACCGCCCAGTCGACCGCATAGGCGCCTTCGAGCCGGTAGCGCGCCTTGGTCCTGAGATCCGGGACTTCACCGGCCGCGATCAGCGCCTGCGCCTCGCGGCAATTTGCGAGCTGCACGAGCCGCGAGACGCGCGCGTAGGCGGCTGCCTCGCCGAGCCGGATCTGCGTGCTCTGGATCTCCGCCACGCGCGCGCCGGTCATCTTCCCCGTCTTGGGGCTGAAGTCGTCGATCAGTCCTTCGGCGATGCCGAGCGGCACGCCGGAGAGCATGTAGGGGAATAGCGCGAACACCGGCATCTGGAAGAGCGGCCCGGGATTCACCGCGCTGCCGGGCGTTGGTCCGCCCTTGGTATCCACCACGGCGAGCGTGCGGTGGTCGGGCACGAACTGCTCCTGCGCCTCCACGTCCTTGCTTCCGGTACCGCGCAGGCCGCCCGCGTACCAGTTATCGATGATCTTGTACTGCGAGCGGTGCAGGAGGAACACGCGCTGCTCGGGCGGCGCGTTCTCGTCGAGCCAGGCGAGGCCGGCGAGCATGTTCCATTGCGACGGATCGACGCCGCTCGAGAACGGCCAGCGGCCGCTGATCACGTAGCCGCCCTCGACCTTGCGCGCCTTGCCCGCCGGGAAGACGAACGACGAGGCGATCAGCGCATCGCGCGACTCGTTCCAGATCTCGTCCTGCGCCTCGCGCGGGAACATGCCGAGCATCATGTGGTGCGCGGCGAAGTTGACCCAGTTCCATGCCGAGGACGCGCAGGCGCGGGCGAGCAGCGCGCCGAACGTGACGACGGCCGCGAATTCGAGCTCGGCGCCGCCCACGCGCCGCGGCTGGTGGATGCGCAAGAGCTCGGTCTCGTGGAAGTCGGCGAGCGTCTCGTCGGGCAGGCGGCGCAGCTCCTCGCAGCGCGCCGCGCGCTCGCGGAGCCTCGGCAGCAGCGCCTCGGCGCGCGCCCAGAGCTCAGCGTGCCGATCGGTACCAGTCAAGGATCTCGGCTCCGGTGGCGAGCCACACGCCCGGCCGGTGGATGATGTAGTCGTAGAGGCGCTCGAGGTACGCGATGCGATGCGGCACGCCGCTGATGTAAGGGTGCACGCTGATCGCCATTACGCGCGCGCTCGCCTCGCCTTCCTGGTACAGGCGGTCGAAGTGGTCGATACCGCGGCGCAGCCACTCCTCCGAGCTGTGGTGCTGGATTTGCATCATCGCGATGTCGTTCATCTCCACCGTATAGGGCACCGAGACGATCGGGCCGCTCGCGGTGTTGATGCTCACCGGCTGATCGTCGAGCACCCAGTCGGCCACGTACTCGATGCCCGCTTCCGCGAGCCAGTCGATCGTGTCGTACGTCTCCGTGAGCCCCGGGCTTTCCCAGCCGCGCGGCGGCCGACCGGTGAACTCTTTTATCGCTGCGATCGTGTCGCGGATCGCCGCGCGCTGATCTTCCACATGATGCATCGGCCGCTGCACATAGCCGTGCCCCATGAACTCCCAGCCCGCCTCGAGCGCCGCTTTGGCAACGCGCGGGTAGCTGCGGCACACCGCGCCGTTAATGGCGAGCGTCGCGCGAATATTGAGCTTGCGCAGCAACTCGACGAAGCGCCAGAACCCCACGCGCATGCCGTACTCGTGCCATGCCCAGTTGGGCAGATCGGGCAGCAGTGGCTGGCCAAACGGAGGCGGCAGCACCGTGCGCGGCATCGGCCGCTCGATCGACCACTCCTCGACGTTCACGATGGTCCACACCGCGACTCGCGCGCCGCCGGACAGCCTGAGCGGCGGCCGGTCGACGATCGCGGAGTAAGGGACGCGGTCCTTCGGCAGCTTCATCTACGGCGGGATCGTACTACGGTAGACTCGCGCCACTTCGAGGAGGATCGAATGCTGAATCTCGTGCGCTGCACGACGGCGGGTGCCGCGTTCGCCTATGCGGGCGCGGCGCTCGCGCAGGCCGTCGGCTTCGCCACGCTGCCGCCCGGGAGCCTCAACCACACGACCGCTTCGGCGGTGGCGAAGGTCCTCAAGGAAAAGGCGGGCATCAACATGCTGGTGCAGCCTACCGCCGGCGACAACGTCATCATCCCGATGGTCAACCGCGGCGAATCGACCATGGGTATCGCCAACGCGCCGGAGACCGCGATGGCGATCAAGGAGGCAAAGCAAAGCGACGTACGCCTCATCGCCGTCGCGCACACGCTGCAGACCGCTTTCTTCGTGCGCAAGGATAGCGGCCTGCGCAGGATCGCGGACATGAAGAGCCGGCGCGTCGAGCTCGGCTACTCGGCGATGCGCACCATCGATCTGCTTACGCGCGCGATCCTCGCCACGGCCGGCCTCACCGAGCGCGACGTAAGAGCGGTGCTCGTGCCCAACGTGGTGCGCGGCGCGGATGACTTCGCCTCCGGCGCCTCCGACATGTTCTTCTTCGCCTTCGGCGGCCCCAAGGTGCGCGAGATCGACGCCAGCCTGCCGCTGCGCGTGCTCGAGATCGACGAGAAGGGCATGGCCGCGGCGCGCAAGATCACGCCGTACGGCTTCCTCACGCAGGTGCAGCCGGGCCCGATTTACATCGGCGTGGAGCAGCCGATGAGGGTGTACAGCTTCGACAACCTGTTCCTCACGAACAGCAAAGTGCCCGACGATCTCGTCTACAAGATCCTCGATACGCTGGAGAAGAACAAGCCCGATCTCGTCGCCGTGCAGCCGGTGCTGCGCGCGTTCTCCGCCGCGGGCGGCTATAAGCAGTACGACATGCCGTATCACCCCGGCGCCCTGAAGTACTACGAGGAGCACAAGCTGCAGCCGAAGCCGCTTGACTAGCAAGGCGGCGCTCGCCACCGACGTCCTGCAGGCGCTGCTCCTCGTCTGCATCGTCGGCTGGGTGCTGGACGTGCCGCGGCGCCTGTTCGGCGTTTCTTTCTACACCGAGCAGCTTCTCGCCGTGTGCCTGGGCCTCGGGCTGGCGCTCTCGTTCATCGCGCGGCGCGACCGCGCGCCGCACTGGCTCGAGTGGGCGGGCGCCGCGCTGTCGCTCGCCATCTGCCTCTACATCACGATCCGCTACGAGCCGCTCTCCTACGAGCTCGCCATGCTGCCGACCGAAGGCATCCTCGGCAGCGCGATCCTCATCCTCATGGTGATGATCGCCACCGCGCGCACCGCCGGCGCGACGCTCGTGGGCATCATCATCGTGCTCGCCGCCTGGGTGTTCATCGGCCCGCACCTGCCGGCCGATTTCCGCACGCTGCCCGTGTCGCCCGCGCGCCTGCTCGTCTACCTCGGGCTCGACGTCAACGGCATGATCGGCGCGATCCTCGCCATCGCGGTGATCATCGTCGTGCCGTTCACGCTGATGGGGCAGGTGCTCGCGCGCACCGGCGGCTCGGCGTATTTCGCCGACCTCGCCATGTCGGCGATGGGAAAGTTCCGCGGCGGCGCGGCGAAGATCGCCGTGGTCGGCTCGGCGCTCTTCGGCATGATCTCGGGCGCCGCGGTGAGCAATGTCATGGCGGTGGGCATCATCACCATCCCGCTCATGGCGCGCTCCGGCTTCTCGCCGACGCGCGCCGCGGCGATCGAGTCGGTCGGCTCGACCGGCGGGCAACTCATGCCGCCGGTAATGGGCGCCGCGGCCTTCATCATGGCGGAGTTCCTGCAGGTGAGGTACGCCACCGTCGCGCTCGCCGCGGTGATCCCGTCCCTGCTTTACTACGCCGCGCTCTTCATGCACGTCGATCTCGAGGCGGCTAAGCAGAAGATCGGCGCGGCGCCGGTGGAGAACATGCCGCGCTTCATCGACATCCTGAAATCCGGCTGGCACTTCCCCATCCCGATCGCGTTCCTCATCGCCACCCTCGCGTGGCCCGAATTCTTCAGCATCCCGATCGAGCGCGCCGCGATCTACACCACCGCGATGATCGCCGTCTTGAGCTGGATCTTCGGCTATCGCGGCAATCGCGTCTCGCTGCGCGAGATGGGCCGCGCGGTCCTCGACACCGGGCTCGCCGCGCTCGACATCGTGCTCATCGGCGCCGCGGCCGGCCTGGTCGTGGGCGTGCTTTCGGTATCCGGCATCTCGTTCGGCCTCACGCTGCAGCTCATCGCGCTCTCGGGCGACAGCCTGTTCCTGCTTCTCGTGCTTACCGCCGGCATCAGCATCATCCTCGGCATGGGCATGCCGACGGTGAGCGTCTACGTGCTGACCGCGACGCTGCTCGCGCCCTCGCTCGTCAAGCTCGGCGTCACGCCAATGGCGGCGCACATGTTCGTCATGTACTTCGGCATGCTCTCGATGATCACGCCGCCCGTGGCGATCGCCGCGTACGCGGCGGCGAACATCGCGCGCGTGCCCGGCTGGAATACGGGCTGGACCGCGGTCATGGTGGGCTGGAGCACATTTTTCATCCCGTTTCTCTTCGTGCTCGAGCCGAGCCTCCTGATGCAGGGGCCGCTGTGGCTCGCGGCGTGGCACCTCGCGCGGAACCTGCTCGGCATCTTCGTCGGCACCGCCGCGGTCGTCGGTTATGCCTTCCGGCCGCTCGGCAGCATGCAGCGCGCGCTCTTCGGCGCGGCGGCGCTCGCCATCCTCATCCCGCCGAACGCGTTCCCGGGCGCGAGCGCGCTCGACTGGATCGGCCTCGGCGGCGCGGTGGCGCTCACCGTCTATGAATTCCTGAAGAGAAGGCGGGCGGCACGCAGTTTGCTTCGTGCTCCGGAACACGGAGAGCGGCCATGAGAGTCCTGTTTGCAATCGTCGTCGCTGCCGCCGCCTACTACTTCTACCGGCAGCGACAGCCCCGACACCGGAGCGGCTCGACCACCAACGCGAGCGACGCGGTGGACGACATCAATCTGCCGCGCAACGCGGGCGCCGACGAGCATCTCGACGCCGGCGTGCAGGGCACTTTTCCGGCGAGCGACCCGGTTTCAGTGAGCGGCAAGGGGGAGACCGCCTGGGAGCGCCAGCAGCGCGACAAGCGCGGCTAGCGCCGCAACTACGAGCTGATGTAGGCGCGCAGCGCGTGCGCTTCCTGCGCGGTCTCCTCGAGCTTGACCTTCACGAGGTCGCCGATCGACACCAGCCCGACCAGCTTGCCCTCCGCCAGCACCGGCAAATGGCGGAACCGCCGCTCGGTCATTACCCCGAGCGCTTCGTCAACCGACATCGAAAGATTGCCGAAGACGACGCTGCAGGTCATACGCGATTCCACTGTCAGCGCGCCGAAGTCGCGGTCGCCGTCAGCATGCATGCGCACCAGATCGCGCTCGGTGAAGATGCCGACCGGACACTTCCCGGAGTCAGGCACTACGACCGCGCCGACCTTCTCGGCGTGCATGGTGCGAATCGCGTCCGTGATGCTGGACTTGGCCGACACCGTCACCACGCGCCGGCCCTTGCCTGCCAGTACCTCGCCCAGGTTCATCGGTGTCTCCCGCGTTGTCGCGCAGGCTTTATCTTACGCCCGCCCTACCCGCTGTAGCTCTCAGACGCTCCCTCAGCCTTTCAGCCAGCGTTCGCCTTCCGCGTAAAGCCGCTTGAGCACCTCGCTGCCCGGCGTCGGCAGGTCCGGCGTGATGTGCGCGCCGCCCGCCGCCTGCAGATAGGCGAGGTGCCGATAGCCGGCGGGATGGCGCGCTAGCGTCGCGGCATCAAGCACGATGCGCGCTGCAGGATCCACTGGATCGAGCCGGTCCTTCTCGTAAATCATTTCCCGCCGGGCGATGCGCCACGCATTGCCGGCGCGCACGAAGCGGTCGTACGAGCGCGCGTAGCACGTCACGTCGACCTCCGCTCCCTGGAGCATGCTGCGCACGAGCAATACCAGCCGCGTCTCGGCGATCGCGCGATCGCCGTTAAGCTCGACCGCGCACGCGCCGACGAAATGCTGCGAGCCGCCGAGCGGGCGCGCCGCAATCCGGTCGATGAACTCGCGCGCCGGGCCGACGAACCACGTCGTGTGCTGGATCGCATCGTCGGTGTAGAGGCCGCGCAGCTTTTCCCAGCGGCCCGTATCGCGCCACAGCGCCCAGTTCGCGACCGCCTGCGCGATTCCTGCTCGATCGTCCTTCATTCCGGCCGGATGCCCGCCTGGTGCAGGAACGCGGGCCATTTCTGCGCCTCGCGCTTGACGAACGCTCGCGTTTCCTCGAGCGACATGGACAGGATGCGCCAGCCGTTCGCCTCGAGGCGCCGGCGCACGTCCGGCTCCATCAGCGCTTTGCCGATCGCGGAGCGCAGGCGCTCGATCACCACCGGCGGTGTCTTCGCCGGCGCGAAGAGCCCGATCCAGCTGTCGAGCACGAGCTCGCGCAGCCCGGCTTCGCTCGCGGTGGGCACGTCGGGCAGCAGCGCGTCGCGCTGCGAACCCGAGGTGACATAGACCTTGACGCGCCGATCGGCGATGAATGGCCGCGCGGTCGTCGTATTGTCGAAGAAGAGATCGACCCGCCCTGCGAGCACATCGAGGTAGGCGGGCTGCGCGCCTTTGTACTGCACGGTAAGAACATCGATGCCGGCGAAGCGCTTGAGCATCAGCGCGCTCACATGCTGACCGGTCCCGATGCCCGACGTGGCGATGGCGAGCTTGCCCGGGTTGGCGCGCGCATAGTGAATGAGCTCCTCGAGGGTCGCGGGAGGCAAATCCTTGCGGCCAATGAGCGCGTAGGTGAAGGCCCCTACCATCGCCGCGGGCGCGAAATCGCGCACCGGGTCGTAGCGCAGGTCCTTGTGCAGTCCCGGGTTGAACGCCATGTTCGCCAGTCCGCCGACGAGCAGCGTGTAGCCGTCGGGCGCCGCCGCCGCGACGGCTTGCGTGCCGACGAGCGTGCCGCCGCCCGCGCGGTTCTCGACGACGAACGGCTGGCCGAACTGCGCCGACAAGCGCTCGGCGACGAGGCGCCCGATCACGTCGTAGCCGCCGCCGGGCGTGCTCGGCACGATGATGTGCACTGTGCGGCTCGGGTATTCCTGCGCGCCGGCGATCGCCGCGAAGAGGACGAGCGCGCCGGCGAGCCAACGTGCCATGCGAATTAGGGCTCTGACCCCGATTAATTCAGCGCCTTGAGCCGCGGCATGACGCCGCGCGCGAAGCGCTCCATGTTGGCGCGCGTGAGGTCGGCGGGCAGCGTGCCGAACTGGCACATCACCAGCAGATTGCCGAAGCGCAGGTCCGCCCAGTACTGCTCGAATGCGCGGTACACGGTCTCGGCGCTACCGCAGACGAAGAGGCCAAGCTCGAGCGCCTGCTCGAGGGTGACGTCGCCGAACATCTGCGCCTTCGCCTTCATCACGTTCTTCAACGACTCGCGCGAGGTGTAGCCCGGCGGCAGCAGCATCTCGAGCGGCATGCGCACATACACATTGCGAAACGCCTCGAAGTGCGCCTTTGCTTCCGCGCGCGCGGCAGCGTCCGTTTCGCCGACGTAGACGGGCACCGCCCAGCCGAGTTGCCGGTCCTCGCATGAATAGCCGTAGCCCGCGCACGTGTCGCGATACTGCTTGAGATAGCGCTGCACCACCTTCACCGGGCTGAACGTCTGCAAGTAGGTGTAGCGCCGGTCCGGGTGCGATGCCCAGTCGATCGTCTCCTTGCTGCCCTGCGACGGGATCCAGATCGGCGGATGCGGCTTCTGGTAGGGGCGCGGCCAGAGATTCACGTAGCGCACGCGGTAGTGATGCCCGTGGAACGAGAACGGGCCGGGCTCGGTCCAGGCGCGCACGATGAGATCGTGCGCCTCATGGAAGCGGTCGTGCGAGAACGTCGGGTTCACGCCGAAGGTGTGGTACTCGGCGCCGATGCCGCGCACGAAGCCGCTGATCAGGCGCCCGCCGCTGATGACGTCGATCATCGCGTGCTCCTCGGCGACCATCATCGGGTGCGAGCGGAGCGGCAGCGCGCTGCCGAGGATGGCAATGCGCGCGCGCTTGGTACGCCGGGCCAGCGCCGAGGCGGTGACGATCGGCGAGGGCATCAGCCCATACGCCGTCTGGTGATGCTCGTTCACCGCGAGCACTTCGAAGCCGAGCTCCTCGCCGTACTCGAGCTCATCGAGATAGCGGTTGTAGAGCCGGTGGCCCTTCTGCGGATCGAAGTTGCGGTTGGGGAGCGTGACCCACACGGTGCCGTTCTTGCGCCCGGCCGCGAGATCGAGGTCGGCGTACGGCATGAGATGAAAGAGCACTATCTGCATGCGAAGCGCACCACCAGATCGCAGAACTCGTCGGCCTTTTCCACCTGCGGTAGATGCCCGCAGCGCTCGAAAAGGTGCACCTCGGCGCGGGGCAAGAGCCGCTTCAGTTCGTGCGCGATGCCGACCGGCAGGATGCGGTCCTCTTTGCCCCACACGATGGCGACCGGCACGTCGATGCGATGGAGCCACCTCGGGAGCTGCGGATCGTGCAGCCGCGGCTCCCAGGCGAGGCGCGCGGTGGTGTGCCGGTTCTTGAGCGCGATATCGATCGCCTCCGGCGTCAGCGGTATCGCGAGGCGCTCCTCCGCGTAGCGCTGCTCAAAGAAGAGCTGGCGGATCGTGTCCTCGGGCGAGAGCAGAAAAATGTCCGCCGCCTCGGCGCCCGGCGCGGCGATGCCGGCGGGACTCACGAGCACGAGCGAGCCGATGCGCGAGGTGTTGGGCACCGCCACCTCGAGCGCCATCCAACC
>Ga0066660_10000409_pt1 | contig 14752 bp, 16 predicted proteins | sample GraSoiAngelo_109_FD_75177 | JGI IMG/M metagenome (GOLD analysis project Ga0066660, IMG submission 75177) | Grasslands soil microbial communities from the Angelo Coastal Reserve, California, USA - 14_0903_12_20cm | ecosystem: Environmental > Terrestrial > Soil > Grasslands | place: USA...
ACGACGAATCTGGCCATGCGCCTTGCTTACGCTACCGAACACGGACCGAGTCGTCGATCCTTTCGCTCCCGTCGACGATGCCCGCCGCAATGTCGCGAAGCTTTGTGCGGCGCCGGCGGGCAACACTGCGTATCCGCTCGAACGCCTCGTCGGGGCGGATCGAGTGACGCTCGGCGAGGATCCCTTTGGCCTGCTCGATGACGACGCGCGAGTCGAGCGCGGTTTGCAACTGGATCGTCCGTTCGAGCAAGAACGTAGTCGCGTCGTTCGGCTCCCCCGGCTTGGCCGAGAGCAAGCTGTATTCGCGATCGCCAAAGGTGACTCGACAACTCGTCAGGCCGGCCGCGTTCAACCACTCGCCGAGCGCGTTGAACAACTCGAGCAGCTTCGTCGCCATCCTCGGGTCAAGCTTCAGCCCCACGACGTGTGAGTTTCCGGAGCCGTCGATGCTCGAGGAGACGTTCCCATCCAGCGAGGTGACCAGCCGACGCGCTTGCGCCTCGCTCGGCGCATGAACTCTGATGACGTCCATCCCACCCTCTCTCGTCGCAACGTGTTCGCCGTTCCACCAACAAGTGGAAGCGAGCGACGGAGAGCAGGGTCTGTGGGCTACGCCGGCGCTGCTACTCAGAAGAGCGGCCGCGAACCACTATAGCGCTGTCTCGGATTTCGCTACGGCAGCGGGAGCGTCGGCACTGACACTGGCAACGGCGGCACGATGACCGTCGGCGGCGGCGGAAGCGCCGGCACCGTGACGCTCGGCATCGGTGGCGCGGCCGGCAACGATACCGGTGCCGGCGAAAGATCGATCGGCGTGCTCGCCTCAGGCTTCGGCTGCGGTGCCGGAGGCGCTGTGCTGCTCGGTGACGGGGCGGCCGTCGACGGCGATGACGCAATGCTCGACGTCGGCTGCGACTTCTCGACCGCAGGCCGGACGCGGAGAATCACCGGTGGTTTCTTCGACCCCACGGGTCGATCCGGAACGCTGGGCGACTCGAGGGCGGGCAACGAGGTCGTCACCAAGTGCGCTGCGACGGTGCGCTGCCGCACGGCGCCGTCCGCGTGTTGCACGGGAACCGGGGTGGCGGCGGACATCGCCAGCGCAAGTCCGGCGAGACCTGCACCCGCCACCGCGTGCATCGCGGAGCCGCCTGCCAGCAGACCACGAATCGCGCCGAAAATTCCTCCGGCATCCAACGCTTGCCGCGCACGCGAGGATTTTGTGTCGAGCGCCTGGCTCAACGACTTCCGGGCGCGAAAGGCGAGCATCTCGACGGCCGTTTGGCTCATCCCCATGACACCAGCGATCTCGCGATAACGAAGGCCCTGCCACTCGCGCAACACGAGCGCGCGCCGCTGGTTCGCCGGGATCCGCGCAAGTGCACGTTCGAGCTCCGAGATCTCCTCGCGTAGCGAATGCGTGACGTCAGCGTTGCCGGCGACAAGCTCGGGATCCGCGTCGGCGTCGACCTCGACGCGCCGAGAGGACGAGCGCTGCATGGTTCGGCAGACGTTCTGTGCGATCGCGATCAGCCACGCGCGCTCGATGTGCGGAATCGTTCCGCGCTGCAACGCCCGAAACGCCTGCAAGAACGTCGTCTGCACCGCGTCCTCAGCCTCGGACCGGTTACGCAGCTGGTTGAGGCAGAACCGGAACAGATGGTTCGCATGCCGCGCATACAGGTCCGCGGCGGATCTCCGCGCCTCCTGCACTTCAGCCCGATTCCCGGCGACCGCCAGCTCGTCTCCCTTCGAATGCCCTTCGTCATACGTATCGAAGCCAAAACTGCGAGAAAGTCTTCGCTTGCGGCCGAAAGATCACTCGTTCAAGTGATTCCACGAAGACTTTCGTGCATCCCGCCCCTCTCTGCGGTTAACGACGCCGTTCACACTGGGGGTGTGGCACATGAAGCGACATTGGCCAATCTGGATCGCGACGGTTGCCATTGCGGGGTTCGTTTCCCCCGCGTCAAACGGAGACGTCGGCGAACCAGGACTGCCGCCGATTCCGGTGGTGGGCCAGCTGCTCTTTCCGGATTCGCCGTCACGGAGCCAGACGCAGGCGTCGCAGGCGGCCCCCACTCGACCGTCGGTCGCGTCCGTTCCCAACTTCGCACGAAGCATCACGGGAGAGATCAACCGCACGCGGCGCACGTACGGCCTCCGGCCACTCCGCGAGTCGGCCGCACTGGCCACCGGGGCGGTTGCACACGCGACGGCTCTCGCAACGAGCGGCGAGTTCGCGCATTCGTGGCCGGACGGAAGGCCCTATGCGACCTGGATCAGGACGTTCTACCCAGACCGCGGCTATCGAATGTGGGCGGTGGGCGAAAACCTGCTGTGGTCCACGCCCGGCCTCGACGCGCATACGGTTGTCGCGCGCTGGCTGGCGAGCCCGACGCACCGCCACATCCTCCTCACTCCGTCATGGCGCGAGGTCGGCATCGGCGTCGTTGCCGCAACCGCGGCTCCCGGAGCGTACGGCGGCAATGACGTCGACGTCGTCGCCGCAGAGTTCGGTTTGCGCGGCACGTGAAGGTCACCGTTCGGTACGCAACGGCCTGCTGCATCGCGGCATTCGCCGCGTTGTGGCTTGTCAGCGAAGCGTCCGCGATCGGCGGTAACTACGCCCTCCGAGGAGGGACGAATGCCGAGCGGCGACTCGTCGTATCGGCACTCGACGCGAGCTCCTTCGATTGGAGCGTCGTCCGTGAACGCGTCACGATCCACATCGCGCCGGGCATCGCGTCGCACGCGACGCGCGGCGACGTCTGGCTCGACTCGGGTTTGCTCGACGCCGGCACGTTCGCGATGGGCATCGTGCAACACGAGTACGCGCACCAGGTCGACTTCTTCCTCTTCGACGACGCGATCCGCACCGAACTCCTTCGACAGTTGGGCGGGACCGACTGGTGCTACAGCGTCGCCGATCTTCCTCACGCCGCGTACGGATGCGAACGATTCGCGTCGACGCTCGCCTGGACGTACTGGCCGTCCGCCGAGAACTGCCTGAAGCCGACGTCGATGGACGACGAATCCGGGGCGATGAGACCTTCGCGCTTCAAGGCGCTGATGCGGTCGATCCTCAGACAGGTCGATGCGCGCCGCTGACGGCGATCAACCCCCGCGCTCGACGCGCGAGCCGCCCACGATCGCCTCGCGACCGTCACCGAATCGCACGAGGGCCTTGCCTTTTCCGTCGTAGTCCGGCGACCACACGAGCAGGGTCGCCTCCTCCCCGCCCACGCGGCAGCGTTCGCTTCCTTCTTCGAGCCCGCGCCAGTACCGAACGAACGGATTCTCTTCCCGCTCGCGTCCGATCGTCGTCTCGTCGGTGTGCCCGGGTAGGACACGAAGCTCGTCCGGCAGTCCGAGCAGGACGTCCATCACGGCGTGGCGGATCTCGTCGTAGTCGCCGCCGCCGACCGAATCCATGAACAACGTGTCACCGGTGAAGACCACCTCGCCGTTGATCACGAACGCGACCATGTCATCCGAGTGGCCGGGCGTCGGGATCGCTTCGACACGAAGACCGCCGACCTCGATGGCGTTGGTTCTCACCGGCAATCCGAGCTCAGCCTCGTTCGCAACGTGATCGTGGTGGGAGTGCGTCCGCAACACGGCCCGAGGCCGCACGCGCCAGCGCTCCGCCGCCGCACGAAGTGGCTCGAGCGGGGCGCCGGAGTCGACGAAGAGCGCCAATCCGCCTTCCTCGTCCGCGACGAGGTAGGCGTTCGAGAGCCAGTCGGGGTGCATGCTCCGGTCGACGAGCACAGCGGTACGCTACAGAGGCACCCGCCAGGAGGAGGAACTGAATGCCCGGCCTGATGTCCCGAGCCGCGACGATCATCAAAGCGAAATTCTCTGCGCTCCTTAACCGCGCGGAGAACCCGCAGGAGACGCTCGACTACTCCTACGAGCGGCAACTCGAGTCGCTGCAGAACGTCAAGCGCGGCGTTGCGGACGTCGTCACGGCGAAGAAACGCCTACAACTCCAGACGCAACAGCTCGAGCAGAACGTCGTCAAGCTCGACACGCAGGCGCGCCAGGCCGTCGCCGCCGGGCGCGAGGACCTCGCGCGGCAGGCGCTCGAACGGAAGTCGGGGATTCAGCAGCAGCTGCAACAACTCGACACGCAAGTGCAACAACTCGAGCAACAGCAGGAGAAGCTCGTCGGGAACGAGCAGCAACTGCAGGCGAAGATCGAGCAGTTCCGCTCGCAGAAGGAAGTCATCAAGGCGCAGTACTCCGCCGCCGAGGCGCAGGTGCGGATCGGGGAGGCGGCGACGGGAATCGGCCGTCAGATGGAGGACACGGGGCTCGCGATTCAGCGCGCGAAGGACAAGACGGAGCAAATGCAGGCGCGCGCCTCTGCGCTCGACGAGCTCGTTCAGACCGGCGGGCTCGACGACCTCACGTCGGACCAGACACAGCTGGATCGGGAGCTTGCGCAGATGTCGTCGCAGCAGCAGGTGGATCAAGAGCTCGCGAAGCTGAAGGCGGAAGTGGGCTCGGGCTCGGATCAGGCAAAGGAGCTGAGTCAGCCAAGCTCGCAGGAATCGACTCCTTCGGGCGGGTAAGCAGGTAGACCCCGGACGCCGCGACCGCGGCCGCTTCGGCCACGACGAGCAGGCGGTAGTCCACGATCGCGACGAGCGCGGCGCCAAGCGCGATCGAGAGTGTCTGCGGCGTGCTGATGACGAGCTCGGCCGCGGACGCAACGCGTCCTTGCAGGCGAAGCGGTGTTCGGAGCTGCAGCGCGCTTCCGATCCCGACGATGACCCACGAGATGCCTGCGCCCGCAACGGCGATTCCCACCGCCACCAAGAGCAGTTTCGACGAGACGAACGAGAGATCGCCTAACGCGAACAACGTCATCCCGATGCCGACGATCCGCACGTCGCCGACCCGACGCAGGATGCGCGGCGCAGTCAAACCTCCTGCGATCGCACCCGCGCCCTGCAACGAGCTGAGAATGCCAAGGAACGACGGGGCGCGGTGCAGGCCCTGCCCGATGACGGCGAAGATGATCGTCTCGGAGAAACCCGCGAAGAGCAGACACGCACCGGTCGCTACCACGACCTGCCGCAGCGGCAAGGTGCGAACGATGTGGCGCGCCCCGGCGACGGCTTCAGTGAGGAAGCGATGCTCGACGCGCTCGAAGCGCGGCTCGGGCGTCCGCATGAGCGCGATCGCGGCCACGACGGCGACGAACGTTGCCGAATCGATCACCGCGACGACGCCTCCGCCGACTGCGGCGTAGATCGCCGCACCGATGAGCGGCGCGATCAGGCGGAGGCCTTCGCGAACGCTCTGGAAGATTCCGTTCGCTTCGGCAAGCAGCTCGCGCGGAAGTGTCGTCGTCAGCAGCGCGGACCGTGCGGAGGACGCGAGCGTTCCGATGGCGCCCGAGAAGACCGCAACGGCGTAGAGGATCCAAACGTCCTTCCGGCCATGCACGAAAAGGAGCGCCAAGACACCAACCGCCTCGATCGAGTACGCCGCGATCAGAAGCGGCCGCCGCCGAAGACGATCGACAATCACCCCGGACATCGGCGCAAACAGCGACGGAAGGGCAAGGGCGAAGAACACGAGACCGGCGTCCGCGTTGCTGCCGGTGAGGGACTTCGCCCAGACGCCGAGGACGATGATCATCGCCCAGTCGCCGAACTGCGACAGCGTCCAGCCGAGGAGGAAGACGCGTGCGTCCCGGACTGCGAGAACTCCGCGCATCAGCTGGGCGCCTCGGCGCTCAAGCCTGCGACCTCGGCCGGAAGCAGCGCGTCGTCAGCGAGTGGGAAACCGTGATCCGGCCGCTCCGGGAGCTGGTCGATCGAACGGACTTGCGAAAAGAGAGTCGGGACGATTGCGAGCGTGCAGCCGAGCGTCCCCACGAACATCGTCGGGCGAAGGCCGATCTCGGTTGCTAGCGCGCCGCTGGTCAGGGACCCGAGCGGAATCGTTCCCCAGACGATGAAGCGTCGGGAAGCATTGACTCGCCCGAGCAACCGTTCCGGCGTCAGCGACTGCGTGAGGCTGATACCGGAGACGTTGTAGAGGACGATTCCGAAGCCGACGAGTGTCATCGAGACGACGAGGAACGGAATCGGAAACGACGCCGGCGCGAGCGGCATGAGCACGAGCGGGACCGATCCGACCACGTTGCTGAGCACGATCGTCCTCCCGATTCCTATTCGCGCTCCGATCCTCCCGACGAGAAATGCTGCGGCCAGCGCGCCGACGTTCGACGCCGCGAAGGTGAGCCCGATCGCGAGCGGCGACATGTGCAACCGGCGAACGGCGTAGACGATGAAGATCGCAAACGCAACGTTGCTGAAGAAGTTGAAGGTAGCGGTCGACATCGAGATCGGACGCCAGTACGGATGCCGCCACAAGTACCGGAGCCCATCGATCAACTCACGCCGAACGGAGGGCGATTCGGCGGTCCTCTCCGGCACTTCTTCCCGACGGCGAATCGCGAAGATGAAAAACGCCGACCAGACGTAGCTCAGGGCGTCCGCGAGTACGGCATACGGTGCGGTGAACGCGCGAACGAGGAGGCCGCCGAGGCCCGGGCCGCCGATCTGCGCGGCTGAACGGCTGATCTCGAGCTTCGAGTTGCCGTCGACGAGCTGCGTACGTTCAACCAGAGACGGCAGATATGACTGGTACGAGACGTCGAAGAAGACGGTCAGCGTCCCCGTGACGAATCCTGCGACGTAGAGCTGCGTCAGTGTCAAGTGATGGATCGCCGCCGCGAAGGGAATCGATCCGAGCGCCACCGCGCGTCCCAGGTCGGCAACGACGAGGATCGGCCGCCGCGCCAGACGATCGACCCACACACCGGCCGGCAGCGCGAAGAGCAAGAACGGCAGGAAGTCGACCGTTCCCAGCGCCGCCACCTGGAACGCCGTCGCGTGGAGCACGATCACTGCGACCAGGGGCAGGGCGATCTGGCTGACGTTTGAGCCGAACTGGCTGACCGACTGGGCCGACCACAGCTTCAGGAAATCGGCATGGCGCCAGAGGCCGCCGCGTGGCCAGAGTCGCATCAGCTCGCAGGCAGTTGAGCCGGGGCCGGGGCGCGCGTGATCGTGACGTCGCCACTGACGGTCTTTGCGCGCACTTCGACGAGCGGGCCTTCGTCGTCCGACTTGGCCTCCGGCGAGGGTGCGTCGCCGAGTTCGAGCTCCGAGCTCGTCGAACCGCTGATCGTGTTCGCGTCGACGTAGACGCGCGAACCGCGACGAACACCGATCAAAACATCGCCGGAGACGGAATGCGCCTCGATCACGCCTTCCATCACGGCCTCGATTCGCTGATCACCCGAGACGGTGTTCGCGTGCACGGATGCGCCGGCGTCTCGGATCCACACATCGCCGGAGACGAGCTGGACGGTCACGTCGCCGTCGCTCCGTTGAATCGCGACGTCGCCGGAAGCCGTTTGGATACGCGTTCGTCCGCCGACCGTGTCGAGCGAAACGTCGCCCGACGCGGTCTTCACTCTGGCGTCCGCGGCGACCTCGCCGACGTTCACGTCGCCGGAGGCGGTCTTCACGTCGACCTCCTGGAACTCCCCGCGGGCGACGACGTCCGCAGACTTCGTCCGGACGTAGGCGCTCGCGCCGCGGGGGCAGGTCACGTGGAGCCGGATTTCCGGCCCACGGCCGATGGAGATGAACCAGCCTCGCGGCTGGGCGACCAACACGCGGATCTCGTGGACCTCGCCGCGCTCCAATCCCTCGACACGCGCGTCAGCGACCAGGTCCTCGGCCTCGGGTGTCAGCGCCTCGAGCTCGACGCGCGTCGTCTCGCCCGGCATCGTGTCGATCTCGACTCGCCCCGCCGGAATCTCGAGATCGAGCCTGACGGATCCTGGTGTATCGAAGTCCCAGGTAGGCATTAGACGAGCTGCTGCCGGAACTCGGCGTAGCGGTTCTCGGTGCGGATCTGGTCGCGCACCGTCGGGCATTGATCGATCCGCGCCAGCGATTTCGGCTTGCCGAGCCGCTGCGCCTCGCGGCGTGGCACCACCGCGAGCGCCATGCCGAACGGAAGAGGAAGGACATGCATCGCGTGCTCCTTTCAGCTCCGGCCGTAGCCGGTCATGCGGCGTCCGGTCGGACCGCGCCGCTTCGGGTTTGCGCTCCTCGAGATCTGCTGGAGGAGCCACGTGTTGGCCGAGACGCCCTCGTCCTGCGCGGCCGCGTCGATGATCGCCTTGAGCGTCTCCGGCAGCCGCAACGTGACGCGTGCGCTCAGCGCGTCGTCTCCGGTCGGGACGGCACGGCCCGCGCGGTCCTCGACGTAGACGAGCTCCGGGTCGCCGCCGGCGAGCCGGACATCGACATGACCGTCCGGGAGCTGGCTCGACAATTCCACGGCGGCCTCGCCGAGGAGGTCCATCAGCCGCAGCCGGAGTGAAGGCTCGAGGGCCGCGGCGATCCGTTGCGCCGCCTGGGCGACTGTCTCATCGCCCATGGCGGCGACGGCTTCGAGATCCCGCTGGAGTGCCTCGACGAAGGCTGTCACGTTCATGGGCGGGCACCACCATGACATCACAATGATGTCATGTCAACCGAAAATGGTGTCATTCGGCGTCACACCGACGCCAAAGTGCGCAAAATGCGGTAAATTCGCCCTAGAGCGGCGCGCCGAAGAGGCCGAACCAGCGGGTGAGATCCTGCTCGATCGGCAGCTCGTGCTCGAGCTTCGCCTTCAGCTCGAGCTCTTGGGCGTTGTCTCGCTCCTGGTCCTTGCCGGTCGGGACGAACGGCCAGAACGCCCCGTTCTTGTATCCGTAGACCAGATAGACCGGAAGCTTGGTGCCGTCGAAGCGAAACATCGCCGCCAGGAGTTGCTCGCCGAAGCCCTGATCCTCGAGACCCTGGGCAACCGCGTGCACGCCGGTGACCTGATCCTCGAGGTCCGAGTCGCGGACGACGATCCAGCTGAAGCCGAACGAGTCCTCGCTGCGTGCGAGCTTCGAACCGGATTCCGCGGCCACGCTGTCGAGGAGCTGCTCGATGTCGGAGGCAGCCCGTGCGAACTCCCCGGCCGAGAGTGCCTTGAAGCAAATGCCACCGGCACCCGAGGTCTTGAGATTGCACTCGGTCTGCAGCGTGACCGCTGCGGTCGTCAGCGCGAAGAGCCTCTCCTCCGCAGGAGCGGCGAGCTTCTTCCGCCCGAAGAGCACGTCACGGAGACCCACGTCGGCATCGTTCCAGAAGTGAGAAAACCGAGTCCCCCGGGCCATTCAAGACACGTCCTGCTGCCAGGCAAGAGGACATGTTCCACGCTTCGTCGTCCGAATGGTGCACGTGTGGCGGCGCGATCGGACGCTCGGCGCTCGACCATCCGCCCTCGTCCGTCCACTCTCCGATCACGAAGTCCGAAGGCTCGGGCGCCAGCATCTCACCGCCGAGCGGCGCCGCGACGAGCTCCTCCACCTTTCGTCGTGCCAGGGCTTTTACGCGACCGGACGGCCCATCTCGCGCGCGATCTCGGCGAGTGCAGCGAGACGCTTTTCGAGCGGCGGATGATCCATGAACAGTTCGGCCGTCCGCTGCTTCACGGTCGTCGGGATGATAAAGAACGCGTTCATGCCGGCGACCTCGCGCAGGTCGCGCTGGGGAATCTGCGCGATCTGTCCGGAGATCTTCTGCAGCGCGCTCATGAGGTACTCGGGCGCACCGGTGATCAGGGCCGAGCCGCGATCGGCGGCGTACTCGCGGTAGCGGGAGATCGTCCGGATCAGGATCCACGAGATCACGTAGGTCACGATCGAAACGGCGAGGACGATCAGCCAGACGGGCACAGCATTGTTGTTGTTGTTGCTGCGATTGCCGCCCCATGCGCCGCCGCCGCCCCACATGCCCGCGTAGAGGCCGAACCGCGTGAGCATCGCGGCAAGCATCGCGAAGAAGGACGCGACCGTCATCACGAGGACGTCGCGGTTCGCAATATGAGTCAACTCGTGCGCGAGCACGCCTTCGATCTCTTTCTCGTCGAGCCGGCGCCAGAGGCCGCTCGTCACGGCGACGACCGCGTGCTTCGGGTTGCGTCCGGTCGCAAAAGCGTTCGGTACGTCCGTGTCGACGATCGCGACGCGCGGCTTGGGGAGATTTGCCATCCCGCAGAGCCGCTCGACGACCGCGTGGAGCTCGGGCGCTTGATCGCGCTCGACGATCTTCGCGCCGGACGCCGCGAGTGCGAGCTTGTCGGAGGTGTAGTACTGGAAGACAGCCAGGCCGATCACGATCACGAGCATCAGCGCGAGACCGGCGTGGAGGGCGTAGAAGAGGACGACAGCGAAGACGACGTAGAGGAGACCGAGAAGGCCGCTCGTGAGCAGCATCCGCAGGGTCAGGCCCGCGTCACGTCCATAAGGCTTGCGTTTCATCGAGAATCGTTGCTCCTTGAGGGGGACACGACTCATTGTAGTTTCGGCCCTCGTCCTTGCGGGGGCGCTTAACACGAGCGAAATAGCACGAGGTGACGCCATCGCGGTACGCGTCGTCCCCCGCCTCGATCCGACCATCTACGCGGCTCGTGGCGCCGTCGGGCTGCTGGTTCCGGGAGTCGGGGGCACGGTCACCCGCGCGGGGGCGCTCGCGTCGCTCGAACGCGGGAAGGTGAGGCATTCCCTCCTCGGGGGCGTTCCGGCCGGCAAGGTGCTGATCACACCATCGGCCGCGCCGGGCAGCCGCGTGACGATCTACGTGGTGCTGCCGCCGTCCGGCGCGACACCGAACCACACGCGCTATCCGGTCGCGGTCGTCGGTTGTGGCTTCCACGGGCTGCTGACCTCGACCGCAACGCGCGTTCCCGGCCTGGTCTCGATCGCGGATGTCGCGCCGGCCGTGCAACACCTGCGCGCCGGCGGCTGTCACGCGTTCCCACTCGGCTGGCGGAGCTCAGCCAACGCGCCGGCCAGGTTGGGCGCCCTCGACCGGAGGATCCATCGCGTCGGGCACGCCCAGGGATGGGTGCTCGTCGCGATCCTGGTCGCCGGGGCAGTTCTCGCGTTGCTCGGAGGCGGCGCGGGGGTCCTCGCCTGCGCCGGTTTCGTCGTTGCGTCGCTGATCCTCTCCGCGCTCGGAGTCGAGTCGTTCTGGCCGCTCGTGCTCGGTGTCGTCGGAATCGCATCGACCGCCGTCGTCGCGGTTCGGCGGCAGCGGCTGGCTCCCGCTCTCGCGACGGCGTTCTTCGTGGCGTTCCTCGTCGTGCTCGTTGGCGATCCATCGCTCAACTCGCTGGGCGTGCTCGGCGCGCACCTCGACGGGGGCGGCCGCTTCTATGGCGTCACGAACCAACTGGAGACGTTGCTGCTCGCGCCGGCGATCGTGACCGCGGCCGCAGACGGACTCGGCTGGCTCGTCGCGTTCGGGTTGCTCGTGCTCGTGACGGTCGGGTGGAGCCGCGCAGGCGCGGACGGCGGCGGGCTTGTCGTGTACGCCGCTGCGTTCGCATTCCTCGCGCTTCGACTGCGCGGCCTCGCTCTCACTCCGCGTCGTGCGGTCGCGCTTGCGGTCGGCGTCGTCGCACTCGCATTCGCGCTCGTCGGTCTCGACGCGGCGCTGGGAGGCTCGAGCCACGTGACGCATGCGGTTGGCACCGGGCCGGGATCGCTACTCGGCGATGTCGGACGCCGCGTACACCTCTCGTATCTGACCGTTACGTCATCCGCCGGAAAGGGTGCGGAGTTCGCCGTCGGGATCGCCGTGCTCGCTGCGATCGGCGCGTTCGCCCGCCGCGGTCCGCTCATGCAGGCCTTCCTTGTCGGGATCGGCGTCTCGTTCCTCGTGAACGACTCTCCGGTCGACGTCTCGTTCCTCGGAGCGCTCGGCTGCTTGGCGATTGCCCGCTGGGAATCAGTAGACTCGCGCGCCATGCGCCGGCGGCCTGTCGTCCTCTTTGCGTCTGCGCTCCTCGTCCTCGTCGCCGCCGGCTGCGGAAGCGAGGGCACGGTCAGACCGGTTGCGCAGAAGGTCGAGGGAGCGATCCCGAAGGCCGTCGTGTCGGGCAAGCAAGTCTTCGCCGCCAACGGCTGCGGCGCGTGTCACGTGTACAAACCTGCGGGCACGAGCGGGAAGATCGGCCCCGATCTCGACAAGCTGCCGCAATACGCGAAGCAGGCGCACCAGCCGCTCGCGTCCTTCGTCCAGACGTCGATCGTCAAGCCGAGCGCGTACGTTCAAAAGGGCTTTCCGAACGTGATGCCGAAGACGTTCGCGAAGCTCCCTGCCGATCAAATCGCCGCACTCGTCAAGTTCCTGACGACGAAGCACTGAAGCTTCCGGCGGACTTCCCACGTAACGCCGAGGCTATAGCGTGCGACCTCGACCGGACACTGATCGGCGAGGACGCGACGCTGCACGTGCGCACGCGCACCGCGATCGAGCGGACGCACGCAAGTGGTGTTCACGTCATCCTCGTCACCGGCCGCATGTTCCGCTCGGTCCGCCGGTATGCGCTGGAGGCGGGCTTGGACGACCCGGTCGTTTGCTACCAGGGCGCCGTCGTCGCAGAACCGGTCAGCGGGAAGTGGCTGCGGCACGTTCCGATTCCACTCGAGTTGGCACGCGAGGCGATCCGCGCGCTTCACGACGAGGGCTTCGGCTTGAACTGCTACGTCGATGACGAGCTCTATGTCGCCGAGATCACGCCGGAGGCAAGGCGATACGCGGACTTCCAGGACCTCGAGCTGCATCCGGTGGGCGATTTGCTCGCGTGGCTGCGCTCGCCCCCGACGAAGCTCGTGGTGATCGACGACCCGACAGTCCTCGATGCGCTCGAAACGAGGATGAAGGCCCGTTTCGACGGCCGGATGTACATCTCAAAGTCACTTCCGTATTTCCTGGAGTTCGCGTCGCCCGATGTGACGAAAGGTTCGGGCCTCGACTTCTTGGCGCAGCACGTCGGGTTCACGAGCGAGCGCACGGTCGCGTTCGGCGACGGAGAGAACGACATCGAGCTCCTCGAGTGGGCGGGGTACGGAGTGGCCGTCGCCAACGCGCACGAGCGTGTCAAGTCGATCGCCGATTTCATCTGTCCGCGCGTCGACGAGGAAGGTGTCGCGCAGGTCCTTGAGGCATATTTGTCGCGATGATCGACCTCCGCGCCGCCCGCAACGATCCGGATGCGTTCCGCACGGCGCTTGCGAGGCGTGGCGCCGCCGAGGCTTTCGATGAGCTCCTGGCGGCCGACGAGCGCTGGCGAACGCTCGTGCCGCAGGTCGACGAGCTGCGGGCGAAGCAGAAGGTCGACGGGAAGCCGACGCCCGAGCAGCTCGAGGACCTGAGGCGGATCAAGGAACAGTTACGGGAGCTCGAGGAGAAGCTCGCTGCTGCAGGACGCGAACGTGACGCCGCGCTCGTCAACGTTCCCAATCCTCCGGACGCGTCTACAGCAGATGGTTTCACCGAAGACGACGCCGTCGAGATCAAACGTTGGGGAGAGCCGCCGAAGCTCGACGATCCGCGGGAGCACACCGAGATCGGCGACTTCGAGCTCCAGCGCGCCGCCAAGATCTCCGGCGCGCGTTTCGGTTTCATCGCCGGCGACACGGCGCTCCTCGCACTCGCGCTCTACCGGATGGCGCTCGACCGCCTCGTCGCGGCCGGGTTCACGCCGATGATCCCGCCGGTCCTCGTCCGCGAGGACGCCATGTACGGAACGGGCTTCTTCCCTTCCGACAAGAGCGACTACTACGCCGTGCCCGAGGATGGGCTCTATCTCGTCGGCACCTCGGAGGTACCGCTGATCGGCATGCACATGGACGAGATCCTCGAAGAGCTCCCCCTCTACTACTGCGCGTTCTCGTCGTGCTTTCGCCGCGAGTCCGGCGCTGCGGGGCGCGACACGCGGGGAATGTTCCGCGTCCACCAGTTTCAAAAGGTCGAGATGGTTGCGTACACGCCGCCCGAGGATTCCTGGGACCTGCACGAGCGGATGCTGCGCATCGAGGAATCGCTCGTGCAGGCCGTCGAGCTCCCCTACCGCGTCGTGAACACCGCAGCCGGCGACCTTTCGACCGCGGCCGCGAAGCGCTACGACATCGAAGCGTGGTTCCCGTCGCAGAGTCGTTATCGCGAGATCACATCATGCTCGAACACAACGGACTACCAGGCGCGCCGCAGCCGGATTCGCTATCGCACTGCGGACGGCAGCCTTGCGACGCCGCACACGCTCAACGGCACGGCGGCGACCGACCGCTGGGTGCTGGCGATTCTGGAGAACTTCCAGGGAGACGTACCGAAGGTTCTGCAGGAGTACGGCGCGCCTGCGCGCGTCGGCGGCTAGCGCGACGAGGGTAGATGGCAAAAGCTAGATCAAAGGCAGGGATTTTGAGTGCCTACCGCTACCGTGTGGGCCCAGGCGGGGTGCCGGAGCGGTCGAACGGGGCGGTCTTGAAAACCGTTGAGTCCGGAAGGGCTCCGTGAGTTCGAATCTCACCCCCGCCGTTTGGGGCGCGGATCTTCCGCGCTACCCTCGGGTCGTGAACAGCACCGAGAGTGTCGAGCTCGTCCTCCGCGGCTACCGGGCCTTCGTCGCCGGGGATTTCGCGACGATGGCGGGGCTGCTCGCGCCGGACGTCGAGTGGTACGGCGTCGAGGGCGATGGCCCTGCAGGCGAGGAGGAGATCCGCAGCATCCTCGATGCGCGGTTCGAGGACGGCTACCGCATCGAGCTCGAGCGCTGCATCGGCAAGGGCGACGAGGTGCTGCTCGCGTTCCGCGCTGCGGGCGTC
>Ga0066660_10000410_pt1 | contig 14743 bp, 8 predicted proteins | sample GraSoiAngelo_109_FD_75177 | JGI IMG/M metagenome (GOLD analysis project Ga0066660, IMG submission 75177) | Grasslands soil microbial communities from the Angelo Coastal Reserve, California, USA - 14_0903_12_20cm | ecosystem: Environmental > Terrestrial > Soil > Grasslands | place: USA...
GACGACGAAAATCGAAGGATTTTTTCGTGCTCTTCAGCCTCTTTGTAGTAATTTAAGCCGACAAGCAGGTACACTATGTCCTCCCCTCTGCAAACCCAACCCACTTCCCCCGAGCAGTTGCGAAAGTTTGCCACGGGAGGATATCTCTACGCCATTCTCGATGCCTATCAGGCGCCTGCAGTACCGCCCAAAGTCCAGGAATTAGGTAAAGAGCGAGCCCTCTCCCTATTCGTGGGAACCGCAGAACAGAAATATTGGGAATTGGCTCCTTACCTCATTGCGGTGGAAGAAGCGACGCTCGATTGGATTCTGCAAGATCTGGGAAGCCAACCCTGGGGTGTGTTCGCACTCTCCAAGTCCGGCCTGGAGACCTTGCGCACCCATTTCCGCCGGTTCCTCATTGTGCAACTTCCTGACGGGGAACGTTGGTATTTTCGTTACTACGACCCGCGTATCCTGACAATTTACCTTTCCAAGTGCCTGCCTCATGAACTAGAGATTTTTTATGGCCCCATCCGCGGCTTTGCCATCCCGGATGTGGATACTGGGGACATATCTTTGTTCTATATGACCGAGGGGCCCCGAATCGAAAACATATCGCCGCCCCCCCTGTGGCAGGTCCGTCCCGAGCAGCTTGAGGCTTTGCAACAGGCCTCGCAAGGAGATCTCGAAGCCAACATCATCGGTCAGCTAAGAAGCGTTTTGCCCGAGCAGTACCGGCGCTTGTCGGACCAGGATATGCGCAAAGCCGTCCGTTACGGCCTTGAGCGTGCCAAAAGTCACCGAATAACCAAGGAAACGGATGTGGCACGCTACATCGGCCTTATGTTTGCTTTCGGGGCTGATTTTGACCGCGACCCTGCCTTGCCTTGGGCCGCGGCCATCCTGGGTGATCCTGGCCTGCCGGACCCGATCGCCAAGCTTGACCGTTTATGGCAGGCGGGTGAGAAGGTTATCGCACAAGCCCGGGCAATCCGAACCGGTGCCTCATAATCCATTCTCGGACGTGTGTCCCGCTAGGTCTGCAAGAAACAGATGATGGAGTAGCGCGTTTTGGGTCCTTAGTTTGCAAGGTGCCCTTTGCCGTTCGTAAATTGCGATAAAAAGGGCTTACTTTTCTCCAGAAAACCGCTAATATTTAACCCCTTCCCCCAGGGTGGGGTTCATGCAGGCTCCTGTTCCACTGCACAAGTTAGCAGGGCGTTACGAGATCAAAGAGATTCTCGGCCAGGGTGGTATGGGCTTGGTCTATCGTGCGCGCGACGTGCTCATTCGGCGTGACGTCGCCCTGAAAACCTTGCGCGACATTCCTGAATCCACATCGCTGCAACTCTTCTACAAGGAGTGCGATGTGCTCGCCTCCATGAGCCATCCCAACATTGTGGAAATCTTCGACATCGGGGAATTCGAAGAGGACGGCGAGAAGAAGCCCTACTTCGTAATGCCCCTGTTGCCGGGCAAAACTCTAGATAATCTGATCAAAACTGCCAGTCATCGCCTGACACTGGAGCGCACGGTCGACATTATTTCGCAGGTTTGTCGGGGACTGCAGGCGGCCCATGAACGCGGCCTGGTGCATCGCGACCTAAAACCCAGCAACATCTTCGTAATGGAAGATGACTCGGTAAAAATCATCGATTTCGGCGTTGCTCACATGAGCGACGCGCATTCCACAATGGGGCAGAAGGGCACGCTGCTCTACATGTCTCCCGAGCAGATTGAGATGAAACCCCTCTCCGCCTTGTCGGACATTTTTTCTCTGAGCGTGGTCTGCTACGAAGCTCTGACCGGCCGGCAACCTTTCCGCCGGGCTCGGGAAGAAGACATCGTCGACGCAATTCTCCACCAGGTGCCACCGCCGGCAAGCGATCTAAACCCGGCAGTCGGCCAAGCTATCAGCCGAGTGATTCACAAAGGAATGGCTAAACAGCCTTGGCATCGTTTCTCCACGGCGCGTGATTTCGGAGATACGATCAACAAAGCACTGCGCAATGAACCAATTGAGTTCTTCGATTCGTCGCGCCTGCGTCCCAGGCTGCTGCGTTGCACCAAGGCGCTGGAAGAAGGCGACTACCAGTTTGCGGGAGAGATTCTTAGCGAGATGGAAGCCGAAGGCCACATTGACACGGACATCGGCTTACTGCGCTCGCAGCTAGACAAGTCAGTGCGCCAGAAGACCATCGCTCAGTTGATGGAAAGCGCCCGTACCCGCTACGAAGAGCAAGAAGATCCTCTCGCGCTACAGAAACTCCAGGAAGTCCTGCAACTGGATCCGCAGAATGTGGCGGCGCTTTCTCTCAAAAACAAAATTGAGAATCGGAGAAGTGAGCGCCAGATCGAAAACTGGTACCGGCTCGCCCGGCAGCATATCGACAATCACGCTTACACTCACGCCCGCGAGGCCTTGCAAAATGTTCTTCAACTTAAGCCGCAGGAATCGCGCGCCGTGCAGTTGCTCAGCGAAATTGACCGAGAGGAGGAGGAATACAACAAGCTACGCCAGGAGAAGGCTCAACTGCATCGCGCAGCTATGGAAGCCTGGCAACGAGGCGAGGTTAGCACTGCACTGACTAAACTGGCGCTGGTTCTCGAACTGGATCGCCGCGCTCCCGAGTCGTCCAGCCCTGAGCGCACTGCCACCTACCAGACCTTCTATAACAAGGTGCGGTCAGAGCACGACGCCATCAATAACGCCTATGCCGAAGCGCGCAAGCATCTCGCCGAGCAGAATTTCGCCAAATCCTTGGCTCTGTGCGATAGCTTCCTGGAAAAGTATCCCAACCACGCTCTCTTTCAGTCTATGAAATTCGACATCGGCGAGCAGCAGCGCCAGCAACTCTCCGCCTTCATAGCCTCGGTGGATCGCAGTGTGGATGCTGAGCCTGACCTCAATAAGAAGGTCAACATCCTCCAGGACGCGCTGGCCAGGTGCCCAGGAGAAACGCATTTCGAGCGGGCATTGCGAACCGTGCAGGACAAACGCGACCTGGTGAACTCTATCGTGTCTCGCGCCCACACGCACGAGGAACAGACCCTGTTTGCGGACGCGCTCAATGATTGGGAAATCCTCAGCAACATTTACAGCCAGTATCCCGGTTTGAAATTTGAGATCGAGCGCCTGCAGAAGCGGCGCGAGCAGCAATCCAGGGCAGAAGCCAAAGGCCAGTTTACCGAGCAAATCGACCGCTGCATGCAATCCAGCCACTACGCGCGCGCTTTGGAACTGCTGCAAAAAGCGCAACTCGAATTTCCGGGAGACTCAGAGCTGGAGGAAATGCAGAAGCTTGCCCAAGCCGGGCTCGAGAAGGCAGACCAGGCGCAACGACTAATGACGGATGGGCAGGAGTTGTGCGCTCAGCATCGCTTCGAAGAAGGGTTGAAGCTGCTCGAGACGGCATTCCATATCGATGAACACAATCCGGTGACCCGGAGTGTGCTGTGCAATGCCTTGCTGGAACAGGCCCGCACGCTGGTGGATACGAACTGGAAATCAGCGGAGGATCTTACGTTGCGTGCGCTGGATTTAAATCCTGCACACCCGCAGGCCAAGAGCATGCGCACTCTTGTGCAGGATCGCAAGCGGGAGCAGTTCGTGAATGAGTGCGTGTCGCAAGCGCGCAGGCTGCAAGCTGCAGCCGATGTGGCGGGCGCGTTAGCCAAAGTCGAGGATGGCCTTCTGGCTTATCCCAGCGAATTCAGGCTGGTGCAGATGCACGAGATTCTGCAGCGCGAAATGGCGCAGACCCAGCATCGCCAGGAGCGGCGCAAAGATCTTGATGACATCCGGCGCTTGCAGCGGGATGCGGAGGGTGCGAGTGATCCCTCACTGACGGCCAATTTCGGCCGACGCGCACAAACGCTGGCAGGAAAGTACCCTCAAGACGATGAGTTCGAGTCGATAGCCAGGGAAGCGGCGTCCCGCACCGCGATCTTTGACGCACATCCACCCGGCAGTCGGGTGCAACATGAGACGCCCAATGCTGCGGGGGGTGCCACTATGCTTTTTTCGCCTGGCGCCGGGGTACAGGATCGTCCTGCAGCGCCGCCCCTTTCATCAGGCGCAAAACCGGCTCCCGCGCGCGGGACAAAAGCTACGCCGCCATCTTCGCGGGTGACGGCTCCTCGACCAGTAAAACGTCCGGTTGAAAAGCGTCCGCCGGTTTGGGCGGGAGCGGTTGCCTCAATCCGTAATTTCACAAGACGGATCAGCCTGCCGCAAGTAAATCTCCATGCGTTGGCGGAACTTCCTCTTCTGGAATCTCCGCTGCTCAAATCTCCCAAAGTTCTTGGCGCTGCCGGCGGGGCATTGGTTTTCCTTGCATTGATGGCGCTTGTGATCCCAAGGATTATCCATCCGCCCAAGCCGGCCCACCCGGTCGTAGTCGTACCCGTTCACGTGCGCACCATTCCGGCAGGCGCAGCCATCCTCATCAATGATGAAGTGCGCGGCTCTTCCGAAGCGGACTTGCAGTTGGCCCCGGGTACCTACACCGTCACAACCCAGATGGATGGCTACCAGCCCGCTACGAGCGCGCTCGAAGTCCGGCCCGGTTCCCCGGTATCCCTGGACATAACGCTACTTCCAACTCCCTTGACGCTTCGCGTAACAACCGATGTCGCGGGGGGAAAGGCGTGGCTGGATGATCAGCCCGCCGGGGATGTGAATGAAGGTCAACTAACGGTTCCGAACGTGGCTCCGGGCTCGCACAAACTCAGGTTCTCCAAGGACAAGCAGGGAGCTTCTTTTGCCTTCGAGATCGCGCAAGGCGCTTTGCCGGTCGTCGGCGACAAGATTTCGACGAGCGGGTTGCATGTTGTCGTAGTCAGCGCCTTAGGGCATAGCTTGAAGGTGTACAACAGCTTTGGGCGCGCGCAATTGAGTGTTGATGGGCAGTCTGCCATAGAGTTAGATCCAGCAGGGGCGGAACTGCAAGGCATCGCTCCGGGCGCTCATCAACTTTTAGTCACGCAGGGAAGCGATCACCATGCGGTGGACGTCGAACTTGGGCCTGCGCCTTCGCTCAGCGCTTTTCTGCAGTCTGACCAGGATATTGGCACGCTGCTGATCCTTACCGGCGAAGATAAAGTCAAAGTATTCCTCGACGGCAAATTGCAGAAGCGCACCACGGAAGCTGGCCAGTTGCGTATTGCAAACCTTGAACCTCGGCAGTATGTCGTGCGCGTGGCAAAGGATGGATTTCAAGACCTAGCGGAGCAGAAAATCGATGTGCGAAAGGCCGAGCAGGCGCGGCTGAAGTTCGTAATGGTAGCAATGGCGCGCCTGGCCACCCTCGCGCTCCAAGGCGGCATTCCGGGCACTCAAATCCTTCTTGATCACGCGGCTGTAGGCACCGTCCAGCCTGACGGGTCATTCCACTACTCCGCGGTTTCCCCGGGCGATCACCTGATCGAATTACGTAAGGAGCATTACAAACCACGCCAGATTCAAAAACGCTTTTCCTCCAGCGCGACAATTGCTCTGGGCCCGGCAGAGATGATGCTTGAGGCCATGCCGGGCGAGTTACACATCACCTTTTCACCGCCGGATGCGGACGTAACTTTGACCGGCAACAGTCAACCGCCCGCGCACATAAAGAACGGCACAACGGTGACTTTGCCCGGAGGATCATACTCGTTGACCGCGCGTACTCCGGACGGCTTGGTCCGCTCATCTGTCGTTCAGGTGGTTAGTGGGGAGAGCAGGTCGTTTGACCTCGCGCTCGCTCCCGGAGGAATGCGCGATTGGGAGCAGCCGGAAAGTTGGACTCAAGAAAAAGATTCTTATGTACACCGTGGCGGGAACTTTGTGCTGTTCCGCACCTCTCCGACCTCGGGCACCTTCAGTTTCTCTGCATTGTTGCAAAAAGGACACCGGCTGCAGTGGGTGCTTCATTATGCCGACGACAAGAATTACATTTTGTTCTCTATGGATGAAAACTTTTTCTATAGAGCCCTGGTGCGCAACGGACAGCAGACGGAAACTGCCCAGTATCCTCACAAAACCGATAAGAAACAGTTCCGTACTTTACAGATTCGGGTGTCCGGAAATGAAATCGTGCACGAAATCAGGGAAGGGAACAGCTGGGTAAATTTAGACACTTGGAGCCAGCCAGGGACAGACTTGTCGGCGGGAAAGTTTGGATTCTACATTCCGGGGAAAGACCAAGTGGCGCTCTCCAACTTCCGACATTACGCAGAGCTAAAAGCTAATTAAAGCCTGCTCAGCTATAGGTGGACAGGAACGCATCAGGAGTTGTAATATCCTCTCCCCCGAAAGAAAAGATTGGGCTGGGAACCCCTGCCAGCCCTGGCGTGGAGGGAATCATATGAAATCTTACGACCCCTACCCGTCGCAGCAGTTCAAAAGACGTCCAGGTATTTCCTCCGCACGGACGAACTCGCGGCATTGGGTAACGGCATTGTTGTTGTTCTTGGTGGCTTGTTACGGTTGTGGCAAGAAGCCGGAAGTTGCGAAAGCGCCGCCGGCGCCTCCTCCGCCTGCTCCGGTTGTCTCGATTACTGCGAATCCGTCCACGCTGCAGGCTGGACAGCCGGTGATCGTTACCTGGGAGACGCAGAATGCCACCGAGGTGCGCATTGATCCTTTTGGCCCCGTCGACTTGAGCGGATCGAAAAGCGTGACTCCCGCACAATCGATGACCTATCACCTTGTGGCGAAGGGTCCCGGAGGAACGCAGGAAATGGCGGCACGAGTGACCGTAATGCCTGCGTCTGCATCAGCGCCTGCGCCCACGGGGGAAGAGGAGCAGTTGTTCGCCAGCGGCGGAGGGCGGCAGGATGTCTTCTTCGATCTTGACACCTTCGAGATTCGTTCCGACCAGCAGGACACCATTCAGCACGACGCCGCGTTTCTCCAGCAGCATCCCGATCTTCAGATTCTGGTTGAAGGTCATTGTGATGAACTGGGTTCTGCAGAATACAACCTGGCATTGGGCGAAAGTCGCGCCAATCAGGTGAGGAGCGCACTGGTTCAGGCAGGGATCGACTCCAGCCGTATCGACACTATGAGCTATGGGAAAGAACGGCCGTTCTGCAAGGAATCGAGCGAGGATTGCTGGAAGCAAAACCGTCGAGCTCACATAGTAGCCAAAGCTGAACCCCACTGAACTCGCAGAACACGGACTCCTCTGATGATTGTTTCGTCCCTATTACGGATTATGCGGCGCAATCTCGCCGTTACCGTGTTACTGGGAATCGCAACGGTTCCGCTCGCCCGTCCCACCCCAGCGCTTGGCTATCAGAATGCCCAGAACGAACAAGAGGAGCTCTTCAATCAGGCGCTACAAGCCTATAACCAGAACCGGCTTTCTGATGCCCGTACTCTCTTCGAGCGGGTCCGCGGGGTTCATGGTGAGGAGGCGAACAAGTATGTCGTCAAGATCAAGGCCTACATTGATGCCATGCAGGTAGCTGACAGCATCGTGCGCCGGAGCCCCGACGAACTGGACGCGGAAAATCTTGATTTCGCGATCAAGGAATACCAAGAGGCGATCTCGATCAAGGGCGATGGTCCTTGGAATCCGCAACAGAAACTCGAGAAAGCCAATGCTCTGCGAGCCAAGGCTGTGCAGCACAGCCGCTCCATTGCCGAGAACCGCGACAAGGAGTTTTGTCAGAAGGCGCTCGATGCCTCTCACGCCCGCCACTACAAACAAGCCGAACTCTTCAGTTGCCCGCTGGCGAACGACAATCCGGCGTATCTGTGTGGTGGAGACGAAGCGGTTCACATGTGCCAGGAGATGCGTGACTTGGCAAAATTGAATCAGGGAAAGGAAGAACCCGCGGGACCCGAAACAGATCCGAAACCAACGACCGACAGGGGGACAGCGGTCGATAAAGCGAAGAGTGCTTACGATAACAATGATTTCAAGCGAGCCCGCGCACTGTTCCAACATGTAAGCTCAGAAGACAAGCCTATAGCTGCCGAGTACGTTGACAAAATGGATCGATACGAGACTGCGATGCAGCAAGCGGAGAAGGCCAGCCGCGAACTGAAATATCAGGAAGCGCGCGCGGCTTACCAGGATGCAGCCACGATTAAACAGGATGGCCCCGGCGGTCCGGCGCAACGAGCGCCGCTGATGAATTTGCAGCAGGGGATTGACGAGTTCTACTCCGGCAATTACTCGCAAGCCGACCAGCAGCTGGAAGCTTATGCGAACGAAAGCAGCGAACGTGCTGAACTCGCGCGCTTCTATCTTGGCGCCAGCAAGCTGGCGAGATTTTTCGTTGACGGCGCGCGCGATGGAGCCTTGCGGGAGCAAGCTCTGAACGATCTTCGTGTAGCTAAGAAAGCAGGGTTTCAGCCCAACTTGCAGGAAGTGTCGCCAAAGATTCTGAAGGCCTACGAAGAGCTCTCCTTTTGAAGGCGGGAGCGACGAGTTGCGGATTTTGCCTATTGGCGGGTGATCAGCCGTCCCACGTCCGGCCTGTGGAAGACCACAAAATAAGATTGACCGCCCTGCGCCGGAACTTCTATATCCACCACTTTCTTTTCGCCCTTCGGACCCTCCACTTTCACCCTGTACTGACCTGCCGGAAGTTCCAATCGTAGCGGAGTTTGATCGTTCACGGTCTTCACCCGGTCGCCCTTCAGCGTGACCACGTCGGTAACTGTTCCCCAAGGTTCAGCGTTGATTACGGCATAAGTGGCCTCGGCAGTCGTACCAGAGTCCAAAGCGCGCGGGTTATTTTGTTGTACGTGAGAATTGCCTCCGGAGTTTGGCTTGGGCCAGAAAACTATATAGGAAACCACAACAAGAACCAGCACCGCCGCAGCGATCCAGATTCCCGGTCGGACCCAGGTGGAACGTGATGGCAGAAATTCCTTAAGGTCCTCGGGAATCCCACCGCTATGTTCCGGCAAGTGAAGGTTCGAGCCTCGCATTTCCGGCGGGATTATGTCATCGGTCGCGTGTTGGTTTCCAAACAGAAGAGTCGCCTGGGGCGTCCGCGCTTGCGAGTCCGGCGTGACGTTCACAGAAGCCGTGCTGTCCTCGCCTGGACCCCGGCCGGAGTCCTGCGGAACACCTTGGCTGGCGCCCAGCTTCCGTTCGACCTCCTCCCGGAGTGCCTCCCATTGCGACCGCAGATCGCGGGAGACCTGAGGGACCTCGCGACTAGCCTTTTGCAGCGCCTCCTGGGCTTCCTGTTTTTGATCCAAAAATAGATGCATGCGCGCATCAGCCAAAGCTTTTTCCACCGAGTTGGTAGCGCGTACGACTTGCATCTGGGCAGCTTTCTGCTGCCGCGTGCGCTCCTCGATTTCTTTTGCGATGCTTGCCGCCAGTTTCCGCCCCTGTGGATTTTCAGCGTCCACCTCGAGCGCCTCACCAATGGCTTTTCTTGCCTCGTCAAGGCTCCCCTTTTTCAAAGCGAGCTCTGCGCGATGCAGTGCGTCCTCATAACGTGCGTTTTCTTCTTGTGCACGTTGTATAGCGGCTCGAAGGTCTTGCAGTTCGGCGTTCGTCGCCTCCAGCTCCAATCCTCGCTGCACATGTTCCAGAGCCGAATCGTAATGCTTGTAAGTCAGCGCTTCCTCAGCCTGAGCCAGCGTCTGCTTCACCTGCTGGTGCCTTCTCTGCTGTTCCAGGCCCTGCTGCATCTCGCGCAGAAGCATGTTGGCTGCACTGTTTTGCGAGTCGACGCGTAGCACCTGCAGAAGTTGCTCCCGCGCACTAGTGAATTCCTTGCGTTCGATCGCGTCCGCAGCTTTCTGCAGGTAATCATCAACCCGTTCGTGCGTCAGTCCCTGCTGCAGTCGGGCAAGATCAAAAGCTAAGTCTTCGGCGCAGGAGTAGCGCTGCTCACGATCTTTCGCCAGAGCCTTCTGGCTTATGGTTTCCAGTTCCGGCGGATAGAGCTTCATGAATTTACTGAGCAAAGGCGGCGGCTCGTGGACAATTTTCATCAGCGTTGAACCGGTATCGTTTCCCTGGAAAGGCAGCGCCCCGGTCAGCAACTGGAAGAGAACCACACCGGTGGAGTACACGTCGGTTCTCAGGTCGACTTCCAGGTTGCCATTGAGCTGTTCGGGAGACATGTAGTAGATACTGCCCATCACCTGTCCCGTACGAGTCAGGCGGTTTCCCCCGACATGGGCGATACCAAAATCCACGATCTTCGCGGTGCCGTTTTTGAGGACGACAATATTGGCGGGCTTGACGTCGCGATGTACCACGCCGCGCTGATGGGCAAAGCCGAGGCCGTTGCAGACCTGCACCATGATGCCCAATTTCTCCCCTAGAGGAAGCTGTCGGCGCGAAGCGATGATCTCATCCAGGCTTTCGCCTTCAAGGTACTCCATCACCAGAAAGGGAAAACCGTCCTGCTCGCCGAACTCGTAGACGGTAACGATGTTTTGATGTTGCAGGCCGCCGGTGTACCTGGCCTCACGATAGAACCTTGCCAGCAATTCCTGGTCTTCTCCGAAAGCGCTGGTGAGGACTTTTAGGGCTACCGGGCGGCCGATCTGAGGATCCATGGCGCGGTACACCACACCCATACCGCCTCTGCCGATGACACCCACGATGTCGTATTTTCCGATGCGCGCAGGTTTGGCTAATGGCGAGCCCATAGGCGTGAACTCAGGATGCAAGCCCGATAGGTTCGGCCAGAAGTTAGTCCGCGGGAGTCCTGGGCTTGCAAGTCCTCTCGAAAGTTCTAACAGCCTAGCAGAAACCGTCAGGAATGCAAGGGTGAGAGTGCGTCAGCAGCGTCCTAATCTCCGCTCAGCGAGGCTGACCACAAAGGAGGCAAAGTGTTCGCAAAGATCGCGAAGCGATAAGTGTTTCAGGCTGCTTTTCCCGGGCGGATAGTCTACCCAAGGCGCGATTTGTGAGCTATTATGGCACGCTCATTCAGTCTCCCAGTACCTTCGACACCTGGGATCCAGTGCGGGTCTTGATGCCGCCTTCCGGTCGCACTGAAGGGCGGCGTCACTTCAGCGGAGTGCGTTGCGGTACCTCATGCAAATGCAGGGCTTCTTCCGGATTGCCACCACACTCGCCTTCTTAGCGGCTCTGACCACGCTGGGAGAGGCCGCGGATAGAGAAACAATCCAGCTACAAACCCAAGTGCAGGGTGTGCAAGACCAATTGTCCCGCCTGCAGCGGTCGCTCGACGAAAATATCGGGATCATTTCTGAGCAGATGAACCACAATTCGGAAAAAGTTCGCAAGCTGCAGGCTAGTGTGGACGCGATGCGTCGCCAGTTGGAAGAACGGAATAAACTCGCGAATACGCACGTCGACGACATGAGCTCGCAAGTGAAAGCCTTGCAAAACGCCATTGGCGAATTGAGAGCTCGTCTCGAGATTGCAATGTCGCCACCGGCATCGCAAACGCCAGTTCAGAGTCAATCTGCTTCGAAGGCGGCAGAAAGCCCGGCACAACAGCCAGGCGTTCCTCAACCGCAGCCGCCACCGGTATCCCCGGAAAAGCCGTTACCGGCTTCACCACAGCAGTCGGCGGCGAATGCGCAACCACAGCAGCCTCCGCCGCCGCCCGCGCTGGCCCCCGGCAACAGTCCGCCGCCACTTTCCGGCGCGGACTTGTATGAAGCTGCCATGCACCATTACGCCTCCAAAGATTTCGAAGCCGCCGAAAACGAATTCACCAAGTTTTTGAAGAGCGATCGCCAATCTGAAAAAGCGATCAGTGCGCAGTTCTACCTTGCAGAAATTGAATACCAGCAGCAGGATTTCGAGGGCGCACTCGACGACTACACCGAAGTGGCACCGCGGCTTTCCAATCCATCGCAAGCTGCCACAGCACAATACAAAAAGGCGCTCTGTCTGCTGGAAGTGGAGCGACAGGACGAAGCCATTCGCGAACTGCAGGCGCTTATGGAGCGTTATCCTCGCTCACCAGAGGCGGCGCACGCTTCGAGGAAGCTCCGTTCCTTGCAATCTAAACAGGGCGGCGGGGCACGACGGTAGCCTTTGGGCCTCCGCTTGCCTGTTTTTCTAAATGGCTTTCCACGTACGGCGCATGCTTGCGACTCATGCGTGTAATTAGTTCACAATCCCATTAAGCCTTTGCGGGAATTTCGTCCTAGGGGCTTCCCCTTATACTGTGGCAAATCGCAAGAAATCGTAAAGGCAAATCGTGCGGGGGGAACCTAAACCTTGAGGATACACGGACTGATTCATTAGAGAACTCGCCATCTTTCGGATGCCAACAGCGCCCATTCTTCGCCTCATCCGCGTGTTTTCATGCTGGCTCGCGCCCGTCTTCACTTGAAAACCGAATGCTGATTCCCGGAAGGTGCAAGGCTTGAGCCTCGCCGCTCGAAGCAAGGGCAGCCAGCACTTGTGCAAAACTTTGTTTATCCGTCACCGCGCCCAAAAGGCCGTAGTGGCATTGTGAGTGCTATGGAATTCAATAGACGCGAGATGGATCGCTTGACTGTAAACCGTATGAAACACTTCAACTCGGTTTCCTATTCTAAGGGGGATATATACATGAAAGATGCCGGTGTTCAGTTGGCACGCCGTGAACAACAGATTGTGGATCTATTGATCCAAGGCTGCGACAACGCCGAAATTTCCAAGCAGTTGAACATGGCTAAACGGACGGTGAAAGCTCATTTCAACCGTCTTTTCCTGCGGTATGGCATCACCAGCGGAATTAAGCGAGTGAAACTCGCCACCCTTCTCTATCGGAGGCAGCTATGTTTGCAGACGAACGCTACGGAACACGCATCCCCAGCGAACGGGAATATCGCATCATCGAACTCGTTGCCCAAGGACTCAAGAATTGCGAGGTCGCGGATGCCATTGGAACCACGGAGCACGTTGTCAAAAACTATCTTCGCGTCATCTACGACAAACTCGGACTTTGGAACCGAGTCGAACTCGCCCTCTGGTACGAGGCGCGCCAGCACGAAAAGACCTTTAACGCATGTGATGGAAGTCTGGGAACGTAGCGTTCTCGGCCTTAGGCAAGCCCTTCTGCCTGCTCGTTCCGCGCGGCCAAGTAACGTTGGTTGATGATTTTCCAAACTGAACTACCGGAATAAAAGAAAGTAAGGTAGGTCTACTTGCAGCCGGACGACTGAAGATTCCTCAGCCGCTGTCCGGCTTCGGCGGAACCTTTCTTGGCGGCTGCGACCAGTAGAACTTGGGCCTGGTCGCAGCTTTTTGCTACCCCATCGCCCCGTGTATAAAGATCCGCAAGCACAACCAAAGCCGCGCTGTTGTGCTTGGACACAGATTTCCAGAGCCATTTCGCCGCCTCGCTTGTATCCCGCGCACGGGCACCCCCTTGTAAAAAAGTTGTCGCAATCGCCAGTTCTCGCGTGCCGGTGTCGCTCGATATTGGCTGCACCAGTTCCCCTCGGCGGGGCGAGGTGCTCGTGATGGGTTCAGGCGTTCGGCGGGAATCATTGATTAGCGCGCTCCTCGCGTCCGACGCCGGTGTTTTTTCTGCAGAAGGAGGCTTTGCCAATTCCGATTCAGATGGCGAACCGATAGAAGGCACCGACGCCTGATTCGTTTCGTTCGACTTTCCTTCCGGCTCTGGCGCGTGGCGCGCGGCCGTGCTCGAAACCCTCACCGCTGGACCTTGATAAGATGGGGCACTGGCTCTGCTTCGCCATTCGTAGTAAAAAAATCCGACCAACGCAATAACCAAAAAAACCGCGACAAGCGTCCGGAGCGGATGTTGCTTCTCGTCATAGCTGCCGAAACTCGTCAGAGTTTTTTCCCGCAGCCATTCCAGATCCGATTCTTCGGTCTCTGTCATTCTGCTAGTGGGGGATTGCGGGGGCAAAAGCACGCCATGATCGTTAAGCGGTAGCTCTTGTGGAACCGATGCCTCCCGTCGGGGCGCGCTCCCCTTCAGCGCAGCGCCGCAATAACCGCAAAACAACTGATCCAGCGTATTGTTGTGCCCGCAGCTCGAACAAACCGACGGACTGCGGAACGAGGGAACGTCGGCTATCGGCTCCGGGATTCCGACGGAGTCCGGCTTTGTCTCAACTGGCAACTTCGCCGATTTGCCATTTCCGTCACCCGCGCCTTGCAGTTCGCGCAGAAGGTCCACCACTGCTTGTTCACGCTTTTCCGGGGGACTGGTGTAGTACACCTCCGCCCATTTGCCCAGGTTACGACTCAGGGTGGCGTTCACCATGGGGTTCAAGTCCGGATTTGGTATCTGAGCGCCCGACTCCTTTTCAGGAAGGCCGGGCGATTCTGATCTCTGGGCTGACATGTCGCTTCGCATCATTCCACTCCCACGGGTATGCCGCTGTCAATTGCGCGAATGACGGTTAGATTCAGAGTAGAAGAAAAAGGCTGGATCAACCGATTAAATGTAGGTTGGAAAAGCGATTAACCAAACAACTTAGTCGCAAGCTTTGCGATACGCCGGTTCGAACTGGTCCAGTTGAGCGTCTCGCTGGCTGGTGAACTTGCCTTTCGGGGTCTTTCCATAGAGGTCCGCGCCCGGGCAGTAGTAAAGTGCGGTATGTAAGTCTACCCAAACCTGCGTCGACGGGTTGCCGCTGTAGACGGGTGCTGGAGGGGCTTCGGCGAGCCCCACTGCCACGAGCATTTTCTCGAACAAAGTCAATTGCGGCTCAGGTGGTTTGCGCCGAGGAGAGGTCGTAGTAACCGCATTGCCAGAAGATGTTGCAGCTCTGGCTGACCCCGCTGCGGGGTTTGGCTGCTTCGACCAGACTAGCCAGCCTATTGCCACAATCACCACGACCGAGGCAACC
>Ga0066660_10000415_pt1 | contig 14699 bp, 9 predicted proteins | sample GraSoiAngelo_109_FD_75177 | JGI IMG/M metagenome (GOLD analysis project Ga0066660, IMG submission 75177) | Grasslands soil microbial communities from the Angelo Coastal Reserve, California, USA - 14_0903_12_20cm | ecosystem: Environmental > Terrestrial > Soil > Grasslands | place: USA...
AAGGGGTCGGGTGAGCCCAACCGCAACAAGGTCGGGACGATCAGCCGCTCGAAGGTGCGTGAGATCGCCGAGCAGAAGATGCCCGACCTGAACGCCAACGACGTCGACGCCGCGATGAAGATCATCGAAGGCACCGCCCGGTCGATGGGAGTCACCGTCACCGGGTAATCAGGGTCGCGTGGGAGGCGAGCGAGGCTCGCCGCAGACCACAGGAGGACCGCATGGCAGGAAAGAAGTACGCCGAGGCGCTGCAGAAGATCGATCGGACCAAGCAGTATTCCGTTCAGGAGGCGGTCGGGCTCGTCAAGGAGCTCGCCAAGCGCAAGTTCGATGAATCGGTCGACGTCGCGATCCTGCTCGGAGTGGACCCCCGCAAGGCCGACCAGATGGTTCGCGGCACCGTTTCGCTCCCGCACGGCACCGGCAAGTCGGTGCGCGTCGCGGTGTTCGCCGCCGGACCTGCTGCCGAAGACGCGCGAGAGGCCGGTGCCGACATCATCGGCGCGAAGGACCTCGCCGACCGCATCGAGAAAGAGAATTTCCTCGACTTCGACGCCGCCGTCGCGACGCCGGACCTGATGCCCGTCGTCGGACGTCTTGGTAAGGTGCTCGGCCCCCGCGGGCTGATGCCGAACCCGAAGACCGGCACCGTCACGACGGACGTCGGACGTGCGGTCCGCGAGATCAAAGCGGGAAAGGTCGAATATCGCGTCGACAAGGGCGCCAACGTCCACGTGCCGATCGGCAAATCGTCGTTCGAGCAGCGTGCCCTAGCCGAGAACCTTCAGACGGTGCTGGACGAGGTTCGGCGCTCGAAGCCCGCGTCCTCGAAAGGCCGCTACATAAAAGGCGTGACGGTCTCGTCGACGATGGGCCCCGGCGTGCGCGTCGCCGCTGAGTAGAAATTCCGGTAGTGGGTCAGTTTGATTTTTACGGCCTAGGCCGTTGACGGCTCGGCGTGCCAAGATGGGATGGCATGAACCGAGAGAAACGCTCGTATTTGCTCCGTGTCCTCTTGGTCTTTGCGCTCGTTGCTGGCCTAGTCGTCTTTCTAATCTCGAGAAGACCCGGACCGACAAGTTCTTTCTGCACGACCACTACTCCTGAGGTCTGTACCACCTGCACATTCGATCGTGCCCCCCGACTCGGTCCTACTCCTCGACACTGCACCACGAGTACCGTCGGATCGCTGCCGTCGAGTTCTTCAAACTGACCCACTACCGAAATTCCCAACGGATTGACGGTCTCGGAGCCGTCCCGTACTGTTGCGCGCGCCGAAGACAGGAGGTGCCGTTGCGGCGGCTTAAGTCGAAAGAGCCTCCCGAGGAACAGGTCCGCTGCAGGCGGCCGCCTCCTTCGGCGGCCGTTTTTGTTTGTTCGGGAGACAGACTTGGCGAAAGCGAAGAGACCACCACAGACGAGGAAGAAGCTCGGCGGCCCGCGCGTGGGCGAGAACGGCCCACGCCAAGCGAAGGCCGACGCGGTTGCCGACGTGCAGCAGCGACTCCAGGGATCGAGCGCGGTCGTTCTGACCGAGTACCGGGGGATGACGGTGCACGAGCTCGCCGATCTCCGACGCAGCCTCCGCGAAGCCGGCGCCGACTACAAGGTCTACAAGAACACCCTCGCGACGATCGCCGCGCGCAACGCCGGCCTTGCCGAGCTCGAACCGGCGCTCCAGGGCCCGACGGCGTTCGCGTTCACCGAAGGGGATCCGGTCGTTGTGGCGAAGCGCCTCGCAGACTTCGCGAAGCGCGTCCCGACGCTCGTCCTGAAGGGCGGGGTGCTCGACGGGAGGATCCTTAGCTCGGGCGAAGTGGGGGCGCTCAGCACGCTGGACTCGCGCGAGGTCATGCTCGCGAAGGCGGCCGGGATGTTCCTGTCGCCGATTCAGAAGCTCGCGAACCTGTTCGCGGCGCCGTTGAACCAGCTTGGAGGGTTGCTCGTCCAGCTGCGCGACAAGCTCCCCGCCGAGCAGCCCGCAGCCCCGGCTCCCGAAGAGACCGAGGCGCCGGCGGTCGAAGAAGCTCCAGCCGCGGCCGAAGCTCCGGCTGTTGACGAAGCTGCGAGCGCGCCGGAGACGCCGGCCGTAGCCGAAATGCCCACCGCAACAGCGGAAGCTGCAGCCCCGGCGGAGACGCCGGCGCCAACAGCGGAAGTTGCGGAGACGCCGGCCGTAGCCGAGACGCCCGCGGCAACGGAGGAAGCTGCAGGCCCGGCCGAGACGCCCGCGGCAACGGAGGAAGCTGCAGGCCCGGCCGAGACGCCCGCGGCAACGGAGGAAGCTGCAGGCCCGGCCGAGACGCCCGCGGCAACAGAGGAAGCTGCACCCCCGGCTGAGACGCCCGCGGCAACGGAGGAAGCTGCGGCTTCGGCCGAGGCTCCTGCTGCTGAGGTGCAAGACGTTGAGGCTCCGGCCGTGGAAGCGACAGCACCGCCGGAGGAGGAAGCAGCGGCGCCCTCCGAGGAGGCGTCTGCACCCGAAGCGGAAACCGCCGCGCCGGCCGAAGAAACCGTTGCCCAAGAACCTGCAACAGAGACAGAACAAAGCCAAGACCAGTCGTAGGAGGGAACAGAGATGGCGAAGATGTCGCCGGATGACGTGCTCGACGCAGTGGCAGAGTGGAATCTGCTGGAACTGAGCGACTTCATCAAGAAGTTCGAAGAGAAGTTCGAAGTGACCGCGGCGGCGCCGGTCGCGATGGCGATGCCGGGCGGCGGCGGTGGCGGCGGTGCCGCGGCCGAGGCCGAGGAAGAGAAGACCGAGTTCGACGTGATCCTGGTTGCGGCCGGCGAGAAGAAGATCAACGTGATCAAGGAAGTGCGCGCGATCACCAGTCTCGGCCTGAAGGAAGCGAAAGACCTGGTCGAGGCCGCTCCGAAGCCGGTCCGCGAGAAGATCACAAAGGAAGAGGCCGACAAGGTAAAGGCTCAGCTGGAAGGGGCCGGGGCTACTGTTGAGGTCAAGTAACAGCCGCTCGAGACGTATTGACGCATCGGGCGGTCGGGGCTACCCTGACCGTGCTTGACCCATATAGATACCCGCTTCTTGACGGCAGGCTAGCGGCCTTGCTATCCTGCCCTTTCTCGTTCCCGACTTCCGGCGCTTTCGCGCGCCCGTCGGCGTGTCTTGTTTTCGGTGTCACCTTGGAGGGAGGAGACCCTAGTTGCCTGCCCCGATCCGCGAGCGGCTTTCGTTCGGCAAGATCCCAGAAGTACTTCCCCTACCCGACCTGATCGCGATCCAGCGCGATTCCTTCGACTGGCTCCTGAAGGAAGGTCTGAAAGAGACCTTCGAAGAGATCTCTCCCATCGAGGACTACCAGGGAGTGATGAAGCTCTACCTTCGTGAGCACTGGTTCGAAGCTCCGAAGTACACGGTCGAGGAATGTCACGACAAGGACATCACCTATTCCGCGCCGCTGTTCGTCAACGCCGAGTTCGTGAATACGTCGACGGGCGAGATCAAAGCGCAGACCGTTTTCATGGGCGATTTCCCTCTCATGACGGACAAGGGAACGTTCATCATCAACGGAACCGAGCGCGTCGTCGTGTCGCAACTCGTCCGTTCACCCGGCGTTTACTTCTCGCGCGACCTCGACAAGACCTCAGACAAAGAGCTCTTCAGCTGCAAGGTGATCCCCGGCCGGGGAGCCTGGCTGGAGTTCGAGGTCGACAAGCGCGACATCGTCGGTGTTCGCATCGACCGCAAGCGGCGCCAGAACGCCACCGTTCTGCTGCGCGCGTTCGGCTACAGCAACGACGACATGCTGGCGCTCTTCGACGGCGCCGAGTCCATCCGGCTCACGCTCGAAAAGGACCACATCGAGACCCCCGAGGATTCGTTGCTCGATATCTACCGCAAGCTCCGTCCGGGCGAGCCGCCGACGGTCGACTCCGCGCGCACGCTGCTCGAGAGTCTGTTCTTCAACCCGAAGCGCTACGACCTGGCCAAGGTCGGCCGGTACAAGGTCGACAAGAAGCTGGGCGAGCTGACACCCGCGGCGCGCTCCAAGCTCGACTCGCTCCGGAAGAACCTCGCCGAGGAGAAGCGTGGCTTCGTGCTGGCGGACAAGAACAAGACCATCCTGACCTACGAAGACATCGTCAAGACGCTGCAGTACATCGTGAAGCTGCACGCCGGCCAGCCGGACCACCAGGAAGACGACATCGACCACTTCGGCAACCGGCGGCTCCGCTCGGTCGGCGAGCTGATCCAGAACCAGGTCCGGATCGGCTTGTCCCGCATGGAGCGCGTCGTGCGCGAGCGCATGACGACCCAGGACGTCGAGGCGATCACGCCGCAGACGCTGATCAACATCCGGCCGGTCGTGGCCTCGATCAAGGAGTTCTTCGGAACGTCGCAGCTGTCGCAGTTCATGGACCAGACGAACTCGCTCGCCGTCCTGACGCACAAGCGCCGTCTGTCCGCGCTCGGCCCCGGCGGGTTGAGCCGTGAGCGCGCGGGCTTCGAGGTTCGCGACGTCCACCCGTCGCACTACGGCCGCATGTGCCCGATCGAGACGCCGGAAGGACCGAACATCGGCCTGATCGGCAACCTCGCCACGTACGCGCGCATCAACGAGTTCGGCTTCATCGAAACGCCGTACCGCAAGGTCGTCAAAGGCATCGTGTCGGATCAGATCGACTACCTGACCGCGGACGAAGAGGACAGGCACGTCATCGCGCAGGCCAACACGCCGCTCGACCCGAAGGGCCGCATGGTCGAGGAGAAGGTCCTCTGCCGGAAGTCCGGCGGCGAGCTCATCACGGTCCCGGCGCCTGAGGTCGACTACATGGACGTCGCCCCGCACCAGATCGTGTCGGTGGCGACGGCGCTGATCCCGTTCCTCGAGCACGACGACGCGAACCGTGCGCTCATGGGCGCGAACATGCAGCGCCAGGCGGTGCCGCTCATCAAGACCGACGCCCCGTTGATCGGAACGGGGGTTGAGTTCCGCGCGGCCGTCGACGCCGGCGACGTCGTCGTGGCCGACAAGGGCGGCACGGTTGAAGAGGTCGACGCGAACCAGATCGTGGTCTCCGGCTCGGACGGAACGAAGCAGACCTACAAGCTGCAGAAGTTCCGCCGCTCGAACCAGGACACCTGCCTGAACCAGACGCCGGTCGTCGCGGAGGGCCAGAAGGTCGCCGCCGGCCAAGTGCTGGCCGACGGCCCGTCGACCGACCAGGGCGAGCTGGCCCTTGGGCGCAACCTCCTCGTCGCGTTCATGCCGTGGGAGGGCCACAACTACGAAGACGCGATCATCCTGTCCGAGCGGCTGGTCAAGGAAGACATGCTGACCTCGATCCACATCGAGGAGTACGAGGTGGACGCGCGCGACACGAAGCTCGGCGCGGAGGAGATCACTCGCGACATCCCCAACGTCGCCGACGAGGTGCTGAAGGACCTCGACGACGAAGGGATCATCCGTATCGGTGCGGAGGTCAACCCCGGCGACGTGCTCGTGGGCAAGGTCACGCCGAAGGGCGAGACCGAGCTGACGCCGGAAGAGCGCTTGCTGCGCGCAATCTTCGGCGAGAAGGCGCGCGAGGTGCGCGACACATCGCTGAAGGTCCCGCACGGCGAGACCGGCAAAGTGATCGGCGTCCGGAAGTTCGCGCGCGAGATGGGCGACGAGCTCTCCCCGGGCGTGAACGAGCTCGTCCGTGTCTACGTCGCGCAGAAGCGCAAGATCTCGGAAGGCGACAAGCTCGCCGGCCGTCACGGGAACAAAGGCGTTATCTCCAAGATCCTGCCCGAGGAGGACATGCCGTTCCTCGAGGATGGGTTGCCGGTCGACATCATCCTGAACCCGCTCGGCGTTCCGAGCCGCATGAACCTCGGCCAGGTGCTCGAGGCGCACCTCGGCTGGTGTGCTGCGCAGGGGTGGAACTTCCCCGACGAGCCCGACTGGATGAAGAACGCCGGCTGGACGGAGAACGAGGCGCACCGGGAAGGGCCCGTGAACTTCGCGAGCCCCGTGTTCGACGGTGCGCGCGACTACGAGATCGCGGACCTGCTGAAGCACGCGAACCCGAACCGCGACGGGAACCGGCTGGTCGGAGGCGACGGCAAGGCGCGCCTCTTCGACGGTCGCTCGGGCGAGCCCTACGAGGTCCCGGTCACCGTCGGCTACGTCTACATCTTGAAGCTGGCCCACTTGGTCGACGACAAGATCCACGCGCGCTCGACGGGCCCGTACTCGATGATCACGCAGCAGCCGCTCGGCGGGAAGGCGCAGTTCGGCGGCCAGCGCTTCGGCGAGATGGAGGTCTGGGCGCTCGAGGCCTACGGCGCGGCGTTCGCGCTGCAGGAGCTGCTCACGATCAAGTCGGACGACGTGATGGGCCGCGTGAAGGTCTACGAGGCCATCGTCAAGGGCGAGAACATCCCCGAGCCGGGAATACCGGAGTCGTTCAAGGTTCTGATCAAAGAGATGCAGTCTCTCTGCTTGAACGTCGACGTCCTGTCGGCGGAGGGCAAAGAGATCGAGATGCGCGACTCCGACGAGGACATCTTCCGCGCGGCCGAGGAGCTCGGTATCGACCTCTCGCGCCGCGAACCGTCGAGTGTGGATGTGGAGGGATAAGAGTTGCTCGACGTCACGTACTTCGATGAGCTCCGGATCGGCCTCGCCACGGCCGACCAGATCCGCATGTGGTCGAACGGCGAGGTCAAGAAGCCGGAAACGATCAACTACCGCACGCTGAAGCCGGAGAAGGACGGGCTCTTCTGCGAGAAGATCTTCGGTCCGACCCGGGACTGGGAGTGCTACTGCGGGAAGTACAAGCGCGTCCGCTTCAAGGGCATCATCTGCGAGCGCTGCGGCGTCGAGGTCACGCGCTCGAAGGTTCGCCGTGAGCGGATGGGTCATATCGAGCTTGCCGCTCCCGTCACCCACATCTGGTACTTCAAGGGCGTTCCGTCGCGCCTCGGGTACCTGCTCGACATCGCGCCGAAGGACCTCGAGAAGGTCATCTATTTCGCGTCCTACATGATCACCCGCGTCGACGACGAGCGGCGCCACAAGGACATGCCGCGCCTCGAGAAGGACATCGCGGAAGAGAAGAACGAGATCATGGTCGCGCGCGACAAGCGCATCGACGCGAAGCACAAGGAGCTCGAGAAGCGCCTGAAGGAGATGGAGAAGGAAGGCGCCAAGACCTCGCAGCTCAACTCCGAGCGCACGAAGTCGGACAAGGAAGTGAAGCAGCTGTCCGAGCAGACCGAGCGGCGGATCCGGCAGCTCGACGAAGTTTTCGACCTGTTCAAGGGTCTCGCGCCGAAGCAGCTCGTGCACGACGAGATGCTGTACCGCGACCTGAAGGACCGGTTCGGCGAGTACTTCCAGGGCTCGATGGGCGCGGAAGCGATCAAGGACCTGCTGGCGCAGACGGACGTGAAGGTCGAAGCTGAGGTGCTGCGTACGCAGTTCAAGGAAGGCAAAGGGCAGAAGAAGGCGCGCGCGATCAAGCGGCTGAAGGTCGTGACTGCGTTCGTGAACTCGAAGAACTCACCGTCGGGGATGGTGCTCGACAGCGTTCCCGTGATCCCGCCGGACCTCCGCCCGATGGTGCAGCTGGACGGCGGCCGGTTCGCGACGAGCGACCTGAACGACCTCTACCGGCGCGTGATCAACCGCAACAACCGGTTGAAGAGGCTGCTCGACCTGGGCGCGCCCGAGATCATCGTCAACAACGAGAAGCGCATGCTGCAGGAGGCCGTCGACGCGCTGTTCGACAACGGCCGTCGCGGCCGGCCGGTCACCGGCCCGGGCAACCGAGCCCTCAAGTCGCTGTCGGACATGCTCAAGGGGAAGCAGGGGCGGTTCCGTCAGAACCTGCTGGGGAAGCGCGTCGACTACTCCGGCCGTTCGGTGATCGTTGTCGGCCCGGAGCTGAAGCTGCACCAGTGCGGTCTGCCAAAGCAGATGGCGCTCGAGCTGTTCAAGCCGTTCGTCATGAAGCGTCTCGTCGACCTCGGGCACGCACAGAACATCAAGAGCGCGAAGCGCATGGTCGAGCGCGCGCGCCCGGTGGTTTGGGACGTTCTCGAGGAAGCGATCCGCGAGCATCCCGTGCTGCTGAACCGCGCGCCGACGCTGCACCGGCTGGGCATCCAGGCTTTCGAGCCGATCCTGGTCGAGGGCAAGGCGATCCAGATCCATCCGTTGGTGTGCACGGCGTTCAACGCCGACTTCGACGGCGACCAGATGGCGGTCCACCTTCCACTGTCGGCCGAGGCGCAGGCTGAAGCCCGCGTACTGATGCTGTCCTCCAACAACATCCTGTCGCCGGCGCACGGCCGTCCGATCGCCGTGCCGACGCAGGACATGGTGCTCGGCATCTACTACTTGACCTACCAGCAGGACGGCGCGAAGGGCGAGGGCAAGATCTTCGGCTCGGCCGCCGAGGCCGTCATGGCGCTCGACTTCAGCGAGGTCGACCTCCAGGCGAAGATCAAGATCCGTCTCGAGCACAAGGACGTACCGTGGGCGATCGGGACGACCGAAGACGGCGAAACGGTTGCGAAGCCGTTCGAGACCACCGTTGGCCGCGTTATCTTCAACGAGGCGCTGCCCAACGATTACACCTTCAAGAACCAGACGATCCACAAGCGTGAGCTCCAGGACATCATCGACGATTGCGTGGACGAGTACGACAAGGTCGAGGTTGGACGGATCCTGGACCGCTTTAAGGAGCTGGGCTTCCACTACGCGACGCGCGCAGGCGTGACGATCGCGGTCGACGACGTCATCACGCCGCCGAATAAGGGGGAGATCCTCTCGGGCTACGACAAGCAAGCCGACCGGATCGAAGACCTCTTCGCGAAGGGTGTTATCACCGAAAGCGAGCGGCGGCAGGAACTCATCGAGATCTGGACCAAGGCGACCGGAGAAGTATCTGACGCCATGGAAAAGGCGTTCACGCCGTTGAATCCGATCAACATGATGGCCGCTTCTGGCGCGCGCGGAAACATCCAGCAGATCCGCCAGATCGCAGCTATGCGCGGTCTCGTCGCGAACCCCAAGGGCGACATCATCCCGCGTCCGATCAAAGCGAACTTCCGCGAAGGGCTGTCGGTGCTCGAGTACTTCATCTCGACCCACGGCGCGCGCAAGGGACTCGCCGACACAGCGCTCCGCACGGCGGACTCCGGCTACCTGACTCGGCGTCTCGTCGACGTCGCCCAGGACGTTATCGTTCGCGAAGCCGATTGCGGCACCGAGCGGGGCATCCCCGTTCACGTGAGCGTGATCGAGCGAACCGGCGAACGCGCCCCGAACCCTCATCTCGACTCGCAGCTGTTCGGCCGGGTGCTCGCAGAAGACGTCTGGTCGAAGGAACCTCGCCGTAAGGTCGCGAAGGCCGGCGACGAGATCCGCGACACCGAGAAGGATGAGATCTTCGACGCCGGCATCGATACCGTGGTGGTTCGATCGGTGCTGACGTGCGATTCGAAGGTCGGCGTTTGTGTCCTCTGCTACGGACGCAACCTTGCCACCGGGCGCCTCGTCGAAGTGGGCGAAGCGGTCGGCATCATCGCCGCGCAGTCGATCGGCGAGCCGGGCACGCGGCTGACGATGCGTACGTTCCACACCGGGGGCGTCGCAGGTGAAGACATCACGCACGGTCTCCCGCGCGTCGTTGAGCTTTTTGAAGCGCGCAAGCCGAAGGGCGAGGCGCAGATTGCAGAGCTCAGTGGCACCGTCGAGATCATCGAAGGCGACAAAGCCCGCGAGCTCAAAGTTACATCTGAGGACGGCAAGGATGAGGTCGTTTACAAGGTTCCTCGCCGTCAACATCTGAAGATCGAGAACGGCTCGACCGTCGGCGTCGGCGATCAGCTCACCGAAGGGTCGGTCAACCCGCATGAGATCCTTCGGATCCAGGGGCCGCGCGCGGTGCAGGTGCACCTCGTCGGTGAGATCCAGAAGGTCTACCAGTCGCAGGGTGTGCCGATCCACGACAAGCACATAGAGCTCGTCGTGCGCCAGATGCTTCGTCGCGTCAACGTGATCGAGCCGGGCGATGCAGACTTCCTTCCCGGTCAGTTCGTCGAACGTAAGGCCTTCGAGGAGATCAACCGGAAGGTCGTCGAAGAAGGCAGCGAGCCGGCCAGCGCGCGCCCGGTGCTGATGGGCATCACGAAGGCGTCGCTCGCGACGGACTCGTGGCTGTCGGCGGCGTCGTTCCAGGAGACGACCCGCGTGCTGACCGATGCGGCGATCTCCGGCAAGAGCGACTCGCTGCTCGGGCTGAAGGAGAACGTCATCATCGGCAAGCTCATCCCGGCCGGCACCGGCATGTCGCGGTACCGGACGATCCGCGTGTACCCGACCGAGGCGCCGGCGGCGTCGATGTACGCGGTCTCCGACGTGGAAGAGTCGCCGTTGCTCGACGCGCCGATGCCGCGGGTAGAGATCCCGCTGCCGCCGCAGTTCGCCGACGACCAGGACCTCGCGAGCCCGAACGGGAGCGAAGAAGGCGGAACCGGTACCGAAGGCGAGTAGAGCACGTATTCCGCGAAAGGCGGACGGGGCGCCTCCCGGCCGCCTTTTCGCTTTCCCTAACCGATGTCCGGGGGGATGAGCGAGAAGCAGACGGAGTCGATCGGCCGGCCGCGGAACCGGATCCCGTTGCGCAGGACGCCTTCACGGTGAGCGCCGACCTTCTCGGCGACGCGCTGGCTGGCCTTGTTATCGACGGCCGCGACGATCTCGATGCGCTGCAGCCCAAGCTGCTCGAACCCATATCGTGCGAGCAGCCCTGCCGCCGCGGCCGCAACGCCGCGTGCTGCCGCGCTCGTCCGGACCCAGTAGCCGAGATTCGCCCTCATGAAGCGGGTGTCCACCCGATTCAACCCCGCGCCGCCGAGGAACCGGTCGTTTCGGTCGACGATGAAGAATTCGTACATCTCACCGCTTTGGTGACCGGCGATCGCGCGCTCGATGAACGTAGCGCTTTCGGCGACGCGGTATCCGTCATGGGCCCACTCGAGCCAAGCGGACACCTCGGGGATCGACTCAAGCACGGCTTCGCAGTGCGCGCGGGCGTCGTCGGACCGGGGCGCGCGCAAGGTGATCGACCCGTCGGTGAGCGGCTTCGCCATGAGGCTGGATGGTACCCGTGGGGCGGTCACCGCGGAGTGAGGTCGAGCCGGTCACTTTCCGCGTTGCGGGCGGGAATTCGGCCGCCCCCAAGCGCGTTGACACTTTCGCGTTTGCCCTGCTAGCCTCCGTCCTTGCGTTCCGATCTGGGCGCGGTCGGAGCGCGTCCGCGATGAGCCAACGACATCCCCATCGCGGGATATCTGTGCCCCGGAAGTGCCAGCTACACGCCCAGGCGCGTCGCCGCGTCTGAGGAAGGAATCGATGCCGACGATCCAGCAATTGGTCCGTCACGGCCGCAAGACGAAGCGGTCCAAGACGAAGACGCCCGCGCTGAAGGGCTCTCCTCAGCGGCGGGGCGTCTGCACGCGCGTGTTCACGATGACGCCGAAGAAGCCGAACTCGGCGCTTCGGAAAGTCGCGCGCGTGCGGCTGACCGGTGGGTCGGAGGTTAACGCGTACATCCCGGGGGTTGGCCACAACCTGCAGGAGCACTCGATCGTGCTCGTGCGAGGCGGCCGTGTGAAGGACCTCCCTGGTGTGCGGTACAAGGTCATCCGCGCGGCGCTGGACACGGCCGGCGTGCGAGACCGGAAACAAGCGCGCTCGAAGTACGGCGCGAAGCGCGGCGCCTGATCGAACCCCCGCAGCCTCCGAGCGGTGCTCGGGACTGCTTGTGCTGAAAGAGGAACGAGAGAAGAGATGCCAAGGAAGGGCCCGATCCAGAAGCGCGAGGTCGTTCTCGACCCCGTGTATGGGAGCGCGCTCGTGACGCAGCTGGTGAACAAGGTGCTCGAACGTGGGAAGCGCGGCACGGCGGAGCACATCGTGTACGCGGCGCTGGACAGGCTGAAGGATCGCACGGGCAACGAGCAGGTCGCGGGGTTGAAGAAGGCGATCGACAACATCCGGCCGCAGCTCGAGGTGCGCAGCCGCCGCGTCGGTGGCGCGACCTATCAGGTTCCGGTCGAAGTGCCGGGCCGGCGCGCGACGACGCTTGCGCTTCGGTGGCTCGTGCAGAACAGCCGCGGGCGCAAGGAGAAGTCGATGGCCGACCGTCTCGCGGCGGAACTGATCGACGCCGCGAACAACACCGGCACGTCGGTCAAGCGCAAGGAAGACCTTCACAAGATGGCAGAGTCGAACAAGGCGTTCGCTCACTACCGGTGGTAGGGCGGAGCCTATGGCACAGCCGGCGGAGAAGATGGCAGTAGAAGCGAGTAAGCAGAGTGGCAAGGACAAGGAGCTCGTGATCCGCGAGTATCCTCTCGCTCGCACGCGCAACATCGGGATCATGGCGCACATCGACGCCGGAAAGACCACCACGACCGAGCGGATCCTTTACTACACCGGCAAGACCTACAAGGTCGGCGAGGTCCACGACGGCACTGCCGTCATGGACTGGATGGTGCAGGAGCAAGAGCGCGGCATCACGATCACGTCCGCCGCGACGACCTGCCAGTGGAAAGACCACTGGATCAACATCATCGACACTCCCGGCCACGTGGACTTTACGGTCGAGGTGGAACGCAGCCTGCGCGTCCTCGACGGGGCGGTCGCGGTGTTCGACGCCGTCGCCGGCGTCGAACCACAGAGCGAAACGGTCTGGCGCCAGGCCGACCGCTACCAAGTGCCGCGGATCTGCTTCGTGAACAAGATGGACCGGGTCGGAGCCGACTTCTTCCGGACGGTCGACATGATCCGCGACCGCCTCGGTTCTCACCCGATCCCGATCCAGCTTCCCTGGGGCGTCGAGGACGGCTTCCACGGAGTCATCGACCTCGTCACGATGACCGGCCACTACTGGCCGGACGAGGGACGCGGCGAGCAGTGGGAAGACCGGCCGATCCCCGACGAGATGAAGGAGCTCGTCGAGCACTGGCGGCACGAGCTGTTCGAAGCGTGCGCCGACTACGACGAGGAAGTTATGGAGGCCTACGTCGGCGGCGCCGACCCGACGCCGGAGCACCTTCGCCAGGCAATCCGCGCGGCGACGCTGTCGGGTAAGGCGACGCCGATCCTGTGCGGCACCGCGTTCAAGAACAAAGGTGTCCAGCAGCTGCTCGACGCGATCGTGATGTACCTGCCGTCTCCGCTGGACGTTCCCCCGGTCGTCGGCACGACACCCCCGGGCGAGCAGGCCTCGCGCGAGGCTACGGACGTCGCGCCGTTCAGCGCACTCGCGTTCAAGATCGCGGCCGATCCGTACGTCGGCAAGCTAACGTACTTCCGCGTCTACTCGGGTACGTTGCGCGCGGGCAGTCACGTCCAGAACTCGACGAAGGATCGTAAAGAACGCGTCGGGCGCATCTTGCAGATGCACGCGAACCACCGCGAAGACCGTCCGGCTGCGTTCGCCGGTGACATCGTCGCCGCCGTCGGCCTGAAGCACACGACGACCGGCGACACGCTGTGCGATCCGTCGGCGCCGATCATCCTGGAATCGATGACGTTCCCCGTCCCGGTCATCTCGGTGGCGATAGAGCCGAAGACCAAAGCCGACCAAGAGAAGCTGTCGAAGTCGCTGGCTGCGCTGTCCGAGGAGGATCCGACGTTCCAGGTGCGGACGGACGAAGAGACGGGCCAGACCGTGATCAGCGGGATGGGAGAGCTGCACCTCGACGTCCTGGTCGACCGGTTGCAGCGCGAGTTCAAGGTCGGCGCGAACGTGGGCAAGCCGCAGGTCGCGTACCGCGAGACGATCGGCAAGCCGGTCGAGGAAGTCGAGCTACGTTTCGTTCGTCAGACCGGTGGCAAGGGGCAGTTCGCCGTGGTCGAGCTCTCGCTCGAGCCGACCGGTCCCGGCGGTGGCTTCGAGTTCGTGAGCAAGCTCAAAGGCGGCGCGATCCCGGCGGAGTACATCCCCGCCGTCGACGAGGGTGTGCAGGAAGCGATGGAGTCCGGCGTGCTCGCCGGATATCCGATGGTCGACATCCGCGTCCTGCTGGTCGACGGCAAGTACCACGACGTGGACTCGTCGGAGATGGCGTTCCGGATCGCCGGCTCGATGGCGTTCAAGGAAGCTGCGCGCAAGGCGAGCCCGGTCCTCCTTGAGCCGATCATGGAGATCGAGGTCGTCACGCCCGAAGCAAACATGGGCGACGTCATCGGCGACCTGACCGCGCGCCGCGGCAAGATCGACCGCATGGAGCCGCGCGGCAACAGCCAAGTGATCCGCGCGCGCGTCCCGCTGGCCGAGATGTTCGGCTACGTGACGGACCTACGATCGAAGACGCAAGGACGAGCAACATCAACGATGCAATTCCATTCATACGAGCAAGTCCCGAAGTCGATCGCGGAAGAGATCGTCGCGAAGGCACGGGGCGAATAACAGATTTCGTCGAGCCGCGAGAGCGCTCACGAGGGGAGGAAGGCAATGGGCAAGAAGAAGTTCGAGCGGAACAAGCCGCACGTCAACATCGGAACCATCGGTCACATCGACCATGGTAAGACGACGCTGACCGCGGCGATCACTAAGACGCTGGCCGAGAAGGGTCTGGCAGACTTCACTCCGTTCGACCAGATCGACAAGGCGCCGGAAGAGCGTGAGCGCGGGATCACCATCTCGATCGCGCACGTCGAGTA
>Ga0066660_10000418_pt1 | contig 14683 bp, 11 predicted proteins | sample GraSoiAngelo_109_FD_75177 | JGI IMG/M metagenome (GOLD analysis project Ga0066660, IMG submission 75177) | Grasslands soil microbial communities from the Angelo Coastal Reserve, California, USA - 14_0903_12_20cm | ecosystem: Environmental > Terrestrial > Soil > Grasslands | place: USA...
CTGGCAGCGACACACCAGTAGGGATAATCTTTAGACCTGGTGGTCTTGGACAGACCAATCGCTCCAAGTCCCACAAGTGCAGTGAACTGGACGTCACCGTCCTCGACCAGGCAAAGCTTGAAAAGCTCGCGGGAATCAAATAGTTTGCAAAAACCCTCTAGCTCTACGGCTTTACGCCGCCGCCGGGGTCGAGGCTCTTATCGCCCGCCCTGACGGTATAGTTGTATCTCTTGGGCCCTGGCAGCACGTCCCGTCTCACGAGGCCGGAAATGGGGGAATCGCTACTAAACTGGGACTCGTAGAACGGCGAGCCGTTCTTCTCAAAGTCCACCGTGAAGCAGGGCTGGCCGTCGCCACGGTGTGCATGCTCCTGCACGCACACCCACATCACCTCTTCGTTGTTCCTTTTGCTGACTTCAAAATAGTCGGGTTTCGCCATGGGAGTGCCTGATTTATCGAGGTTGATCTCAACTCGAACTGTTCGACTGATTGGACTTTGTCCTGGTGCAGCCATTTTAGTTTCCTCCTTAGGAAGTTACTTCATCCGAAGTGATTCCTGAAACCGTGGGTCGGCCCGTAACGGATCGAAATTGGGTGTGTCTCGGACGCGCGATGGCGAGAGACCTGCAGACAGAGCCTTTTTCAACCATTCGATTGCCTCACTAGACTGCCCGAATTGGGCGTAAACCACCGCGGCCTGAAAACGCAAGGACGCATGTTCGGGGGAAAGTTGAAGTCCACTGTGGATGGACTCGAGCGCCGACTTTTTATCTCCGAGCATCGCTTGGCATATGCCGAGGATGCCGAACACGTCGATGTCCCGTGGATTGACGCGGAGTTCTTCCTTCGCGAGCGCAATCGCCTGCCGGTAAGCGTAAGTGGCCTGGTCACGCTGTCCTGGAGTCCAGTAATAAGCGTCCCCCAGATTCCACCACAGCAGCGGGTCCCTTGGTGTCAGCTTTACTGCCTTTTCATGGGCGTGAACTGCCTGCTCGTACTGCCGCTGGTAGAAAAAGGCGTTTCCTAGGTTGGTGTAGCCGTAGTCCGTGGGACGGATCACGATTGAGCGCTCGAGAGCCGCGATCGCCTCGGCATAACGACCCGACTCGACGTAGCTTGCGCCGAGGTTGGAGTAGCCACGGAAGCTATCCGGAGCGAGCGCGACCACCTGACTAAACATTTCGGCAGCTTCCTGGTAGCGGGCCTGCCGAAAATAGAAGGCTCCCAGCCAGTTGTACGGAGCCCAATAGTGAGGCCGCAATTCGATAGCGTGGCGATACGTTTTCTCTGCTTCCCCCGGATTGCCCAACTGCTCGTAAGCATCTGCTAGACCTCGAAAGGCAGCATCATCGGTAGGTTCCGTTTCGATGGCACGTCCGAATTCCCGCACTGCATCCTGATAAGCACCGGTTCCCCCGTAGAGTGTCCCCATACAAACATGGGCGGGAGAGAGTTGTTTGTCCAAGCGGAGAGCCTGCTGGCAAACTATTCGGCTGTTTTCGATCCATTTGGATTCTTTGTTGCTTTCGTATTTCTTCCAGTACGCGTCGCCCAGACCTGCGTACGCCAAGGCGTAGCTGGGGTCGAGACTCAGGGCACGCTCGAAGACCTGGATGGCGTTCTCGAGGTTTTCCGCGCGGTCGTAGTTTTGAAGGTAACCACGCCCTTGCAAGTAATAGTCATAAGCTCCGACCACCTGTGTTCCGTGACTTTCGAGAGCTTCCCGCTGCCGGGGCTGCACATCGAGTTCGAGCATGCGTACGGCTTCCCTTACGACCCCATCTTGCGCCGTGAAGGGGTCCTTCGCTGCCACCGTCAGGCTTCCCGCGCGGATTTGGCGGCGCTTGCGGGCATCCACAAGCACGCAGTAGATGCGTACATGGTCCCCCGACACATAGAGGCTGCCTTCGAGGGCCAGGTTAACGCCGAATTCTTTGCGCGCATCATCCACGGTCGTTATTCGCCTGGCGCGTATCTCGGAGGCAGGAACCACTTGAAGCGACCGGTCCTCGGTGAGCTGAGTGAGCTTGGCCGTCAGTGTTTCCGTTAAGCCGGCACCGAACGCTGCCATTTCTCCCTCGGTGCCCACAACACTGAAAGGCAGAACTGCTACTTGTTTCGTGCGGGGAACCGAATTCAGACCAAGCCAACTCCTTGCCTGCTGTCGCACGGAGGGTAGTAGAGTCGCGACCAACAGCACGACTAATGATAAACCCCCGACCCATCGGGTGACCCGCCTGTGTTTTGCAGCGGGCCAGCGCGAGGGAGCCGGTGTTTGCGAATGAACCGTCACAGACGGGAGAGCACGCAGGTCCGCTGCTAAATCTGTTGCTGTGGCGTACCGCTCGGCCGGATTTTTCACCAGCATTTTCGAGATGATTCGCTCGAGTCCAGTGGAAACGTTCGAATTCACTTCGCGCAATAGGGGCGGGTCTTCATGCAGGATGCGCTCGCAAGTGGGCAGGAATCCTTCCGCGAGGAAGGGATTTCGACCGGCAAGGGCTTCGTAAAAAACCACACCGAGTGAGAAGATGTCCGCGCGTGCGTCTGACTCCCTTGTTTCGAGGACTTCGGGTGACATGTAGGCAAGGGTGCCCGCGAACTTTCTGTCCGGAAGAGTTTCCAGCGTCGTGCTGCTCTCGCTCTCCTCAAGCCGGTGAGCGATTCCAAAGTCCAGAATCTTCACTTGCCCCGCAGGCGTCAGCATTATGTTTTCCGGCTTTATATCGCCGTGGAGAATCCCGGCCCCGTGAGCAGCGATAAGGGCGCCAGCACACTCCTCGGCAACGGCGAGGAATTCGTGCATATGGAGAGGCTGATCGAGCCTTCGGCGCAAGGTTTGCCCCTCGACGTATTCCATAACGACAAAGAGTTCATCGCCGTCTTCGATCACGTCGTAAACAGCCGCGATGTGGGGATCGTTGAGCTGCGAGGCGAGCTGCGCTTCGTGCCACAGGCGTCTTCGGGAACGCTCGTCAGCACGTCGTGCCCACGGAATGCGCTTCAACGCGACAGAGCGTTTCAAGCCGACGTCCTCTGCAAAGTAAACCTCGCCCATGCCGCCCTGTCCCAGCCACTTGCGGATAATGAACCTGCCCACAGTTGTACCGGTGAGGTCGGGGGAGGTCCGTTCGGCCGGGTTGGCCTGTATGCGCGGCTCGGTCATTAGAAGTAATTACCGGATCATCATACCGCCATCCCCTTTCACCGCAGCAGGATCTGAATAGGGGGCTGGTCTCAAAACGCTTTGCTAGGGCGTCGCGCTTGTCAGTTGGCCACATCTTACTCCCGGTTCAAAAGGCAAGCAACGCGTGCGTGCAGTGAGCAACGATTCCGCAACGAGTGTTGGCTGAGGTGGGAATTACTCGTCGACGTACTCTCGTTTTTCGCGGAACGTCTGCTCACGATACTGTTTAACCCTGTCGCGATCCTCTGGGTGGATTCCCTGCTGAAGCCTGATTGTCTCGTTCACTACAACATCTTTCGTGGATACTTCATCCTGACCCAAAACGGAAACACGAACGAGATGGACACGGTTACCAGAGTCCGATGTCCCCACGATGGGGCGCCTATGTATCTTGCGGAAATCAATCCGGCAAAGAGAGGCTGCCGCCGGTGGACATGCCCGCAATGCGGCGCGAGGCGTACGAATGAGGAGGGCCTGGTGGGCCTGACGTCGCAGGAAATTCAGGACCTCAGCGAGAAAAACGCGGAGCAGTCCGAACCCGAAGGTATTCCCCACACATAATCTTTTGGAATGATTCTCGCGACGAGCTAATACGGCTTGGCCCATTCTCCCAGCGGGGCCAAAAGTTCCAAACCGAAAGCAAACTTGTTGTTTTCCATGCGCCGACGACCGAGGTTTGGCTGGCAGTGGTCGCGAGTACCCTCAAAAAATCAGCGTAAGCGTCAAAGTGCCCCAGTACCAAGAGCGTCGAAGGTTTGCGACTCGACTCTGTCGCCTTGCCAAATCGACGGCAGGTGTACAATGCCAGAATTCCAGCTCACGGAGGATACCCGTGATGACACTGCAGAGAGTTGCGTACAAGAGTCTTCGCGCCATCCTGGTTCTAGCCTTGACCACAGGCGTCCACACTTTGGGTCAAACCAGACCAGCTCCAGTAGACCCGGGCGTGCGCGGTGGCCCGGTGGGTGCCGGTACTCCGCTCAAGGGTCTTACAGCGGACGAAACTGCGTTCTTCCAGGATGGGCAGGCGAGGTTCGCTGATATCGAGGTCGTGACCAACGGCTCGAACAATGGCCTCGGTCCCCGCTTCAACTCCAACCAATGTCTCTCTTGCCACGCGCAGCCAGATGTTGGCGGGTCGAGTCCGGCGCAAAATCCCTTGATTGCAGTTGCCACCTTGAATGGGGCGAAGAACACTGTGCCATGGTTCATCACGCAAAGCGGGCCGGTCCGCGAAGCGCGGTTTAAGAAGAGCAACGGAGTCGGTGACGGCTCAGTGCACGACCTCTTCGTAATCACCGGGCGAACTGACGCCCCCGGTTGCAACATCGCCCAACCCGACTTCCTGCCCGCAGGAAATCCGCTCACCGGCCGTGGTGGGAATCCCAACATTATTTTCCGAATCCCGACTCCACTGTTTGGCGCGGGACTCATCGAAGCGATTCCAGACTCGGCCATCCTTGCGAACGTGCAATCCAACGCATCGGAGAAGTCGGCATTGGGTATTTCCGGACACGCGAACGCTCACCTAAGCGGAAATGTGAATCGCAGTGCAAACGATGGGACAATTACGCGTTTCGGGTGGAAGGCGCAGAACAAATCCCTGCTCATGTTCGCCAGCGAGGCATACAACGTCGAGATGGGAGTCACGAACCTACTTTTCCCCCAGGAGCGTGACGAGACGCCGGGCTGTCTCTTTAACGCCACTCCTGAGGACACACTCAACTTCACGCCTACACCCGCGACCTCCGGCAATTCGAACACGGCCGTCCTTTCGGACATCGAAGCCTTTGCCAACTTCATGCGGATGCTGGCCCCGCCCACTCCCGCTCCCGCCACACCTTCCAGCGAGAGAGGACGCGCCACTTTTGCAAAGATAGGTTGTGTCCACTGCCATACACCCTCGCTTACCACGGGGGCAAAGATTGCGAGTGGCTCCTCGACCAGCCCGAGCGCCGCGCTTTCTAATCAGACGGCGAATCTTTACTCTGACCTTCTAGTTCACCACATGGGCAAAGGCCTCGCCGACGGCATCACGCAAGGTGGCGCCGGCCCCGACGAATTCCGCACAGCTCCCCTCTGGGGCGTCGGACAACGCGTCTTCTTCCTCCACGATGGACGGACGACCAACCTGGTGGACGCCATCCGAGATCACAAGAGCCGTGGCAGCGAAGCAAATAAGGTCATCGAACATTTCACTAGGCTGACTACTCAGGAGCAGCAGGAAGTCATTGATTTCTTGCGGTCGCTCTAGCGCGAAGAGCGCTCTCAACCCCATTGCAAAACCGTTCCCTCAATGCCCAGCACTCGTGCGCCGAACCGGGCATGACCCAATACGTCTCAAGCATGCTTGTCGACTTCGCAGACATCGGCAACCTCTATCGCCTTCAAAATGCTCAGGGAAAGCGGCTTGAGGATGTGGGGGAAATGCTTACTCCACTGCTGATCGGCCCAGAGGTTGGCATTGCACCAGTTGACATCCCGCTGATCGCAGATTAATTTTCTCACATCGGCTCCGAGGAGCGCGGCTGTCTAGTGAGCGTCAAATGCGCTTACGCCACTTACGATTTGCTTGTTTACTTGGTCTGATTTTCGTCTTTGTCCGCCCTACGCTCGGCGAACCGTCACTTGCGCCGCGCGTTGATCCGCGTGTTGAATTGCTCAGCATCGTTTTCCGTCTAGCTGGAAATTCTGAGTACAACATGAGTCCGCTCAAGACCTATACAGCGGATATCGATGCGTATTTCTCTCCCTATCAGGAGCACCCCGCTGTAGCCCTGGCGAGGAAGCTGGCCGGCGAAAGGGAGGTGGGTTTTGATGCTGTGATGGGTCTGGCCGTTCATTTGTCGCCCGCACCAGCGCTGAAGCCGGTTGTTGCCTTTAAGGGTGATATTCCGGACGCTCGCTTCGGTAAGGAGAACGCGATCCTCTTTGCTCAACGGCTGGCCGATTTCTATCGTGATACTCATTTTGACAAATTCTTCGCGGCACATCAGTCCTTTTATGATCTCGCGATAGAACGCTTTCGAGTGGTGTTAAGCGATCTTGATCTGAATTGGTACAAGAGTTTTTATGGGGATGTTCGGATGGGGCAGTACTATTTGATTCTGGGGATGAATAACGGTGGCGGGAACTACGGCGCTAGAGTTGTTTGGCCCAATGGACATGAACAATTTTTTTCCATTATCGGATGTTGGACTCAAGATGATTCGGGAACTCCTACCTATAGTACGGATTACCTGCCCACGATCATTCACGAGTTCAACCATTCCTTCGTGAACCCGGCGTTCGCAAAACACACGAGCGAGTTTGCTTCTGCGAGGCAGGTCTTTGAGCGTGTCGCCGACAAGATGCGAGCACAAGCCTACGGAAACTCAGATACTATGGTCATCGAATCGCTTGTCCGGGCGGCCGTAATTGGGTACTTGGAATCGGGAGGCCATGAAAGCCGTGAGGTCCGGTACCGTATACGGGGAGAGCAGTTGACTGGCTTCGTATGGATGGACGAGCTTGTTGACCTGCTCCATCAATACAGCTCTCAGCGCAGCCATTACCGAACATTCGAGAGCTTCATTCCTGTGGTAGCTCAGTTCTACCGTTCGCTTGCGCCGCGTATCACGGAAACGATTTCCAGCTTCCATCAGCGGTGCGTACACGTCACAGGCATGCAGCCTTTCCCGAATCATACTCCCAGCGCCGACCCGGGGACCAAAGAACTCGTAATCACATTCGATAAGCCGCTCGACCCGGAAGCTGGCCCTAGGCATCATGGTGTCTCTATTGATTTCGGGCCAGATGGTGAGGCCCACTCTCCAATCAGCGGCAAGCCAGAGTTTCTGCCGGGCAATCACTCCATCAAGTTGCCAGTTGTGCTGAAGCGAGATTGGAACTACAGCTTCGTGCTCACTCCGTTGGCATTCGCTTCTCAGGATGGTTATCCGCTCGAAAGTTATACGGTCGCTTTCAAGACCAAGCGCTGAGCGCCGATTCAGGTGCCTTGCGCGATGGCTCAGTCTGGTAGTACCTGATCAATCGCAAAACTGGACCGGACATGTCCGATAACCGCGTCTTTCAAAGACTTTTCATAAGCCTGTTTATAGCTACCAGAGAGGCTTACCGTGGGTTCACACCTGCAGCTGCGTTGACTCCCGACCGAACATGAGTGGATGTACAATGTCGATCGGAGGAACCGATGTTCACCGCCACCGCCAACCTGATTCTTCCAAGCACTGTCACGGGCTCGTTTCCGCGACCACGCTGGTTCGACGTGAGCATGTGGGGGCGCCCGCTCGACACCTGCATGCTCGATATCCGGTTTCGCGAGAAGTTTCAAGACGCGCTGGCGGTCGTGATAAGTGATCAGGAGCGCGCTGGGCTCGACATCCTCACGCACGGCGACTTTCACCTCGATGAGGACATGGCAGGCCGCGCGTGGCACCACTACCCCCTCCAGCGCTGGGGCGGCTTTGAAGGGGACTATCTGCAGCCGGAGCAGACGACCGCGCCTTGGCTCCACTATCCATGCGGCACGCTGCTGAACGAGATCTACACCGGCTGGAGATGGCCGCACGTTGTCGACAAGATCGAGCACAGGCCGCTCGACTATCCAAAATTGTGGCGTATGGCGCAGGGGAAGACTCGCAAGCCGGTAAAGTTCGGCACGTGCTGCTCGCAGGTGATGGCGCTCTTTCTAGACATCCACACGCCCAAGTACAAGGACAAGCGCCAAGTGATCTGGGATATGGCAGAAGCGATGAATAAGGAATTGCTCGCGCTGCGTGATGCGGGTTGCCGGTGCATCCAGGTCGAGGAGCCGACGTTCCACTTCATGGCGAACGCCTACGGGAAAGACCACGAAGAGGTAAAGTTTATGGTCGACGCGTTCAACCGCGAGGTCCAAGGGCTGGATGACGTCGAGTTGTGGATCCACACTTGTTGGGGCAATCCGAACATGCAGCGCGTGATGGAAGACACGAGTTACGCGAAGTCCATCGAAATCTATCTGGATCGATGCCAGGGCGATGTGTGGACGCTTGAAATGAGAGATCGTAATCAGAAAGATCTCGAACTATTTGAGCCGTTCAAGCAACACCTGAAAAAGAAAATTGCTGTGGGCGCCGTCAGCCATCGCACGCTGCAGGCAGACAGACCGGAAGATGTGGCCGCCGAGATCCGCAAGGCGCTGAACTACATTCCGGCGGAGCGTTTGATTGTATCGAGCGATTGCGGCTTTGGCCGTCAGGGGTGCAACCGAGAGATCGCCTTCTACAAGGCGAGTGCGATCGCGCAGGGCTGCAATATCATTCGGCACGAGCTTGGCCTGCCTGTGACATACGTGCCGGCCGCCGATCCAAGTTTGCAAGTCGATGTGGTACCCGGGCGGGACGTCGCGTCAATCGGATTGAGCGCTTCGTGACACTAGACTGTGCCTGAGCGCTTCCATGAGAGTGGAGTCGATCCGCACTGCGTGGAATGGGCTATGGTTCTACCTCGTCTATCGATTGGCGCTTTAACTGGCGTCCGATTGATTGGCCCGGACTCACTCTTTTGGAACTGCCTCAAAATCTGCACAAGTCCGCGAGCGGTGGCGAAACTCCAGACCAAGTCGCGTTATCGGACATCTTCGGCTAGCAGGATGTCGGGTTTGGCTTTGCCTTGGTCCTACTGCGGAATTTTGCGATTAGGCCGGAAAAAATCCAGCCAAATAGTGGCCCCTGCGGTCCCATAAATAATCGCGTTGATTGGGGCGATGAAAAACGCAACCGCTGCGACCGGCATCCTATGGTCGGTCACAGAACTGGGGCTATATCGTGGCGTTGGCTCGCTCACGGTGCTGGAAGTGGCGCAAGACGACGAGCAAAAGAGCGAGAATGCACAGCACGGTAACCGCGACCCAGAAATGGAACACGAAATCTCCCAAGTGTTTGAACTGCTCGGCGCCAAGTGGGATTTGAGCGTACGCAAGAAATTCGGAGAGCTCGGGGATCCGGCTGTCGTCACCTGTGCGGATGAATCGGTGAAGGATTTCAGCGTAAGGCCTGTAGCTCACATAGAGCATGGCACTGGAGAGCAGCGATCCTATTGCTCCGCCCAGGCCAAGCCCGAGGTTTAGTCGACCGGGACGAAGCGAACTTAACCGCAGGGATCGGCCTCGCGCGATGACAGTGAGTGCGCAAGTCAGCAAGAGCCCGCCGGAGAAAAGCATCATCAGTCCGGAAGCCCTCGCTATGAAAGCGTTCCAACGGGATACATCGCCACCCCGAAATCTGTTCTGGATAGAAATGTTTTCTTCTTGTTGTGCATTATCAATCTGGGCCGCGAGGGAGGAATAAAACATGGCTTGTACCTTGTTGCCTTCCTTTTCAGAGAGCGCCCCAAGCTGCGTGTAGGCCTCTTGAAGTTCTCGTCGTACGAAGAACCCACCTGACGGGCCAATCATCTGGCCGAAGCGGGCCACGGTCCAGTATTTTTCGAAAGCGCCTTTGCGGTTACCCTGGGCCTCGAGTGTCTGGCCGGATTCGAGAAGCGACTTCGCGTAACGAGAAGTGTCCCACGCAGTATAGCTTGGCAGGCCATACCAGCGGTCAATACCTAAGATTTGAAACGGATCGTCAACATGGTAGCGGAGCAGAATTCGACGATCGAGCTCCTTGAGGCGGCCGAGATAGTTGTCAATCTTCGGGGATTGAAACGCGGCCGCCAGGGCGTTTTGCCAGGCGGGTGGTTGTTCCTTCACACGATGTGGAATCTTCTCGCGAACCACTTGATCGATGTCAATCTTCTCGGCCACGATGAAATGCGGAAGTGCGTTCTGAGAATCCCATTGCTCAAGCTCAGGGACCCAGCGGTCGATCTCGGAAAGTGCTGAGTGCTGCACGGCAATGACGGCGTAAATCCAGGTCAGTTTCGGGTCGAGATGAACGGCTTCATCTGCCAGCCGCGCGCTTTCGGGTTCGTTCCAGTGGCGTATGGCGGCAAAGGCCAGCCCCTCTGCGTCATGATTTTGGTCGGCCTTCCTCGCGAGACCTTTCAGTTCTGGATCTGACTCTTGGTAATCCAGCGTCCCGCGGATATGGAGGACGTCATGCCACTGCGCGAGGGAAACATGGAAGGCCTGGCGGAATACTGGCGCTAGGAAAAACAGGAGACACGCCACGGTGCACGCAACGATGGCGGCGAGAGTGGTTTTGCGCATGGGACCCTCCTTGGCGAAAAGTTCTCCTGCGGAAGAAACGGTGCGGCGATGGCTGCCCGGGAGGATCACGGCGAGCACAGCGTGCTTCGCGAGAACTCCCGCGCCGCCCATGGCCCAAATGAGGGCCGCCCAACTCCCCTGCACGTGATTTAGCTCGCTGAGCATGCCGTGGCCCCAGTCGACGGTGTCGTGCGGCGCGATCCAAATCGCGAAGCGCAAGAGGAGAGTGGCCACGCGGCGGGCATAGGCAACGGGCATCATGCGCGGCCTCCGCTGAAGGCGGGCCGGCGGACTTTTGCCGAGGCGGGAGCTGCTACGACGGAGCTGCGAACCAGCTCAATCCCTTTTGGACTGAGGCGGTAGGTGTGGCGCGGCGGAACGCCATCCTCGGTGGTTACCCACTTGGTTTCGAGCAAGGAGAACTTGGCCAGGCGCATGAGAATCGGGTAGAGCGTGCCGGACTTCAGTCCCGTTTCGCGGCTCAACTCATATCCATAGCACCAAGCAGTCGGGCGTTCGGCGAACCGTTCAAGCACACGACGTGTTTGGGGGGATATTCGAGGAATCTTCACCGAAGTAGTCTACATATATAGATATTATCTGTCAACAGCTATAACAAGTCAAGAAAGGCTGATTCAGATGATCGACGCCAAGGCAGCGTCCAATTGATGGCGGCGGCGTCCATCTGCGTCCAACTTCGGGCTGAGGCACATTGGGACCAATTCATTCGGTTGGGACCATCATGGGACCAAAACCCCCAATTTTGTGGCCGTATTCAGTTGGTTTAGCGGCGTAAGGGCAATAGAATCATCGTGAGTTATGGAGCGGGCGATGGGAATCGAACCCACGTCCGAAGCTTGGGAAGCTCCCGTACTGCCATTGTACGACGCCCGCTCTTAATCCCGTTAATTCTACCCACAATTGTGTCGTGGGAACAACCGCTTCGTTCACGAAAAGAGAAGATTCTTCGCCTGGTTAATCAAAAACCTAGCTGATGCTCGTTAGAACGCCTGCCTATTGTTGGAGCGTTGCGCGGAGGCTTCCATCCGCACAGGGGATCGTACAGCGGCGACCACTTCGCGGATAGCGTCGGCGACCAGCTCGGCGTGGTCAAGATGGATCCAGTGTCCGCTGTCGCGCACCACCAGATGTCGGCCACGCGAAGAGAGCTCGGCTAGGTCCCGTTGCCAATCGGTGTACGGTGCCGCATGATGGTCTCCCGAAAGCACGACCAGCGGCAAATCCCCGAGCGAGATCACCGCAGCCGCTTCCGCAGCACTGACCGGCAGTGCGGCAACGTGCTGACCCAGGCTGATGAAATTCTTCGGCTGCGACCACAATTCGCGCACAATTGGCAGGATCGGTGCTGGCAACTTGTGAATCTCACCTGCAATCCGTTGTACCGCTGCAGCCGTGCCGACGCCGAACGCACTAGCGGCCGCCCATCCGAGCCCGGGCGAACCCCGCGCCAGCCGTGCTAGGCAAAACCGAACAAAACCCAATCGTGCGAGCCACGCTGCAATCCAGGCGTAACGCAGGCCCACTTCGATCATCCGCAACTGCTCCGGGGTCGGATTCTCCCATTCGGCAGGGTGAACTGAATCCACGAGCACCATGCCAACGACCTCATTGCGATATAGGTGTGCGAACGCCCGGTTCACATATCCGCCGAACGAGTGCCCAACCAAAACATATGGCCCGGGCACACCTGTGGCATCCAGCAGCGTGCGTAACTCATGGGCGATTTGCTGAGCCGTGCGTGGCTCGGGCGCCGGATCGCTCCAGCCGTGTCCGGCGCGATCGTAGCTTACCGCGCGAGCGAACTTCGCCACATACGGCTTCACCAGCGTCCAGCTCAGGCAGGACGCGCCCATGCCCGATTCGAAGACCACAGTCGGTGTGCCTTCTCCGGTTACGTGGATGTGCATCCGCCTTTTGTTGACTCGCACGAGGCGCCCAAGGGGCGGAAATCGCCGGCGGTCCCGCCACGTTCCGATTGCCTGGTAGATGGCACCCGCCGCCACCAGCACAGTGAGCGTGCCAACGAGAACCGCGAGAATCATAGGGGCCGTTTGCATGGAATGCCCTGAGCGTCCAAGAATACGCTTGTCGAGCGGTCTTCTTCGCTGATCGCTCGCTACTAGAACTCATTTTCCTATCGATAGACCGCACTCGACATTCTTCTTCCAAGTGCAGCCTAGTGGGTTCGGTTTCACAAGGTACTCGCGCTCTCGCTGTTCTCATTCCAGAAAGTTCAGATGGCCAACAATCAAACGTCTATGAATATACTTTCCGTACTTGTCAAAAGAACTCAGAATCCGGACATCGTTCTCTTCGATAGTGATAAGAGCGGTCGGACCATATCAGGCATTTTGCTTTGTTCCCGTTCCCGCCATGGTTGCCGGGATGAGCCTGCTTCTTACGCCTATTTTCTCCTGAGTTCAGTACGTCGTCCCCTCTTCTGCCACTCCTCAGCCGACCGTGCGAGGGAGCGGCGCCCTACTGGTTCCAGGAACTCTGGTCAACATACTGGCCAGAATTCCGAGACTTGACGAAGTCGTTCGTTAACCAGTCACGGGTGGTTAACGGAACTCTCAAAGAACAGTAATGCCGCAACTAATCTAAATCCAACAGGCTCATGATCTGCGTACTCGCTCTCTGGGCATCGTATAGAGCGGAGCCATGCCAAAAGCCAGCTGGCCGCAAATGCGACCAAAACAAATGTTTTTAGCCCTACTTTGAAGCGTCCGTCCAAGATATTGCTGGAAGAGAAGTGAGTTGAATTCTTCAAAGACTCAAGCTTTAAAGTGTCTTCCTGTGCAGGGTGTCGATTCCAATTGCTTACGTGAAGGAAGAAGGTGAACACGAACCGATATTCGACATGGAGGATTTCTGCGGATGTCCAAACTACCTCTTCCGAAGACGGCCCTCTCTTAATCGATATCATACGTTGTTCCGCTTGACGACGGACTTAGCAATTTGCTAAGATTCCCAGGTGCAGATAATCGGCAAGCATTTGATAGAGGCTGCACAAAAGAAGCACTCGACGTGGAAAGGCTCCTTGGGTTCGTGGGTGAGAATCGTCGAAGGCGTGAACCCGCCGTGGAACAACTTTCCCGCTGTCAGGCGAACTCGCAAAGATGCCGATCCGGTTGGTGATTGCGTTGTCTTCAACATAAAGGATAACGACGCTAGGCTAATAACCTACATAAACTACGAGATGGAGACCGTGACCGTATTAGCTGTGCTGACCCACAAAGAGTACGACAAAGGAGGGTGGAAGAATGCCTGCAATTGCTGAACGACTGCCAGAAAAATATCTCATTAAAGATGAGGCTCCAAAGACCATTTCTTCACCCCAGCAACACAAAGCATACATCTCCAGGCTTCTGGAGCTGCAACGCAAAGCACATCGAACGGCAGAAGAAACGGAAACCGCCAAGCTGCTGATCGTCCTGATCGCGGACTACGAAGGGAAGCATTTCACCATCGAAAAGGCCTCGGGCGTCGAGGTGCTCAAGGAATTGATGGATACAAATGGACTTCGACAAAAGGACCTTGCGGAGGATTTGGGGGGCGAAAGTATCGTTTCCCTGATCCTGAAAGAAAAGCGCCAGCTGAACAGACAACAGATGGAAAAACTCAGCCAGCGTTTTCACGTCTCACCGGCAGTTTTCTTCTAGCGCCCTTTTCGTTCGGGAATCCGGGCGGACTCGAACCGACTTTTCCGGCGACCAGCGGGACGCTTCTTTTCGGACAGTATCGCGGACAAAGCCAGAACGCACTCTCCCTGATGACCGCACCTCCCAAGAAAATGCGTTTCCTTGTGCCGACAATCCTTTGGCTCTTGGGTTCTTCTCCGTTTTGGCCTTTGCCAGCCGCGGGAAGATTTCGACGCTGTGAAACTGCGGCATCCGCGGCGCACGCGCACGACTACGACGAATACATGATCGTTATACAGGGCCGCTATACCTTGATCATTAATGGGGAGCGGATTCCAGTGAAGGCCGGCCAGGAATACTTCATCCCGAGCGGCGTCCACACAGTGGCGAAGTTCTTGCGGTCACCAGAACGATCCACGCATTTGGCGGCCACCGGGCCGACCGCGTCTAGGACTCCTAACGCACCACTCTCAACTTCCGCACGGCCGGCCAGCCTTACTGGGGACTATTTCAGGGTTGCCCGTGACACGATCAGAATAATCGAAACTCCGCGATACGTTCCCTATTGGAATGGGCGATCAGACGGCAAGAGCCGCCCTGCGAGGGGAGCGAGGTCGGGCGGCGCTGCCCCATGAAGCC
>Ga0066660_10000420_pt1 | contig 14674 bp, 6 predicted proteins | sample GraSoiAngelo_109_FD_75177 | JGI IMG/M metagenome (GOLD analysis project Ga0066660, IMG submission 75177) | Grasslands soil microbial communities from the Angelo Coastal Reserve, California, USA - 14_0903_12_20cm | ecosystem: Environmental > Terrestrial > Soil > Grasslands | place: USA...
AGAGATACTCGCGGCGGTTTGCGCCTGGACGTCGGCATTCGCCTGCACGTTCTCCTGGAGCAACAGCTTGTCGCCCTTTTTAACGTGCTCGCCTTCTTTGACAAGAATCGCGGTAATTCTGCCAAAGCCTTGCGCCGTCACGTTGGTATAAGTTGTGGGTTTGATTTCGCCAGAGGCCGTCACCAAGGACACCAGGCTGTCCTGCTTCGCAACCTTTGCGGTTTGCACTGTAACCACGCCCTTGTTCGCCTGATTCACGCTGAAAAGAACAATTCCGCCGAGCACCACCAGGGCACCCGCGCCAATTAACACCTTGTGCCACGTCTTCATTCGCTTCCCCTTCGCTCCACCAAGCTACCGCCACCACTCCAAGTCGCCATCCCGCAAAGTCCAACGAATCCTTGGGCTGCGAAGCAGGGCGCTGACTGGATTTCAACCCGAACCGCTTTCTTCAACTAAATACGCCCCTTCGGGTCGAAATGTTTCGCCGAGACTCCTCGATTGCCGCCCGGGTCGCAGCTAAAACCTTGTCCTAAACCTCAAACGGTCCAAGGAAACACCCGCGGAAAGGGCGGCATTACACTATCGTATTTTATCTTTATTAACACGCGGTGAAAAGGACTCCGGTCGCAGCCAGAAGGTTCACACATCACCGGCATCCGACCTACCTATCGGACGCAACGAACAGAGCAATGATCCGCCGGCGATTTGGGATCGCGCAGCGCTAGTACCGCTCAGCTCGAATCGAATTGGTGTTATTCTCACAACATTCAGCCTGTTCATCGGCGCCGAACGCCGGCCGCGGAGAGGTGGCCGAGTGGCTGAATGCGGCGGTTTGCTAAACCTACCCGCCCTGTTTCATTCGCCGATTTCCAAGTATTTTCAATAACTTAAGCTGCTCTCAGTTGCACTCGGAGCGCCTCGTTGCCAGGTTAAAGTGCGCCAAGAGTGCCAAGAAAATTGACGCGGACTTTCACTGATTCCCAGCGCGTCGAGATGGGATAGGACCTAGCGCGTCCTCCGTCAACCGCGAAAGCCAGGATCGTCTTGAGTCAGCGGAATCGCTTGGCGGTTTTGTGGGCGGGGTTAGGTTTGAATTGATCTGACATACTCCATCAGTAAAATTGCCGCGGCCGTCTGCATTACCGTTAAGTGGCGAGGGGCTTGGCCGGTTGTTACCAGTCCAGTTCTCTAGTAGGGTTGCCTTGGACGTTCCGTTCGTGATGGTCCAAACATAGGCACCATTTCCCGCTCCGTTGGCGGTCAGTGTTGTGTTGGATATTCGAGCCAGATGTAAAAGACGGTGCACCGGTGAACGTCAAGCTAAGCACCAGCCTGCGTGTGAACGTTATAAGACCTCGGTGAGCGTCCATGTGGCATCGATCCGTGGAAGAACAGGGATTTGCGATCATTCCCGCCGTGCTGGAGGACAAACACGTCTCACGGTTGGTACAAGGTCTTGCATCCGCGGGCATGCGCCGCGGCAAACCCGGTGCGCGACATGCTCTTAAGCATATATCACTCCGTCCTTGCCCCGAGTTTGCTCTTTTTTGGCATCGAGCTATTCTCGTCTTCCTCACGACCGTGGCCTTGTGGTTCGTTCTGCCGCCGCCAAGCCAAAGCCAAAATCGCTCTCCGTTCCCGCAAGCAAGTGCCAAGAGCTCGTATTTCTCCAGCGATTACGTAGGCTCGCGAACCTGTGCAACTTGTCACCGCCAAATCTACGAGACTTATTCTCAAACCGACATGGGCCGCTCTATGTCGAAAGCTGATGCCGCTTTTCTCGCTAGGATTTCCACGTCCGCGTCTCTCTTTGACCATCGCTTGAACCGTCACTTTGAAACTTCTGCGAGCAACGGCAATCTCTACCAAAGTGAGTATGAAACCGCCCAGGATGGCACGGAGATTTTCCGCAATACGCAGAAGATTGACTGGATTGTAGGTTCAGGCGCGAACGGCTTTGGCGCCATCACTCGGAGCGGGGATTACCTGTTTGAGGCGCCTCTTTCCTTCTATTCGAATCTCAAGGCCTGGGCCCTGTCGCCGGGCTACGAATTTGGTGACTACGGCTTTAGCCGCCCGATTCTTCCGGGCTGCGTGGCTTGTCACAGTGGGCGGCCACAGCCCGTCTTAGAGGGCAACGGCCGATTTCGAGAGCCGCCGTTCTTGGAGTTGGCCGTTGGCTGCGAGAACTGTCACGGCCCTGGCGCGACGCACATAGATACAATCCGGACAAACTTTTCCGCGCAAAATGCAAGAGCTTCGATCGTCAATCCCGCGAAACTAACCCCTTGGCTTGCCGACAACATCTGCATGCGTTGTCATCAAACCGGCCAGGCACGCGTGCTTAGGCCCGGAAAGGACTACAGCGACTTTCGTCCCGGCATGGCTCTCGATGAAATTCTCGGCATTTTTCTAGTGCCGCTTAGCCGCGAGTCGCCTCCACAGGATGACTTGCTCCAGCACGATCTATTCATGCGGCTGAGCCGCTGCTACCGCGGCAGCGGCGCGCGCCTCAGTTGCATGAGCTGTCACGATCCCCACCTTCAGCCAACTAAAGAGAAGGCTCCCGCCTACTTCCGTGAGAAATGCCTCTCCTGTCATCCCGAGGGCAGTTGCCCGGTTCCATTGCGCGTGCGTCGGCAGAACAATCCTCCCGACAACTGCATCGGCTGCCACATGCCGAAGCGAGACATTAAGACAATCTCGCATTCGATTCTTACGAATCATCGCATTATTTCGGACGCCAAGGAGCCGTTTCCTGACGAGGCCTTCCGCATGACTACGCCGGAGCTCTCCGATTTGGTGCATTTGAACGCGCCCCCGGGTAAACAAAAACCGCCCGACCCGCTGACTTTGTTAGAGGCGTATCGCCAAACCATGAGCAGCCATCCCGAGTATCGCGAGCAGTATTGGTCTCTCGCAAGGCAACTCGAACCGCGCGAGCCGGAAAACATTTCCGTTTTGGAGGCGTTGGCGGATTTGTCACTTCAGAAGAAAAGCTGGGAGGGTGCAACCGAAGCTATCCGCTATCTTGACCTCGCGCGTAATCGCGGGAGCACGAATCCGGCAGACTTCGAACTGCTGGGACGTCTGCTTGCCGCAACAGGAGAGCAGCCGAAGGCCATCGATGTTCTACGAGAGGGCCTCCGCTTAATTCCCTACGATGCAGAGCTCTATCGCTTGCTGGCGAAATCCTATCAATCGCAGAGCAACACCCGCGAAGCCTGCGAAGTCCTCGCCCATGCAAACCGCCTCTTCCCTCAAGATTCCGTCATTCGAGACTCTACGAGAGCTTGCGCATCAGCTGCATCTTCAAATTCGCAACCCTGAAATTGCTATTCCGATACGAACCACCCTGCTGGCCACACTCCCGCGTTTCCGACGCGGATCGTTCATGGTTTCAGCATTTGAAATTCAGATTTTTCGCATTGAATTTTTGACACGCTTCTGCTAGACACGTCCCATCTCAGGTGACGTGCTGTGAGCCGTTCCGGGCTGTTAAAGGTTTTTCTCAACCCTCAGGCCGCTAATTTGTTCGAACGCATACGCTCGTGGAGAAGCTGCTATGACTTGCCTACCTTCCCGAAAATCGTCCCCTCTGTCAATCCTCGCTCTTTCTTTTTTGCAAGTCAGTTTCTTGTTGCTGTGTGCGCAACGTGCTCCGGCACAGGTCGCTACGGCGGCCGTTAACGGAACCGTTATCGACGCATCCGGCGGTGCTGTGCCCGGAGCGAAGATCACTTTGACCAACGTCGCTACCAATGTGACGCGTGTAACAACGACCGGCGAAACAGGCAACTATGTCCTCGTGAACATTATTCCAGGTAGGTACCGGCTAACCGTCGGCAAAGAAGGTTTCGCGACGGCCACCGAGGCGGACTTTGAGCTCGCCGTGAACCAGACCACCACGCTCGATTTCACTTTGCGACTTGGTTCCGCAGCCGAAACGGTGAGGGTGGAAGCTCTCACCACCAGCATTCAGACCTCGAGTTCTGAGCTCGGCACGGTCATCGGCAGACGGTCGGTGGACAATCTGCCCCTGAATGGCCGCAATTTCACCCAATTGTTGGATCTAACCCCTGGTGTCAGCACTGTGAATACCACCCAGAACGGCAGCAATCAACAGTTCGCCGGCAACACCGTTGGGTCTTTTTCTTTTCCATCAATCAACGGCCAGACCAACCGAAGCAATCTTTTCTTGCTGGACGGATTGAACGATCAGGAAAGTTTCAGCAGCACTTACTCAGTTCCGCCGATCATCGATGATATTCAGGAATTCAAGGTCGACTCGCACAACGATCAGGCGCAGTTTGGGGGTGTTCTTGGGGGAGTGGTAAACGTCGTGACCAAAACGGGCACAAACGAATTTCACGGTGAAGCCTGGGAGTTCCTTCGCAATAGCGCTTTTGACGCCAGGAATCCTATAACCGGCATCAATCAGCTGCACCAGAACCAGTTTGGCGCGAATATCGGCGGTCCGGTGATCTTGCCTCACTACCATGGACGCAACCACACCTTCTTCTTTGGAAGTTACGAGGGCGTCCGCCTTCATGTGGGCAACGCTAATCAGTCCCTAGTACCCACGGCGGCCCAGTTGAACGGTGACTTCACCGGTGGCAACCAACTTTACAATCCGTACAGCACAACTTCTTCCGGCATGCGGACTCCTTTTCTTTGCCAGAGTGGAACCAACACCCCGGTGCCGCTCATGTCTGGCACGCAACTCCAGGCGCCTCTCGGGACCACTACTCCTCCTGCAGGGGAATCCGCTTGCGACATTCTTCCTCCCGCACTGATTGATCCCAACATGCAGGCCGTCGCCAATTTGCTTTACGCACCACTGACGCCGAACTTGACAGGTAAACCCGGGAAAAATTTCCAAAGGACGCTGACGAACGTACAAGATCCTGACAGCTACAACATTCGCATCGACGAGCAGCTAAGCCTTAAGGACGCCTTCTGGAGTAGGTTCACTCATATCACCTCGCCGCGCGATGTTCCGGGGATCTTCGGGCAGACTAACTTAAATTCTTACCATGCCCATCAATACGCGATCACTTGGAACCACACTTTTGGTCCGACCTCCGTGTTTTCCGTGCAGTTTGGGCGCAACTACGGATTCTCTACTAATCCGACCCTCCTCCCCGCCAGCGTATCGCAGGCGCTGATCCAGGCCGGACACTACGCCAACAGCTTTGAGTGTTCCTTTGTAAAGGGGCCGCGCAATTGTTACTTCAATGCCGTCAATTTCAGTGATCCCGGCGATATTACATCTTTCCTGGAAGGCAGCAGCCCCGCGGTGGTGGCAGACATTTGGGAATGGAAGGGCAATTTTACCAAGACCCACGGAAGGCACAGCTTCAGCATGGGAGCGGACTTTAACACCAATGGCTTCCAGCAAACGTTCAACACCAACAGCTTGAGTTTTTCGGCGGCTCAAACCGCCAACTCACCAGTCAAGGGCGCTGGCGGCGCAGGTTTTGCCTCCTTCTTGCTCGGAGTCCCTAGCGGCGATACCTACCGCAACGAGTTTGAGACCGAACACGGGGGCTGGGTTGATGGCTTCTACTTCCAGGATCAGTGGAGAATCACCGATAGGCTGACGGTAAACCTGGGCGCGCGCTATGACATCACCTTCGATCCTTTCTACGGCCGCCCTGCCGATGGCAACGTGCCCATTGGCAACTGGGACCTGAATTCTGGCAACTATGTGCTTCAGTCCTCAGCGGCCTCTTGCGTTTCCACCGGGAACACGCCTCCCTGCATCCCCACGCCCGATGGTTCGCTCCCGGCGCACGTTGTCGTTTCTCCCGACGGCCGTTTCTGGCACAACTCCTATGACAATATCCAGCCCCGCGTAGGTATTGCGTATCGACTGACTCACAGAACCGTGCTCCGCGGCGCCTATGGCAGGTTCTTCGACAACTGGGCGGGGGTAATTCAAATGGCGCAGAACCAGCAAGGCACTTGGCCCCGCGCCGACCAGTTCATCCTGGCGTTCAACAACACCAACAATCCACCGACCGTTTTTGCAGAAAATCCCTTGCAAGGCGCCAATGTGGTACCGAGTTTGACCGCCTTTGAAACCACCAACAACTGGTTCGTTGACCCCAATATCAAGAACCCCTACTCCGATCAATGGAATTTCGGCGTTCAAGAAGCGTTGAGCCCCAACACCACGCTCACCGCAAACTACGTGGGCGCCTCGGGGCACCGGCTGGATGTAGGCGTCACAGGCAATCAGGCCACCGTTCCCGATCCTACTGGCAAGCTCTTGGTTCCATCCGTAAGTTGCTATACCACTACCTGTACGCCCGCGCTCGTCGCCGCTCAAGGTCGCTTCCGGTTCCCCTACGTGGTGCCAGTCCATTATGACGAGAGCGTCGGCAAATCCTGGTACCATGGCCTGCAAGTATCGTTAGACAAAAAGGCCTCTCGCGGCCTCTCCTATCTCCTGTCCTACACGTGGTCGAAGGCCATTGATATTGGCGCTGACGAGTGGTTCGGCACGGGCACCAACGGCACTTCCGTGCAAAATCCATACAACCTGCAAGGCGACAAAGGCCTGGCGGGATTCGACTTACCGCAGATCTTTACCGCCAACGTCGTCTATGAGCTTCCCTTTGGTAAAGGCAGGCAGTTCGCAACCGGCGTGCGTCCCATCGACTTTGCGATTGGCGGTTGGCAGCTCAACGGTATTTCCAGCCTCATGTCCGGCACACTGTTCAACGTCACTGCCCCGAATTCCATTCCCAACGTCGGCTCCGGCAGTGCCGAGCGTGCAGATATTGTCGGAGATCCCAAAAAAGGAACTTGCCCCAACGGCGCTCCCGTGGGAACGCTTACCTGCTGGTTTAACACGTCCGCCTTCGCGTTTCCTGCGACCGGCACTTACGGGACCTTCGGGCGCAATGTGCTGCGGAGTGACGGACGGGCGAATCTGGACCTCTCCGTATTTCGCAATTTTGCGATAACGGAACGCAGGAGACTGGAATTTAGGACCGAGACCTTTAACGTCACCAACTCACCGATTTGGGCGGCCCCGAATGCTGCCATCAACGTGCCGCCCTTATTTGGGGTCGTCAATAACACGGCTACCGGTTATTCGCCGCGGCAACTGCAGTTCGCGCTCAAGTTCTATTATTGACGTCGAGTTGAGGCGCGGTCGAACGGATGCCGAAGCCAAGGCCGCTTCTGGCCACATGGCGCAGGCGCTTTGCTGGTCATCCAAACAACAGATGCGGAATATACTATGTGACGCCGAACTCGGCGCCAATGCCGCGCCACCGGGCAGAACTGCATTGGAATCTACAGTGATCGTTCCCTTCCTATTCCTGTCTGTTTTCATTCTGACGCTCCCCTCCACCCTATCAGCACAATCCGCCGCGAACTCCTCTGGCGCCATCATTGCCACGCTCTCAGATATTCCTAAGGACTGCAAGACCTCGGGAACATCCGAGCAGTTGACAGCGCTGCTTCAATCCACCGCCGCGTTACCCACCGCAGAAGCGTATGCCTCGCTGGGAACGTTTTACGGACGGGAAGGACGGTTCAGTTGTGCCGTCTCCGCTTTTCAGGCGGCATTGGCACGCGACCCCCAGGCACATCAGATTCGTTACGAACTCGCCATCGCGCTACTCGAAAATCACGCGCCCGATCAAGCTGCCGACGAAGTCCGCGCCGTCCTCCACGGCGACCCGAACTCCTTCAGGGCGCACAACGTTCTTGGGCGAGCCTTGCAGGATTTGGGACAGCTTGAGCAGGCCGCCGAGGAATTCAAGACCGCGCTGGCCATTAATCCGCGCTTTGCCCTTGGATCCTATGACCTTGCCCGCTTGCTGGCCTCGCAAAAAAAATACCAGGCCGCAATCTATTACCTGCAGGATGGCTTGAGCCATTGGCCGGATCCCAATCTCGCGCTGGAAATGAAAATTGCCTTGGCGGACGCCTTTGCACAGACCGGCGACTATGCCGATTCCATTCCGCTGTTTCGCGAGGCGGTCGCCGCCCAGCCCGATTCCCTTGAATTGCACTTCGACCTCGCCACGGCGTACGCTCACAACCTCGACTATCCTCGGGCCGCTGCAGAATACAAAGCGACTTTACGACTCGACTCAACCCACAATCAGGCGGAGCTGTCACTAGCCAAGGCCCTGCTGAATCTGAGCGCCGCGCCGGACGCCCTTCACTATCTGGAAGACTACACGCGTCGCAATCCAAACGACTGGGAAGGCCACGAGGTCCTCGGCGAAGCTTTGAAAGATTCGGCGCATTTTCCCGAGGCGGTTGAGTCGCTCGAACGCGCCATTCAGCTGAACCCCGCGAGTTACGAAGCGCACTACCATTTGGGCGCGGTTCTTGGCCGGCTGGGGCGAATGAACGACGCCGTCCGCGAGCTGCGCAGCGCTATCGAGCTGAAGCCCGATGGCTCCGAGGCTCGCTACCAACTCGGCCTCATTCTCCACAAGGAAAACAACGAGGCCACAGCCCGGCAGCAGTTCGATGCCTTCAGACAACTAAAACAACAAACCGAGCAAGAAACGCAGGCAGCTTCTCTGAATAGCCGCGGTAATGAGTTGCTAAAGCGAGGGCTCGCACGCGAAGCCGTGGAAGCGTACCGGAAAGCCCTGTTTCTGCAGCCCAAGGACGCGAGACTGCATTACAACCTGGCATTCGCCTTGGCAAGACTCGGCGATTCCGCTGGTGAAGAGCATCAGTTGCGCCAAGCCACCGAGCTGGACCCCTATTTCGCTCAGGCTCACAACCAATTGGGTTCGTCAATGATGCTGCAACACCGTTTCGAGGAAGCCGAACGCGAGTTTCGCGCCGCCATCGCCAGCGATCCGCAATCGGCGGTAGCCCTAAACAATCTCGGCACTCTCCTGGGTCGCCAGGGAAAGAATAGCGATGCGGCAAAGCTTTTTCGCGAGGCGATCTCAGCCGACCCGCGATACACTCAGGCCCTCGTTAACTTGGGCCTGACCCTAGCTGCCCAAGCGGCCTATTCGGATGCGGAAAAGCAGTTGGAAAGTGCGCTTGCATTGGAACCCAATAACGCCAACGCCTTGACCGCGCTCGGTATGCTCCAGGGAAAAACCGGCCGGGATGCTGATGCCGTTCAGACGTTTCGGAAACTCGTTGGCCTTTACCCTGCATACTCTGATGCCCGTGTGAATCTCGGCATCGCCTTGGGCGACATGTATGACCTTCAGGGTGCCCTGGGGCAATTCTCAGAAGCCAGCCGTCTCGCTCCAGACTCCGCGCTTGCGCACTACAATAAAGGGCGCGTCCTCTATGCTCTCGGCCGCAAAGAGGATGCCCGGAAAGAGTTGGGCGAGGCCATTCGCCTCTCCCCGGACTATGTGAGCGCGCTCTTTTTGCTCGGTGTTGTGGAGCACTCCTCTCCCTACGCCACCGAACTTTTCCAAAGAGTCGTGCATCTCCAGCCCGATCATGCTGAGGCGCGGCTTTATCTGGGTCATAACCTCCTCCAGGCTGGCAAGAAGCAAGAGGCCACCGAGCAATGGAAAAAAGCCGTGGAAGCAGATCCTGAGAACTTGGCCGCGTACGCCAATCTGGTCCGTGTTCTCTCGCAAACGGGGAGCCCCGAAGCGAGCAACTACATGACCAAGCTTTCGACCCTGCAAGAGCGTCAGCAGGCCACCGACCGTGTTCAACTATTGAACAATTTTGCGCTGCAGGCCGCCCAGGACAACAACTGGCCCCAGGCGCTCGACCAACTTCAGGAAGCCATTGCCACTTGTCAGCAGTGCCCGCAACTCGCCGTGCTCCGCAAGAACATCGGCATTATTTATGCCCGCAAAGGGGACGCGGAAAATGCCAAACAGCAGCTGGAATTGGCGTTGAAGCTGCTTCCAGAAGGTCCAGAAGCTCTTTCGGTCAGGGAAGCCCTGCGGCGGCTCGCGAACACGGGCATTCCGAAGCGGAGCGAATAGGCCCGCCCTCTATGAAATCTTGGCGCTATTCCACGTCCGCACTATCAAACCTGGGCCTATAAAAAGGATTCCGGAACAAACAGAATTTCATTCACGCGATCTGCTTTCACTACTGGATCTAGCCGTAACTTCTATTCCAGGGCACTCTAGATATGCTCATCCTGAAAACGTTGACTCTCGAACCCTTGCAAGCTTACGGGATTTCCGTCCGAATCGAGCAGAGAGCCAGGGCGTTTCCCCCCCCTCAATGCGGGCTCATTATATTCTTGCCATTCAACGATTTAGAGTGGAGTGGGCTAAGAGTGAGCTTAAATCTGCTTGCAATAATTGCCCCGTCGCTGCAGCGTCTTGTCAGGCCGATCTTTTCGAAACAAGTCGCCAAAGCACATGGCCTTTCCACATCCACAATCCCGAAAGGACCATTACAGGAAGGAAGACAAACCGAGTTGCGGGGGCGTAGTTTGGAATTTTTTCAAATGGGCTATAAATATAACCGAATATCGGAATGCTAAAGATGATGTGAATCCAGCGGAAAATGGTGCGTTTGGTGGCAATACTCATGATTTAATTCCTTCCATTGAGAATTTGCTGACTGAAGAAGACGCCCCACAACACTTGCTCTTGTTCCTTTCAAGTTCTTGCCAACCAAGGATTCGACGCTGCTCTGGAGTAGCACCGAGAAAATTTCATTTGCAGCCTCAAGTGCACCAAAAGCGCCCACAAAGCGACGCCGATTATCGGAGCGTCGGCCTAGCCTGAATAATTCGTGTATTTGAAGACGCGAGAAGCCTCATGCGTGGTAAAAAGCGGTTGTCAACGCAGTTTCTGTACCAGGAGAGGCTTTCGCATGAACGAACATACCACAACAGACTGTCTCCTTTTTCCAGATAATCTTGATCGACCGGTGGTCACGAAGTTTGACCAACGGCAGGGCAGCTCCGATTCTGCTGAAGGCCGCCGAGCCGCGCTTAGGCCTGACTTCGGCATTGGCGGCTGGTCTGAGAGATGACCGGCCACCCGGCAAGGTGCAGCATTGAGTTGCGGGAGTTGATTACGCAGCGAGTCATGGCCATCGCCTTGGGATATGAAACGCCAACGATGCGGCACGGCCGGCGTGCGATCCCCGGTCCACAAGCTGCTGGTCGGTCGGGATCCACGATCCACTCAGCGAGAGACCCGCGCATCGGGCAACTCGCAAGGAAGTTCCTTTTTTAGCCAGAACTGAAAATTGAGCACCAACCAAACGGCGCGGATAAAATGTCTTGCCCTTGGGAGCGCCGGCGATTGGTGCGTGGGGAAGTTTCCGGTGGGGCTCGCAAATATTGTTATGGGAGGGGACCGCATGGAATGCAGAGCGCGTTGCAGTGGGATGCCCGAAGTTAAATCAAGAACTCGGACGATTTTGCCAAATTTATGCATAGGAATTTTGCTATTGCTCGGTACTTCGTTAATGCTGCTGGCAAGTGGTAGCCTCCGAGCGCAGTTTTCCTCAGACACGCCAGCCTATCTCGATCCCAAGCAGCCCCTCGAGGCACGGGTCAATGATCTGCTCGCTCGCATGACTCTGAAAGAAAAGGTCGGCCAGCTAAACCTGCCTTGTGTTTATGTGGATCAACTCGGCAAAACCATACCGGAAAAGATGAATGCCTGCCGGCGCTTCGCCGCAGGCACTTATACCAATGAGATCGGGCCGGGATGCGGCTTCTTCACCCTCGCGGACAATATTCTGCACGAAGGCCCTAAGCAACAAGCCGAATACTTTAACGAATTGCAGAAAATCGCCCTGACTCAAACACGGCTAAAGATTCCGCTCCTCCAAGATGAAGAAGGCACGCACGGCGCCATGTTTCCGGGCGCCACAGTTTTTCCCGAAGGCTTGGCCATCGGCAGCACATTCGACATGCCACTGGTGAAATCAGTCTACGCTGCCGCCGCTCAGGAAGCGCGGGCGGTTGGCATCCAGGTACTCTCAACGCTCGTGCTCGAACTCGACCGCGACCCACGGATGGGACGAAACGAAGAAGCCTACACCGAAGACCCTTATCTGTATTCGCGCATCGCGGAAAACATCGTTCAGGGAGCGCAGGGCACGGACATTGCTGCGCCAGACAAAGTGATTGCCCTGATGACCGATTTTCCGACGCAAAGCGAACCCGTAAGCGGCCTGGAGCGCGGCGCCATCGAGCTCTCCGAACGCTCGCTGCGCGAAAATTTTCTGCCGCCCTGGCAAGCTGCAATCACCAAGTCCGGAGCCCTCGGCGTAATGGCCGGGTATCCCGAGATCGAAGACGTGCCGAGCCACGGTTCAGAAAAGTGGATGAACCATGTGCTCCGCGAAGAGCTCGGCTTCCGTGGCATCGTGACCAGCGAGGGCGGCGGCTTCGACACACTCATTTATGAGCACATTGTTCCCACACAGAAGGAAGCGGGCGCACTCGCGCTCCGCGCAGGCGTGGATCTCGACATTACCTACGAGCCGGCCTACATGGGTCCGCTCGTGGAAAGCGTCCAAGAGGGTCGAGTGCCGGTTGAGCTGGTAGATCGCGCTGTGCGGCGCGTGCTCGCGTTGAAATTCCAGCTCGGACTTTTCGAACACCCGTACGTAGACGTGGACAGGGCGGTGAAAGTCATGCACTCTTCGGAGCACCAGGATCTGGCCCTCCAGGTCGCGCGCGAGGGCATCGTTCTGTTAAAAAACGAAAACAACTTGCTTCCGCTGAAAAAAGACCTCCACTCGATCGCAGTGATTGGTCCGAACGCAGACAATGGTTTGAATCAACTCGGCGATTACTCGCCCCAGGTCGTTCCGCAGCACTTGGCAACAGTACTGGAAGGAATACAGAAAGAGGTTTCGTCCTCAACGCGAGTTATTTACGCCAAAGGCTGCGAAGTCATCGGCGGTGGCAAGGAGGAATTCGCAAAAGCGATCGATGCCGCCAAGCAGGCCGACGCAGCAGTCGTCGTCGTAGGCGAACACCCTCGCGATGGAACACACGGTGTGCAGCCCACCGACGGGGAAGGCTACGACGTCGCCAGTCTTGATCTCACAGGCGAGCAGGAAGATCTTGTTGAAGCCGTCGTCCAAACCGGAAAGCCAACTGTAGTGGTGCTCATCAACGGCCGGCCGCTTTCGGTGCGCTGGATCGCCGAACACGTTCCCGCTATCGTCGAAGTTTGGGAGCCGGGGGAACGCGGCGGCGAGGCGGTAGCGCGCATCCTGTTTGGTGATGACAATCCCAGCGGTCGCTTGGCCATTACTATTCCGCGCAGTGTTGGCCAGTTGCCAGTCTATTACAACTATAAACCCTCGAAGGCTTATTGGTTAAGCCGCGGATGGACTCATGTGCCGGGTTACACGGATATGCCTGGCACGCCTCTCTATCCTTTCGGCTACGGACTGAGCTACACCGAGTTCAAGTACAGCAACCTGCGCATTGAGCCCCTGCAGATCTACACGGGTGGAAACGCGCGTGTGAGCGTAGACGTCGAGAACACCGGGAAGCTCGCCGGCGTAGAGACAGTCCAGCTCTATCTGCGCGAGCGCTTCGCTCCGGTCTCAACGCCGGTCAAGCAGCTTCGTGGTTTCGAGCGAGTCGGTCTTTCTCCGGGAGAGAAGAAAAATGTTACGTTTACTTTGGGTCCGGAAGACCTGCAATTGCTCGACAGCGAAATGCATTGGGTGGTAGTGCCCGGGACCTTTGACGTTATGATCGGAAGATCATCCGCGGATATCGCTCTTCAGGGTTGGTTCGAAGTAAAGGCCAGCGGGTCCGAATCGGCTTCCAGGAATGGGCGATTAGCTGGGTCCTCATCAGGCCCAGACACGCCTAGGTGAACTGCCACGCCGTCTGCACCGCGTTGAAGGATCGTCGGCAAGCCTTTCCTTACCCGATTAGGGAGGATTTGCTCGTCAATCGCCCACAATGCGCGAACTGTGTCCGAAGCCGCTTCTGATTCAGTATGTGCTGGCTGACCGTTTGCTTTGGAAGCGCGCTGGTGTGTGTTATTGCAAGGCCACTACCGGATCTACACGCAAGGCACGCCGCGCTGGCACATAGGTGGCAGAGACTGCCACGCAAAACAGAAAAATGGCGCTGACGATAAATGCCGTTGGATCCAGCGCATCGGCTTGAGACTGGCTCGCAGCCAATGACGGTGCAAGATACAACTGAGTCGTTACCCAATGGCAACGCATCAACGGGTCGCACAGCGCGATCGCCGTGCGAGTCTTTCCCGCACCGGTCGCCATAACGACCAAAGCCTTTCTGCCGCGGTCTTTTTCGAAGGCTCCCGAGATGCGGCGTATGGCCCGCGCTTGCTAGAGACGTTCGACAATTCTTGGATCGATTTCAGCAGAGCGCAAAATCGAGCATGGCTGGCCACAAAACTGGAGTGGTCGCAGAGCGAGAGCAGAAATTCGAAAAGTGCTCCTCCTCCGAGGCGCTCTTTTCGTCTAGAGCGAGCGCAGGAAATCGACGATTCCCTGTTGCTCTTCGTTGCTCAGCTTATTGAAGTGGTTGATGACCTTGTTGGCCTCGCTGCCGCGGCTTTTGTGAGCCTTGATGGCTTCAGCCAGATTGGATGTGCGTCCATCGTGAAGGAAGAAGATCCGCTGTCCAACGCCCCAGAGCGGGGCTGTCCGGAACTCGTCCGGGCCGGCGGCGCCCTGCGTAATGCCGTCGGCGAGACCTTTGCCCATGTGGTGGACGAGCAGG
>Ga0066660_10000427_pt1 | contig 14582 bp, 10 predicted proteins | sample GraSoiAngelo_109_FD_75177 | JGI IMG/M metagenome (GOLD analysis project Ga0066660, IMG submission 75177) | Grasslands soil microbial communities from the Angelo Coastal Reserve, California, USA - 14_0903_12_20cm | ecosystem: Environmental > Terrestrial > Soil > Grasslands | place: USA...
ACCGCCATCGCCCGGAGCCCGCGACCGTTTCGCGTCCTCCTGGTCACTCCGGGGAACGTCTTCCTGGAGCAGGCGCTCAGGCTGCGCGGAGACTTCCTGATCGACGTGCGTGCGCCCGGCGCCTACCGACCCGGAGGCGATTACGCGCTCTCGGTCTTCGATCGCTTCCTTCCGGCCGCGTTCCCGAACGGTCCCGCGCTCGTGGTCGACCCGCCGGCCGGCTCGCCCCTGGCGGGCGGCGCTCCGATCGGTATCGGCCGGGTGCGGGCGGCCGACGCCGGCGATCCCCTGCTGGCGCACGTCGACCTGCAGGACGTCCACGTCGCCCGCAGCCAGGACCTGCGCAGCTCCGGCTTCGGCCGCGCACTCGTGACCAGCGCGCAGACGCCGCTGCTCCTGGTCCGCGACGAGCCTTTCCGCCAGGCGCTGGTGGGCTTCGACCTCCACGAGTCCGACCTTCCGCTCCGGGTCGCCTTTCCCATCCTGATGGAGAACCTGACGGAATGGATGCTGCCGGCCAGCGTGCCGAGCCACAGCTTCAACCCTGACGAGGCAGTGACCATCGTGCCCGAGCCGGGCGGGCAGGCGGTCTCCGTGCTGCGCCCCGACGGCAGCCGCCGGACGCTGGCCCCCGCCGGGATCGCGAGCTTCGCCGATACGGACGCGCTCGGCGTCTACACGGTGACCCAGACGGTCGGCGGCCGGCAGGACCACTCCTGGTTCAGCGTCAACCTGTTCGACGACGCCATCTCGCAGATCAAGCCGGTCGACCGGCTGACGCTCCCGCCGACGCGGGGCGTGATTGGGGCGCAGGCGAGCCGGGGGCAGCTCGACCTCTGGCCCTGGATCGTGCTCCTCGGCCTGCTCGCCCTGCTGGCCGAATGGGTGGTCTTCCATCGTGGGGTTTGAGCTGACGCTGCCGCTCGCCGTCGGCCTGGGTCTCGTCGCTGTGGTCGGGGTGGCCATCACCTGGTGGCGGTTGCCCCCGCCGCTGCCGCCGCGGCGCGCCCGCCTCTCCCTGGGGCTGCGGCTTGCCATCCTCGCGCTCCTGATCGGCGCGCTTGCCGGGCTGCAGGTACAGACGACCCCGACGACCCAGAGCCTGGTCGTGCTCGCCGACCTGTCGGCCAGCGTCCAGGGCGCCCTGGACTCGGAGGCCGGCGACGTGCGGCAGGTCCTGAGCGGGCGCAGCGGAGAGGACCGCGCCGGCGTGATCACCTTCGCCCGGGACCCGCAGCTCGAGACGCCGGTCGGAACGAGCCCCTCCTTCACCGAGTTCCAGAGCCGCCCCAATCCCCACTACACCGACGTCGCGGCGGCGCTGCGGCTGGCCGGGTCCATCCTCCCCACGGACACGCGAAGGCACGTGGTGGTGATCGGGGACGGTCGTCCGAATCTGGGTGACGCCCTGGCGGAAGCCCGCCTGCTCCGCGCCGAGGGCGTTCGCGTCGACACAGTCGCCCTGCCGGTCAAGGCCGGGCCCGAGGTCTACATCGACACCATCGACGCGCCGGCAACGCTTCGCGCCGGCCAGCAGGCCGACGTGCTGGCGCACATCGTTTCCAACATCAACACCAGCGGAACCGCCCGCTGGTATCTGGACCGAACGCTGGTCGCGAGCCGGAACGTGACCCTGGTTTCCGGCGACACGGCGCTCGCGCAGACCATCGCCCCGGCGCAGCCGGGGTTCCATGCGGTGCGCCTCGTGATCGAGCCGGTGCTCGACACCTACGCCGAGAACGATCTCGGGGAAGCGCTGATCCAGGTGCAGGGCACGCCTCGCGTGCTGGTAGTCGAGGGGGCCCCAGGCCGCGCCGCCGGACTCGACGCGGCGCTGGCATCGATCGCGATGGACACGGTCACGATCTCGCCGGCCTCCCTCCCGCGCACCGCCGCGGACCTCGCCGCCTACCAGGCGGTGGCGCTCGTCAACGTCCCCGCGGGCGCCCTGGGACCGGACGCGATGGCCCTCCTGCAGGCCTCGGTGCGCGACCTGGGGATGGGGATGGTGGTCATCGGGGGCGACGAGAGCTACGGACCCGGCGGCTACGCCGGCACGCCTCTGGAGACCTTGCTTCCGGTTCAGATCCAGCTTCCCCAGGACATGCAGAAACCGCCCGTCGCGGTGGTGCTGGCACTGGAATCGACCGAGAGCTCACAGGGCGACCAGGTCCTCCGCGGCGCCGCCGAGGCCGTGGTCGACCAGCTCACGCCGCGCGACCTGGTAGGCGTGACGACCGGCAGCGGAACAGGCTTTGCGGTCCCGCTGAGCCCGCTGACGGACAAGGCTAGCGTGAAGCGCGCGATCGAGGGCAGCGGTCTCGGTGACCCGGTCTCCTACGCGCCTGACCTCTTCAGCGCGGCCCAGGCGCTGAGCGCGGCTCACGCTTCGATCAAGCACATCATCGTGCTCGGCGACGGCGACGCGATGGACAATTACCAGTCACTGGTCGAATCGACCCACGCTCGCGGGATCACCGTCTCGGCGATCGCCATCGGCGCCGATCCGACCGGCGCCGGGACCATGCAGCAGATAGCCGGTTGGGGAAAGGGCCGTTTCTACCAGAGCAACAACCTCGGCGACATTCCCCAGCTGTTCCTCAAGGAGACTCGCGAAGCGCTCAAGCCCTGGATCGTCGAGGGCACGATCACCCCCCGCCTGGCATCCCTCGAGGAGATCCTGCCCGGGGTGCCGCTCGACCAGTTTCCGGCGCTTCGCGGCTACGTGGCAACCACGCCCAAGGCCGCCTCGGACGTCATCTTCAAAAGCCCGCAGGGAGACCCCTTGCTGGCAACCTGGGAGTACGGACTGGGAAGGGTGGTGGCCTGGACCAGCGACGCCGAAGGACGCTGGACGCGAGACCTGCTGAGCTGGCCGCCGTCCAGTCGCTTCTTCGGTGACCTGGTCCAGGCGACTCTGCCCGCCGCCGGCGACCCGGCGCTCCAGATGGAAACGCTGATCCGGGGCGACCACACGCACCTGCTGGTGACCGCGCCCACGGCGCCGGGTGCGACCGTCAGCGTCAACGCGGTCGCGCCGGACCTCGCCGAATCGACCGTGAACCTGGCGGCGACCGGCAGCGGCCGGTTCGAGGGCGACCTGCTGACCGACCAGGTGGGCAGCTACCTGCTGCACGTGACCCAACGGGTGAGCGGCAAGCCGCAGCACGCCAACACGACGGGGCTGGTGGTGCCCTACTCGCCCGAGTACCGCGACCTGGGGACGGACGTGGCGAGCCTGCGCGCGATCGCGGCGGCCGGAGGTGGCACGCTCCTCAGCGATCCCAGCCGGGCCTTTCGCGTCCCGGTCCCGCCGGTTGTGGCAACCCAGCCGGTGAGCGAGATCCTGCTCGCGCTCGCCATCCTGCTCTTTCCCATCGACGTCGCGGTCCGGCGGCTGATCTTCCGCATGGAAGACCTCCCCGCCTGGCGGGCGGCCGTTCAGCGAGCGCCGGCCGCGGTCAGGCGGCGAGGGACGGCGCCGGCGACCCCGGCGCAGGTCGAGGCCGAGGCGACGCTGGCCCGCCTGCGCGAGCGGGTCGAAGGCGTCCGCGCCCAGGAGGCCAAGGCCAGGTCTAAGAAGAAATAACCGGGCGAATTGCGGCTCGCGGACGGCCCGCGCGCGGCCTGGCCGCAAAATCCCAATGCGGCCGAATTGCCTTGCACTGGCCTGCTCGCCGCGCGCCCTGGCTCGCCACCGCTGACGCGGCGTCTCGCTCCTTCTAAGAGCCGTTAGCTGCCCGAGGCCGCTTTGACGAACCCGGAGAAAAGGCGCTGGACCCAATCCAGGTCCGAGATCTCCTCCGGATGCCACTGGACGCTGATCAGGAAGCGGTGGTCGGGCGCCTCCAGGGCCTCGATCACGCCGTCCTCGGACTTTCCAGTGATCCTGAGAGTCGGCGCCACCTCCTTGACCGCCTGGTGGTGAAGGCTGTTCACCTCGACGTCGGTCTCGTCGATCAGCTGCGCCAATCGAGAATCCGGGTCGAGGCGCACGTGGTGGATCAGCCCGCTCCGGCCCTGGCCGTGGCGGTGCGAATGCTCCACCTGTGTCGCCTTCTGATAGATCAGGTCCTGGTAGAGGGTGCCGCCCAGGGCCACGTTCAGCACCTGGAGCCCGCGGCAGATGCCCAGGGTCGGCAGGTCGTCGCGGACGGCCCAGCGCGCCAGCTCCAGCTCCACCCGGTCCCGCTCGGGCTCCACCACGTTGAGGTCGCCGATCGGCCGCTCGCCGTAGCGATCGGGCGCGACGTCGTCGCCGCCGGGCAGGACCATCCCGTCCAGGCGGCGGTAGATCGATTCCAGCCTGTCGGCGTCATGGAGCAGCGGGATCAAGACCGGCGCCGCGCCCGCCGCCTCGATGGCCCGCACGTAGGCCTGGTTGACGCCGAATCGCGCCGGCCTGGCCTCTGCTGGAATGGGCACGGTGGGCAGGCCGATGACCGGGTAGCGGCCCCCGTTCTTCAACTGCTGAAGGTGAAAGCCCGCAGCCTGAGGGCGGGGACTCGGGAGCAGCCGAACAACTCGCCGGACGCCTGCAGCTTGGAGCCGGACCCCACCGCCTCGGTTCCGCTGAGCGCCTCGAGCATGCTCTGGGTGAAGCGCAGGTCCTTGACCGGCCGCGTGATCCGGCCGTCCTCGATCAGGAAGGTGCCGTCACGGGTCATGCCGGTGATGATGGAGGCCTTGGGATGGACGATCCGCACGTACCAGAAGCGGGTTACCCAGATCCCCCGCTTGATCCCCGCCGCTAAAGAGGACCTGGGCACGTCTCCCGACGCCATGAAGGTGTTGAGGGGAAGGGGCCCGTCGGGATTCGGGGCGGGGAGCCCGTGGCCGGTCGACCGCCGGCCCGCGCGGCGGGCCGTCGCCTGGTCGTAGACCACGTCGGTCGCCACTCCCTTGACGATCAGGTCGACCCGCTGCTTGGGCGTGCCCTCGAAGTCGAACGGTGCCGGCAGCCCGCTGGGGTCCAGCCCGTCGTCCCAGATGCTGATCGAATCGGCCGCGATCTTCTCCCCCAGCCGCATGAAGCTCCGCTCCTCCTGCAGCGCCAGGGCCGTGAAGCCGGTGTAGTTCATGAACTCCAGCATCTCGGCCACGGCGTACTCCTCGAGCACCACCTCGTAGGTGCCCGGATCGACGGGAGTCGCCGCCTGGTTACGGCGGGCCTTGTCGATCACCTCGGCGGCCAGCCCCTCCTTGTCCAGGTCGCGCAGGTCGACCGCCGCTCGATCGGCATAGCCCGAGCCGCTCTCGCCCATCACCACCGACGAGGCCGTCGCCTGGGTCGAGCGGTGGTGGCTGAAGAGCCCGTGGGAATTGGCGATCGCGAACTGGGCCGCCGTGGTGCTCACCGCGCCGAAGGCCTTGAGCCGGTTGCGAGCTGACTCACGGCAGATGGCCTCGACGAAGTCGGCTCGCTCCTCGGGCGAAGCGGCGGCCGTCGCCTCCGACCAGGCGTTCACCGGCCGGACGGGCGCCGGAGCGGGCATGGGGACCGGCTCGGAGGGCGGCTGCAGGGAGGCGATGGTCAGCGCCCGCTCGAGCACGTCCGCGACGGCGGCATCGTCGAGCTGGTTGGCGGATGCCACCCCCGTCCGTCCCTCGCGCACGACGCGCAGCCGCAGCGCGAGGTTGCGCTCGCTGACGTTCTGGTGAATGCCGTTGTTGGCGAAGCGGGTCAGGGAACTGTCGGTCTCGGTGACCATGACCTCGGTTTCAGTCGCGGGGGACCGATCGAGGAGCGCGTCGCAGACGTTCTTGAGGCGGGAGGTCTCGATCAGGCGGGCGGCCTCCAGCTCCTTCATTTGAGAATGCCCACCCGCACGTTGCGAAAACGGGCGGGCGCCGCGCCGTGCGCCACGTGGGCCAGCTGGGCCGGCTGGCCCTTGCCGCAGTTGACGAGTCCCCAGAGCCGCCACTCGGAGCGGGGGCCGACGGCGTCACAGGAGTTCCAGAACTCGGGCGTGATGCCGGCGTAGGTGGCGTTCTTCAACATGCGGCCCCGCTTGCCGTCCTTGATCTCGTAGGCGAGCTGGGTGCCGAACTGGAAATTGAGACGCCTGTCGTCGATCGACCAGCTGCGATTGGTCTCCATGTAGACGCCGTCCTCGACCTCGGCGATCATCTGCTCCAGCGGGGTCGATCCCGGCTCCAGGTTGACATTGGTCATCCGGATCAGCGGGATCCGGTTCCATCCACCCGCCCGCATGGTGCCGTTGCTCTCCTGGCCGATCCGGCGGGCGGTCTCCCTTGACGTCAGGTAGCCGGTGAAGAGCCCTTCTTTGACCAGGAAGGTGCGCTGGGCGGGCACGCCCTCGTCGTCCCAGCCGAAGGTGCCCAGCCCGCCGGGACTGAGCGCGTCTGCCGTGATCGAGACCTGGGGCGACCCGTAGCGCAGGCGGTTCAGCTTGTCCGTGGTCATGAAGCTGGTACCGGCGTAGGCGGCCTCCGTGCCGAAGACCCGGTCCAGCTCGGTGGGGTGGCCGCAGGACTCGTGGATCTGGAGCCCGACCTGGCTCGCGTCCAGGATGACGGTGGTGACGCCGCTCGGACATTGCGGCGCGCTGAGCAGCGCAACCGCTTCCTCGGCGATCCGCCCGGCATGGCGGTCGAGCTCCAGGGAATCGATGAACTCATAGCCTGCCTGCGCCTGCTGGCGGCCGAAGGAATTCGGGTAGGAGCGGTTCTGGACGTCGTCGGCGGTAGTCGCCGTGGCGTCGATCGCGGCTCCGCTCTCTACCAGCTCCTGCTCAGTCAGCGCCCCCTCGGTCGAGGCGAACAGCTTGCGCTCCCGGACGAATTCCATCTGCCCTTCACGAACGGTCACGCCCCTGACCGCGCCCATGGCGCGATCGGCACGAAGGAGCAGATCCACCTTCTCGCTCAGGGGCACGGTGAAGGGGTCGCGCTCCATGGGCGTGCGGTAGCTTCCGCGCGAGGAGACCGGCGAGCCCAGCTCGACGCGCTCGGTAAGCACCCGGCCGCTGGCTCGAGCGATCCGGACGGCGCGGTCGACGACGTCGGCGACCTCCGATTGGTTGAGCCGGGCGCTGCTGGCGAAGCCCCACGCCCCATCGACCACGACGCGGACTCCGAATCCCTGGGTGGCGTCGTCGGTCGAAGCGGCCAGCTCACCGTTCTTGACCACCAGGTTCTGCTGCACCCGATGGCTCAGACGGACGTCGGCGTAGGCGGCGCCCTTGACCTGCGCCGCGTTGAGAGCGGTCTCGGCGAGATCCTTCATGTGCTCCGCTAGTCTAACGACCGATCGCGCTCGACCGGATCAGTCGAGCCACCAATCGGCGGCGTTCCAGAAGGAGCTGTCGGGCGCGGGATTCAGCTGCAGGTTGTGGAGTCTGGGGCTGGCCAGCGCGGTCAGCATCCGCTCGTAGAGCGGCAGCTCCGCGCCCAGCTCGGCGTAGGCCTGCTCGAAGGCCTGGTAGGCACGGACCCGGTCGCCGTCCTTCAGAGTGGCGCGGCCCTGGTCCAGGCTGCGGTCGATGGCGGCGCTCTGAAAGCGCCCGAAGTTCGCCCCGCGGCCCTGGTTGCCGGCGCTGGGGATCTGCGAGGAGTGGTCGATCGGGTAGACACCGTCCGGGTCGGGGCCGATGCTCCAGGTCCACAGCCCGGCCTCGAAGTCGCCGCGTTCGAGCCATCCACCCTGGTCGAAGCCACTGAAGAGCTCGCTGGAGTGACCGTCCCGGACGGTCACGTCGGCGCCGACCTTCTTCCAGGCCCCGACCAGGCTGTCCTGCAGGCTCAGGCGCAGCGGGTCGCCCACGGCGGTGCTCAGGCTGAAGCTGAGGCGCCGCCCGCCCTTGGCCCGAACGCCGTCCGCGCCGGCGCGCCACCCGTCCTGCTCCAGCAGGGCCGCCGCCCTTGCCGGGTCGTAGACGGAGGGCGCGACCGCCTGGTGGTAGCCGGTCAGCGCGCTCGGGATGGGCGAATCCGCGACCGCGGCCTTGCCTCCCAGCAGGTTCTGGACCAGCGCCTGGCGATCCACCGCCAGGCGCAGGGCCTGGAGCAGAGCCGGATCGCCCTTCCAGAGCGGGGCCTGGCCCGTCAGCGGGTCGGGATCGGCCTGATTGAAGGTGACCTGCTCGTAGGCCAGGCTGGCGCGAGAGCGAAGCTCGAGCTTACCCGTCGACTTGAGGCCGGCCAGGGCGCCGTCGGGGATCTCGACCGCCAGGTCGACCTTGCCCGCCTGGGCCGCCTCCAGGAGCTGGCCCAGCTCAGGGTAGATCTTCAGAGTCACCCGGTCGAGGTGCGGACGCAGCCCCCCGCGACCCGCCGACCAGCGCTCGTTGCGGATCAGTGTGATGTGCTCGTCGGGGACCAGGTCGGAGACCTGGTAGGGACCGGAGACGACGTCCGGCCGGGACCAGAATCCGTCGTCCGCCATCCGGTCCACCGCCACGTCGCGCAGGCGATGCTCGGGAAGGACAGCGGGGAAGAGCTGGAGGTACTGTGGATAGAGCCGGTCGAAGCGGAGCACGACCGTCCGGTCGTCGACCACGTCGACCCGCGAGATGTCCTGGTAGCCCTCCAGGGAGACGACGCCCTGAACCTTGGGATCCACGATGGTGCGCCAGGTGAAGGCCACGTCGCTCGCGGTCAAGGGAGTGCCGTCGGACCACAGGAGGCCCGGACGCAGCCGGTAGGTGACCGTCATGCTCCCGCTCTTGCGGTCCCAGCGGACGTCGCCGTTGTCCGGCGTCGGAACGCGGGCCGCCAGGTCGGGCAGGAACTGAAGATCGGCCGTCTGGCGGACGAGCCCGGCAAAGAGCAGGCTGTCGACCTGGGCGGCCGGCTGCTCGGCGTTGAAGTAGGGTGCGAAGTTGGTCGGGGACTCCCAATCGCCCACCACCAGCGAGCCCCCCTCATGCTGGGCCGGCTCCGCTTGATACCGGATCGCCGCCTGGAAGGGGCTGGGCAGGACCGCCTTGGAAATGACCGGCGGATGGCTGCAGCCTCCGATCAAGGCGACCGCCGCCAACAGGCTCGTCAGCCAGGGTCCCGGTTCCACGCGGCTAGATCTTGTCGAGGATCTTCCTCCGCTTGCGCTGGAACTCGCTCTCGCTGATGGCGCCCCGCTTGCGCAGCTTCTCGAGCTCCCCGATGTCCGACATCAGATCGACCAGCGGCGACGAGAGCCGGCGGGTCAGATAGGTGTCCGCCTCGCCGTCGAACTCGGGCGGCCGCGAGTCCCAGGTCTTGAGGTAGAAGAGGGCCTTGAGCGCCGTGTACGGCAGGGCCAGGGTCTCGATTCGATCGCGCTCGGCGGTCATCAGCCGCAGGGTCATCCCGTGGACCGCGTGGCGCAGCTCGCCATCGAGGTAGCCCTTGAGCACCTCGCCGTCCTGGAACCGGATGGCGACCTTGCGCATCTCCCGGCCGGTCTCCGCCGCGCTCGGCGTCGCCGTTTCCAGGGTGACTCGCTTGATCGCCGGCAGGGGGATCACGGCCTGCTCATTGTTGCTGCTCCCATCCGAGACCTGCAACACGAGGTTGGGCTCATCGAATGTGAGGCGCGGCACCCGACCTTCGATGATCTCACCGTCGAGAAATCTGATGATGACGGTGTGCGGTTCGGTCGACTTCGATCGCGCCATGCGCACCTCTGCCCGGTTGATCCGCCGGTAGTATAACGCCACTCTGACACGGTCCTTTCGCGAAAATCGCGGAGCTGTGACAAACCGAAAAATCTTCGCCACAAGCAGTGCCGGACGTGCAAGAACCCCGTGCTATACTACGCCCGCGACTCGGCAGGAAAGGGGTTCAGCGGAACCAAAAAATGGCCGGGTGCGGAGAAAGATCAGGCTAGTGACGCGGATCGCGCGCGGGCCCTCCGACCCGGACCTCATTGGCAATTACCTCGCCGGCGACGTGGCCGCCTTCGACACGCTTTTCCGCCGCTACCACAAGGCGATCTACGGGCTGACCTTCAGGCTGCTGCGCGATCGTCAGCTGGCGGAGGACCTGACCCAGGAGACCTTCTTTCAGATCCTGCGCACGATCCATCGGATCAACGACAGCTTCAACTTCTCGGCCTGGATCCATCGCATCGCGACCAACCTCTGCTACGACGAGCTGCGCCGGCGAAAGAAATTCCCTGAGGCACAGGAGATCGACGACGAGGAAAGTGAGGACTCGGTGCTCCAGGTCCCCGACGCCGACGCCCGCAAGAGCCCGGAGGTGGCACTCGAGATCAGCGAGCTCCGAGACGCCGTCTGGTCGGTGGCGCGCCGCCTGCCCGAGAAATACCGGCTGGTGCTGACCCTGCGCGAGCTGCAGGGTCTCAGCTACGCGAACATCGCGCGCAAGATGAAGGTCTCGGAAAGCGCTGTCGAAACCCTCCTCCACCGAGCCCGCCGCCGCTTCAAGGAGGAGTTCCTCTTCATGGAGGGCAAGGCGCAGAGCGAGGAGACCCGCTGCCCGACCATTGCCTACCTGCTCGACAACTTCCCTCCCGGCACCCTGCGTCGGGAGCAGCGCAAGATGGTCGCCCAGCACCTCGAGGTCTGCGCCGCCTGCAACGATCGCTATCCCAACCCGCCCCACCTGCAACGGAGCGACGTGGTGGTGGCGCTGGCGCCGGCGGTGGTGACCCGGAGGATCACCTCCAAGGCCGGCCGCCACCCACGGATCTCCTTCATGGAAGGGAGAGTCCAGGCCGGCTACCGCCGGCACTAACCCTCGGGCACGGATCAGTCCCGGAGCAGGCGCGCGGCGGCGTCGGCCAGGAGATCCGTGGCTCCGGCGATCGCCGCCTCCACGGAGACCGTCTCGCCGCTCAGCGATGTGATGCGGTCGAAGAGGCGATGGAGGTCGTCCTCGTCCGCCACCGCTCCCGCGATCGCCATTACGGGAATCCCGGCTGCCCTGGCCCGCCGCGCCACCTCCGCCGGCCCCTTGCCGAAGCGCGCGGTCTGACGGTCGAGCCGGCCCTCACCGGTCAGGACCAGGTCGGCGCCACGCAGGCGGTCGTCGAGCCGGAGCACCTCCATGACCATCTCGGCGCCCCGGCGCAGGCGGCCTCCGGCGAAGGCGACCAGTCCCGCCCCCAGCCCGCCGGCCGCGCCCGCTCCGGGCACCTGTTCGACCTCGAGCTGCAGGTCGCGGGCGATCACCTCGGCCAGCCGGTGCAGGGCCCGATCCAGCTGGGCCACCATCTCCGCGGTGGCGCCCTTCTGAGGTCCGTAGACGGCGCTCGCCCCTTCCGGCCCGGTGAGCGGGTTGGTGACGTCGCAAGCGACGTCGACCTGGGCCTTCTTCCAGTCCGCGTGGACGCCTCCGACGTGGATCCGGGCCAGGCGCTCGAGCGCGGCGCCTCCGGGGGATAGCTCGAGACCCCGATCGTCGAGCAGGTGGTAGCCGAGCGCCTGCGCCATCCCGGCGCCGCCGTCATTGGTGGCGCTGCCCCCGATCCCGACCACGAAGCGTCGCGATCCTGCTTCCCAGGCGTGCTGCATCAGCTCGCCGACGCCGTAGGTCGTGGTCACCCTCGGATCCCGGCGCGAGGCCGGCGTGAGGGCCAGGCCCGCCGCCCTGGCCATCTCGATGACCGCCGTCGAGCCCGAGTCGATCAGCCCGTAGTCCGCCTCCACGGGGTCGCCCAGAGGGCCGCGGACGCGCAGGCTCGCCCGCCGGCCGCCCGCGGCCGCCACCAGGGCGTCGACCGTTCCATCGCCTCCGTCGGCGATCGGGACCAGCTCGACCCGGGCCTGTGGCCGGGCCCGGAGCACGCCCCGGGCCATGGCCTGAGCCGCCTGGACCGCGGTCAGGCTTCCCTTGAAGGCGTTGGGCGCCACCACCACCCGCACCGGCGCATTATGCCCAGGCCGCGCGCGGGCCGTCCGCGAGCCGCAAATGCGCCCGGTAAGTCAGTAGACCGGAGTCAGCCAGTCGCGGTAGCGCTCGTTGCGCCCGCGCACGATGTCGAAGTAGATCTTCTGCAGCCCGGCCACAGTCGGGCCGGGGCGCCCGCTTCCGATGACCCGGCGGTCGACGTCGACCACCGGAGAAACCTGGGCGCCCGTGCCGCAGAGGAAGACCTCGTCGGCGACGTACAGCTCGGAGCGATCGATGGAGCGTTCCACCACGTCCAACCCCAGCTCCTTGCGCATCAGCTCGATCAGGAGCAGGCGGGTGATGCCTTCGAGGATGTTGTCCGTGCCCGGAGGGGTGAAGACGCGGCCGTCCCGGACGATGAAGAGGTTTTCAGCGCTCCCCTCGCACACATGCCCATCGTTGGTCAGCATGATGGCTTCGTCGAAGCCATTCTCCAGCGCCTCCGTCTTGGCCAGCGCCGAGTTGACGTAGATCCCGGTGATCTTGGCCCGGGGTGGCGCCGCCGTGTCGTCGATCCGCCGCCAGCTGGAGACCATGCAGCGGATGCCGCGTTCCACGTCGACATAGTCGCCGTAGGGGGTGAGGTAGATGGCGAAGGAGTCCTTCAGGTTATGAAGCCGGACTCCTATCTCTTCGGAGCTCTTGAAGGCGAGCGGCCGGATGTAGACGTCCTGCCGGAAACCGTTGCGCCGGACGAGCTCGATTGTCACCTGGCAGAGCTCGTCCAGGGAAATCGGAATCTTGAGCTTTATCACCTTCACCGACTGCTGCATGCGGACGTAGTGCTCGCGCAGCTTGAGGATGAACAGCTGCTCGTGCTCAGGGTTCCAGTAGCCGCGCAGCCCTTCGAAGACCCCGGTTCCGTAATGGAGGGCGTGGGTCATGATCCCGAGCCGGGCATCGCCATAGCGCTTGATCTCTCCGTCCAGGTAGACCCAGTACTGGGCCTGCTCCCGGCGGCGGGCCTCGGCGGCCCGGGACGTGGCTACGTGCTCTGCCTTGATCGCCATGAACTCCGCCCCTTGATTATATGCCCGTCCGGGGGTGCCGGAGAACTACAGGCAATGGGCCTTCCGGCCCATTTTTGGGGCCTGCCCGAATACGGAAAGCCTGTTAAGCTGAGGCCCGGTGGCTCGATGAGAATGAACCCGCGGCTGGCGCGCTGGTTCACACCCGGCCTCCACGTCAAGCGCTGGCTGCTCCTGCTGATGGTGGGGATGGTGCTGATCAGCCTGGGGGTCGGCTACCTGCTGCGCAACGCCTACTACACCATCACCTTCCCCAAGTGGGTCGGACCGCTGACCCTGCAGTTCCTGGGACGGCCGATCCGGGCCGTGCTCTTCGGCGCCATGGGGATCAGCCTGATGGCGTTCGCGCTCTACAAGCTGACGCAGTCCGTGCTGGGACCCTTCATGCTGGGGAACGATCGGACCCTGGCCGAGATCATCTACAACTTCCGCTTCCTGCAGAAGGGGCCACGCATCGTGGCGGTCGGCGGCGGGACCGGCCTGTCGACCCTGCTGCGGGGGCTGAAGAAATATACGCAGAACCTGACCGCGATCGTCACCGTGGCCGACGACGGCGGATCCTCCGGGCGGCTGCGCGCCGAGTACCGCATCCTTCCCCCCGGGGACTTCCGCCAGTGCATCACCGCCCTGGCCGACGTCGAGCCGCTGATGAGCACGCTCTTCCAGCACCGATTCAAGGAGGGCAGCCTGAATGGGCACTCCTTCGGCAACCTATTCATCATGGCCATGGCCGAGATCACCGGGGACTTCGAGCACGCCATCCGCGAGTCGGGGCGGGTCCTCGCCGTGCGCGGCCAGATCGTGCCTTCCACGCTTCGCGACGTCACCCTGATGGCGGAGATGGACAGCGGGGAGACGCGGGTCGGGGAGTCGAACATCCCTCATCCCAACGGCAACGGCGTCACCGGCACCATCAAGCGGGTCTTCCTGGAGCCCGAACCGACGATCAACCCGGAGGCGGAGGAGGCGATCCTCAACGCCGAGATGATCATCATCGGACCAGGCTCGCTCTATACCAGCATCCTTCCCAACCTGATCGTGGACGGCATGGCCGAGGCGCTGAAGGCTTCACCGGCGATCAAGGTCTACGTCTGCAACGTCGCCACCCAGCCGGGGGAAACGGACGCCTTTCGAGTCAGCGACCATCTGAAGGCGATCGAGGGGCACCTGGGCTCGAACATCTTCGACTTCGTGCTGGTCAACAGCAACCACAACTACGCCCTCCCGCCCTCGGCCCAGGAGGCCGGCATCGGGCGGGTGCTCTTCGACCAGGAGACGGCTCACGGCCGCAGCATCCACGTGCTGCTGGCCGACGTGGTCAACCCGCGTATCTCCAGCCATCACGAACCGGACAAGCTGGCCAAGGTGATCATGCGCAAGGTCTGGAAGGCCTAGATCCCCGCTCACGCCGCCAGGGGAAGCCAGGCGGTGAAGGTCGCGCCGCGGCCCGGTGAGCTCTCCGCCTGGATCGAGCCCTGGTGCGCCTCCACGATGGAGCGGGCGATCGCCAGCCCCAGCCCCGAGCCGCCCGTAGACCGGTCGCGGGCCTTCTCCCCCCGGTAGAAGCGCTCGAAGATGTGAGGCAGGTCCTGGGCGGGGATTCCGGGGCCGGCGTCGTGGAGGCGGATGGCGGCCCGGCCGTTCTCGCTGAAGCAGCTCCAGTCCTGCTCCGCGCCGGGCGCGTACTTGAGCGCGTTC
>Ga0066660_10000431_pt1 | contig 14543 bp, 8 predicted proteins | sample GraSoiAngelo_109_FD_75177 | JGI IMG/M metagenome (GOLD analysis project Ga0066660, IMG submission 75177) | Grasslands soil microbial communities from the Angelo Coastal Reserve, California, USA - 14_0903_12_20cm | ecosystem: Environmental > Terrestrial > Soil > Grasslands | place: USA...
ATAGAATTTCAGCCGGTCCATCTCCGCCGCGCCGGGTTTCGCCACTGCCGCAGCCGCGGGCTTCTCCGCCGTTTTTTCTTGCAGCGCCGCCATGGTCATCGCCGCCGTCAGCAGCACCAACCCGGACAGTATGGAAAGCATTCGCTTACGATTTTCCCGGAACATCACCGCCCACCTCCTTCGGTAGACTCTCGGGGAAGGAGACTGCCCGTTTCGATACGACCGGTGAAGAGCCTTATCAAGTTCGAGCCGACGACGAAAGGCCGTTCGGGAGAGCGGCCCGCGTCCCCGGCCGGGGTAAACTCCAGACGGGCCTGATCAAGCAAAAATCGAAAATTAGTCGGCGGCGTAGCGGCGGAAGAAGGAGTCGGGCTTCCAGCGGGGGCGGGCTGGAGTGTTGGCGGTGTCGAGGAGCAGGCGGCGCGTAAATTCCTCGTAGCTTGCCGCAGCCTGGAGATTGACCGGCTGGTTCACGTCGTCGGATGGGGCGTGATAGCGGTTGGTGAGCCAATCCTTGAAGATTTTCTGCTCAGGAGTGCCAAGCTCGAAGCCGACGTCGACTTTGACGGCGGGAACGCCCTTCTTGATGAAGCTGTATTGATCACTGCGGATGAAGGCGTTGCGGAGAGGCTCGGGATCGGCGATGGGCTGGATGCCCATAGTCTGAGCGATGGTGGCGGCGCGTGTGCCGAGATCGGATTCTTCGATGCCCTCGATCTTGAGAATCTTCAACGGAACGATGGGAAGAAACATGTCCACGTTGACGTCGGCGACGATGGATTTCGCTGGGACCGTAGGATGAGCGGCGAAGTATTTGGAGCCGAGAAGACCCTTTTCTTCGGCGGTGACGAGAAGGAAGAGGATCGAGCGCTGAAGTTTTTCAGGATGAGCTTTGAGGCTCGCGGCAATGTCCATGACCAGAGCGCTGCCGGAGCCATCGTCCATGGCACCGTTGTAGATGCGGTCGCCGTTGATGGGCGCGCCGACACCGACGTGATCGATATGAGCGGAGAGGACGACGAATTCATTTTTGAAAGCAGGATCGGCGCCGGGCAGTTTGGCGACGATGTTGGAGGATTCGAGGGACTTCGTGAGGATGACGGCGTTGGCTCGGAGCGAAGTGGCCAGGGAGAAGTGCGGAAGTGGCTTGCGATCTTTGCCCAAAGCCGCGATTTCCGCGAAGGTGTGGCTGGAACCTGCAAAGAGCTGTTCGGCAGAGGCGGGATTGAAGGCAATGCCCAATTGAAGACCGGGAGTTTCATTGAACTCGGAATCGGCGAGATCCATGGAGGGGTGATTGCGGTTGACGGAGATGCGGGACCAAGGAATATCCATGGCCGCGGGATTGAAAATGGCAATGGTGCCAATGGCACCGGCGGCGTGCAGAGATTTCCAACGCTCTCCGGCGGTTTGATAGTGCGAGGCGAGAGCGGTAGGGACGTCCGAGGGAGAACCAGCGAGATAGACGACGATTTTTCCTTTCAGGTCGAGGCCGGCGAGTTCGTCGAGATTTTTTTCCGGGATTTCGAGGCCGTAACCGACAAAAACCAGAGGCGCGGCGAGCATGGCGGAAGCGCGCGTGGCGCGGGTATTGATGTACGCGTCGTCGGCGAAAGAGAGAAATTTGGATTGGCCCCCCGTGACGAGGGCCAATGAGGATTTGGCTTCGTCGACCTGATATTGGTTGAAATGCACGGGCTGGTAGAAACCATTACTGCCGGCGGGCTCGAGGCCGGATTTCTGGAGTTGCTCGACGGCGTAAGCCTGGGCTTTCAAGAGACCTTCGCTGCCGGTGTCGCGGCCTTCGAGGGAATCGTCGGCGAGGAATTTGACGTGAGACCACCAGGAGTTGCCGTCGAAGTGGGAAACGGGGAAAGTTTGCTGGGCCGGGGAAGCGGCGGCCAAGGCAAGGAAAAGAATCAAACACAGAGTGTTGCGCATGGGTTCACCCCCCGAGAGCGAAATGAAAGGCTAGAGGATAGCAGGGACCAAGAGGAAGAGTCACGCGAGAGCGCGATGGAGCGATTCGATTTCCCACCGTCATACCTCAAGGCGCGGAGACGATCGGCATCTCGATGAAAGTTGCCTGGCTGGGGGCATGGTAGATGCGCTGGGTGGCTTTTTGGTAGTCGCCGGGCTGGGCCCAGAAAATGTTGGGAACAAACGTTTGCGGATTGCGGTCGTAGAGCGGAAACCAGGCAGACTGGATTTGGACCATGATGCGGTGGCCGACGAGGAAGACGTGATTTGCGTTGGGAAGCGCGAAGCGATAAAGGAGCGGCTTGCCGGACGCAATGGCCTTGGGGGTTTCGAAACTCTCGCGATAGCGGCCGCGGAAGATGTCAGCCGAAACCATCAATTGATAGCCGCCCATGGCCGGCTGGCTGGCCACCTCGTCGGGATAGACGTCGATCAACTTAACCACCCAGTCTGAGTCCGTGCCGCTGGTGGAAGCAACCAGATTGCTAACCGGTTGCCCGCTGATCTTCACCGCTGCGCTCAAGACATCGGAGACGAACACCGCCACATCCGGGCGACCGGAGGCTTCCCGCTGGTCGTCCACAAGCCACTGAGACCAGGTCAAGCCATTGGAGTAGCCCATGGGTTGGCTAGGGCGTCGGCGAAAGGGCACCGGCTTGGCGGGGTCGGAAACGTATTCGTCGAAGGCTGCGTCGCCCGGCGCCGGTCGAGCGTAACTCAGCTTCAGACCAGCGTTGAGATAGAGCGGCGTGGGTCGTACGGTGCAGCCGCTCGCACAGCCTGAGGGCCAGGCGAGCAGACGCCGCCACCTGTTCGTGCCGGTCTCAAAAGCAGAAACGGGCGGGATGTCCGCCTTCAGAGCGCCGTCCTTGAGATATTGGTCAAGGAAGGGCCGCAAGATCTCCCGCTGGAAGTACAGCGAGGTATCGCTGTTGAATTTCAAGGCCCCGAGCGTGCTGCCGTCATCGATCTCCTGGCCGTGATGCCAAGGCCCCATGACCAGGAACACCTTGTCGTTGTCCGTGTCTTTCGGTTTGATCGCTTTGTAGACGGCCATCGCGCCGTAGATGTCCTCTTGATCCCACAGGCTGTGCACCAGCATCACCGGTACTTTCAGGGGTTGAGCCGCCAACACGCGGTCCACGGCCTGATCGCGCCAAAAGGCGTCGTAGCTGGGATGCTCGAGAATTTTCCGCCAGAAGCCGACCTGTTCCAGACCATGACGACGGCCGAACTCGCCAGCCGAGCCTGCCTGCATGAACTCGTCGTAATCGTCAAAGTGGCTGGTCCACCATTTGGCCTTATTGTCGCGCGTGGCCTCCTGTTCGTAGATGTAGGCCATATTCTGTTGTCGAAAAGCGCCATAGTGGAACCAGTCGTCGCCCATCCACCCGTCGACCATGGGGTTCATCGGCACGGACACTTTGAGGGCTGGATGCGGATTGACGAGGGCCATCAACGGGGTGAAACCGTTGTAAGAAATGCCCAGGATGCCGACCTTGCCGTTGCTTTCCGGAAGGTTTTTCACCAGCCAGTCGATGGTGTCGTAGGTGTCCGTGGCGTGGTCGACCGTCGTGGGGTTCAGCGGACCGCGCAAGGGCCGGTTCATTACGTAGTCGCCCTCGGAGTCGTACTTGCCGCGCACATCCTGGACGACCCTGATGTAACCGCCTTCGACGATCACTTCGGTCGCGTTGTCGTAGCCGCTCAAGATCGGGCCGAGGTGAGAGCTGTGCGCGTGGGAGGTGAGATCGGTGGCGTCGTAAGGCGTGCGGGTAAGCAGGATCGGGGCGTTCTTGGCGCCCTTGGGCACGAGGATGACCGTGTGCAGTTTCACGCCGTCGCGCATGGGAATCATAACATCGCGCCTGGAGTAATCGAAGCTATCAGTGACGGGGTTTAACTTGGCCGGTGTTTCATTGGGCAAGGTGGCAGGAACAGATGGCGGCGGAGCCTGGGCGGCAATGGGTTCGGCGAAGAAAAGGACGCCCAGCACCGGCGCGAGCAAGGTTAGCGTGCGAACGCAGTTGATCAGCTTCATCAGAGTTCCTCAGTGAGGCGTGGAATGAGGGTGGATTATATCCTTGGTTTGCCATCGCACACCACCTTAAGAGCCTAACCGGCCTAAGCGGGGGTGTTCGACGGCAACTGAAAACTGATTCGACACCGGCGGCTTAACGATGTTTACTGCATCATTTTGCGGGCGTAAAATGGCTTGGAACGGTCAGCGTGTCCCGCCTTAAACAAACGTCTGACCAAATCCCATTTATTGCAACGATCCCCCGCTAGGAGCGACCAAGATGGCCACGGCTACCCTCACCAAGCCTGCAGCAAAGGGAGGCAGCTTTCTCCTGGAATCGCCGCAGCCGGGCGACGTCTTCACGCCCGCGGATCTGACGGACGATCAAAAGCTGATCGGGCAGACGGCTGAGGAATTTGTCCTCAAGGAAGTTTTTCCTTTCATCAAAGAACTCGAAAACAAAAAGGCCGGGTTGATGGCCGAGCTGGTGAAAAAAGGTGGCGAAGTCGGTTTGATGGGTGGTGGTGTTCCCGAGGGGTATGGCGGCGCGGGGCTGGACAAAATTTCCACGACAGTGCTGACGGAAAAACTTTCGATTTACGGCGGGTTCGCGGTGACGCACGGTGCGCATGCGGGAATTGGGACACTGCCGATCGTGTACTTCGGCACAGAAGCGCAGAAGAAAAAGTATTTGCCGAAGCTGGCCACCGGCGAGTGGATCGGCGCGTACTGCCTTTCCGAGCCCCAAGCGGGGTCGGACGCGCAGAACTCGCTGACCCGCGCGGAATTGAATGCGGAAGGAACGCATTACATTCTCAACGGACAAAAGATGTGGATCACCAACGGCGGCTTCGCCGATGTTTACATTGTGTTTGCGAAGATCGATGGCGAAAAGTTTACTGCGTTCATCGTGGAGCGCACGTTCCCAGGCTTCAAGCCAGGCAATGAAGAACACAAGATGGGCATCCACGGGAGTTCGACGACTCCGATTTTCCTGGAAAACTGCAAGGTTCCGAAAGAAAACTTGCTACATGAGATCGGCCGCGGACACATCGTGGCGTTCAACATCCTAAATGCCGGGCGATTTACGCTCGGCGCTTCCTGCGTGGGCGGATCAAAGCACGTGCTGATGACTTCTTCGAAATATGCAAAGGAACGGAAAGCGTTCGGAAAACAGATCGGCAACTTCGGCCTGATGAAGGAAAAGCTGGCAGAGATGGCGATACAGATTTTCGCGGTGGAATCGATGGTATACCGCTCGGCGGGAAACATTGAGGCGGCGATGGCGGCGGCTTCTGGCTCAGGGGACAAGATTCAGAACACCATGAAAGTTCTCGAGGAATATGCGATCGAGAGTTCCATCGCCAAGGTCTACGGCAGCGAGATGCTGGATTTTGTCGTGGATGAAGCCGTGCAAATCTTCGGCGGCTACGGTTTTCACGAAGAGTATCCCGTTTGCCGTGCGTACCGCGACTCGCGCATCAACCGCATCTTTGAAGGCACCAACGAAATCAACCGCATGCTGATCATCCAGATGCTGATGAAGCGCGCGATGGGGGGGCAATTGCCTCTGATTCCGGCGGCCATGAAGCTGGCGGATGAAATCCTCGCGGGGCCGTCTTTCGAAGAAGCGCCGGAAGGCGTGCTGGCCCGCGAAGCCGGCGTCGTCGCCAACTCCAAGAAAATGTTTCTGCAAGCCGCCGGAGGCGCGGTCCAGAAATTCCGCGAAAAGCTGGCCGACGAGCAGGAACTGATCGGCGCGCTTTCGAACGTGGTCATGGAAATCTACGCCATGGAGTCCTGCCTGCTACGCGCGCAAAAAGCTGCGGCGACAAAGGGTGAACCCGCATCGCAAACCATGATCGATTCCGCGCGCGTATTCATCAACGACGCCGCCGAGCGAGTCGAGCACGAAGCCAAGCGCGCCATCGCCACCATCCACGAAGGCGACATGCTCACAACGCAGATGGCCGTCCTAAAGCGTTTCGCGAAGCGGGCGCCGGTGGACACCATTGCCCTGCGCCGGCGCGTCGCCGCGGCCGTGCAGTCCCAGGATCGCTACCCGTTGGAAGGCCGCTAGGCGGGCCTGTTGACTGGACGCCTTCTGCTAAAGAACCAATTACTAAGGCTACGGAATGGCTTCGGTCTCTCCGGGGACATTTCCCATTTGGGAACTCCTTGTTTAAGTCTTCGCTGTCCTCCCCTAGAGCTGCACTAAACTGAAGAATAGAACCACTCGGCAGACCTTCGAAGGAGCCCCTAAGGATGTCTCGGAAGTTGATGGCATTGGCGTGCGTCGTCGTTGGCCTCCATATTGTGGGCATTCTGACACTCGGCACATCTACTGCGCGAGGCCTGCTCGGCAATTCACTCCAAATTTTTTCCAGTGGCCTTGCCGCGGCAGCTTGTTTGGGCGCGTCGCGCCGGGGGCGGGGCCTGAGCCGTCCATTCTGGTTGCTGGCTGGCTGTGGGATGGCCACGTGGGGCATAGCAGATATCGGCTGGATGTACTACGAGAACCGGCTGCACCTGGTGGTGCCCAACTTCTCCATCGTGCGCATCCTGTTCGATGTACAGGGAATTTTCTTCGCCATCGCGCTATTCCTGGATCAAGAGAGAGACTCGCCGAGTTTCGATCTGGAGACCCTGCTGGATTCGCTGCAGATCGCGATCGTTTTCTTATCCGTTTTCTTTGGTCTTAATTATGTGCGACTGCTGCGGGGCGACTCCGACACCGCCCGTGCCCTGCTGCAAACCTGGATATTTGACGCTCTCAATATCGCGCTGGCGGCGCTAGCGGTGATTCGGACGTTGAGCGCGCCGACGCGGCGGCTGCGCAAGCTGTACGGAGAATTGGCATTCTTTCTGGTGATCTATACGGCTTGCTCCAGCATCGCCGATTACGTACAAGCTGTCCGTCAAGTTCCAACGGGCACATGGTATGACCTTTTTTGGACGGCGCCGTTCCTGCTGGGAGCGCTCTGGGCTGCGCGCTGGAAGGAGCCGGAGGAGCAAGCCGCCGCCGCCCCCCATTCAAGGAAAAATCTCGCCCGGCTGGCCACCAAGAATGTAACGCTTGCGCTGGCGCCACTATTTGTTGTCGCACTGGTCGTGCAATTCGGGCCGGAATGGCGTCGGACCGGCTTCATGCTCCTGGCGATGTCCATGGTGTGCTTCGCGACGCGACTGGGCCTTAGCGAGTACCGTCAATCGGATAGCGCGGAGATCGCGCGGCGAAACACACTGGCGATGGACTCGGCCATCAATGGGATGGCCATTCTCGATGCCGGGGGAAAATACATTTATGTCAACCAGATCTACGCGCGGATGATCGGGAATACAAATCGGGAAGCGCTGCTGGGCAGGTCATGGCGAGAAGTTCCCGACGCCCGGGATGTAGCGCCGATTGCGACGGAGGTTCGCGAATCCTTGAAACAACATGGCAAATGGTTCGGTCCGCTGACCGTGCATCACAGCGACGGAACAGTGGTCCCAACGGAAATGGCCGTTACCACCCTGCCCGATGGCGGCACGATTTGCGTGACCCGCGACATCACCCAGCGGGTGAGCGCCCAGCGTGCGCGTGACGAAACCGAAATTAAGTACCGCATGCTTATCGAACAGGTCGCCGCCATTAGCTACATCGCGGAACTCGGCGTCCATGGCCAATGGCTCTACGTCAGCCCCCAAATCGAGACGATGTTTGGCTATTCCGCGGAGGAATGGCTTTCGAATTCGAGAGACTGGATATGTCACGTCCCCATCGAAGATCACCCCATCATTCATGCCGCGGAGGAAGCCAGCGCACGCGGCGAACCCTTCCAGGCCGAACATCGCGTTACACGCAAGGACGGGCAGATCATATGGGTCAGTGACACAGCGGTGGTGGTGCGCGGGAGCGACACCCATCCTGTTATGGAAGGCCTGATCGTCGATATCACCGACCGGAAAATGCTCGAAAACCAATTGCTGCAGGCGCGCAAGATGGAGGCCGTGGGGAGACTGGCAGGAGGGGTCGCACACGATTTCAATAATCTCCTGACGATCATCAAGGGTTACATCGAGATGGCCATGAACCGCTGCCTGGATCGGCCGGAGTTGCACCGCGACATCCGGCGCATCGAAGAGGCTGCTGATCGCGCGGTCACGCTGGTTCGGCAGTTGCTGGCCTTCAGCCGCAAGCAGGTTCTGCGGCCAAAAATCCTTGATCTCAACGCCATCGTAGTGAACCTCGACCAGCTCCTGCGACGATTGATGAGCGAAAACATAGAGATGAAAACATTTGTGTCGAAAGACGTCGGAGCGATCAAGGCAGATCCCGGTCAGATTGAGCAGGTCATCATGAATCTGGTCGTGAATGCACGCGATGCCTTGCCCAGCGGAGGCCGGATCCTCATTGAAACGAGCAACGCCGATCTCGACTCGACGTATACGCGCGATCATGCGGTTGTCCGTCCCGGACCCTATGTGCTGCTGGCGGTTACGGATACCGGCATCGGCATGACGCCCGACACGGTCGCCCACATCTTCGAGCCTTTCTATACTACAAAGGAAAGCGGCCGGGGCACTGGACTTGGTCTATCGACCGTGTACGGCATCGTGAAGCAGAGCGGCGGCTACATCTGGGTGTACAGCGAGCTGGGAAAAGGCACGACCTTCAAGGTTTATCTACCGCGCGTCAAAGATGCTGTCCAGGTGTCGGCGGCGGAAACGCCCGCTTCCCCGACGCATAAGGGTCATGAAACCATCCTGCTTGTCGAAGACGAACCCGCGGTCCGCGAACTGACGCAGATGGTTCTCTCCGCCCGGGGGTACACGGTTATCGAAGCACTTACGCCGGAAGACGCCGAGCGCTTGGCCGGAAACAACGGCGCCGAAATCCATCTGCTGTTGACGGACGTGGTAATGCCGGGAATCAGCGGACGGGAGCTGGCCAAGCGGCTCACCGGGCGTTATCCCAATCTGCGAGTTCTGTATATGTCCGGCTACACGTACAATGTGATCGCTCAAGACGGGACTCTTGAGGAAGGAATCTCCTTCCTGCAAAAACCGTTTACGCCGCAAGTCCTCACGCAAAAAGTCCGGGAGACGCTGGACCGCCCCGTTTCCGCAAGACTATAGGGCCTATCAAGCAGGCGCTAGGGTGTTCCCGCCAGGGAAACGGTCTTGCCTGTGGCCGCGGACTGTCTCGCGGCATCGAGTATTTCCGTCACAATTACATTCGTCTCCAGAGAAGATTGTCCCTCCGGTTTCAAGCCTTCTAAGAGCACCGCTCGCAAATAGGAGACGGAATCTTCCTTCGTTTTCTCCAATGGCTTGGCATCGCTCGACGTCTCCGCTTTCTCGGGAAGCCGCACGCGCACCGTGTCGCGCCCGACGGTGATGGCATAACCCTTCTGCCCGTACACTTCCATGTCTTTTCTGGAGAACGGCCAATTCCAGGAGGCTTGCACGATCGCCTGCGCGTTCGGATACGTCAGGATGATGGTCGCTTCATCGTCCACCTGCGGATAGACATCCGGCTTGATTTGCTGCGTGACGGCAGTCACGGAGTCCGGCCTGCGGCCATCCATCAGCCAGGTCGCCAGGTCCGCGCCATAGCAGCCAAAATCAAAAAGTGCGCCAGCGCCGTTTAGTTTGGGATCGGTGAGCCAAGCGAGAAATTCCGGTCCCACGCCGATTTCTTTCGGGCCGCGATGGCCCTGGTGCACGACAATCTTCCGAATTTCTCCAATGGCGTTCTCGCGCACAAGGTCGTAAGCCGCTTGGTTGCTGCGATACCAGGTCGTCTCGTAATTCACCAAAACCTGAATCTTGCCCGCGCGCGCAGCTTTCTGGATGGCGCGAGCATCTTCGAGGCTGACCGCTAGCGGCTTTTCCATCATCACGGGAACGCCATACCGCGCACAGATCTCCACTACGCGGCGATGATCGTAGGTGTTTGTATATGCGAGCACCGCCTGAGGATGCGTCGCCTTCAGCATGGCCTCCAGATCGGAATAGAAGAGACCCTGTGCCAAGCCGTAGCTCTTCGCGTATTGTGCCGCGAGTTGATGATCGGCTTCGGCTATTCCCACGACCTGCAGGTCCGTCCTCTTCTGAAACTGATCGAAGAATCCCTTCGCGTGTCCATGCACCAGTCCCGCTAGCGCGACGCGCAGCGGCGCTTCTTCCTTTTTGCTCGCGTGCGTCGGTCCGCGGGAATCAGCGCTCGCGCCCGCCAGCACGACTAAGGTCATCACGAAAACAGCAAGAAAAGAATTGCGTCGCATGAGCCTCCTTCAAGGCATTGGTTGTCTGCTTTAAGAATCGCCTTTGCCTGCCTCCGCCCGCGGCCTTCAAACAAACCAGAAGATAGATCGAGCCCGCAAGAAGCGGCAGCGAAGAATAGAAGCCCGGGAGCGGGTCCCGGAAACTGAAGCGAAGAAACCGTGAAAATCGTTGCGTTCCTAATACTTCTTTTCTTCGCCCTGATAGCCACCCCCCTGAGTTTCTAGCGCGGCCAAAGCCACCCAAAGGTGCCCGCGGTGAGCAAGCCAAAGACGAGTCCATCGATGACTTCCTTCAGGGTCATTCCCCAGGTCTGTCCCTTCCAGATGCCGTTGCTCAGATGTCCCAGGCCGTAAGCGAGGAACGCCGCAGTACCTGCTACGCGGAAGACTGACAGATAGTGGGCGCCGGCCGCGACTGTGTGCCCCGTGAGATAGGCGACGAATAAGCCGATGACCAGGCAATAGGCAAACCACATCCCGAGGAATTTTGGCATGTGGGGCGGACCACTGGGAAATACGGTTAGCATTCCCACCGGACCTTGCTTGAGTTTTTCCGTCATGGCGGGGGACTTCATTTCTTTATGGCTGCAAAAAGGAAAATGATAGAGACCCCGCTTTAAGCCAGCAGCGCGCAAAGCGGCAAGAAGCTTGTCTTCTTCGGGGAGCTGCTGGTAGTCGCTGCGGTGGTAAGGCAGCAGCATGTACATGATGGAGCTGGCGACGAAGACTATGACTGCTGACAGCACAATCGGGAACCAAAGAGCAGTGAGGGCAACCATACGCAGCCTCCAGGGGCGAAGTTGAATGCCAAGACTCTTCGGGCAAGAGGCTATCTCCTGCTGGAGCCGTGGTCAAGAGTCTGGAGGGGAATGTCGCCCGTTTAAGAGCCTAAGACAAGGTGGGTTGTTTAAGTGGGCGGGATGGCTGGCCTTTCCGGCGTTTGTGCTCGCATTCCCGGTGGTTCGGAAACGCAGTGCTTCCTTCCCTTCCTTACAGCTTTTCCGGAAATCGTTCGCCTTGATTCGATATCATCGAACACCACCAAGTGCCCCGCCCACCAATGTGACCGCCTGGAGGATGTTGGTATGTGGGATGATAGCCGTTATTGCTGGGTGGTGTTTTCGAAACCATGGGTTCCACCCATTGGGGAGCCGCAACATCAGATGACTTACTTCTAGTCGCCGGTGCCAGAAGACATGGAGCGCTTGACCACCTTTTCGGCAGCCATAGTCGGCATGGTCATGGTCTTGAAGAGTGGCCCGCGAACGGAAACCATGTCCCCAGGCTTGAATGAACTGAGCCCGGAAAAGGTTTGGTCTTCTTCCGTTTCGAACCGCGTTGTGGCAAGGACGTCCACCTGGAGCGAGGTGATCCCCGCGTTCGTGAAAAACGACGGGAGGCTGCCCAGGGTGAACGTCTGGGGGTTGCTGCTGGTGTTGACGGCTGTGACGGTGCCGGTCAGGAAAGAAGGCTCGAGCTGCACCTGGTCAACGGTGACCATCAGGTTGGGAGGCGTGCCGGTCGGAGCCCCGGTCGGATGAAGGCGGAGCTCTTGCCCGACCATGAGGTCAGCGGTGCTCGCGAAGTTGAGACCTGACGGAAGCATGAAGCCGCTGGTGTCGATGGAGAAAGTCGCCTGGGACGCTAGATTGACAGTCAAGGGAGCGCCCATCGAGAAGCTTCCCATCTCGCCGAAGGACTCTTCATCAAAGAGAACAATCTGGAAGCCACTGGTGGTGGCCCCCATACTTACTGAGGTGACCGTGCCTGCGAAAGACATCTCGTTGGGAGGCTGAAAGAATTTCACTTCGAAAGCGAGGAGTGATCCATCCGGCTTCATTTTGGCGTCCACCTTGACAGTTTGGCCCTTTTGCAAGCAGGAGAAGTTTTCGGCGCTGCAAGACGTTCCGAAATCGAATCGTGTGTTGGTATCGGTGGCGATAGTGAAAGAGGGGCCGTTCATTCCTCTTTGAATGATGAAGGCATTCTTGGTTGGGTCCGTCGACGCGACCTGGCCGATCAACTCCATGTCCTCATCGCCCTGGTTTCCGCCGCTGGAATTCGGCTGTGGGAGCTGCACCAGGCTGATCATGGGAGTTATAGAAAGGTCGCTTTGTTGAATAGAGGTGTTTAAATTAAAGTCCATTTTCAGAACCACCGGGGAATTCATGGTCAAAGTAATCGGGAACGGCTGGGCCGGCGCCTGCACGGTCACCGAGGATTGATTGAGCTTGGGATCGAATTCACACACTTTTTGATCGGAGCAAGTTTGGGTTCCGAGGGTGAGCGTCGCTCCCGTCTGGTTTTGGATAGTCATTCGAGGGTTTGCCAATGAGACCATGAGGCCGCTGTAGGTCCCCGTTGGGACACTCCGGCTCGCCAAAAGTGCCGACTCTGTTTGCAAATGCTCGAGCTCAATGTCCTCGGGCCCACTGAGCATTGAAACCGGCTGGCTGCTGGAATCGCCGGGTTGAAGAGCAGCACCCGTCACCTCAATTTCAAAAGAGAGCACGGTCACCCCCATCGGGGGATTGTCGTGGATAGTCAGAGAAACCTGGGTCATGTTTGTCCCGGAAGGTGTTTGCGTTGAGCTCATGCTGCCACCACATCCGGCGAACACAATGGCGACAAGCAAAATCGGTCCGAGACACGAAATAGCCTTGCGCATGGACGTTCCTCCTTCAAAAGGCACACCGAGAATTCGGAAAGAGGGCTGTTGCTGGGTAGAAATTAGTCGGGGGGTATTCTAATCCAGGCAATTATTGCTAGCAAGGGTGCACTCTGTATTTTTATGTATTTATGCATTTCGAGCATGGGTACAGCGGCGGCTGAGGCCCCTGGCCAAAAGGACAGGTAGACCCTGGGGCGGCAGGATCTACGTGCAAGAACTTTTCTGGAAGTTGTTGCACAAAATGAAGTAGGCTCTAACTTGAAACTATTGACCTTCACTGATTATCCAGCCCAATCATGGTGATGGCTGGGAGGGTGTTATGCGGATTGTCCTCTTATTCCTGGCCTTGGGCATCACAATTATTGCTCTGCGCATCATCTCTGCCCTCAAGACGGTCCACTCGACGCGGAAGGAGTTCGACCAGGCCAAAACCGCTGCTGCGAGCGCTGGTCAGGCGGTCAGTAGTAGTGGGACTGCGCACGCCTTGCCGGGCGCGGGCGCCCTTGAGGATCGGAAAACATCCTTAGAAGAGAAGACAGTTCCCGCCAACACAGGTGGGCCTCCTTCGGGCGCAGATGCCCGCGGCGGCACAGGTATCGGGGCTGCAGCGCCTCCGGCTGTTTCCAGTGGCACAGACCGGGAGAAGTCTGAAAGAAAAGAAATGTGGGTCGATAGCCACTACTGCTGGGTGGTGCTCTGCAAGAACCATTGGTTTCATCTTCGGCAGAACCTTTTCTTCAGGCATAGAATCCCCCTTGCCGAGACCGATCCCGTCGCCCCTCGCCCTTCCCTCGATGGCCACTTCAGCGTCCGGTGCGATGACTGCCGCAAAGAGTATTCCTATAAACCCTCAGACGTGCTCAAATACGAACAGGAGCTGCCTGACTCTTTCACTCCGCATCCGCTATTTCGAAATTGTTAGGGGATAGTGGACCAAACCGCGCCGTCCGCGCACTTGCACCGTGCAAGAGTCTCTCGGCCATAGCTTCTGCTTACGACGTTGCACCGTGGCGACCGCAAACGGTCACTAGCCGGGTCTTTCACTGCTCCTCTGGGGCCAAGTGCGCCGCAAACGGCAAATCAACCAATCGTCGCGGTTACCCGTTCGCAAGCATCCAAGCCGGCAGTGCGGGTCGATCTCGGCTGGCTAATCCGGCGTGGATCACGCCACGTTCCAATATTAGCCATCTCCAAATCTGATGGTTTGAAGCTTGGCAAGCGTCCACCAGGCGGTTCTGTCGTCCAGCCGGCTGACGCTTACGGGGACTACTTCGTTTCGAGGATCAATATCGCCGGGACCCTATTCCTGTGGGTCGCGCGGAGCTGGAAGGCAGAGCCATGCTTATAAGGAGACCTTGTTGCCCCATGAATCAGCACGATTGGCGAAACCTGTTCATCAATGTAGCTAGACGTGAGCGGTCTTCATCAATCACTGCCGTGAACTTCAGTGCCAGTCCATTACCGGGCTCTACACGCCTTACAACAGCCTCAGCCCTGATCTGTCCCTCCTGAACAAGAAAGTCCAGATTGACAGGGCAACCCAAGCCTCTTGGCGTTGGAGTCTCTACAAACAGGCCACCCAAACTCATGTTCCGAACTC
>Ga0066660_10000435_pt1 | contig 14522 bp, 12 predicted proteins | sample GraSoiAngelo_109_FD_75177 | JGI IMG/M metagenome (GOLD analysis project Ga0066660, IMG submission 75177) | Grasslands soil microbial communities from the Angelo Coastal Reserve, California, USA - 14_0903_12_20cm | ecosystem: Environmental > Terrestrial > Soil > Grasslands | place: USA...
GCCGCCTGCTCTTTGACCTCTGCCGCCAGAGTTTGCATTTCCTTCTGCTGCCGGGCCACCGTTGCTTTTAGGTCACCAATTGTCGCCTGCAATTGGGCGACGTTGCGCTGCTCCGATTTGTTAAGCATGGCTTGGCGTCGGCGGGCGCCTCGGCGAACAGGCAAAGTTTTCTTTTTTCCACCAGCAGCCATCGGCACGGTTCCCAATTTTCCAGTATCATCGACATAGACCAATGCAGCTGTACTCATATTGACGTTCGCCCCGGAGATGCCGCTGATATAACAGGCATTGTACCCCGAAAAATCGCCGCCGATTTGAATTACGCCATCTTGGCCAGCGAAACCGTTTGCGCCCGAACCAATACAAATATTGCCTTCGCCATCTACGTCATAGCCCGCCGTGTTGCCGATGGCTGTGTTGTCGCCGCCAGTGTTAGTGGAAAGCGCCAGAGCGCCCATCGCGGTGTTGTAGGACCCGGAAACATTGCTGATAAGCGCCTCATCGCCCATCGCGGTGTTGGAGGACCCGGAAACATTGCTCGAAAGCGCGCTATCACCAAAGGCGTTATTGGAATCTCCACGCTGGTCCGCGGTAAGCGCGGCGCTGCCGACGGCGTTGTTATAATTTCCCGTCATGTGACTATAAAGGGCAGTGGATCCGAACGCATTATTGCGGAACCCATCGTCATTGGAATTCAGCGCATACCATCCGAAAGCGGAGTTCTTTTCTCCGGCGCCGCTTCGGCTAAAATCATTGTTGTAAAGCGCTTGATAACCAACAGCGGTGTTCTTGGTGGCAACATAGTTATAATAAAGACAACCACTCCCGAAAGCGGTGTTTTGCGCTGCTGCGCCGCTTCCGCTGAAATCATTGTAATAGAGCGCTTGATAACCGGCAGCGGTGTTGTCTTCGGCAGAGTGATTATAGTAGAGCGCGTTGTTGCCGAACGCGCTGTTGTGATTGGCGCCGGCATTGTAGAAGAGCGCGAATGCGCCGTTGGCGGTGTTGTCATTTCCGGAATCGTTGTACACCAGCGCGTCTGTGCCAGTGGCGGTGTTTCCGGTGCCGGCCGTGTTGAGCAGAAGCGCTGCTGCGCCAACGGCTGTATTTGAGTTGGCGTTATTCAACAGCAGCGTTCCCGCGCCGACGCCGGTATTATAGCTGCCGGTGGTATTAGTAGAGAGTGAATACCAACCCAGGCCGGTGTTTCCGGCGCCGCTGGTCAGATTAAGAAGGGCATTACAGCCTTCCGCAGTGGTGAATCCCGGATAGCAGCCATCGGGCGGCGGACCTCCATAACCGCCGGCTTGCATATTTGGGAGGAACGCGAGGAATCCGAACGCGAGTACGAGAGAGATCACTGAGTATTTTGTTTTCATGACCTGATGTTTTGGCAAAAATCCGGAGCAGTTGTCGAGCGGAATTCTCCAGGCGAAGACACGATGGAGCCGTTGTGCAATCGCAGACGCTGCCCTTATTTGCAGCTTGCCAAATGGTAAACGCAAACCAGACGCTTACGCCATTGTGTTTGTCTCGGTCATTATCCCGGCGCTGAATGAGGAGGAACCAATCGCAGGCGTGGTTCGCGAATGTTTCGCGACCGGCCTACCGGACGAAGTGATCGTGGTCGATAACGGTAGCGCCGATCGCACAGCCGAACGCGCGCGTGAAGTGGGCGCGCGCGTGGCGACCGCGCCGCGCGGCTACGGGCGAGCATGCGCGGCTGGCGTTCAGGCACTTTCGCCTGAGTGCGACATCGTTGTTTTTATCGATGGCGACGGCAGCGATTGCCCCGAGTTTATGCCGCAGCTTGTGCATCCAGTCACCGCAGGAAAATTCGATTTCGTTATCGGCTCGCGCACGCGAGGGCAACGCGAACCGGGCAGCATGAACTTCCGACAGGTTTTCTCCGGGCGAATCGTCGGCGCGCTCCTACGATTGCTATATGGAGTTCGTTACACCGACATGTGCCCGTTTCGCGCGATTCGCCGCGACGCTCTCGCAAAACTGAACATGCGCGAGCAGACTTATGGTTGGAATCTCGAGATGCAGATGAAAGCTGCGCGCGCCGGGCTGCACATCCTCGAGATTCCAGTGAACCATCGGCGGCGCACCGGTGGACAATCGAAAGTCTCAGGCACGCTGCGCGGCACGTTTGTCGCCGGCGCTCGCATCCTGGCGACGCTGGTGCGCGTAGCAATGGAATAGTCCATTGGTGCTGTCAGCTTGCTCACCGTGGCGACTTCGATGTACTTTTACCAATTGAATCGCCAAATCGAAAACGCGCGGACAAAGAACGCGCACGCTTCGGCGCTGCAATCCGCAGAGTTCTCGCGGATTTTGCTGATTAAACTTTCGGGCTTGGGCGACGTCTTGCATGCGCTGCCGGTTCTGGTGAAACTGCGCGCGCGTTATCCGACAGCGCGGATCGACTGGTTGATCACGCCTGAGCACGCTGAGATCGTGCGCTGCCATCCTGCGCTCTCGAATGTCGTTCTCTTTGCGCGACGCGATTTTTCTATGCGGGGCCGCAGATGGCGCGCTCTACTGGCACTCCTCGATCTGCTCAGGCAAATCCGGCGTGCGAAATATGATTTGGTAATCGATCTGCACGGTCAGGCGCGCTCTGCCTTTTTTGCCCTTGCTAGTGGAGCGCGTGTGCGCATCGGATTTGATCGGCCCGTCAGGGACATAATCAGACACGGTTGGCGTGGTGCCCGGGAATGGTCATGGATAGCTTACACGCATCGCATCCCTATTCCGACGCTCGATGTTCACGCAATCGATCGTTACCTCTGGATCGGGCCGTTGCTTGGCCTCGACGACAACCCACCAGACCTGACTATTCATCTCCCATCACAAACCGCGGATAGTGTGCAGCGCCTATTGAAAGAGCACGACATCCCCGCGTCCAAAGCACTCGCCGTCCTTGCGCCTGGAACCATATGGGAGACCAAACGCTGGACCATTGAAGGATTCGCGGCTGTCGCGCGCGAGTTTCTTCACGACGGATTTGCTGTGGCTCTGGTGGGTACGAAGCGCGACCAGGCGCGATGCCGGGAAATCGCCGCCGCGGCGCTTGGCGCATGTGATCTTTCCGGCAAAACGACCCCGGCAGAATTGGCTGCGCTCATTCAGCGCGCCGAGGTTTGCGTGACGAATGACTCCGGCGCGATGCATGTAGGCGCGTCGCTGGGCAAGCTGATGGTGAGCGTGTTTGGCCCAACCAATCCAATTCGCGTCGGTCCTTATCACCGTCTGGAATCGGTCGTACGCGTGGACTTACCGTGTTCGCCGTGCAATTACCGCTTGCTCAGTCAATGCCCGTTTGATCACGCCTGCATGAAACAGCTTACATCTGCGGTGGTAATCGAGCGGATACGCAAAATTCTCCCAGCGCGCAGGTGAATTTGTTGTAGCGGCGTTCGTATTAAGGTAAAAACCGAATGAACAGGCGTTCGCCGCGGCGAACGCCTCTACAACTCATACTAGCCGTGATGACCAAGACAAAGGCGATGTTCGCTGGACTGGCTGCCGGGCTGCTCGGCGGGATCATTATGACAACGGCGATGTTATTGCTTGCCGCGCTCCGTGTGGCGACCCCGCTCGTGATCATCGGTGACCGCCTCTCGGTTTTCATTCCGCCAGGGCCGTTTCTTTCCCTCATGGGTAAGGTGGGCGGTTACAATCATCTCAAGCAACTTGGTGTTGGATCGACAATCGCCGGACAACTCGTGGTCGCTGCGATTGGCGGAATGGTTTTCGGCTTGGTGGCGCGACGTAATCCCGCGCGAGTCTCAGCAATGTGGACGATGTTGATCTTTGTTTTGCTGCCGATCATTGCGTTCGCAATCGCGTTGTGGCCGGTCTTGGGCACAAGCTACGTTGGCCTGCCAATCGACGTCGCGCGTTTGGTCACGCTCGTCGGCTTCGCGCTGTGCGTTTTTTCGTTCGAGCGAACGCTCGTCGCCAGCTTTCAATTCTTAACAACGCGAAAAGTTGGGAAGCACGACTACGAATTCACTCCAGCCATCGAACGGCGCGCATTTGTGCTCGGCGCAATCGGAGTTGCCGTGGCAGGCGGCGGAGTTGCGGTGGCCCGTAAACTTTATCGCGCCGCAGCGTTCAGCTACGACGGCACGCAATACAAAGGCCGCATCGTCGAGCCAATTACGCCTAACGAATTGTTTTATTGCGTGACCAAAAACGTAATCGATCCAAAGGTGAACGCCGACTTGTGGCATTTGGAGGTAAACGGACTTGTGCAAAATTCCGCTACGTGGCGATTTCAAGATGTGGTTGGCCTCCCATCACGCGAGCAGCAGACGACGCTAATGTGCATCAGCAACGGGATTGACGCCGGCCTGATCAGTAATGCGATCTGGAAAGGTGTTCCGTTACGCGACCTGCTCGAACGAGCTGCGCCCCTTTCTAATGCGGCCCGCGTGCGTTTTTACGGAGTTGATAATTACACCGATACCGTCCCCCTCGAGAAAGCGATGGAACCAACCACGTTGCTCGCCTATCGAATGAACGGTGTGCGGTTGCCGCACAGGCACGGCTATCCACTGCGCGCAATTGTTCCCGGCTACTTTGGCGAAAAACATGTGAAATGGCTTACGCGCATCGAATTGACTGATGCTGACGCGAAGGGCTTTTACGAAACGCAGGGTTGGGGACCGGATTTCATTACGCCGACACGCTCGAGGATCGATGTACCCGATTATGACTCGCGATTTTCGATGAGCGAATTGCAGCAGCCAATCGAAGTGAAAGGCATTGCCTACGGCGGCGACCGCGGCATTTCGCGCGTCGAGCTCAGTTTCGACGACGGCAAATCATGGCGCGATACCGAGATCTATTACCCTGGTGGCGATCTCGCATGGTCGCTTTGGAAAACGGAATGGAAACCCGAGACCGCAGGCGATTACCTGCTCGTCGTGCGCGCCACCGACGGCGAAGACGATGTACAGGAATTTGAAGAAGACCGTGGCTGGTTTTCCGGCGTGACAGGACTTCATAAGATTGTCGTGCACGTCACGGTGTGAGCTGCACGATTTCAGGTTTCTTTCGCAGCGATGAATCGGGTTGGTGCTTAACGGCTTGTAAACCCGCTGCAAGCCCATGTCCCCAGTTGCGCAGTGTGCTAAATTTTATTGATGGAGCAAGTGATCATCGTCGGAAGTGGCTGCGCGGGATTGACGGCGGCCATTTACGCTGCGCGCGCTAATCTCAGCCCGTTGGTGCTGGAAGGGCGGCAGCCGGGCGGACAACTCTCGACGACGACGTTGGTGGAAAATTACCCCGGCTTTCCTGATGGAATCGACGGACCAGAGCTCATTCTCAACATGCACAGGCAAGCTGAGAAATTTGGCGCTCGTTTCTCGTACGCGGAGGTGACGGATTTCGATGGAAGCAATAAGCATATCCGCGTGAAAGCCGACGATGAGTGGCTGGAGACGCAAGCGTTGATCATCGCCAGCGGCGCTTCAGCCCGGTATCTGGGACTGGAAAACGAGGAGAAATTGATCGGTCATGGACTCACCTCATGCGCGACATGCGACGGCGCGTTTTACAAAAATGTGCCAGTCTGCGTCGTCGGTGGCGGCGATTCGGCCGCCGAGGAATCGCTGTTCCTCACCCGGTTCGCCTCAAAGGTTTATCTGATTCATCGACGCGACAAGATGCGCGCATCGATCATCATGCAGGGGCGCGTATTTGCGAACAAGAAGATCGAACCGATGTGGAACACTGTGGTTACGAAATATATTCCCGACGAAAAAGGCGAGATGCACGCCGTGCGTCTGCGCAACGTCAAAACAAACGAGGAACGCGAACTTCCGGTGGCGTGCGTGTTCGTGGCCATCGGCCACGACCCGAACAGTCAACCTTATCGAGGAAAACTCGACATGGATGGCGACGGCTATTTAATCACGAAGAATCTGGTCGAGAGCAAGCACCCCGGCGTGTTCGTGGCAGGCGACGTTGCAGATCGCGTTTACAAACAGGCCGTGACCGCAGCCGGCTCAGGCTGCGCGGCAGCGATAGACGCGGAGAAGTATCTACGCGAACTGGAGACCTAATTTGCAATTTGCGAGTTGCGATTGCTCTATGACCGAACGCGAACTCCCTGAACGGACAAAGCAGTTTGCGCTGCGGATTTTCGACCTTGTTGGTGCTCTGCCCCGGACGATTCAGGGAAGGGCGCAAATCCGATGAAGATCTGCGACGTGACTCAATTCTATTCGCCGCTCAGCGGTGGCGTGAAACGATATCTTCATGAGAAGATCGACTACATCAACAAGCGCGCGCCGCGCGACGAACACGTTCTTATTGTCCCTGGCGCGAAGACAAAACTGAACGCAAACGGCCGCTCACGCGTTTACACGATTCGTTCTCCTGTTGTGTCGCGCGCGGCGCAATACCGCGCGCTGTTAAATCTCCGCGCAGTTGAAAGAATTTTAGAACAGGAACGGCCGGATGTGATCGAGTCTGCCGATCCCTATCAGCTCGGCTGGAAAGCATTGAAGGTGGGGCGCGCTCTACGGGTGCCTGTGGTCGGATTTTACCATTCGCATTTTCCAGAAGCGTACGTGCGAAAGAGCGCAATGCTCCTGGGAAAAACGGCCACACATCGCGTGATGAAGCTTTCCCGCGCTTACGTTCGCAAACTCTACAATCAGCATGCGGCCACGGTCGTCGCGTCAGATCGGCTGGGCCGCGTCCTGCGCGACTGGGGCGTACACAACGTGCGTGTGCTGAGTCTCGGTGTTAACACGGAAATTTTCTGCCTGGACGGATCCGGAACCGAAGCAATACGGCGCTCGCTTGGCGTTAATTCGGGTCAAACCCTCCTCCTTTACGTCGGGCGTCTGGCGAAAGAGAAGAACACAGCGACTTTGCTTCGCGCTTTCAAGAGTTTGCAATGTCGCCGGCCGAATGAATTTCATTTGCTCGTCATCGGCGATGGACCTGAGCGAACGCAACTCCGGAAACTGCAATTACGGACTGGCAATCTTTCATGGATTCGCTACTGCGCCGATCCTTGCGAACTTGCAGGCTTTTATCGCGCTGCGGATCTATTCGTTCATCCCGGTGTTCAGGAGACATTTGGCCTTGCAGCGCTGGAATGCCAGGTGTGCGGGACGCCGGTAGTCGGAATTCGTGGCAGTTACATGGACAACGTTATTTGTCACGATCAGGAATCTTGGGCGGTCGAAAACAGCCCGGACGCACTGGTGAACGCGATCGAAGCCTGCAGCGGCAGGAAATTATCTGTTTTGGGCAGGAACGCCGCGCGCGTTGCGCGAAGTCTCTACAGCTGGCCGCGTGTTTTTGACGAACTATTTTGCATTTATCGCGATGTTCGCTCAAAATACCGCCGTTCTTAAAATGATGCGCGACGATCACAAGCCGTTCCTCATTCGTGCATATCGCAGATCGGACCGCGAAGCGGTAAGGAAACTCTGCTGCGATACCGGATTTCTCGGCGACCCGATCGATCCGGTGTACCAAGATCGAGAATTGTTCGCTGATTTTCTCACCACGTACTACACGGATCACGAACCGGAATCTTGTTTTCTGATCGAGGTGGACGGCGAAATTCGCGGTTATCTGCTCGGCTCGCGCAAGCCGCTGCAAAACCAGCTCTACGCGCTGTATCAAAACGTCTGTTTATTCTTTCGCGCGCTGACGCGCTATTTCCGCTACGACGAACGCTCGCGCCGGTTCATTCGCTGGGTTTTGATGTACGGGTGGCGCGAAGTCCCGGCTCAGCCGCGACGTGTACCGCATTTTCATGTCAACCTCCTGCCGGACGCCCGTAAAGTCTCGACAACACGCGCGCTCATGAGCGCGTATTTGAGTTATCTGTATCGCTCCGGCGAAAAACGCGTCTGTGGCCAGATGGTCACCTTTGAGAGCCGTCGCGGCGAGAAGATGTTTGAGCGGTACGGGTTCAAGGTTCTCAACCGCGCAGAGATCACAAAATATAAGGCGTTCTATCCCGAGTCGGTCTATCTCAGCACCGTGATCAAGAATTTGGAAACGGCGGGACCTCTTTCCGCTTACTCACGTGTTCGCGAATAAATCGGACAACGCTGTCCCGCAGGTTTTCAAAACCAAAGTGACAATAGCTTTCTAACGTTTCCGTTTTAACGTTGTAACTCTTCTAACGTTTCATTCGCCGGCATAGCTCAGCTGGTAGAGCAGCTGATTTGTAATCAGCAGGTCGTCGGTTCGAATCCGACTGCCGGCTCTCTGCATTTCCGATTGTCGAATTGGGAATTTTGATTTACCCCGAGGTGAAGATCTTGCCCATCGCGCGGTGGAAATCTTTGCACGGAATAAAGCTTGAATAGCGGATCTATCGAATGGTAAAAGATTCCCGGAGGAGAGTAACAACCCATGAAAACGCATCGCTGCAGTACCCGCGGCGCAATCCTTCTGCTTGTGGCCTGGCTGTTTGTTAGTGCCTTTGTCAGTGGCCAGGTGTTGGGCGCCGACCCGCGGCCGCCTCACGCCGTCGCGCCAAGCCAGGCGCCTGCCCGTTTAATCATAAGGCGCAACCCAAATCTGGGAGTCAACGTAATCGTTCGGTTGTGGATCGATGGCCAGCCGGCTGGATCTATTGGATATGGCCACACCTTCGAAGGTTTCCTGGCACCGGGCCATCATGTTTTAGCGGTGCTGGCCAGTCCCAGTCCACGGTGGCCGGTCCCCTGGCAACTGCCTGTGGATGTGCGAAGCGGTCAGACGTACGGGTTTACAGCGGTCACAAATGGGTCAGGAAATTTGATTCTGGACGGCCGCTTTGGCTTCCCGCCACGTGTTCAGTGATCCAAATCAGTTAACCAATAACGAAGATTCATCTATGAGTAACAAACTATGAAGACACATAATTACAGTAGCCACAGCACGATCCTTCTACTCGTGGTCTCGCTGTTCTTTAGTACGTTTGTCGTCGGTCAGGCGACCGCTGCCGAGCCACGGTCCCCTCACGCCGCAGTGCCAAGCCAAGCCCCGGCCCGTTTGGTCATTAGACGAGTGGCAAATCTGGGCGTCAACGTAATCGTCCAATTGTCGATCGATGGTAAGCCAGCTGGATCGCTTGGATACGGCCACACTTATCAGGGTACCTTGACACCCGGACGGCACGTTTTAGCAGTGCGGGCAACTCGGTCGCTCTCGCCGGTTCCGTGGGAAATGGCTTTGAATGCGCAAAGCGGGCAGACTTATATCTTCACGGCGCAAGGGGGTCCTTCAGGAAATTTGGTTCTGGCCAGCGGATTTTAGCCTTTCACGCCTGTTGGTTTGGCTGAGACTTCATCTGCGATTTTGCCGGCCAAGTGCAGATGTTCGAGAATCTGGTTGCGCAGGCGGAGGAATGGCTCGCTGGTGCGATCGCGCGGTCGCAGAAGGTCGATGTTGATCTCGCGGTCGATGCGGCCGGGGGCCGGGGTCATGACCAGGATGCGATCGGTCATGTAAATAGCTTCGTCTATATCGTGCGTGACGAGAAGCATCGTAGTGCGGCGATTTTCCCAGAGGCGCAGTACTTCGTCCTGCATGCGCATGCGCGTGAAGGCGTCAAGCGCGCCGAGCGGTTCGTCGAGCAGAAGTAATTTTGGGTGGTTGATGAGCGCCCGTGCGAGGGCGACGCGTTGCGACATGCCGCCAGAAAGATGATGCGGATAGGCGCTGCCGAATGCTTCCAAGCCGACCAGGCGCATGAAGTCTCCTACTTCATGGCGTTTTTCCTGGAGAACACCGCGCGCGACCAGGCCTGCTTCGATATTCCTGCGCACAGTGAGCCACGGAAAAAGGTTGGGATCTTGAAAAACGAGGCCGCGCTCGGCGCTCGGGCCCGGAACTTTCTCTTCGTCCACAAGCAGCTCGCCAGCAGCGGGAAAGTCGAGACCGGCGATCAGTCGCAGCAACGTCGATTTCCCGCAACCGCTCGGCCCGACCAACGACACGAAGTCACCGGCGGCAACAGAAAACGAAACGCCGTCGAGCACGAGGCGGCTCGCCCCTGGCGCGTCCGGCATCGCAAAACTTTTGCGGACTTCGTGAACGCGAAGTGCTGACGCAGCCGCGACATTCGTCGTTACCATTTGATCATTCCCTTCTGCCAGACAAGGATTCGATCGCGCACTTTGAAGAGTAAGGTCATGATGGTGGAAAAGAACGCCGCCATGATGATCAGTGCGGCAAAAACTTTTCCGTATTCGGCCCAGCCTTGCGCCCAGCTCACATACCAGCCCAGGCCGGATTTAACTCCTACCGATTCCGCGGCTACAAGAGTCAGAAAAGACGCACCGAGTCCCATGAATAAGCCGATAAAAATATTCGGAACCGCGGCTGGAATCGCGACCCGAAAGATAAGATACGCGCGTCCGGCGCCAAGCGTTCGAGCCACGTCAAGATAGGACGCGCGAGTATTGGAGACCCCGGAAGCAGTCAGCATTGTGACCGGGAACCACACCGTGAGCGCGATTAATCCTGCTGCGGACACGATTGCCGAAGGCGACACGACCATCGCAAGCGGAATCCAAGCGGTGGCTGGAATCGGTCCTACAACTTTGAGCAGTGGCATTCCCCAATAGCGCACCGAAGTCGACCACCCAATACACACCCCGCTAACAAGTCCGACAATCACGCCAAGCGTGTAGCCACTCAAAAGCAAAACGAGCGAGTGCCAGGTGCTATCCAGTAAAAGCGCGCGATCGCTAACCAAACTTCGTAAAACTGCCGCGGGTGCGGGAAAGTACGGCAATGGAAGCAACCGCAGACCCGATGTGACAATGTCCCAAACACCAATTGACAGAATTACCGCAGTAAAAATCGGCCACATGTGCCGCATCCATTGGCGCAATGCCGGCCAGAAACTTTGCGCGATTGCGAGAACGATTGAGACGCCGAGAATTTCCCAAAACAGCAGCATGTAAGAATGCGTCTCGAGCGGCGGCGAGTTTCTCGAAATCAACAAGTGAATTCCGAACGTAATTAAACTGGCGACCGGAACAGCAAGCTGCATCGGCCAGGGCAGTGTCGACCCGTTCTTGGTGAGGCCGGCAGTGTTGCTCATACAAATCGTTTCATAGAGGTCTTTTTGATCCCGCGGTCGCGGTAGAAGAATCTCACACCATTTCGGGCCCGCATCGGCGCCGGAAATTGACAGAGATGTTTCGCTCCGCTCAACATGACAACGTCGTTTATTAGTTGGATTGCGGCCGTGTTCGTCGAAAATCTAGCGGAACCAGCGTTGAAGGTTTGCTTATTTCTGCTCAGCTATTGTATCTTTCCGAAGGCACGGTGCGTCAGGGTCGGCGAGATTTGGCGCATCCTGATCGGGTTGATCGAACATTTTTCTACGGCAACACGAATCTCCTCTGTCTTTTTGGATCAACTCCGCGATGAGCCGGATATCTTCGTCCGGTGAGACTTGGCCTCCAGCGACTTTTTCCACTTCCAGTGTTTTGATCCACTCGTCCGTCACTCCGGGAAGATGCATGAAGGCGCGTTTGGCCAGCGCTTCGGTGTTGGTTTCCGGAGAAAGCATCTTGGCGACCTTCATTTCCCGGCCAGCGGTATGTACTGATTCCTCGGCTAACTGGACACTTGGTATATAACGCAAACGCGCGAGCGCGGCGGTATTCAGTTCAGGCGTTGAGGCGAGATATTTTTTCTCCACTGCCATCACTGCCGCAGCTCGAGGATTCGTTTCCACCCACTTCGCACCTTTTAGCAAAGCACGCGTTGCTCGCGCCGCAGTATCGGGATTCGCGTCCACCCATTTGCCATTCGCGATGACCTCGCAGCAATACTCATCCTTGTACGGCGCATCCATGATCTGATCCGCAATATTTCTCACCTTACCCTCCGCGATCAGCAAGCTGCCGATCGGTTCGGCGTCAGCGACTGCGTCCACTTCCCCTTTGTCGATTGCCAGGCCCAGTTCGCCTGCGGGATAGACTTTCCAAGTGATGTCTTTGCCGGCATCAATCCCGTGAGTTCCAAAAACCCGGTTCGCGAACACGAACGGCGGCGTGCCCATCCCCGGCACGCCAATGCGCGTGCCTTTTAGATCCCCAATCGTGTGAATATTTGTTTTCACACCCGCTTGGACGCGAAGACATCCGCGGTGGATTCCGGCCAGAAACCTCACATCCAAACCTTGCTCAATTGGCTTAAGAAAATACATCACCAGGTGATGCGTGATGTCGTAGCTGCCCAGCGCGAGCGCATCTTTGTAAGTGGCCCAATTGCACCTTACCAATTCAGGCTCGAGTCCTTCCTCTTTGAAGAAGCCCTTCTCATAAGCGACGTAAATCGGGGCTTCGCACGTGAGACCAATATAACCGACGCGGACTTTGTTCGAATTCCGAGCGGTGGACGTGGAGTTTTTATTACAGCCTGCCGCCATCAGAACACTCAATGAAATGGCGATCATGAATCGCTGTAGCCACGGTCCTGTGGGCCGTCCTCCGTGAGGGCCATCCTTGCGACAGACCGGCCACAGGATGGTGGCTACAACATTTACGACGTGGCTTCTCGAAGTCATTTGCGTCATTCAAAGGTTTTGTAAATAGCCTGATAAGTTTTGCCTATGGAAGCAGAACCTCGGTGCGCAATCAACCCCGAACGTTTTCGGGGTCAAGCTCCTGATTGCATTTGGCGGGCTCACCGACCAATATTCTCTCTCCCATGCCGGAACTTTTGGACATTCGCCACCTCCGCTATTTTCTCGCGGTTGCCGAAGCGGGAAGCTTTAGCCGCGCAGCTGACCGGCTCGGAATTTCCCAACCGAGTGTTTCGCAACAAATGCGGGACCTGGAAGCCGGCCTTCGCGTGCCTCTGTTTCAGCGACGTGGAAAGCGGATTCTGCTTACCCCGCGGGGTCTGATCTTCCAGGAGCACGCCCGGGCGCTCCTTCATCAGTTGGAGAATTTTCTCCAGGAACTCAACAGTGAACCCGGAGAATTGCGCGGAGAACTGCGGCTGGGTGTTATCCCGGTACTAAATGTGCCGCTCGTGCCGCAACTCCTCGGCGCTTTTGTCGCCGATCATCCGGCGATCAGCGTCACGGTTGAAGAAATCTCCTCCACTGAGATTGAGACCGCAGTGGAAGAAGGCCGGATGGATGTCGGCCTGGGTTTTCTGACCCGCCACTCGCCGAACCTGCGTTACGAGCGTCTTTGCACGGATGAATTCGCGTTGATCGTAGCCCAGAACCACCTGTGGGCGAACCGGCGGCTAGTTGATTTTTCAGAATTGCACCAGCAACGCCTGCTTCAATTGCCCGACAGCTTTGTAATGCGCCGAATGTCGGACGAAATTTGTCGAAAGCATAAGGTCCGTCCCCATGTGATTGCCGAGATCAACGCGATTGAAACTCTGCTTCGCTCGCTCGGTCCGTCGCAAGCCGCCACGTTGATGCCAAAGATCGCATTGCGCGGCCGGGAAAATCTGAAATTGAGGGCGATTCGCTTAAACGGCAAAAATCTTGGCGTGGATATCGGTCTGTTGCGGCTGGTTGACTCGGCAGCAAACACCGCGGTCGCCGCATTCACAAGTCTCGCCAAGGCGGCGGTTCCAAAAATGATCAAACGTTAAACTAAAACCTTGTAATCCTTGTGCACACGAAACTTGCCGCCTTCGCCATCGTGATAACACTGGCCAGTAGCGCGTTTGGCCAACAGAAACCTGAAGCGACTCCGCGCGACAGCGGCGGCGATTTACTTTGGAAAAAGCTGGAGACGCGCGTTGAGGAAATCGCTGGCCGACTCGATGGCGTCATGGGCGCGGCCATTCTCGATCTAACGGATGGCCGAATTCTCTTGCGCAATGCCGATCGCGTATTTCCAACCGCGAGCTCAATCAAAATCGCGGTCCTGCTGGAATTGTATCGTCAGGATCAGGAGACGCGCGCAGGAGCGAAAGGCAAAGCAAAGCTGGATGACATTTACACATTCGATCCCAAAGATCTCGTCGAAGACAGCCAGATCATGGCTGGTCTTACCGCGGGTGTAACGCGGGTTACCAACCGCGACCTGGCTCAATTCATGGTCGCTGTGAGTGACAATGCTGCGACGAACGTTCTGATCGATCATGTTGGAATGCAGAACGTAAACGCGACCCTGCGGAGCCTTGGCCTGACGAAAACAATGTTGCGTCGGAAAATGATCGACATCGCCGCCGCTCGACGCGGCGATGAGAACGTTGCCACGGCGCAGGAATTGGCGCGACTGTTGGAAATGATCTACAAAGGCAAAGCGTTGAACCAGGAACTCACTGGCGATCTCATCAAGCAATTGAAGACTTTGAAGAAGGACAGCTATCTATCGTACGAATTACCGGCGGACGTAGAACTTGCCGATAAGCCCGGAACTCTCGATGGCGTGCGGACGGATTCAGGAATCGTGTTCGCCAGGAATCGTCCGTTCGCGATAAGTGTAATGACTGCTTACGACCGCGACGAAAAAGCCGCCGAGCGCGCCATTAGCGAAGTCGCTCTCGAA
>Ga0066660_10000437_pt1 | contig 14508 bp, 12 predicted proteins | sample GraSoiAngelo_109_FD_75177 | JGI IMG/M metagenome (GOLD analysis project Ga0066660, IMG submission 75177) | Grasslands soil microbial communities from the Angelo Coastal Reserve, California, USA - 14_0903_12_20cm | ecosystem: Environmental > Terrestrial > Soil > Grasslands | place: USA...
CGGCTGAGCAGTTGAAGGAGATCCCCAGCCTTCCGGGTTCCCTCGACGAATCACTGAAGGCTCTGGAGGACGATCATGAGTTCTTGCTGAAAGGAGATGTCTTCACCCCACAACTGATCGAGCGCTGGATTAGTTATAAGCGCGAACGGGAAATTCAGCCGCTCAGACTACGTCCGCATCCGCTGGAGTTCAGCATGTATTACGACGTCTGAAGCGGGGCGCCAGCAGTTCAAGAGAGAAGGGGACATGAGCTCTAGTCAGTGCCTGGGTCTTATGTCACCCTTCTTTCTTGAGCAAACTGAAGGCAACAAATCTTCTTGTCCTTGTTATTTGAATTTATGGAGTGCTAAGAAGAATAAACTATACAATCTATTAACAAAGCTGTAGATTAGGAATCAGAATAGGGAAATAAGGAATAGGCTGAGGGTGCCGATCACCATTGGCCTCGGTAGCGAATGATTTTAGCGGCCTTTTCAAGCAGGTTATCGAATCTGTACCCGTGTGAGTTGCGGACCTGATGGCCTGTTGACAATCTTGAAGAGCGTTAATCAGGCCATCAACGAAAAGTTGATGGCCTTTTGAGTATCTGAGGGACCTGCGATACCGGTCGCCCCTGCATGAAAGAGATGGCTACGCCGCCGTTCGTTTCAGACAGAGCGAGTTAGTCAGGAAGGGGCTGGCTGGAGCTATGAACGTCTCGCTGCTGACGGAACGAAGTCGGTAAAGAGTAGATGATAGACCACGACTTGGAAAGCACCGCGTCTGAACGGTTACGCACAGCACGTCGGGTGGTGATCAAGCTGGGCACGAGCATAGTTACCGGAGCCGGTGGTCAGATATTCACCGAACAAGTTCAGCCGATTGTGCGCTCGATTACCGCACTCAAGCGTGCCGGCCGCCAAGTCGTGCTGGTCTCTTCCGGCGCAGTCGGTCTTGGCGCCGGACGGCTGAATTTGCCGCGAGCACGGCTGAATGATCTGGTGGTCCGTCAGGCGTGCGCGGCCGTTGGCCAGAACCTGCTGATGAATGCTTACGAGCGATTGTTCAGCGCTTTCGATGTAGAGATCGCACAGGTTCTGTTGACCGAGAAGGATTTCGCCGATCGACGCAGCTATCGAAGTTTGCGCAGCACAATGGAGAAACTGCTCAAGTTGGGTGTGCTGCCCATCGTCAACGAGAACGATACGGTCTCAACCGCCGAGCTTGAATATCTGAATAACAGTACAGAGCGCATCTTCGGCGACAACGATCGGCTGGCCGCACTCCTGATGAGTAAGCTGGAAGCCGACATGCTCATTTTATTAACCGATGTCGACGGGCTGCTGTTTCGCAAGACGAAAAAGGGTTCGTCTGTCCAGGCAGACGAACGGGCGGAGGCGATTCCTTTCGTCAAAGAAATCACTGCGGAGTTACGGGCAGCAGCGGCTGGGCCGTCGGCCAGCGGCCGAGGCGGCATGCTCAGTAAGATAGACGCGGCGCAGATCGCTATGCGCGCCGGCGGAGTCGCAGTAATCGCAAACGGCACGATGCCTGACACGCTCGATCGCATCTTCGCCGGCGCAGGTGTAGGCACGACTTTCGCTTCAACATCGCGCATGCCCGGCAAGAGAAGATGGATCGCTTTCGCAGCCAATGTGCGCGGGCGAGTGGTAGTAAACGCCGGCGCGCGCGATGCCATCGTGCACGGCAAAGGTAGTCTGCTGGTGTCTGGGGTCATTCGGGTTGAGCGCGATTTTGATTCGCGCGATGTTGTCAGTATCGCGGGCCCCGAGGGTCACGAGTTCGCGCGCGGCATAGCGAACTGCACGAGCGAGGAAGCAGCTTTCAAAATTAACGACCGCGGACGAGATACGGATCGAGGAGAAAACTCGCACAAGAGGAGCGTGCTGGTGACGCGCAACAACATCGTCATCCTTGCTCAGTTTCAGGGGATGACCTAAGAAGGCTGAATAACGCGCAGGATCGAATCCTATGGGCAGCTTATCCAAAGAAACGGAAAGCCATACTTGCGTTGAAGATATAGCTCGGCGTGCCAGGGCAGCCGCGCGCCTGCTGGCGTTGCTGCCGGTCGATCGCCGTAACGCAGCTTTGAAGGCCGCTGCCTTTGCGATCGAGCAGCGCAAGTTGGAAATTCTGGTTGCCAATCAGCGCGACTGTCATGAGGTCGAGCGCAGGGTGGAAGCAGGACAAATGTCGCGCGCGTTGTTTAAGCGGTTGCAGATCAACGAGCAGGGTGTCGCGGCGATGTCGCGTTGCGTACTTGACGTGGCCGCATTGCCGGATCCTTTGGGCCGACCTCTTGCCGCGACCGAGCTGGACGATGATCTAACGTTGTATAAGGAGTCCTGTCCAATCGGCGTCATCGGCATCATCTTTGAGGCCCGTCCGGAGGTTGTGCCGCAGGTGGCCGCGCTCGCCCTCAAATCGGGCAACGCGGTGGTCCTCAAAGGTGGTGCGGAAGCTGCGCACACCAATCAGGCACTCGTAACGATTTGGCGCGAAGCCGTCAGCCACTTTCTGGATATTCCGCCTGCGGCGATCAACCTACTGCGCACCCGCGAAGATGTCGCACAGATGCTGGCCCTCGATCGGGAGATCGATTTGATCATTCCGCGGGGGTCGCAGCGGTTCGTTCGTTACATCGCCGAGCACAGTCGCATTCCCGTGCTTGGCCACGGTGAGGGAATTTGTCACGTCTACGTAGATCGCGCGGCGAATCTGAGCAAGGCGCTCGCTATTGCCCTTGATTCAAAGGTGCAATACCCGGCGGCATGCAATGCGATGGAAACCCTGCTAGTTCATGAGAAGGTTGCCGGGCGGTTTCTGCCCGAGATGATCGCGCGCTTCAAGGCTGAAGGAGTCGAGGTGCGCGGCTGCCCGCGGACGATGGCGTTGGCTCAGTCAAGCGACGTTGTTCCGGTCAGCGAAGAGGATTGGGCGACCGAGTATTCGGATCTGATCATCTCCATCAAGATCGTCGCCGGCATAGAGGAAGCGCTGGCACACATCGATCGCTACGGTTCCGGCCATACGGAGGCGATCATTACTGAAGACCGCAAAACAGCAACGCATTTCATGAGCAGAGTCGACGCCGCAGGGGTCTATCAGAATGCCTCGACGCGCTTTGCCGATGGCTTTCGTTATGGTCTGGGCGCGGAGTTGGGAATCAGCACCGGCAAGTTGCATGCGCGTGGGCCAGTTGGGCTCGAGGGTCTAACAACTTACAAGTACAAACTTTTCGGCGACGGCCATGTCGTTGCCGCGTACAGCAATGGCGAACAATCTTTCCGGCATAGAGACCTGGGGGGCGAGGCAGCAGCGATATCAGCGCGCCGGCGAGTCTGTAGCTAGTTGTCAATCTGAATGTCGACCAACTTCCAAAGCTGACTCGGATCGAGAACTCTTCCTGCGATCACGCTCCATCGTACGCGGCGAATGTTGCGAATATCGTCCAGCGGGTTCGCGTCGAGGACAATGAGATCTGCTCGCTGGCCGGCTGCTGCGCGACTGGTCCGTTGACGGCATACTCACCGCACGGACGGCGACACCTGTAGATGTAGTTTTCATGCGCGACATCGGCTTTGGGCCATTCAATTTTCGTCCAGACTTAGTTCCCGGAGTCCCACTTTATCTCAAAGATTCATCGTTTCCGGGCGGACGAGCCATTAATCGCCAAGCGTTCACCGTCCCCCAGACCGCGCGTCAGGGCACACTAGGTCGGAACGCTCTGGGTGGTTTCCGCCTAAGATTGCGTCATTCATTTTGTGGGCGCTGACCTATCTGGTCATGTTCACGATTCCGGTCATCGGACTCAGAGGCATAACACCGCGACCCCCTGCCTGGCTCAAGGTGGTCTCAATCTCCGGGTTCTTAATGACGCTGCTTTACACGGTGCTCTCAATATTTCCGATCATCGAAGTGCAGAGTATCTTTGCTTTCGCTGCTAAGATCATCGGCGTGATTATCGCAGTAAACGCGATGGGAGTAGCAATCTTCCTTGTCGCGGAAAGAAGACGTAGAAATAAACAGCAATCCGTTGAGCTTGAAAACGGCAAGGCGGTTGTCTAACACGTCGTAGCAGGTGAGCCGCGATTGCGTGTCCTTCATGAAGTCTTTATTCTCTAAGGTTGTCTTAACTCGCGCGGCAATCTGAACCTAACCATTATGCGTCATCGATTGAACGGTACATTATTGTCACGAGTATTCCTGCTAGCGGGAATATTCTTTTAGAATCTGAGGGCATAATTGAGATGCACGGTACGCCCCATCTCCGGCGCAATCGCTTTAATGAACGACAAGTGGTTTCGGTACAACGTGGCGGTTAGGTTCTGTCCGCTCACTGACAGAATATGAACTACTCGTTTGGTTGCGAATGTATAAGACGCATTGAGATTTAAGAGACCGTAACCAGATGTAGCTGTCTCATTATCGAAGACACGAGCTTGCCGATTCACCAAAATCATTTCCGGTCGGAGGCTGAACGCCTTGTAACGCCATTCGAGTCCGAGCGTTCCGCGCAGAGGCGGAATTCTTGGCAATGGTTTGTTAAGCTGTGTAAGTTCCGCTCGCACGTAGTCCACTTTGCCATTTAGCCACAAAGCACTTGCAACCCTCGCTTCGACGCTCGCCTCTGTCCCAACGAAACGGCTGTTCGCTTGCGCGTAGTTAACAATAGGAAGATTTGAGCTTGGGTCGGTTGCGCCAGTGGACTCGGTGTAAACAAAGTTCCGAAGGTTGTAGTAATAAACGCTGCCCTCGAAGCGCACGCGATCTGTGTTATGCCGCAATGAGAAGTCAACGCCGTCGCCCTGCTCGGAGTTTAAGTTCGGATTGCCGATGTCGAAAACGAGAATGCCCGGATGCGGCCCATTGTTATAAAGCTCTTCGAGAGCTGGGGCGCGGAAGGAGTGTTGGTAGTTAGCTATAAAGGAGCCGCCCGTCCACAAAGGAACTCGCACACCCGCGCTGCCGGAGAATCCCACAAAGTTGCGCTTGCGGAAGTTGCCTTCCGGGTTATAGCCATTCTGCTCGACGCGAGCCCCGAATTGAAAACCGATGCGCTCGAAGTCAACCCGCTCTAAACCAAACGCGGCAAAGGAATGTTGCTTAGTGTGTGGCGCCGGGGCTTCAGCGCCAATTGATTCATAGTCGCGAGTAAATCCCGAGAGTCCAAAGGTGCCGGAGAATTTACCGTTCCGCCTGTGGCTAAGATTCGCACGATAATTGAAGTTCTTATTGGTAGCAGTTGATTCGAGTTCAGTCTTGTTTTCGTCTGATTCAAACTCGAACTCGCGAGCCTTGTAATCGTTATAACTCACGGCCATATCGACGTCCTCAACAAAGCCGGATAGGTCGCGTAAGCCTCCTTTGACTTGAAAGCTGTGGCGGCGTTCCCGCAGAGATTCAAAGTCGATTGCGTCAGGCTTGATGGGAATGCCGTGACGCCGCCGATCATAGGAGTAATTAAGTACAAGCCAGCCTTTGCGGGGAAACCAACCCGCGCCTCCGCTCACGCTGCCAGTCCGAGCGAAGGAATTCAACACTGGGCCAACAGATGTGCGGTAATCATTAGCTTTCTGCACTCCTACGCTGCCAAAGATTAAGAAGTTTTTGACTCCGTATTTGAATCCACTGCTCGCACCACCCTGCCAGTTATTCGTGCCGCCAAATGTAGTGAGATACCCGGACAGGCCTTTCTGATAAAAGTCATTGGTAGAGATGCCGTTGACCACGCCGCCGATGGCGTTGCTGCCGTAGAGTAGTGTCGCGGGACCTTTAACTATCTCCACACGATCAACTGAAAGCACGTCAATCGGTTCAACCTCGTCGGCTGACTGTGAAGCAATGCCTCCAACGCGTAATCCATCCTGAAGCACCAGCACGCGATCACCATCAAACCCGCGAATAACCGGACGACCCGAACCAGGACCGAAGCTACGTTTGGCGATCCCGGGTTGGTATTCAAGCGCTTCACCGAGCGAAAGTGGATTTCTATGCATGAGTTCTAAAGCTCCAACAGAAGTGACCGACTGATAAGAGGAGCCGACGGCCTCGGTGGAGCCTGTGGCCGTCACTGTTACTTGCTCGCTCACCGGAGTCAGAGATAATTCAAAATCGAATGTCTGATCGCCGCCCGTGACTTCGACGATCTTAATGACATCGGGTACGCGATCAAGGTGCGCTAACATTTGATACTTGCCCGCCGGAATACCCTCGAATTCGAATCTACCGTTTTCACCGGTCAGTACTGATCTCTTTAACTCGACGATCGTGACGACGGCGTTTCGCGCCGCCCCGCCTGATGGCTGAATCCTAACACTACCGTGAATCGTTCCTGGGGGAGTTCCTGCAAACGCGATTGTTGCCAGAAACAAAGAGCCCAGAATTATGAAAAGAGCAGCCTTAACTCGCACAACGAAACCTCCCTGTTCGGCCCAACCTAAAACGATAGACAAACTCACTCAAGGCTAAGTGAAACTGATTATCAATTTCAAGACGGCGAGATTAGCGAACATAGCGGGTTCGTGTCAATAAGAAGAGAAGAATGTTCCCGGGATTTACCGGATTAGCAGCGATGGCCGGTGCGATTGTCTTGTTCGTCGTCTACTACCTGTATTTGGCGTAGCACGGCGCCAGCCGGGCAACAGCCCTTAGTTAGCCTCGAAAGTTCTAATATTGATGCCACTTCGTGTAGGATTTCTGGGATTCAATGGTGTCACTATTCGTGAAGCATCGTTGACGAGCAATCAAAGACATTCTTTCTCTCGCACGCCGAAATGGAATTCAACTCTCCGCCTCATTGAACCTGTTCAGACTGATGCCAGTGGTCTATGGTTCTCAGGTTCCAAACGACCAAAATGTGATCAAAAAAACAATCGGGTTCGCCTTAGTTCGGACGGTACTTATATCCGCGGGGAATTCGGAACAACGAAGGATCCGGCTCAATGCGTTTGATGTTCGTGAGACGATAAAGAATCTCTCCGAAGCGTGGGTCAATCCGTTTTCGATATAGAAAGACGTGCAGATCGGGCGAGTACCAGGTCTCGAGCGAAGCCTCCAGCGGGCGTTCGTTGCCCACCGCTCCCGCGGGAAAAGTAGCGGTCAGCCTTTCGCCTTTGACGTTCAAGCCTTCGAGAACTTTTTCACCCAGATCTTCGCTGTGAATTTGTCTTGGCCGGCGTCGGTTCGGTTGCGCATTCTCGGCGCTATTGCTATTTGATTTTTCTGTCGAGGCGCTTCGTCTCTCGGCGCGGGCCCGGGGCGTATTCAGAAGCGCTCCGATGTCGATCCGCGGCTGTGCTGTGACTGTTTTGTCTCTCGTGTTGAGAGTGTATTCCTTCTTTAGCACAGGATCGCTGATGAAGATCGTCTTAGGCGCGTCTACCTCCAGCGAACCAATTCGGTCGAATACTTCTTCATGACGAGTGCGACCCTCACCATCCCGCGCCACCAGTTCCTGCGTATTGTGGAGGATGCGATTTCCATCGGCCAGCATTTGAGTGCTTTCGACGATTGCCGTAGCTAAATAAGGGGCGTGCTTCGTCAGTTCTTCCCGGCCGGCAATCTCGGCTGAGTTGAGCGTAATGCCGGATTGTCGCTGAATAGAACCGGGCCGATCATTCTGCCCAGCAACGACAAGCGTCAGCAGCAAGAGAAGCAAAATGAAAAAACCAGCGTGCTTCATAAAAGTCTCATGGCCTCATCTCCCAACCGTCCGCACGGCAATAGGTATTCCATCTCGATCCAACACAACATCAGTAAGCACGCGTCGGCCTGCCGGATAGACATTACTCGGCGCTCCCATCTGGGACAGTTCCGCGCTGCTCAAGCCTACGCGCACAATCTTGAATCCGTCCTTCGAAAATGCTGGATCATAGGACGCGAGCGATGTGAAATTGCTGACAACATTGGCCGAAGGCCTAGCTTTGCGGTGCACTTTCCGCAAGGAAGCAATGGTGGATTTAACCTGCGTATTATTGGGAACGGCACCAAGAGATCTTGTTTCTGGATTCGGCAACGACTGTTCTTGCCTCGTGGCCAGCGTTGGCTGCTTCTCCTGAAGTCCTGAAGACCTCGACTTTGAAAGCAGCACCGCCGCGACAACTAAACAAGCGCCCAACACCCCGGCCGTAATCAACCGGCGCTGACGTCTTCGTCGCACATGATACCGGCGAAACGCATCCTGCAACGCCAGTCCGACTTCAGCGGGCGCACTTTGCGGAGATTCTGCAGACAACGCTTGAAATGCCTGGGCCAGTCGTTCTTCAGATTGATTCATTGTTTACCAGGCCTTTCCGCGCCATCTTCATTTTCAGCATCGCCCGCGCCCGGTGCATTCGCGAAGCGATGGTTCCCGGTGAACATTGCAACAGCTCAGCAGCGCCGGACTGATTCATTTGCTCCAGATCGCACAAAATAATTACTTCGCGATATTGTGCCGGCAGCGAGAGCACCGACGTGCGCAGAGCCTCGATTAATTCCCGCTGCGTAAGTTTTTCGAGTGCGTTGGCACTGTCGTCGATCGCGCGATCGCCGAGTGAGTAATTCTCGTCCGAGGCATTCGCGTCATCTACGAATGGAACGTAGACCCGAAGCTGATCGACTCTGCGTCGAGTTAGGTTCCGCGCAATCCCGAACAGATAACCCCCAAGAGAGCCCTTGGACGGATCGTACTTTCGAGGCTTGCGGATGAGCAGCATGAAAACTTCCTGCGTAATCTCTTCGGCCATGGCGCGATCCCCACTCATGTGCCAGGCGAATCGGTGAATCGGTCCGTTATAACGATCATAAACCACCCTGAATGCTCGCTCATCACCGCGCGCGATTAACCCCAGCAGGCTTTGGTCGTCGATCGATGTTTCTGCCATCAGTCGGTGCGACCGTTCTGAGCGTAGCTCGAAAGACATCTGCCAGGATTGAGTAAACGACGGCATCTTCTTGGGGACAACGATAATCTACTTCCTTGAGCATTACCACGGGATGTCAGGCGCCAGCTTGGGATTGGGATGGCGCGCCGCGCTCAATCAAGCGCGCCACTTTGCTGACCCCGGTCGAACTACTATTCCTTTACTCGCGTTAGCTTGAATGACATCTTCCTACTGCCGAACTCGCCGCCGGAAAGGCTCACTTCGCAATCGATCTGATCTCCCAAAACTTTACCGGTGTAGTTGCCCTGAGTGGTTCCGATTCTAAATGAGATCGTTTCCCCCTTTACCTTCCCACTAACAATCTCGAACTCAGTGTCTAAAGCGTAAACCTTTCCCGTGAGTTTCTCGCCGTCTACTTTGAATTCGAACACGGAATCGTAACTGCGATTAGGTCGGGGGATTTGCCCGGACCATTTGCCGTCGATCTTTGGTTCGTCAGCGACGTGCGCAGTCGCAATCCCAACTGAAACGATGGCAAACAATAATGTCGCCGCCATCATGAGCTTCTTTGTCATAGCTTCGTCTCCTCGGCTCGATTGAATGCTTTTTCGGCCACCACCGACTGTACGGCTTCAAATCTGTCAGTCGGCATGCCAACAATCTACTCTCCATTGCAGGCACCCGGAAAATACTTCCACTTTTTTCGAAAAAAATGCGGTTATTGAACGGATCGCAGCTATGAGAGGAAATTGGTTCTGAAACGAAGTCTGCCACGCAGCATCTTGGAAAAAAGTTGGAAGAACTTCTTCGATTTCGCGCAATGGAGATTGGTTGGTGAGGAACCTATCAATTAAGAATGATCCCCCGAGGCTATGCCGTGATGCTCAACCTAAATTACTCGATGAGGTTGTCTGTGCTCGCCATTCTCTTCGTAATCCCGGGCCAGTTATTCGCTCAAACTGGCGAGGGGCGAATCTTCGGAAAGGTCTCAGACCCTTCCACTGCGGTGGTGTCTCAAGCGGTAGTCTCAGCCATAAGCGCCAGCGGAAAGGTCTCGACGGCAAAGACAGATCGTTCCGGAGCATTCGAGTTTCGAACCCTGCCGCCGGGCAAGTATCGTCTTAGCGTGTCGGCGCCTGGCTTCGAGGTCTACACCCAGGATGTCGACCTGATTCAAGGTCAAACCCAAAACATCGACATCTCGCTTACGATTGCCAAAATAGAAGCGAAAATAGACGTGAGAGATGAAGCGGGCAGCGGCAATACTGATCCGGCGAACAACGCCGGGGCAATCGTGCTCAAAGAAAAAGATCTCGAAATGTATTCTGAAGATCCGGACGAGTTGAAGCTGCAACTGCAACAGCTTGCGGGCGCAACGCCCGGAGGGCTCTCAGGACAGGTATTTGTCGACGGGTTCGGCGGTGGTCGTTTACCTCCGAAGTCTGCGATACGTGAAATCAGGATCAATCAGGATCCGTTTTCCGCCGAGTATGATCAGCCGGGGTTTGGCCGGATCGAGATATTCACTAAGCCCGGCTCAGCCCAGTTTCACAGTCTATTCTCATTGCGCCTTAACCATTCAAAGCTTAACTCCACGAGTCCCTTCTCAGCGCCGGGGCCGCCTTATCACACCACGTTGGTCTCGGCTGACTTTGGCGGCCCGCTTACGAGCAGATCGTCATTTCAGTTCGATATGGATCGTAACAGCATAAGCGACAGCTCTGTTATCAGAGCTCAGATACTTGATCCAACTTTCAACCCAATTCAATTCAGTCAGGCGATTCCCAATCCCAAGCTGGTAACCATCGCGACTTTTCGTATCGACTATCAGGTCAACCCCAAGAACACATTCTTCGCCCGGTATCAATACTACAGTGATAAGGAGAAGAATGACGGACTTGGTCAGCTCGCCCTCGCTTCGCAAGCATTTGATTTCAACAAGACTGAACACACTTTCCAGTTCAGCAATACCACGATCATTAATCCCAGGACCATCAACGAGTCACGTTTCGAATCCAGGCAAGTAGATAACCTGCAAAGCGCCCAGAACTCACAACCGCAAATCGCAGTTCTGGGCGCCTTCGTCGGTGGCGGTAACAACATCGGTAGTAATTCGACTAATCAGAAGAACTATCAGTTGCAAAACTACACCTCGCTGGACCGAGGCAAACACTATTTCAGATTTGGCGGGCAGGTGCGCGTGGCCACGGAGAATGACAACTCGACTGCGAATTTCAACGGGACGTTTACCTTCGCATCGCTGACTGCGTTTCAAATTACTAAGCAGGGCCTGCAACAAGGGCTGACACCGGCCCAGATCCGAGCAGCCGGCGGAGGCGCGGAACAATTTGCGATCGTTTCAGGCCGGCCTTCAGTTACAAACACGATGTTTGACGCGGGAGCTTTTTTTCAGGACAACTGGAAGCTTCGGCCGAATGTGACCTTCAGTTATGGATTGCGTTATGAGACTCAGAATGAAATCCGCGATCATTTTGACTTTGCTCCGCGTCTAGGCCTTGCCATGGGGATTCATCCTGGTAAGAAGTCCGCGCCGAAGACGGTACTCAGGCTGGGCTTCGGCGTTTTCTACACGCGCTTCGCGCAGAACTTAGCTCTGAACTCGCTCCGGTTAAATGGCCATAACCAGCGACAGTTCATTGTGAAGGATCCTGACTTCTTTCCCAACGTTCCGAACGCCGGCTCGCTGGGAACCTCGCTCGACACTCCCACGATCTACGGAATCGATCCGAACCTGTGCGCTCCTTACATGCTGCAGAGTTCGATCTCGATCGAGCGAAAGCTGCCGCGGTCGACTAATCTGGCTATTACCTGGTTGAATTCCCGCGGCAAGCGTCAGCTTCTATCGCGGAATATCAATGCTCCCCTGACTGGCACCTTCGACATTTCGATTCCAGGCAGTGGTGTCCGGCCGCTTCCGATTGCCGGCGACATCTATCGATACGAATCGCACGGCAGGTTTGAGCAGAATCAGGTGACCGTTGGCTTACGGATAGACGGTCTTAGCAAAGCACGTCTCACCGCAAATTACACGCTCAACTTTGCGAATAGCAACACCGCAGGAGCAAACAGCTTTCCTTCGAATCAGCTCGATATCGATCAGGATTACGGTCGCGCGAATTATGACGTGCGTCATCAATTGAATTTTGGCGGACAGATCGATCTGCCATTCGGGTTCTATGCCAATCCTTTGTTGCTGATTAGTTCCGGCCAACCATATAACGTGATCGTTGGTCGAGACTTGAACGGCGATTCGATTTTCAACGACCGGCCGGCACTTGCCACCGATCTGTCGCGGCCAGGTGTGGTGAAGACACGATTGGGCGCATTCGACACCTCACCATTACCAGGACAGACCCTAATTCCCTCAAACCTTGCGACCGGTACGGCGAAGTTCATACTGAACTTGCGCCTGGTTAAGGCGTTTGCGCTGGGCTCAAAAGAAATCAAGAGTCCCGACGCCAGCAGCAGCACGCAAGGCAAGACTGGTTCTATCTATAAGAACGCCTGGCAGCCTTTGTACGCTATTAGATTCGAACTCATTGTAAATAATATTTTCAATCACCCGAACCTGGCCACCCCCATCGGCAATCTCAGTTCTCCGTTTTTTGGTAAGTCGATAGCGCTTGCCGGCAGTCCCTTTTCAACCACGGCTGCTAGTCGCCAAATTATTTTTCGCACGGTCTTCAGATTTTGAATCAGCTGACGGCCTGGGTGATTGAGAATTGTCTCAACGGAGGCGCTCATCCCGGAATCGTATGGTCAAGTGGTGTCCGGAAATTGGCAAGGTCGTGTGGGTTCGACTCCCCCTTCGCTGCCTACTCCGCAATTATCGATCAACTCCGTCAGAGTCTTAATCGAGTCGTCTTTTCGATGTTCGCAGTATTCAACCACGCTGAAGCCAACCACATTAAGAGATTTGGCTAAGGCTTGAATTAGAAGTTGCACTTCCGCGACCGAAGGGCCGCCTCGTGTGGGCATTAAAGAGTTCGAAAAACTATTTGGATTAAAGACATCCAAATCCAGGTGCACGTATCCATTTTTGAATCCAGCCGCACTTATCCGATCTGTTAGCATCTTGGGCGTTGCAAAGTCTTCAGACAAAGTAACCGAGATCGCACTCTTCTCAATAAAAGCCTGCTCAGGCAGATCCAGCTCCCGCGTGCCTGCCAGAAACACTTGCTGGGGCGTTAGTTGGCGCCCTAAGAATGAAGTGTATTCCTCCGGACCTTCGCCCAGCAGAGTCCTCAGCGCCATACCGTGGAAGTGTCCGCTGGTCGACGATTCGGGTGTGTTAAGATCCCCGTGGGCGTCCAGCCAAACCACCGCGAGATCTCCATCATACTTTTCATTAAGGTATCCAACGGGAGCGATCTCAGCGCCACATGTACCGCCAACCATAAGAATTGTGGACGGATTGCGCTGGCGAAGGTCGTGTATTGTTCTTTGAAAGCGGGGAGCAATCGAATTCAAACCAAATACTCCTTTGGTTACCTCCAGCATCTCCTCAATTGGAACATCAACGTGAACAAAATCTTCATCGTTGAAAATTCTTTCGATCACTTTAAGCGCGCCAAAGTATACGGCTGGGTTCTCGCCGCAGCCTTGCCACTCTGGATATGAGATCGCTAGTTTCATGAAAGTTCTCCGAGGTCATTTGACCGTCCCAATGGTGAGCGCTCCCATTTGCTTCATGGGGGACGGTTGCTGCCAGCTCTTCTAGCGCTGGAAGCGGGCTCTGTATTCGCTGGAGACAATGAAAGCCTTAACGATCTCAGCCCGGTCGAAGTCACCATTGAATCGATTCAGTTTATTTAGCCAGAACTGATAGCCCGCTTCATCCGGGTCGCGCCTGAGATATCCAAAGCACTCCATCAAAACAAATTGATCACTGAATTTCGCCGCGACGTTGTTCGCGCCTTCCGAGGGCAGAAAATAACCTTGGTGTCCCCCCCCCCAAAACTTTTCTACCAACGGAATCCACAACTTTCCGTAGTGTTCAAACTCCTTCACCTTGGATGGACCGATTACGTAACGTAAATCACAAGTGACAATTTTCATTTCCTCAGTTCGAATCTGGAGTCTCAGCCTCAAAGACCAAACGATTCAATATGTAAGGCGTAAGATTCCGGAAGGTTCAGCGACCTTACGCAGCCGGCAAGTTCTTTCACGTACTCAGGAGCGGCAAGGCCGGGCGTCATGCGCGAAGCAAGGTAGCAGAGCACCGGTTCGAATGTCGGCGTCTCATCGAGCGTTTCTGCGAGCATCGCCTGCGGCAAATATTTTAGGCCCAAGCTTTTTTCGAGGTCGGGGTAAATCTTCTCTAGGTCGTTGTGCGGTACGCTGATTACAGCGCCATAGACAATCGCTCCATTGCACGGAACGAGGTTTACGCGTGGGTGGATGGAGAGTTCGAAGTTCATCACCCTGGCCGGCAGCACCTCACCGGCGGCGATGCCATACTCTGCCAGGACTTTAGCGTTCATCAATGTGCCGTAGAAAAAGGCACGAACTAGCCGAGACTCTTGGTCCATCTGCTGTTGCCACCTCTGCCGCATGTTCCCTCTGGTTTTACGATTTGCTGGCATGCGAAGTAGCGTCATCGGCGATCCTCCTGGCAAAC
>Ga0066660_10000440_pt1 | contig 14485 bp, 16 predicted proteins | sample GraSoiAngelo_109_FD_75177 | JGI IMG/M metagenome (GOLD analysis project Ga0066660, IMG submission 75177) | Grasslands soil microbial communities from the Angelo Coastal Reserve, California, USA - 14_0903_12_20cm | ecosystem: Environmental > Terrestrial > Soil > Grasslands | place: USA...
CGAGGCCATGTCGATCTTGGCGCGCAGCACGTGGGCCCCGTCCTTGAACTCGCCCGCCCGCATGCGCGCGAACAGGTCCAGGCTCTCCTCGACCGACCGATTCCGGTAGGGGCTGTCCTTCCCCGGCTCGGTCAGCGTGCCCCGGTACTGCCGGATCTCCTCGGCGCTCAAGCTGTCCACGTAAGCCTTCCCCTTCTGGATCAACTCCACGGCGTACTCGTAGAGCTGCTCGAAATAGCCCGAGGCGTAAAACATCCGATCGCCCCAATCAAAGCCCAGCCAGCGCACGTCGGCCTGGATCGCCTCCGCGTACTCCACGCTCTCCGTGCTCGGATTCGTATCGTCGAAGCGCAGGTGGCAGGCGCCGCCGTGCTCCAGCGCGAGCCCGAAATTGAGGCAGATGGACTTGGCGTGCCCGATGTGCAGGTAGCCGTTCGGCTCCGGAGGAAAGCGGGTCACGACGCGACGGTGCTTGCCGCTCTTCAGGTCGTGCTCGACGATCTCGCGGATGAAGTTCCCGGCCGTCATACCCTTCATATCTATCACAGACGTCCATGGTTCTTGAAGTTATAATAATGTAGATGTGACTTTTTCCGCATGCCGGTGTCTAATAGGTTATGCCCTTTCTCTTCATGACCATGGTGGTGGCGTTCCGGATCATGGCGCAGAACCGGATGCGCTCCCTCCTCACCATGCTCGGCATCATCATCGGCGTCGGCTCGCTCATCGTCATGGTCAGCATCGGGGAAGGGGCCAAGGCCGCCGTGCAGGCCCAGATCGCCACCTTCGGCACCAACGTCATCGCGATCTTGCCCGGCGCGATCACCGCGGGAGGCGTCTGGACGGGCCACGGCGGGGCCGTGACGCTGACCGTCAAGGACATGGAAGAAGCAGGGAGGATCCCCAACGTGCAGTACGCAAGCTGGGCACGGCGGGATTCCGCGCAGGTCGTCCATGAAAACAAGAACTGGTTCACCACCATCAACGGCGTGACGCCCGCCTTTTTCTTCATCAGGGACTGGTCGTTGGCCGCGGGGGACTTCTTCACGCAAACCGACATGGACGAGGCCGCGAATGTCGCCGTGGTGGGGAACACCCTCGTGACCAATCTCTTCGAGCCCGGCGAAGACCCCATCGGGGCGACCATTCGGATCAAGAACATGGCCTTCCGGATCGTGGGGACGCTTGAGCCGAAGGGCTACGACACCCGCGGGGCCGACCAGGACGATGTGGTCTACGTTCCGTTCATCACCGCGGAACGGAGGCTCATGGGCACGAGATTCTTGGGGTCAATCGGGATGGGCTTCCTGTCGGCCGACTCGCCGGACCATATCGGGTCAGTGATCGCCGACGTCACAGCGCTTTTCCGCCAGCGCCACAAACTGCGCCCGGACCAGGAGGACGACTTCACGATCCTGAACCAGCTTGATATTGCAAAGGTCCGGGAAGACAGCAGCCAGTCAATGACGATACTGCTCCTGGCAGTCGCCTCGATCTCCCTGCTGGTCGGCGGGATCGGAATCATGAACATCCTGCTAGTGTCAGTCACGCAGCGGACCCGGGAGATCGGCGTCCGCATGGCGGTCGGCGCCAAGCGCTGGCACATCCTGTGGCAGTTCCTGGTCGAGTCTGTCATCCTGAGCGTGATCGGCGGGGTCCTGGGGGTGGGGCTGGGTATCTCGGGGGCCGCGCTCATCTCCAGCTACGCGGGATGGCCCACCATCCTCTCGCTCCACGTCATGGTCCTGGCGTTCGGCTTCTCCGGCCTGGTCGGCCTCGTGTTCGGACTTTATCCGGCAAACAAGGCCTCGCGCTTGAATCCGATCGACGCTCTGCGGTACGAATAGCGGATGTGCCATATGCAGCAGCGTTTCAAACTCCCCGTTCTTGCCGGTCTGTGCGCGCTGGCCTATGGGCTCCCGGGCTGGGCCGCGGACCTGCCAATCGGCGTGGTCGAACCACAAAAAGTATTGGATGGCTCCAAGGTCGGAAGGAAGATCAAGGACGCGCTGGCGGACTATGTAAACACCCGACAACGGCTGATTGAATCGGAAGAGCAAGATATCAAGGCCATGGAGGAAGACCTCGTCAAACAAGGCGCTGACTTGAGTCCAGAAGCCAAACAGGAGAAGGAGGCGGTGATTCGCCAAAAGCTGCTCGCCTATCGGAAGCATGTCCAAGAGCTCGAAGGGGAGGTCCAGACCAAGAAACGTGAGTTGCTCAGCGACTTCACCAAAAAGATCGAACAGGTGGTGCGGGAGATCGCCGAGAGAGAAAATATCACGCTGGTCATGGAGAAAGGGGATGCCGGACCCGGCGCGCTGATCATGTACAGCGAGCCCTCGATCGATCTCACAGAGCAGGTGATCAAGGCATTCGAGGGCAAAGACGCGCGCCAGGCGCCCGCTCCTCCACCGCACGGCGAGCCGCAGAGCTACACGCCTCCGCTCCCGCCGACCAACACACCGGCGCCCCGAGGAGCCTGGCGGCCCTGGGTGCATTGAGGGAGGCACGTATGAAAGCTGTGGCATGGATCATGGCGAGCATGTTCTTTCTCACCGGCTGCGCGCCCGGGTCGCTGTACTACCACGAGCGGTCCGACGGCACCCGCTACTACCAGACCCGGACCGGCCAACTGGTAGCCGTGGATAAGGACGGCTGGGTGCTCGAGGCGCCCGTCATGTATGGAGCAGGGTACAAGAAACAGCTTCAGAAGAAAGGCGATGACTGGGATTTAACCGGCTACGATATCGTCGAGCCGCCCGGGTCCTGCCAGGAACTCCTGAGCAGGAGGGCGGAATCCTGTCTGAATCGGGTTTGGGAAGGCCCGGCCCTGATCCTGATGACCCCGATCTTGACGCTGCCGCCCTGGCCTTGGCTGGGACAGGACCCGCCACTGCCTTTCTTCAGCTCAGGTGCACCCGCCAACAAGTCCTAGCCTGCCGCGTCGCTCTCACCGGACTAGGGTATGATGGAGGGAGACGGGAATTCCATTCTTGGAGGTAGGACGCCATGGCGGAACTCTTCAAGGGCCTGGAGCGGATCGAGGAAGCCCGTGAGCGCCTGACTGGGTCGAGTTTCATGGCGGGCGTCTTCAGCGGCCGCCCCGATTGGGCCCTGCTCCTCCCACCGCCTGAGCCACCGGACGAACGCGCCGCTGGCGAGGCCTTTTGCCGGAAGATCGAAGCCTTCCTGAAAAGCCACGTGGACCCGGAGGAGATCGAGCGCACGGCGAAAATCCCCGAGGCTGCGCTCAAGGGCCTCTTCGAGCTCGGCGCGTTCGGGATGAAGATCCCCAAGGAGTACGGCGGCCTCGGGTTCTCCTACACCAATTACGGACGCGTCCTCACGCTCATCGCCAGTTGGAGCAACATCCTGTCGCTGACCGTCGCGGTCCCCCAGTCCATCGGCATCGCCATGCCGATCCTCCTCTTCGGCAACGAGGTGCAAAAACGGACCTACCTCCCGCGCGTGGCACGGGAAGCGATCTCCGCCTTCGCGCTGACGGAGCCGATCACGGGCTCCGACGCCGCCAACGTCCAGACCGAAGCGGTGCTGGACCGGTCCGGCTCGCACTTCCTCGCCAACGGGGAGAAGCTCTGGTGCACGAATGGGCCCATCGCGCGCTACATCACCCTGATCGCCCGGGTTCCTGCCAGGAGGGTACTCCGAGACGGCAAGCCGGTCTGGGTGCCGACGCGGGAAGAGGAGATCTACGACGACAAGGTGCATACTGCCTTCGTCCTCTCCATGGAGACCCATGGGGTGGCGGTCCTCCAGCGGTGCCAATTCGAAGGATGCCGGGGGATCGAGAATGCCTACATCCGCCTCAAAGACGTGCGCATCCCCGCCGAGAACGTCATCGGCGAGATCGGCAAGGGGCTCAAGTACGCGCTCACCATCCTCAACATCGGCCGCGCGATCAGCATCCCGGCCATCTGTCTCGGCATGGCAAAGCAGGCGTGGCAGCCGACGCTGGACCGGGCCAACTCCCGCATCACCTTCGGCAAGCCCCTGGGCGAGCGACAGACGCAGATGATGCGCATCGGCCGCATGGCGACCGATCTCTTCGCGATGGAGGCGCTGGCGTCGCTCGTGTGGCGCATGGCGGACCAACACCACTACGACATCCGGATCGAGGCCGCCATCGCCAAGATTTTCTGCTCGGAGAAGGCGATCCGCTTCCTGAAGGATGCCCAGATCATCTTCGGCGGGATGGGCTACGAGACGGCGGAGTCCCGTCAGGTCCGCGGCGAGCCGGCCTTCCCGATCGAGCAGCTCGTCCGTGACGCCGAGATGTACCGCATCGGCGAGGGGGCCACGGACATTCTGAGGCCGTTCGTGGCGCGCGAGGCCCTGAGCCCGCATCTCGAACGGACGCGCACGTACCTCGAGGGAGGAGTGACCGGGGCCGCGAAGCTCCGCGAGTGGCTGAAGCTCCTGCGCGGCTACGTACTCTGGTACCTGGGACTCTGGAGATGTACGCCCCTGCCGGATCGCGAGGACCTCCGGCGCCGCAAGGTCGTGGAAAAGCTCCTGTACGCCGAGCGCGCCAGCCGGCGCCTTGCCCGTACAATTCTGTACGCGATGGTACGCTATCGCGAAGCGCTGCGCGACGATCAGGGCCGGCAGAGCCGGATCGAGGAGGTCGGCGAGGACATTCTCACGATCGCCGCCACGGCCCTGCATGCCGAGGCGCTTCACCGCGCACAGGGGGACGGCCGCGTCTGGGATCTCGCCGACGAATTATTCCGCGAGGCCGTCACGCGCATTGACGCCAACATCGCCGGCCTCATCCGCAACGACGATCATCAGCCCGCCGCCGTCGGGCAGCGCGCCCTTCGCAGCCAGTACCCTTCCCTCTCCGGCGGCATCATCCAGCGCAGCCTCGGCGATTACATTCGAAAGGAATGAACAGGACCTGACATCCTGGGACAACCCCTATCAGCAGTCATCAGCGTTTTGCATGGGAATTGCAGCTTACAGAAGGGATGAAGCTTTCACGGTGGGTCACCAGTCTGGTGATTATCGCGGTCCTGGCCGCCGTCTACCTGATCGCGGCCAAGCTCGGGCTGAAGCTCGCCTTCGTGCATGTCAGCGCAACGGCGGTGTGGCCGCCCACCGGAATCGCCCTGGCGGCGTTACTGGTGTTCGGGTACCGCGTCTGTCCCGGCGTCTTCGCCGGCGCATACCTGGCGAATGTCACGACGGAAGGCACCGTCGCCACCTCGTTAGGCATCGCGGCTGGCAACACGCTTGAAGGACTGACAGGGGCGTACCTGGTGAACAGGTTCGCCGGCGGCACTCACGCCTTCGACCGGCCGCAGGATGTGTTCAAATTCGCGGTCCTCGCCGGAATGCTCAGCACGATGGTGAGCGCGACGGTCGGCGTGACCAGCCTGGCGCTGGGCGGCTCCGCCACGTGGGCCGATTGGGGAGCGATCTGGCTGACCTGGTGGCTCGGGGACGTGGTGGGTGCTCTCAAGGTCGCCCCACTGCTCGTGCTGTGGCTCACGAATCCCCGCGTTCAATGGCAGCGAGGACAGGTTCGCGAGGCGGTCTGCTTGGTGCTCTGTCTCGTTGTCGTCGGCCAGGTAGTGTTCGGCGGGTGGACTCCTCTCAAAGCCAAGGATTACGCGCTTGCCTACCTCTGCATTCCAATCCTCGTGTGGGTGGCGTTTCGGTTCGGTCAACGTGAAGCGGTGACGGCCACCGTCCTGCTCTCGGGGATCGCGCTCTGGGGCACCCTGCGTGGGTTCGGTCCCTTTGCCAGGGGAACGCCGAACGAGTCCCTGCTGTTGGCGCAAGCGTTCATAGGCATCACCGTCCTGCTGGCCATGGCGTTTGCGGCGGTGGTGGCCGAGCGCAATCGGATTGAAGCGAAACGTGAGGCGCTCCTTGGGGAGTTGCAACACGCCCAGGAGCACATCAAGGCCTTACGGGGTTTGTTGCCCATGTGCGCCTCCTGCAAGAAGGTCCGTGATGACGCGGGCTACTGGGACTACATCGAGAACTATATCCACACGCATTCGGAGGCGATGATTACCCACGGCATCTGTCCGGACTGCATGAAGAAGCTCTACGTACAACCAGAAACAGAAGAGCAAACTAGTAAACACCGCGCCTGATGCTCTTCGCGCTCATCATCGCCTACCTGCTTCCCGCCGAGGAGCGTGTGAACCCGCTCGTCTTCGCCGGGCGGGTACTCACGTATGGCTTGCTGATCTTCTGGGGCGTGAAGTTCATCGCGACCCCCATGGAGACGAATTACGTGGGCGGGCACTTCATGCACCTCATCAACCTGCCGTTCCATGAGGCGGGGCACCTCATCTTTTCGCCCTTCGGCCGGTTCATGACGGTGCTCGGCGGTAGCCTGGGGCAGCTCCTCATGCCGCTGATCTGTCTGGGAGCCTTCCTCTTCTATAACAATAACGCCTTCGGCGCGTCGGTGGCACTCTGGTGGTTCGCCGAAAGCCTGATGGACCTCGCGCCCTACATCAACGACGCGCGGGATCTCCAGTTGATCCTCTTAGGCGGGGTCACCGGGCAGGAAGTCGAGGGGCATGATTGGGAGTATCTGCTGACCAACCTCGGCTGGCTCAAATACGACCACACGCTCGCCCACGCGGCCTACAACCTCGGGATCTACTTCATGATACTCGCGTTCCTCTGGGGCGCCATCCTCCTGTACCGCCAGTACTGCAACCTCTACAGGACCTGAGCATCCTCGCCTCATGCCCCTTCCCGCCCTTTGATGGCTTTGGCCACCGCGGCCTTCAACTTGCCGGGTCGGACTGGCTTCAGCAGATAGTTGACCGTTCGCAGCTCGAACGATGCGAGCACGGAATAGTACGTCACCATGCAGAAAGACTGCCCCGAGTCTGGCGCCTCGCATGAGGAAAAGCGAGGTCGGGGGGTCCCCAGACTCAGCGCCACCCGCAAGAAGCTCAGACTGCGCTGAGAAATTGAGAAATAAGGGTGACGATGCGGCCTTGAGAAAAAACAGTTGACTGTATGCTGCTGTATTACATATGCTACATTAGCATACAGAGGGAGGTCTGACATGGCTGTGTTGTCTATGAGGCTGGATGAGAAACTGGATCGTAAGCTCCAGCGGTTGGCGAGGGACACCGAGCGGCCGAAGAGCTACTTCATCAAGAAGGCACTGGAACTGTACCTTGAGGAGCACGAGGACTATCAGATCGCGCTTGCACGCCGCGCAGACAAGGATGACGAGACGCTAACCCTAGCGCAGGCCAGGAAAGCGCTTGGCCTATAAAGTCCTTGTCAAAAAGAGCGCGTTGCAAGATCTCCGCGTCGTCCCTAAGCCAGATCAGAAACGGCTGTTGGACGCCCTTGAAAGCCGTCTCTCCAAAGATCCCTACCAAGGAAAGGCATTGAGCGGCGAGTTCAAGGGGCTCTACCGCTGGCGTAGCGGAAAGTTCAGAATCATCTACGAGATCCAACAAGAAATCCTGGTCGTTCTGGTGCTTCGAATCGGCCATCGTAAAGACGTTTATAGGTAACGCAAAATTACAATGATCAGTCCGTTCTTGATGGCGATCGCATTGTCGGTCCTTATAGGATGCAACACGCTGGTTACTGCTCAAACAGATTATGTCGAAGTGCCGCCCGGAACGAAATTGTGCGACCCAGGGGAAGACGTGTATGGGTACTATCTGGTGAAAAGCAAAATGAAGCCTGACGGGACTCAAGACGTCGAGTATTACAGATTCTCGCCCGTTCAGGACCCGAAGACCGGCATGCATCAAGCGGAACGCCAGGGGATAGGCTTCTCGGCCGCGTGGATCAAGAGACATCCGCAATACAAGGACAAACTGGCGGTCATCGATCCTCACACAGGCCAAGCGGATGAATTTCCGTACGCGCCGTGCAAGCAGCAATGAACTGCTAGAAACAAAAGCGGAGACCCTCCGACGTGGTGATTGCCTCATAGACCTTCGCGGGCGGGGCGTCAATCTCTATCTCATGTGCCGGTCGGCCATGAAGCCCAGCTTGCAGGGTGTGTCAAGTTCAGAAGGTAAAGGTAATAGAAGGATTTAGGGTGTTAGGATAGTCAACACAAAGGGGAACCACGCGAGGCGTCGTCGTTGACGCCTACGGAGTCTATGCCGATCCCCGGCTCAGCGACCTCCTCAAGAACGTGAAGGTTCGTCGGCCATGACACGCGCAATCCTTGCCGCTCTGCTGCTCCTAGCCCTCACGGCAGTTGGCTGCAGGGGTGACAGCGCGGCGCAGGAGCCCATGCCCCCCACGCTCCTCTACGTGTCCGACTATTTCTCCTTTGTCGGGGCGGATCAGGAAGGGCGCGTCGCATTTGCCTTGGACAACAATCGAGGACGCGACGGGGAGGCCTTTCAGGCTGAGCACTTTGTCGTGCTGCATGACGGGCACAAAGGCTGGGTGGACGCCCTCGGCTCCGGTCCCTACGACAACCTCAAGAAAGAGCTGGACCGCATCCCCGACTCTCCCTCTTTCCAGTTCGTGGGCGCTCCAGAGGCCGGACTCACGATCACCAGCGCCCCGAATCAGTTGACGCTCCGGATCAATCCTATGCCCATGCGACATCACCGAACGGATGGGAAGTCCAGGGTCTGGATGGGATCCGCGTCGGCGGTGCTGACCTGGCAAGGCCGGACGATCCGCGGCCGCGTCATCTACGAATACCTTTTCATGCCGGACTTCAACCGGCTCACCAGGACGTATTTCGGTCTCTGGGAGGAATTCCAGGGCCTGTATCTGCTGGTCGACGGGAAAGACGACGTGTACCTGCACAGCCAACTGAGCGAGCGATTGGCGCCGCTGGTCGGCAACCTCGTCGGCTTTGCCGTCATGAACGAAGAGACGGACTATCTCAACGATCTCGACGTGACGGTGCTGGACCGGGAGTTCGCGCTCGGCTTCTACCGATGGCCGACGGCCTGGCGCATCAGCTGGAAAGGCAACAAAGGCCCAGGCTCGATGACGCTCACCCTGTCAGAGCGTAAAGGGATCGCCAATTGGGTGCTCGGCGGCTTCTCCATGGGCATTGCGCGCGGTGAGCTGTCCTATGACGGCCGCACGTGGCCGCTGTACGGCCTCGTCGAATTGCTGATGTGAGCCGAGTGTTCCCCCAGCGAGAGCCATCACTCGATCGTCGTGACCGCATCGGCAACGTGAGCTTCTACCGCGAGACCTGGACCAGTCCAAGGCAGCAGCCTTGGGCCCTCATACCGATAGCCCCCTTTCACCGGATCGGCGGCCAGCAGGAGCGGGGTGTCCAGGTCCAGCACGTCGAACCCGCCAAGCCCGAGGGCCAGGCCGAACGAGCAGCCCATTGCGATGCGGGTCTCGACCATGCCGCCGATCATCAAGCGGAGTCCGTACGCGCGCGCGTAGGCCGCGATGTCCATCGCGTCCAGCAGACCGCTCTTCATGATCTTGATGTTGATGTAATCGGCGGCCTGCCTCTCCAGGACATTCCTCACATCGAGAATAGATCGGACAGACTCGTCGGCGACGACGGGGACGCCGGTGAGGTGGCGCAACGCGGCCAGGCCATCAAGGTCTTCCCGCACCACCGGCTGCTCCAAAAGGACGAGGCGCCCGCCGACCCGTTTGACCCCGTTCACGAAGGCGAGGCAGTCCGCCCGCGTGAAGCCCTGGTTCGCGTCCGCGATGAACGCGACGTCCGGCAAGGCGCGGTGGACGGCTTCCAGGCGGCGAATGTCTTGCTCCACGTCGGCGCCGACTTTTGTCTTGAAGAGGCGGAAGCCGCGGCCGTACCACTCGCGGGCCAGCGCGACCGTGCGCTCCAGGTCGGCGATCGGGATGGTGATGTCGGATTCGCGCTCCCGCACGTCGGCGCCACCCCAGAAGCTCCACAGGGTGACGCCGTTGTGCCGGCAGAGCGCGTCGAGCAGCGCGGTCTCCAGCCCGCAGCGCGACGCCGGGTGTGAGACGGCCATGTCGTGAAACAGGCGGGCAATCTTTCTGTACTGAGAAGCCGGCTGGCCCAGCGCGGCCTTCGCGAGCTGGGCCGCGATCTGCCGGCAGGTGTCCCGATCCTCGCCGCCCACCTCGGGAAACGGCGCGATTTCGCCGTAGCCGCGCGAGCCATCCTTCAACGTGACTCGGACGAACAGATTCTGCGCCGCCACCAGCCGTCCCGTCGCCACCGTGAACGGGTCGGTGATGGGTACGTCAACCGGCCAGACCTCAACTTTCGTGATGATGTCCTGCGCCGACATAGGGTTGTTGGTCTGACTCTACAATGTCGAGGCGAGCCCTGTCACGCAGGATCGCTGTATGGTGGCCGGGGCCTGTCGCCTGCGGCTCCGGGGTCCTGCCGCCTGCATCCCCCGCCATCTCGCGGCGCGTCGAAGCCCCGATGACTCGCGCTCGCTGCGGCGGTGGGCCCCCTTCCGGCGTCACCCCTCCGCCGCCGGGCGACATTGGCGTATTCGAGGCTCATCCTCCCCGCAGCCAAGATGAGCGGGTGGCACCGAATGGGACCCTGGCGGAGCGGAAGAGCCTACAGCCGAGTCTGCGGGGCTGCGACGGCGAAAGGATCTGAGCACGTCAGGGTAATGCGGCGACAGGACCCGCGATCATCATGTGTAACGCTGGCGCCTTGCGTTAGACTACAGGGAAAGAGCAAAGGAGCGTTCACCATGAACAAGCGAAGCGTACTTGGATTGTTCATCATGAGCCTGTTGGTGACGGGAGTGGCCCTGGCGGCGACCGACGCGACGGACGGCCGGAAATTGGAGAAGGCCACGTTCGCGGGCGGGTGCTTCTGGTGCATGGAAGAGGCGCTGGACAAGGTGGACGGCGTGGTCTCCACCACGTCCGGCTACACCGGCGGCAAGAAAATGAATCCGACCTACGAGGACGTGTCGGCCGGGGAGACCGGCCACGCGGAGTCGGTCGAGGTCCTCTACGATCCGGCCAAGGTCAGCTACGCCAAGCTCCTGGAGGTCTTCTGGCACAACATCGACCCCACCACGCCGGACCGGCAGTTCTGCGACTATGGGCACCAGTACCGCCCGGCCATTTTCTACCATGACGAGACGCAGAAACGGCTCGCCGAGGAATCGAAGAAGGCGCTGGTGAAGTCCAAGCCGTTCAAAGGGCCGATCGTCACCGAGATCGTGCCGGCCTCGGAGTTCTACCCCGCGGAGGAGTACCACCAGGACTTCTACCAGAAGAACCCGATCCGCTATCGCCTGTACAAGTACAACTGCGGGCGGGCTCAGCGCCTTCAGGAGCTCTGGGGCAAAAAAGAATAAGCGGGTGACGCCGCTTTACTTCTTCTCTTCCTTCTTGGCGGCGTGCCGCCTGGTGTGGTGCTTCTTCGCAGCCTTCACGTCCTTCTTGCCTTCTTCCTTCTTCATCTCCCCGGTGGCGACCTTGGTAGTAGCAGGAGCGGCCGTCTTCTGTTCAGCCGCGAAGGTGGACCCGGCAAACACCACGCCGATCATGATTGCAAACAGCGCTGCAAGGATCGTCCTCATCGTGTCATCACCCCCTTGTCTGCCGACAGCCTACCGACCCGACATGAACGGCGAATGAAGATACGATGAAGTTTTCTTCAGGACACTGCGGCTGAGGGAAAACCGGCGGTGGGTGGCGATCGGGTTTCGTTTAGGTTAGAATAGCGCGTTATGAAACAGAAATCAGCATACACTGTCGCGGTCGTCGGGGCCACCGGCGCCGTCGGCGCCGAAATGATCGAGATCCTGGAGGAACGCAAGTTCCCCGTAGGGGTGCTGCAGCCGCTGGCCTCGTACCGGTCGGCCGGCGAGCGCGTGACCTTCCACGATCAGGATGTCGTCGTCCGCGAGCTGACCAAGGACTCCTTCGCGGGCGTGGATATCGCTCTCTTCTCGGCAGGGGCCGACATCAGCCGGGAGTTCGCCCCCATCGCCGCCAAGGCCGGCGCGGTGGTGATTGACAACAGCTCCGCCTGGCGGATGGGGAAGGACGTGCCGCTGGTGGTGCCGGAGGTCAACCGCGCCGACATCGCCAAGCACAAGGGCATCATCGCCAACCCGAACTGCTCCACGGTCCAGATGGTGGTCGCGCTGAAGCCCCTGCACGACCGGGCGCGCATCCGGCGGATCGTCGTGACCACGTTCCAGTCCGTGTCCGGCACCGGCAAGGAGGCGATGGAGGAGCTACTGGAGCAGGCGCAGGACCTGCTCTCCTTCAAGGAGCCCGCGCCCAACGTCTACCCGTACCAGATCGCGTTCAACTGCCTGCCGCACATCGACGACTTCCTGCCGAGCGGGTACACGAAGGAAGAGATGAAGCTGCTGAACGAGACCCGCAAGATCATGGGCGACGACTCAATCCGGGTGACGGCGACGACCGTGCGGGTGCCCGTCTACGTCGGGCACTCGGAGTCAGTGAACATCGAGACCGAGAAGAAGCTCACGGCCAACGAAGCGCGCGCGATCCTCTGCGAGGCTCCGGGGGTCCTGCTCTACGACGACCCGGTCCACAAGATCTATCCGATGCCGATCGACGTGGCGGGGAAGGACGAGGTGTTCGTGGGCCGCATCCGCGAGGACGAGTCCATCCCGAACGGCCTCAACCTCTGGATCGTCTCGGATAATTTGCGCAAGGGTGCGGCCTTGAATGCCATTCAGATTGCGGAGGAATTGATACGGACATAAGCGGCTTCGGCAAGATCCTGATTGGGATCGGGGTCGTGATCGTGCTGATGGGAGCCGTTCTCGTCTTGGCCGGACGCCTCCCCGGCTTCGGTCCGATCGGCAAGCTGCCCGGCGATATCCTGATCAAACGCGACAACTTCACGTTCTATTTCCCCATCACGACCAGCATCCTGGCAAGCGTCATCCTGAGCCTCTTGGCGTGGCTGCTGTTCCGGAAATAGCATGATGCGCGCGTGCACGACGGCGGCCCTCGCGCTGCTTCTTGCCGCGGCGGTCCTCACGCCCGCGCGGGCGCAGGCCGACGAGACCATCCGCATCGCCATCCTCCAGAACGCGGAATCGGCCGCGGTGGTGTCCTCCGCGGGCCTCATCGTCCAGGCGCCGAACGACACGGTCGATGCGACCGGGCAGATCATCATGGAAGCCGGGCCATCCGGACTGACCGTGGACGGCCAGCTCCTGCGATCCGACCGCCTCGAGGTGCGCGGGCGCGATGGCGAGCTCACCATCAACGGCCTCACCGTGGGAGGGCGGGTGATCGTCAAGCGCCAGAACGGCAAGCTGCTGGCGATCAACGAGGTGCCGCTCGAGGACTACGTGAAGGGTGTCGTCCCCTCCGAGATGAGCGCCGCCTGGCATCCGGAGGCGCTCAAGGTCCAGGCCATCGCCACGCGCACGTACGCGCTCTACAAGATGCGACAGAACGCCAGGAAGGACTTCGACGTGTTGGCCTCGATCAAGGACCAGGTATACCTGTACCGCGGGCGCGCCTCGGCCGGGGCGGCCGCGCGCGCCGTGGACGACACCCGCGACCTGGTGCTGGCCTACCGCGACGAGCCGATCCTCGCCGTCTTCTCGTCCACCGCGGCCGGGCAGACCGAAGACGCCTGGAACGTGTGGGCCGTCGACATGCCCTACCTCAAGGGGGTCGAATGCCCGTTCGACTTGAACTCGCCCTGGTACCAGTGGCGGACAGACATTGCACTCCCGATGCTCGAGCAGCGGCTCCGGGACGAGGGCTTCCCCGTCGGCATCATCGCCAGCCTCGCCCCCGCCACCTACACCAAGGCCGGGCGGGTCATCCAGGTCCGTATCCTGCACTCGGGCGGCGAGCTCTACGTCAAAGGCGATGACCTGCGCCGCGTGCTCGGCTATACTGTGCTGCCGAGCACCCAGTTTGACTTCGACATCGTCGGGATGCAGGTCCAGTTCGCCGGACGCGGCAACGGCCACGGCGTCGGGCTTTGCCAGTGGGGCGCCAAGGAGCTGGCCGAGCGCGGCTACAGTGCGGAGACAATCCTGCGCTATTACTACCCCGGCGCCGACATCCGAGACCTCAACTCGCTCCCGCGGCGTTAGTCGCCCGATGCGGCTGAAGGACTTCGACTACCCCTTCGACGAGTCCCTGATCGCCCAGCATCCAATCGAACCCCGCGACCGCGCCAGGCTCCTCGTCGTGGATCGGCGCACCGGCGCCCTGGCCCACCATCGCTTCGCCGAGATCCCCACGCTGCTTCGCCCGCACGACCTGCTCGTCCTCAACGACACGCAGGTCATTCCCGCGCGCCTGTCGGGCCGCAAGCAGCCAAGCGGGGGCAGGGTGGAGGTGCTGCTGGTGCGGCAGGGCGAGCAAGCGAACCACTGGCACTCCCTCGTGCGAGGCCACGTGCGGGCCGGCCAGCAGGTAGAGCTGCCGCACGGCGTCCTCGCGAGCGTGACCACCGCCGACGAAGGCGGGCACGCGGTCATCACCTTCCCCGACGGCCTGGACGTCCTCGCCTATGCGGAGAAGGCCGGGCAGGTGC
>Ga0066660_10000442_pt1 | contig 14477 bp, 9 predicted proteins | sample GraSoiAngelo_109_FD_75177 | JGI IMG/M metagenome (GOLD analysis project Ga0066660, IMG submission 75177) | Grasslands soil microbial communities from the Angelo Coastal Reserve, California, USA - 14_0903_12_20cm | ecosystem: Environmental > Terrestrial > Soil > Grasslands | place: USA...
AAACCGCCGTTGCCGCAGCGGGCGAGGTCCGGCTTTATGTCCTACACGATGTGCAGGCACTCGATTTGAATCCTGCAGCGGCGGGATTCCACGTCGTCGTGAGTGGCCATTCGCATCAGCCCGGGAAATTCGAGCGCGACGGCGTGCTCTATATCAATCCGGGCAGCGCTGGGCCTCGCCGCTTTCAGCTGCCGGTTTGTGTGGCGCGGTTGAACCTGGGACGCACGCCGTTCGAAACGGAATTTGTCGAACTGCAAGTCTAGCCGTACGTTGACGCACGCAAAGCTTGCCACTCATTTTCCATTGACACGCCTTAGGAACGGCGCATACTTCTATTGTTTCCCCATAGGGGGAGTATGGGCGACAAGGCAGACGTTTGGCAGGGCACTCTCACCCTCATGATTTTGAAAACGCTGGAAACGCTCGGGCCTCTCCATGGGTACGGCATCGCCAGGCGAATCGAACAGATTAGCGGCGAAGTGCTCTCTCTCAATTACGGGACGGTGTACCCGGCTTTGCTGAAACTCGAGCAGGAAGGCTCGATCGAATGTGCGTGGGGCGTCTCCGACAACAATCGCAAGGCCAAATACTACAAACTGACCCGCGCAGGCCGCAAACAATTGGGACGCGAGGCCCGCGAATGGCAGCAAGCCCAAGCCATTCTTGCAAAAGTCCTCTCCGCAGAGCCCTCCACATGAGCCAGGCCTCGAAATCTTTGCGTGCTCGGCACGGAATTGCGAGAAGAAAGGAGCAAGTTTCATGAGCCTCCTGAGATCGATGCGTACCGGGTTTCGGCGGTTCGGCGCCATTTTTTATAAGCGACAGCGTGACGCGGAGTTTGCTGCGGAGTTGAAGAGCCATCTGCAGCTCCACATGGAAGACAATGTCCGAGCGGGCATGACGCCCGAAGCCGCGCGGCGCGAGGCGTTGCTCAAACTCGGCGGCGTCGAACAAACCAAGGAGAATTACCGCGACCGCCGGGGCTTGCCTGTGCTTGGAGACACTTTTTCGCGATTTGCGATTCGCTCTCCGCACGCTGCGCAAATCACCGGGCTTCACCGCGGTCACCATCCTGGTCATTGCGCTCGGGATCGGAGCCACCACCGCGCTATTCACTGTCGTCCGTTCCATACTCCTCACACCGCTGCCGTTTAACGACCCCCAGAGGCTGATCCGCTTGTATGAGTGGAGCGTGAATGACAAATTCCCGTATAACGTGGTTGCTGGCGGCATGTTCGCCGAATGGAAAAAGCGGAGCCATGGCTTCTCGGATTTGGCAATCGTGGGGCCCGACGCCACGGAATACGGCTTGTCGGGAACGGGCGGACAGCTTCCCGAAAAAGTGCATGCCTGGGAGTGTTCTTGGAATTTGTTTCCTCTGCTTGGCGTCAAGCCAATGTTGGGACGCGCGTTCACTGCGGCAGACGATCAACCGGCGGCGAATGGCTCGGCCATCCTGAGCTGGGGATTGTGGAAGCGGCGCTTTGGCGGTGATCCTTCCATCCTCAATCAAACAATTCACCTCAACGCCGAGCCTTATACCGTCATCGGCGTCATGCCGGCCTGGTTCGCTTATCCAGATCAAACTGCGCAACTTTGGACGCCGCTCTACCACGAAGAATCGCCGGAACTGATGCAGTCGCTGGACGATCACGAATTTCGGCCCGTCGGCCGCCTCAAATCCGGCGTAACGGAAGCCCAGGCTACCGCGGAGCTTTCGATCATCACGCGCCAACAGCACGATGCGCACCTTGACATTCCTTTCATCAGTAAGGCCGCAACCAGCCGGCCGTTGTTGGAGGCTACGATCGGAGATGTGAAGAGGCCGTTGTATGTGCTTCTTGCGGCCACCGCTTGCTTGCTCTTGATTGCATGTCTTAACGTCGCCAGCCTTTTGGAACCATTTCTGCGTTTTCGATCAAGGACGAGCAGACTCTCCCGGCGCTTCAAGAATCATCGCGTTCGCTCAGCGCGGGGCAAAGACCGGTTCGCCTGCGCAAATGGCTGCTTTCCCTGGAAGTAGGTCTTACTGTCTTTTTGCTGCTCGGAGCGGGCTTGTTCTTGAAAAGCTACGAGCGATTGCGTTCCTCCGATCTTGGCTGCATTACCAGCAATGTGCTTACCATGCATGTCGATCTTCCGGAAGCGACTTATCGCCAGCCGGCGCAGGTTATAAGTTTTTTTGAGACGTTAGCAGAACGCGTTTGCGCTCTGCCGGGTATGCGCGCCGCCGGACTTGTAACAACAGTTCCCGGTGCTGGCTATGGGGGACAACGGCTTTTCTATTGTGGAACACCCTCCTATTCCCTTGGCTAAGCTCCCTTATGCGATCCACCGCTGGGCCGGTCCCGGATATTTCGCTGCTTTAGGGATTCCCTTCTTGCGGGGTCAAACCTTCGATGCGGACCAGCAGCTGAAGAAAGCAAACGAAGTCATTATCAGCGAATCTTTTGCGCGGCAATACTTTCCCGGTGAGGACCCCATCGGCAAGCACCTGCTCACACTTGGAAACCGACCTTGGAAGATTGTCGGCGTGGTGGGAGATACACGCCATGACATCTGGCTACCTCCCCAGCCCACGATGTACTTCCCATTTGATTCTGGCGAGCAGGAAGGCGCGACGCTTGCAATCCGCTCCACGCGCGACGTTACCTCATTTGCTTTGCCCGTCCAAAAGATCGTCCAACAGTTGGACCCGGAATTGGCGGTTTCCGTGTTGACCATGGACCAACTCATTGGTAAATCCACGCTAGGCGCGAGTTTCGACGCGACGCTACTTCTTGCCTTTGCCGCATTGTCGCTGCTGCTGGCTTCGGTCGGGCTATTCGGAGTTCTTTCCTACATTGTGGCGCAGCGCACACCGGAAATTGGCATCCGCGTCGCTCTTGGCGCGCAGAGAGGTGAACTGCTGCGGCTTACATTGCTCGACGGCCTCAAGCCTGCAGGTGCGGGGCTGGCGATTGGGCTGGTGGGAACGGCGGGCGCGACGAGATTGATCAGCAGCTTGCTTTATGGCGTGGAGCCGTTAGACGCAACGGTGTTTGCCGCCGTTGCCGTCCTCCTCCTCGTCGTAGCTGGATTCGCATGCCTCCTGCCCGCTTGGCGTGCGTCGCGCGTCGACCCGGTAATCGCCCTGCGCTATGAGTAACCTTCGCCCTTCAGAACAAGCTAACGACCGGAGGGCTGCTTCGTCTAACTCTCCTGTGGCATCCGCACATAAACTGTGTTAGCTTGCGGTGGCCATAACACAGGAGGGTGCATGTCCCCATCGAAACTTGACTTGCTGCAGGGAACCTTGGACCTGATGGTTCTGCAAACCCTGGCGGCCATGGGCCCGCTTCACGGCTACGGCATCGCGCGCCGCATCGAGCAGGTCAGCGGCGACGCGGTCCTGCTCAATCAAGGCACGATTTATGCTGCTCTCGTGCGGCTGCACCAGCGGGGATGGATTTCCGCGGAGTGGGGCACGTCCACCAACAACCGCAAAGCCAAGTTCTATTCCATTACCAAACGAGGCCGCAAACAGCTCTCTGAAGACGCTGCTTACTGGCAGCGTCTCTCGGATGTCATGGGCCGCGTGCTCGCGCTTCCTGAAGGGAGCGACAACAAATGACCAACCAGGCTCGTCAATTGTTCCACCGGGTTCGTTCCTTGTTCTTCCGCGGCGAACAAGATCGCGACTTCGATGCGCAAATGTCACATCATCTGGAACTCGCCATCGAGGAGAATCTCGAGCGCGGTTTGTCGCCCGACGAAGCGCGCCGCCAGGCTCTCGTCCGCTTCGGCGGCCCGCAGCAAGCCAAGGAACACCACCGTGAAGCGCGTGGTCTGCCGCTTCTTGAAACTCTGCTGCAGGATTTTCGCTTTGCCCTGCGAATGCTGCGGCGCAGTCCCGGCTTCGCGCTTCTGGCGATTTTTTGCCTGACGCTTGGCATCGGCGCTAATGCTGCGGTTTTCAGTTGGATGGAGGGACTTCTTTTTCGTCCTTACCCGCTCGTTGCAAATCAAGAACGGCTGGTAGCTCTCACGGGAACCGCTCGCGCTCAAGGCCAGACTGACCGTACCGCGCTTTCCTGGCCGGATTTCTTGGACCTTCAAAGAAACTGCAAACTGTTTGACACGTTTTTCGTGAGCAAGATCACCGGGACAACGCTCAGCATCGGCGACCGCGCGCAGGTCGTAACCGGGAGCATTGTTTCCGCGAACTATTTCAATGCGTTGGGAGTTCATCCAATTCTCGGCCGGACGTTTGAGCCCCATGAGGACGGGGGGCGCAGCGCCCATCCCGTGACGGTTATCAGTTACCAGCTCTGGAAGGAACGCTTCGGAGGTGATCCGCAAATCATCGGCAAGACGCAGCGCATGAACGGTGTGCTTCACACGATTATTGGCGTGGCCCCCGCGGGTTTTTACGGAACATTCGTCGGCTGGGCGATGAAGTTTTGGGTGCCGGCTTCCATGGAAGACACGTTCGAGGCCGGCGGCTACAAACTCGAAGATCGCGGTGAGCGTTGGATTGAAGCGTACGGCCGTTTGAAACCCGGCGCCAGTCTGGAGCAGGCGCAGCAGGAAGTTTCCGCGGTGGCGAAGCGCTTGGAGGCGGATTATCCGGCCACCAACCGCGGTCATGGCATAAAGCTCTGGCGCTTATGGCAAACACCTTTCAATAACGCGGGAACGCTGCTCCCCACGTTGGGGATCATGCTTGTGGTTGTGGTGTTTGTACTTTTGATCGCTTGCGCGAATGTGGGCAACCTGCTGCTCGTCCGCTCTTTCGCGCGAAGGCATGAAATCACCGTCCGCGTCGCGGTGGGCGCCGGGCGGAGGCGCCTGCTGCAGCAGCTTCTCATCGAAGGGCTGGTCCTTTCCGCGCTGGCAGCAACCGGCGGACTCCTCATGGCTCGCTGGTGCAGCCATTTGCTCGTACTGCTCCTGCCCGTGAGGAACGGAAACGCCATGCACCTGCCCGGCGATATGGACTGGCGCGTGATGGCGCTGAGCGCCGCGGTTTGCCTGATCGCGACGTTGCTGTTTGCTCTGTTCCCTGCGATGCAGACCAGCAAAATCGATCTGGCTGCCACGCTACGATCGGAAATGGCGGGCGTAGTTCATGGGCGCAGCAAATCCTGGGTGCGCGCTGGACTGGTCGTGGTCCAAGTATCCTTGTGCTTCATTTTGCTCGTGGGAGCGGGCCTGCTCTTGCAAAGCCTGCAAAGAATTCGCACGGACAGCCCGGGCTTTTCGACCAACGGCGTATTGGTCACGGCGGTGAATTTAGTGTCGTCGGGATACGACGTGCCGCGCGCAAAGAGTTTTCACGACGAACTGATCGACCGCGTCCGTGCGCTACCAGGTGTGGAGTCCGCTGCGCTGGCACGCCAAACACCCTTGGGCTACGGCACTTTTTCGTCGGCGCCCATTGCCGTAGATGGATATCAATCCCCTCCGGGCGAGCAGCCCTCCGCCGATTACAACCAGGTTGGCCCCGGATACTTCGCTACCATGGGAATCCCACTCGTGTCCGGCCGCGAATTCACGCGCTCCGACAACGAAACCGCGGCTCCCGTCGCCATCGTCAACGAAACCATGGCCGCGCATTATTGGCCTGGCAAAAATCCCCTCGGCGAGCGCCTGCAAGTCAAAGACAAGTGGCTGCGGATTGTGGGCGTAGCGAAAACCTCGAAATACTACAGCATGCGCGAACTGCCCCGGCCGTTTTTCTACGTTCCACTACGGCAGAATTTTTCCGTCGGCGCCGCGTTGAATATTCGGACCAAGCTGCGGCCTGAGATCATGGCTGCAGCACTGTCTCGCGAACTGAAAGCCATGGACGCGAACCTAGCCCTGTATGAAGTGATTTCGCTTCAAGAACAGTTGGATCGCTCCACATCTCCCCAAAAAGTCGCCGTCACCTTGACGGGCATCTTGGCTGGACTGGCTTTGGTGCTCGCCGCCATCGGACTCTATGGCGTCATGTCGTACACCGTGTCGCAGAGCACGCGGGAGCTGGGTCTGCGCATGGCGCTCGGCGCGCGCACGCCCGAACTGTTCCGGCTCGTAATTTCTCGAGGCCTCGCTCTGACTATTGGCGGAATTTTACCAGGTGCGGCGGCGGCGCTCGCGTTGACGCGCCTGCTTGGCTATTTGCTTTACAAAGTGAGCCCTCGCGACCCGGTGGCCTTCGGTTCGGCCTTTCTGGTCTTGACAATCATCTCGTTGGTCGCATGTTTCTTGCCGGCTTGGCGTGCGACGCGCGTGGATCCGATCGTCGCTTTGAGGCACGAGTGAGTATGTCCAAAGCCTGGAGTCTAGACGAAGGGAGCACCAGCAAATGACAGACCGCCTGCGCCAATTGCTCCACCGCTTCCGCTTCCTCTTCCTCTTCCGCAGCGCCCAACTCGACTGCGACCTCGACGCGGAAATGTCGCATCATGTAGAACTTGCCATCGAAGAGAATCTTCAGCGCGGTTTGCCTCCCGACGAGGCGCGGCGCCAAGCTCTCGTCCGCTTCGGCGGTCCGCAACAGGCTAAGGAGCAGCACCGCGAAGCCCGGGGGTTGCCGTTCCTCGATACGCTGGTGCAGGACCTTCGTTTTGCTTTTCGCATGCTGCGCAAGTCTCCCGGCTTCACGGCCATGGCCGTTCTCACGCTCGGTCTCGGCATCGGCGCCAACACCGCCATCTTCTCGGTTGTGAATAGCGCTCTCCTTCGCCCGCTGGCCTATCGCGAGCCGCAACAACTTTATTTGGTGCGCGAGATTGTGCCGCAAATGGCCAAGTTTGCTCCGACTCTCGGCGCAAACATCCCCGATTTCCGCATTTGGCAGAAGCAGGTCCATTCGTTTGCCGACATCGCAATTGCCGAGTCGACCAGCGCAGATCTTAGCGGCGCGGGGGAGCCCGAAGTCATTCGTGGCGTTCGCGCTTCCGCGAATATCTTCGACGTGCTCGGAGCGCAGCCTGCGCTGGGAAGAGCTTTTTTGCCAGAGGAAGACCAGGCCGGTCGCGGCAACGTCGTGCTCCTTACCGATGCCTTCTGGCGCGCCCGCTTCAGTGGCAACCCGTCAGCTCTCGGCAAAACTATGGTACTCGACGGGGTTCCTCACGAAATCGTAGGCATCCTGCCGGCGTCTTTTCGCTTTCCTGCAGCGTTGGGAGGCGCCAACAACACCACTCGCGTGGCTTTTTTCGAGCCGCTAAACGGCCTGAAATTCTATGAAGAAGGCTTAATTGGTGAATTCGATTTTGGCGCCTTGGCACGACTGAAACCGGGCGTAAGTCCCGAGCAGGCGCTCGCCGAGCTGAACGTGGTCCAAGCACAAATCGCCAAGCAGGCTAGCGAAGGCGTGGACCTCCTGGGGGCGCTCAAACCGCTCGAAGCGGAAGTGATCGGGCCCGCGCGGCTCGGGTTGATTTTTCTTCTTGGCGCAGTTGGCGTGGTATTGCTAATCGTCTGCGCTAATCTTGCGGGTCTGCTCCTCACGCGCGTTCCCGGCCGCATGCGGGAAGCCGCGATTCGCGTGGCGCTTGGCGCAACCCGCGCGCGGGTCATTCGCCAAATGCTGACGGAAACTTTCCTGCTCAGCCTTGCCGGTGGCGCACTCGGTGTGTGGATTTCCGTTTTTGCCGTGAAATGGTTTGTACATCTTGCGCCGGTGGCGATTCCGCGGCTCGATGAAGTGCAAATGGATGCGCGCGTGCTGGCGTTCGCGCTGCTCGCTTCGATTGCCACTGGCTGCCTGTTCGGCATTTTGCCCGCTTGGGGTGTCACGCGTTTCGCGCCGCTCGACACGCTGAAATCCGCCAGCGCCGCCACAACGGAAAACCGCAAGACTCGTCGTCTCCGCGAAGCCTTGGTTGGCTTTGAAGTGGCATTGACCACGCTGCTCCTGATTCTTGCAGGTCTTTTGACGGCCAGCCTGGGGCAACTCCTCCGGGACAACGCAGGTTTTGCAGTTCAGAATGTCCTTGTTGCTGGCGTCGATCTTCCTCCGCAAAGCTACTCTCAACCCGACGTCCGCTTGCACTTTTATGATCTTGTACTTGCCGGCATTCAGTCATGGCCCGGAGTTCAAGCCGCTGGCTGGGTGAGTCTTCCTCCTCTTGCGGGCGAAGGAAGCGTTACGGGTATTCGCCTTCCCGGCGACCAACAGCCGAATGCCGAAAGGACGGTTGCCAATTACCGCCCGGTCAGCCCCGGTTATTTTTCTGCGATGGGCATCCCGCTATTGAAAGGCAGCTTTTTTGGGCCCGCAGACCGCGGACGAAAGGTGGTGATCGTCTCGCAAAGCATCGCCGATCGCTTCTGGCCCGGGAAGAACCCGATCGGCCAGACCTGCGTAACCGAGTGGGGCCCAGACGTTGCTGCGCAAGTCGTTGGCGTGGTCGGAGATATCCGCACGGTGCGTCTCGACGAACCACCCTTAATGATGGTCTACGTACCAGAAAAGTGGACCAATGCATATACCGTTCCTACTTCGGCCTCCATCGTACTCCGCACTGCTAACGATCCTGCGGCATCGGCCGGTGCCATCCGCCAGTTGATTCACGGCATTGACGCAGATGTGCCCATTACGTCCGTGCATCCCATGACGCAAATCGTGTCGCAATCGGTGGACGACCGCCGCTTCCCTATGTTTCTCGCGATTGCGTTCGCCGTGTTCTCCCTGGTGCTGGCCTCGCTGGGCATCTTCGGCGTGGCTGGGTATTCCGTCGAGCAACGCCGTCAGGAATTGGGGATTCGCATGGCTCTGGGCGCAGATAGGAAGCGCTTGTCCCGCATGGTCCTGCGTCAAGGCCTGGCTCCTGTTGCTCTTGGACTCGCTACCGGTGTAGTCGCCGCGATTTTTGCCGGCAGGCTGATCCGGAGCCTGCTCTTTGGCGTGAGCGCGCACGATCCGCTCATGTTCGGGATTGTTGCTCTCGTGGTCGCGATCGTCGCGACGGTAGCCAGTTACATTCCTGCACGCCGTGCCATGCGCGTCGATCCGATTGTTGCGCTGCGCTACGAATGATTATGGCCGAGGTCCATGCAATTTCCTCGGAAGAAGGATCCACATAGGATGGGCCCTCTCAGCCAGCTGCTATACCGCCTGCTCTCTTTCTTTTACCGCGCCCGACTCGACCGCGAGCTCGACGCCGAGATGTCGTCCCATCTGCAATTCGCTATGGAAGAAAATCTCCGGCGCGGCCTTGCTCCAGAAGAAGCCCGTCGCCAGGCTCTCGTCCGCTTCGGCGGCCCGCAGCAAGCCAAAGAGCAGCACCGCGAAGCGCGCGGCCTTCCTTTCCTCGATATGTTTCTCCAGGATCTTCGTTTCGCCTTTCGCATGCTGCGCAAGTGCCCGGGCTTCACGGCTGTAGCCGTGCTCACTCTAGCGCTCGGTATCGGCGCCAACGCCGCCATCTTCTCGGTCGTCTATGCCGTTTTGCTGAAGTCCTTGCCGTATCCTCAAGCCGATCGCCTGGTGATGGTCTACGAAGACGTCCGCCTGCCGAATTACCAAAATGATAGAAATGAAGTTTCCCCGGGAAATTTTTCGGACTGGACGAAACAAAACACGGTCTTCGAAAATGTGGCCGCCTATCGCAACCGTAGCTTTAATCTCGCCGAAACCGGCGAGCCGCTGAGGGTCGAAGGCGAACTGGTCACGGCCAATTTTTTCACGACTTTGCAAATCGATCCGGAACTCGGTCGGGGTTTTGTCGAACAGGAAGATCATCCCGGTGCTTCACACGTCGTCCTGATGGCCGACAGTTTGTGGAAGAGCCGCTTTGCATCAGACCCGCAAATTCTTGGCAAGAAAATTCTTCTCGACGGTGAAAGCTACGAGGTCGTCGGCATCGCGCCGCCCGGATTCCATTTTCCCGATTTCGACGACCAACTCTGGGTCCCGATCGCTCTCTCGCCTGCCGAGCGCGAAAATCGCGGCAGTCACTATATGGAAGTGTTTGCGCGCCTAAAGGCTGGCGTGACGCTCGAGGGGGCGCAAGCAGAAATGTCCGTGATCGCGAGGCATCTCACGGCGCTCTATCCCAAGTCGAACACCGGCCAGAGCGTCAACATTGTTCCCCTCCAGGAAGATCTCGCCGGTCCCGTGCGGCCCACACTCCTCGTGCTGTGGGGCGCCGTAGGCCTAGTCTTGCTGATTGTCTGCGCAAACGTTGCAAACTTGCTCCTGGCGCGCGCCTCGGCGCGTCATCGCGAAATCGCCATTCGTCTGGCGCTCGGAGCAAGTCGCTCCAGGCTCCTCCGTCAATTGCTGACCGAAAGCACTCTCTTGGCGCTTGGTGGCTGCGCGTTCGGTCTGCTCCTGGCGCGTTGGGGAGTGAGCGCACTCAAGTTGCTTGCCGCCGAGCGGCTTCCGCGCACGGACGAGTTCAGCCTCAACCTTTCCGTACTTCTTTTCACTTTTGCGATTGCGATTCTTGTAGGTCTGGTTTCTGGCCTGGCCCCCGCCCTTCAGTCTGGCCGCGAAAACGTCCAAGAAACACTAAAGTCGGGGTCTCGCGACTCCGCGGCTGGCTCTCGGCTGCGCCTGCGCCATCTTCTCGTGGTCGCAGAGATTGCTTTGGGCGTGCTCGTCGTCATTGGCGCCGGCCTGCTCCTCCGCAGTTTCCTCCGCATCCAGCAAGTCCCCCTCGGCTTCCAGCCCCAAGGAGTTCTCACCTTTCGCGCAATTCCCCGCGGCCAAAAATATTCGGATCCGGCTCAGCGCTCCGACTTTTACCAGCAGGCCATCGAGCGAATCGGCGCCCTTCCCGGCGTGCAATCCGCCGCGGCTGTCACCTTCCTCCCACTCACCTTCGTTCGTGGCAGCAAAGGCTTCGTCATCGAAGGCCGCCCGCCCATCGCGCCTGGCCAAATCCCCATGGCTGGTTATGACGTAGTGACGCCACGATACTTTGCCACCATGCACGTTCCCTTGCGCGAAGGAAGAGATTTTTCCTGGAGCGACACGCCCTCAAAGCAGCCCGTCATCATCATCAATGAAGCCATGGCCAGGAAGTATTGGCCGCAAGAAGACCCTCTCGGGAAGCGCATCAAGGAAGGCGGACCGGATGATCCCTGGCTGACCATTGCCGGAGTGGTCGGCGACGTTCGCGAGTTCGATCCCCTCACGCCTCCTCGCCCGACGATGTATTTTCCCATCACACAATTCCCCAACTCCGGCGGAATTTTGCGCGATTGGGTCGTTCGCACGACCGGCGGTCCGCTCACGGTGGCGGCCTCGGTTCGCATGGCTATCTGGTCTGTAGACCAAGATCTGCCCGTTACGCGCGTTCGCACCATGGAAGAAGTGCGTTCCATTTCCATCGCCCCCCAGCGCTTGAATCTCTTGCTTTTTGCGCTCTTCGCCGCGCTCGCGCTGGTCCTGGTAACTGTCGGCATCTACGGAGTAATGTCCTACAGCGTCGCGCAGCGCACGCGCGAAATCGGCATCCGTGTCGCCCTTGGCGCGCGAGGAAACGATGTCCTGCGGCTCGTACTTGCGCACGGCTTTCGCCTCGCCGCGCTTGGCTTGTTGCTCGGCGTGACCGCGGCTTTCGCGTTGACACGTCTCATGACCAACATGATCTATGGCGTCAGTTCCACCGACGCCGCAACCTTTGTCACCGTCGCGGTTTTGCTTGCGTCTGTCGCGCTGGTGGCGTGTTACATCCCCGCCCGTCGCGCGTTGCGCGTCGATCCCTTGATTTCTCTTCGCTACGAATGAGGCAGACATTGTGGCCATGCTTTTCTTCAGTTAGTTGAGACCTTCAGGAAGGCCCTCGAGGTCGGAGGTAACGACAAATGATTTCCTGGCTCCAACGCGCGCTCTATCGCTTAGGCTCCGTCTTCCGTCGCCAGAGGCTTGACCGCGATCTCGACGCGGAAGTGTCGGCTCATCTGCAATTCGCCATGGAAGAAAATCTTCAGCGCGGCCTGTCGCCTGCGGAAGCGCGCCGCCAGGCCCTTGTGCGTTTCGGTGGTGCCCAGCAAGCCAAAGAACAGCACCGCGAAGCACGCAGCCTGCCGCTTCTAGAAACTTTGCACCAGGATCTTCGCTTCGCCTTTCGCACGCTACCGAAATCTCCCGGCTTCACCGCTATCGCCGTGCTTACTCTCGCCCTCGGCATCGGCGCCTCAACTTCCATCTTCTCGGTCGTCGATGCCGTTCTGCTCCGTCCTCTCCCGTATCCGCGCCCCGAACAGATCGTCCGTGTGTGGGAGCAGGCTCCTGATGGCCACCGCATGAACCTAGCAGACCCGAATTTCCGTGACTTCCGCACCCAGAACGACACCTTCTCCAGCCTCGCGTCATACGGCTATGACTTCACTTCCGTTTCAGGAGGAACTGAGCCTGTTCGCGTTGACGTGGCTACGGTGTCGCGCGATTTTTTCAAATCCCTCGGTGTTGAACCTCTTCTAGGGCGCACCTTTGTACCGGAAGAACAGCGATTTCACGGAGCTCCGGCAATCGTCGTCAGCTACGGCTACTGGCAGAGATATCTTGGCGCCGCAACGGATCTCTCCGAGTTCCATTTGACCATGGACGGAGGAGTCTACTCCGTTGTGGGAGTGATGCCCGCGGGTTTTGACTTTCCGCCGACCGTCGCTGCCTGGATTCCGCGCGAACTCTTCGGAGAAGATAGCGCTGTCGCTTCCCGCACCGCGCACAATTGGCGAGGCATCGGCCGCCTCCGCGATGGTGTTAGCGTGGCCCAAGCTCGCGCCAACCTCAGCACCATCGCGCACCGCATCCGGGAGCAATACGGAAACGAAGTTAACCTCACGGACGCTGCCGTAGTTCCTCTCGCCGAGGCCATGGTTGGCGACGTTCGCACCGCTCTTCTGAACCTTTTGGGAGCCGTCGGCCTCCTTCTTCTAGTGGCCTGTGCCAATGTCGTCGGACTGCTCTTGGCGCGCACATCCGCGCGTCAAAGAGAGTTAGCCGTGCGTGCGGCGCTAGGAGCCGGCCGCCGCCGTCTCATGCAACAGTTTCTCGCGGAATCTTTCGCACTTTCCTTGACCGGAGGTGTGCTGGGTCTTTTCCTCGCAATGGCCACGGTCAGGATCCTCCCTGTAATTCTTCCTGCCAACCTGCCACGGCAGCAAGGCATCTCTGTCAACACACCGGTTCTGCTTTTCGCTTCAGCCGCGGTGGTAGCGGTCGCCGTTCTGCTTGGCCTTTTTTCCGCCTGGCGCGCCGCTACCGGAGATCTTCAGGAAGCGCTGAGTGCAGGCTCTCGCAGTCATAGTGGCAGCGGCGCCAGCCATCGCCTGCGCAGCTTTTTGGTGGTCGGGGAAATTGCCGTCACGCTTGTGATTCTGGTTGGCGCCGGTCTCCTTGGCCGTAGCTTTTTGCGGCTTATTTCCACAAACCCAGGCTTTCGCCAGGACAACCTGATCACCATGGAGTTCTCAATTCCCGGCCCATTAAGGCCAATAACTGTGGGGCAATCAACCATCGCTCGCCAAATCGATCTACTGGACGATATCGTGGCACGCCTCCGCGCCATTCCCGGCGCTGAAAGGGTGGGTTTGGCTGGCGCCATACCTGTCGCGGCTGGCGACAACCTCGCCGACGGCGGATTTCTCATTCTCAACGACCAAAAGTCGCCTACGAACTGGGAGGAATGGGGTCGCATGGCTTTGAATCGCTCGCAACTTGGTTACGCTCTTTATTGTGTCGCAAGCGAAGGCTACTTCCGCACCATGGGCATTCCCCTGGTTCGCGGGCGCATGTTCAACGATCAGGACCACCTCGATTCTCCCCATGTTGCGCTCATCAGCCAGTCCCTCGCTCGCAAACAATGGCCCAATCAGGATCCCATCGGGCAATGGATCAATTTCGGCAATATGGATGGCAACTTGAAGCCGCTCACCGTCGTCGGTATCGTTGGCGACGTTCGCGCGCAAGGCCTCGATCGTCCGCCGAGTCCGGTCATTTATGTCGATTACCGCCAGCGCGGAATAAACACCAATTCTTCGCCCACGATCCTCATGCGCGCCGTCGCGCCGGCCGGAGAAATCATTTCTGCAGCGCGCGGCATCTTTCACGATCTCACTCCCGATTGCCCCGTGAAGTTCTCCACATTCTCCCAGCAAATGGGTGGCTGGCTCGCCGACCGCCGCTTCTACCTTCTTCTTGCGGGACTGTTCGCCACCGCGGCTCTCGCTCTTGCCGCCGTCGGCCTCTACGGAGTCGTGGCCTTCTCGGTCACACGCCGCACGCAGGAGATCGGCATTCGCATGTCTCTGGGGGCCTCGCGCGGCAACATTTTGCGTATGGTGCTCGGCGAAGGCGCGCGCATGGTCGCCTTTGGCGCAGTCATTGGCATTGCCGCATCGCTGGCCATCACGCGCCTGATGTCCAGCCTTCTTTTTGGCGTCACCGCAACCGATCCGCTGACGTTCATTGCCGTCGCCGCCTTGCTCTCTGCCGTCGCGCTCTTGGCATCCTACATTCCCGCGCGGCGCGCCGTGCGCGTCGACCC
>Ga0066660_10000443_pt1 | contig 14452 bp, 19 predicted proteins | sample GraSoiAngelo_109_FD_75177 | JGI IMG/M metagenome (GOLD analysis project Ga0066660, IMG submission 75177) | Grasslands soil microbial communities from the Angelo Coastal Reserve, California, USA - 14_0903_12_20cm | ecosystem: Environmental > Terrestrial > Soil > Grasslands | place: USA...
CAGAATCCCACTTCGCGGGAGGAAGATTTCGTGTTTCAACTGCCGTTTCCCGCGCAGCAGGCCGTGTACGACAACGTGCAACTGCTTCTGGACGACAAGCCTCTGGCCGTGACGTTCAGCGGATCGCAGGCGGTGGCCCGGACGCGACTGGCGGCTGGTGCGAAGCCGGTGCTGCACGCGGCGTATCGCTCGCAAGGGCTCGACCGCTGGCGATACACCTTTGCGCGCGAGAATGAAGATGCCCGGGGCAAAGAAATTTCGCAGGCACGCGACTTTCACTTGGTGGTGAAAACGGATTTTTCCGGTTTCGATTTCCCAGACAATTCGCTTTCGCCGACCGAAAAACAGCAGACGACAAACGGCTGGAAGTTGGAGTGGAATTACCAGAATCTCGTGTCCGGGTTCGACATCGCGTTGAAGATGCCGCAGAGGCTGCAACCCGGTCCGCTGGCGGGGCGAATCAGCTATTTCGCTCCCGTGTCGCTGTTCTTCTTTTTCTTCCTGGTATTCATCCTTTCTACGCTGCGCGGCAAGAATCTGCACCCGATGAACTATTTTTTCCTGGCATGCGCATTCTTTGCGTTTCATCTGCTGCTGGCGTATCTGGCGGATCATGTTTCGATTCATGCGGCATTCCTGATTTCGTCAATCGCTTCGATTGCGCTGGTCGTCAGCTATTTGCGACTGGTAGTGGATTTGCGCTTCGCAGTTGTGGACGCGGGACTGGCCCAACTGATCTACCTGGTGTTGTTTTCCTACGCGTTTTTCTTTGAAGGGTTTACGGGATTGGCGGTGACGATTGGGGCGATCCTCACGCTGTTCCTGGTCATGCAGATGACGGGACGGATTCGGTGGGAAGAGAAACTCGGCACACCGTCCCCGCAGAAGAGTGAAACGCCCGCGTAAAAATCGCTGTTACGGAGACTTGGTCCTCAAGAGTTCCAGGTAATGCGGGACAACTGTTTCTTGCGGGACTCCCACTCGGCGCCGGAGAGGAGGCGCGGGGCGACATCAATCAGCCGAGGAGTGAGCTTGAAGACCCCGGCGGCGGTCCATGGGTGGCCGTCGCGCGTACCATACTCGCGAACATTCAGGGCCTCCGCCATGCTAGTGAAAGAGACGTCCTGGACAATCATTTCGGCCAGAAACTTGAGAGTTTGCATTTCCAGCGGATCGTCTTCCAGGTGGCGGCAATCGGAGGCAATGCGAAGGCCGAACGGGATTTCCTCAGAGGCGCCGGGAGCTTCCCGCTCTTCAGGCTGGGCGGAAGTCTCCACTTCGCGTTCCCATTCCATGGCGACCAGGCTCCAACCTGCATCATGCATCTTCGACAGGTAAACGGAAGTCGGCAAGATGCTCACCTTCTCTCGCATACGATCGATCTTTTTCACGGAAACCTCCTTGACCTCCCCCGGCCTGGGGTGGGCGGACCTACCCGACCTTAGTCTGGCAATTCTAATGCCGCCGAACGTTGAAATCGAACTCATAGCAGAATAAGGGTTTGCACGGAATCCAGTCCGAGGGAGCAGCCCTTGGCCGTCCGCGCGTGGGATGAAAGTGTCGCGTTGCCGAACACTTTGAATGCCAGAGATAAGAGGCCGATGCCTTGTGGGGTAGAATCGCACACAGATATTCCGGGGAGGCGCGATGCCGAAAAAACCGACTGTTGATGATGCGCGGTTGATACTCGAACTCTACGACTTGAGGCGCGAACCGGAACTGCGGAAAGCGCGGCAATGGTGGCTGATCACTTTCTGGCCCAAGAGTGCGGATGACTTCGCGAAAGTGGCAACCGCCATGGGGTCGAAAGAGAACAACTGGCTGAGACAGGTGGGTAGCTACTGGGGAATTGCCGTGTCATTTGTTTTGAATGGGGTGGTGAGTGAAAAGCTCTTCTTTCAGCCGTCATTTTGCGGAGAACTGTACTTCATCTTTGCAAAAGTGCGGCCCTTCCTCACAGAACTTCGCCAGAAAATGAACAACCCCGATCTGTTTCTAACGATAGAAAAGGCCATCCTGGCGTCGAAAATGGCGCGAGCGCAATTTGAAAAAGTTGAGGCACGGGTGACGGCGATGCGGCAGGAGCGATGAGATCCGAAGGCGGGACAGTAGTCCGGAAGCGGTGGATGTGCTTCGCCCTGGTGTGTCTGGCGGCAACTAGCGCACTGCTTTCACCTGGAGCGACGGCGAAAGCGGCGGGCACTTGCACCGCGGGAACAACATTACGATTGAGCGCAACAGAATCAAGCCAGGGAAGTTTGCTGCTGGTGCAGGTAAAGAGCGCGAAGCCCTTGACGGAAGTGCAAGGAGATTGGGGCGGGCGGAGTGTCCCGTTCTGGGGGGAGGCTGGAAGTACAGCCCAGCGAAAAGGTTTGCTGGCGGTTGACCTCGAAAAGGCGCCCGGCGAATACGAGTTGAAGGTCACCGGGCAAACGGCGCGCGACAAGAAAATTAGCTGCAGGGCGAGAGTGACGGTGAGGAAAGGCCGGTTCGCGACGGAGAAATTGCAGGTGGGGAAACAGTTCGTCGAGCCCAACTCGGAACAAATCAAGCGCGCGGACGAAGAGCGCCAGAAGTTGCGCGATATTTTTGACCGCGTGACGCCGGAGCGCCTGTGGGACGGAAAGTTTCGAATACCACTGCATGGTGTGACAACGGGCACGAATTTTGGGAGACGGCGGATTCTGAATGGGAATCCCGGGACACCACATGGCGGGGTGGATTTGCCGGGTACCACTGGAACCCCAGTGCATGCCGCGCAGCGCGGGAAGGTGGTGCTGGCAGAGGAATTGTTCTTTTCCGGAAATACTGTGGTACTGGATCACGGTTTGGGAATGTACACCTTCTATGGACACCTTTCCGAGATCGACGTGATGACGGGAGACACTTTGGAAGCCGACGCCGTGCTGGGGAAAGTCGGGGCGACGGGACGCGTCACCGGGCCGCACCTGCACTGGGGACTCACGGTGGAAAGAGCGCGCGTGAATCCGTTGCTCATCGTAAAGCTATTGGGGGACGCAACGGAGGAGACGACTCGGAAAGAGTCCTCCAAGCCCAGCACAAATTGAAACGAACGCACCGGTCGGGACACTAGATGAGGACGGGCCGGCACCCTGGAGCGGTCCTCGAGGCGGCCATGCGGGCCAGCGGGTCGTACCCCTGCCATTGCCTCCGGGCCGTGGAAGACCTTTTTTGCGGTGTTTTCTGAGTTCCGCGAAGGAAAGTTCATCCGACAGCGGAACTACAATGATTACGAGGCCGGGAATTAGGAAAAAGGGGGAAGTACGAGGGTACTGTTATCGGGCTCCTTTTTGTGGTACCGTTCCGCCATTGTCTTGGAAGTAGTAAGCAGGCAGTATTTGGGTGTGTGGGCAAGGTTCGTGCTATTCACTTTTATTCTGTCGTTTTGTCTCTTTAGCACCCTGCTGACACGACTTGGTAGACGTAGATGCGTCGATTGAAGTTGGTCGAAAACGCCGTGGACTCATAAATCAGATTCGAGGTCGAAGGCGAAATGTCCCTGCTTCACTTCCGTTGCAAAGAGCGTCGCCGTACGCTGCGGGTAGCATTGACGGTACCGTTGACCGTCCGCGGAAAGACAGACTCTGGCGAGAAGTTCTCCGCGCAGACCCACTCCCAGTCGGTGAACCGGCACGGGGCGTTGTTTCAGCTTGAAGAGATCGTGTTGGTGGGACAAACGCTGATCCTGATGAATGATCACACCACGCAGTCGATGGAGTGCCGCGTTGTCTCGATCCACCGGGCTCGCGACGGCAAGCAATATATTGGAGTGGAGTTCATCTCACCCGAAACAAACTTTTGGCATATGCAGTTCCCGATTCCAGGCTCAAAACCGATCCGTCGGATGGTTCCCAGTAAAGCCTCCGCGTAAACCGGGGCACGGCATTTCTGCTCGTCGTTTCCCAGATTCACAGCGTGATTTTCCGCAGCCTTGTGCCCAGACCATCTGCGCTTTCAGCTGATCCCCAGCTACTCATTTCTTAAAGACACCATCGGATCGAGCCGGCGGCACGCCGGGCGCCACGCGATTCCATTCGTTCCGCGGTACGATCTGCCTATGGCAAACGGAGTGAAAAGGATCGGTTTGATTTCGGATACTCACGGCCTGCTGCGCAAACAAGCAGCGGAAGCCCTGCGTGGGTCGGAGCTGATCATTCACGCGGGGGATGTGGGGAAACCGGAGATTCTGGAGGAGCTAAGAAAGATCGCGCCGGTGGTAGTGGTGCGTGGAAATGTGGATACCGAGCCGTGGGCGAAAGTGCTGCCGGAAACGGCCGTGGCAGAAGCAGGCACGGTCATGATCTACATCTTGCACGATGTGAATGCCCTGGATCTAGATCCTGCCGCATCTGGATTTCACATCGTGGTCAGTGGTCATTCCCACAAACCGGGAAGGGCAGACCACAATGGAGTGCTGTACGTCAATCCCGGAAGCGCTGGACCGCGCAGATTTCAACTGCCGGTGACGCTCGCGCGGTTGAATGTGGAAACGACGCCATATAAGGTGGAGTTTGTGGAACTGGAAGTTTAGGATTGAATGGGTAAGGCAGTTCCCAGCGCCAAGAGCGCACCGCGGATCAGTCAGGCGATCTTCAAGGGCTTTCGGGAATCGGAGGGGCGGATTCGGAGGGCGTGGAAGAACTGATCGAAGAAGGGAACGCCTTTGATGCGGAATTGGTGAAGGGCGTGGAAGATGCGGCGGCGCCAGACGAGGCTGAAGTCATAACCCACGAAGTGCCCGAAGACGACGTCCCCGGCGAATATCTTGAAGAAAAATAAAGTCAAACCTTCCGAAAAAATGACGTGCAAGAAGCTGGCTGATAGTTAACTTAGCGTGGAAACATTCGAGTTATCAAGATGCTATCGATTTCTATGTTGACGCGCTCACGCTGCGGGCTAATTCGAGGCCCAGGCGAGACCATCGACGCCAGGAGTGAGGTCGATCGGCGGCTGCATTTTCCAGGACCGCAGGTTGAGCACCGCGATTTTCCCGGCGCCGGTCCCACTCACGTATGCGATTTCCCCGTCCGGTCGAATCAGGATTTCCGACGATCTCTCCGGAATCTCCAGCGAACGCACTACTTTCAGCGTTTGCAAATCAATGACGAAGAGATGGTTCGCAACCATGCTGACCGCCAGCAGCCAGCGCCCATCAGGGGTTGGCTCCGACGCGTAGGCCATGTCCGGCAATTCGATCCAGTTGGTGATCTTGTTCGTGGCCGTGTCGATGACAGCGACGCGGGGCGCATTCTGGTCGTGGGTGAAGACGCGGTGGCCTTCCGGAGACATGGAAATGCGCTGCACGCTTTTTGCGACGGGAATGGTAGTAATCAAGCTACGCTTCGCGAGATCGAGCACGCTCACGCTTCCGGCCCCCACGTTGGCGGTGTAGCCGCGCCGGCCGTCGCTTGAAAGTACCAGCATGTGCGATTGCGGCTCGCCCGTGGGAATTTCCGCGAGGACCTTGCGCGTCGAAGGATCGATGACGTCAACGGCATTCGCAAGCTCGGCGGTGACGTACAGCAGCCCGTCCGGCCCGAATTCGGCGCGGTGCGGGCGAAGCGGTTTGCCCAGATCGATCGTGGCAGTGAGTTTGCGCTCCTGCAGATCAATGACGTCAATCGTGCTGCCGTCCGTTCCCGGCCTTCCGACGCCGGAGTTTCCATAGATCGGAACGTAGGCGAAGCGGCTGTCTTTCGACACGATGACTTCGTGGCCGTTCACTCCCACAGAAATTTTTGCCAGTTCGCGGCGATTGTCGGGATCGACCACCAGTAGGGTGTGCTCCTTCTGATTCGCCACGACTAGCAGACCACCCGCCGATGGCCCGGGCTTTGCGACACGGAGCACCGCTGAAGTGACAAGCATCATGGAAACAATGAGCAACGATAGGCGTATGAGCATGAGCTACCTCGACAAAACATCTTTCTCATTCGAACGCGCGGAACCCAGCGGAGTATATCTTTTCTATAAGTCAGCGGCTACGCCCGTGTTCCTTTTTCGCTGGTTTTTTGCTTCGAGCCTTGCGCGCCGCAGGCTTCGCGCTGGCGACCACATCGCGTGTTTTCTTCGGAAGCCTCGCGAATACCATGTCATAAGAATCGCGCAGCAAGCGCGCGAGTTCGTCCGCCGGCAAAGCGTCCCTGGTTTGGAGCGCGACCCATTGCGCTCGCGCCAGGTAAGGAGCAGGAATAACGTTGGGCCGCTCCGTGAGTTCAGCAAAACTCTCCGGCGCCGCCTTGAACGAAAGACACACCGGCGCCGGCTCCAGTGGTGTCGCGGCGAACATCTTCCCGCCGACTTTGAATAGCAGGTCGCTGCCCCACTGAATCTGTTCCGTGGCGCCCGGAAAGGAAAGGCAAACCTCGCGCAGCCAATCAACGTTCATGAGCAAGATTCTAGGACAAGCAGAGGGCGCGCCTCAATGGATAAGACGACATCTCCCGCGACGCCGCTCCCGGGTCATCCTTCCCAGGCGATCTCCTTCACCGGGCCGATAACAAAGATATAAGAAACAGCAGCCAGCAGTGCGACGACAGCCATAATCACGAAAGCCACGAAGAATCGCCCGGTGTAATCGATCACGAATCCGGTCATTGCCGGCACGGTGACTCCCGCAAGATTTCCGAGGAAATTCTGCAAGCCTGTCCATCGGCCCGCCATTCTCGGCCCCGCAAGCGTTTGCGTGATCGCCCAGATATTGGATCCGCACATACCGCCGGCTGCGAACGCGAGTAGCAGCAGAATTACCGAAACCGTCGGTCCGGCCAAAGCGCAGCCAAGAAGGAGCAGCCCGGCGCTCCCCGCTCCCACACCTGCAAATGTTTTGCGAACCAGCGTGGGCGTTCCGCCCGCGGCGATCCACCGGTCGGAAATCCAGCCGAAGGCCACTGCGGCAGCCGAGTAGCACAAGTATCCCACGCCGCCAATTTTCGCCATCGTTCCCATCGAAAGGTGCCGCTCACGCACCAGATAAAATGGCAGCCAGGTGATCTCGAAGTACAGCACGTAGTTTGCGCCAAACAGGCCCCCGCAGGTTCCCCACATCGATCGCTGCTTCAGGAGTTCGAGAAATCCCGCGCCGCCTTCCTCTACGCCGGAAAGGACCGTGCTTCCTCGCGGCATCCATGCGAACCACGGAATCAGCCAGGCCATGCTGACGACGCCAAGGACCATGAAGAAGGGACGCCATCCGAATCGCGCCATGAGCGTGCCGCCAAAAAATGTGCCTAGGGCCGGGCCGCATCCAACTCCCGCAGCGATGAGCGCGTTTGCGAATCCACGGCCCACTTCCGGAACGTGCCGCACCAGGGTCCTCGCATAGCAGGGATACGCGACCGATTCGCCGATTCCGAGCATAAGGCGCGCGGCAAGCAATGCCGCGAACGCGTGCAAGCCGCCGGTGACGGCCGTCGCGCCGGACCACAGGAAAAAGCCAAAAGCCATCACCCATTTGACGTCAAAGCGGTCCGCCAGCCAGCCGGAAACGGGAAGGAACAGAGAGTAGGTCCAGAAAAAGGAGGACAACAGGATGCCAAGCTGCGAGGCCGACAGGCCAAGCTCGTCTTTCAGCAAAGGTGCGGCGATGGAGAGGTTGCCGCGATCGATGTAATTGATAAGGGCGGCAAGGGCCAGCAGCGCGATCACCCGGATGGCCGGACGCGAAAGCCTGCTGTTCTCGTTGGCGGGTGCGGTCGGCAAAGGTCAACGCCGGACATTCTCTCTGCCGGTTCGGGTTGTTGCAAGCGGCTTCTTCGGGCGTGAACGCTAGCGTACGGACTATGCCATCGATGAGGTCTCTCTGCCAAGTGCAAGCGCTTGCGGAAATGTTTTGGAACCTGCGAAATCTGGGAAGCGCGAAAAAGGGAGGTGGAGAAAAAAGTTCAAGGCGAAGGGCCCCGCCTGCGGAGCCGAAGCCCTCGCCAAGTCAGACGGGTTACCTGCCGCCCCAGCGGTAGACCGTGCCCGATTCGCTTCGGGCGTTATTCTGTCTGACCAGTATTTCCTTAGCTCCAAACAGTGAGGATCGCTCCCATGACGAGGTAGCAGACAAGCTGGTATCCAGTGTTGATCGCTAACAGTTTCATGCTCTGCTTCGCGAACAGCGCGCCAGTTAATTGCACAGTGGCGACGAATCCGAGCCACACATGGAAGCCAACCATCAAGCCGAAGGGTACGCTCTCCGCGCGAAGCCCGTGAAGGATCAGCGCCAGCGTGAAGGCCGACACAATGCTGGCCAAAAACGAACCCGCGTAGGCCGGGCCGGCGCTTTTCTTCATTTCGTCCATCCGGGCTTTGTCGTTCGGGTCATAGCCCATTTCGCGCACCCAGGCTTTTGCAAAGAGCAGGGGCGAGTACCACAAAAAACCGACCCCCATCGTGGATATCGCGGCTGCCAGGATCGCCAGCCAATTCAAGTTATGCATGTGCATGAATGATTTTCTCCTGTCGGCAATGCGGGGAACTGTGGGCGCTATCCTATGACGCGCTTCGCTCCGGATGCAAAGGAAAATAGGTGGAGGAAATCTTTCATGGTTTGCCGCAGCCTGCGGTTCCGTCTCTCGTTTCCTCGATCATCTCGGTCCAGAGTCTTAGAGTAACATCCTCGCGATCCGGATTTCCAAGCTGCCAGCAAAGTTCTCTCCAGCACCGGTCATGCGCGAATGCTGCGACGGCCGGATGGTACTTCGCGAAGAATGAGTCGAGCTGCCGATTTCGGATTCGGCATCATTTTAGATTTCGTCATCATCGTTGCTCAGGGAGGAGATTTCGGTTGCGGGCATTCTACCGCAAGTGTCAAAGGGGCAAGCCGGAGGAGAACGGGCTCGAAGATGCGAGAGAGGGTGCGGAGCGAAAAAGGGCGTATTCTCTGATCGGTACCGAAACACAAAAATATTCTATTCATTGGCGTGGAGATGGCCTAAAAGACCAGAAGCGTCAGGTCCCACGGTACTCGGAAGTTTCGTGGACACCTCTATGGCGGTGCATGCCGATCGCAATACATGCGGAAAAATGAGCGATAGGCAGGCAGACGGAGAGTAGAGGCACAATTCGGCGGTCCGAGCCGGAATTGGGACGAGAGGAGTGGTTCATGAAAACAAGAATCATGAGTCTACGGGCTTTGCCATCTTTGATCCTCGCGTTTGCGTTCATCGCATCGGCGCCGGCTGCGCCAAAAACACCAACGTTCCGGCAACACCGGCGGCGAGCGCGCTCCCACAAAAAAGCCCAGGCCGAATTCATATTCGGCCCGAGCTCTTTTAGTATGGATGCTTGAACTAGTGGGCGCGCCGGAATTCCACGTAATCGCGGCCAAGGTATAGCCGGTAGCTGCCCGCGGAGCCAGAGGCCAGCACTTGCAGTGGCACGGGGCGCTTCATTTCCGCGTCGCGCCGCGAGGCCACCTGCAAAACATCATTGGCTCCAAGGTCCATAACCACAAATTGTCCGCCTCTGAGGAAACCGAAGCCGTACGCGCCGGGCTTCAAGGATTGACCGCCGATTTCCAGCGTAACTTCATTGAGCAGATAGGCCTGGTATTTCTCCTTGATTCCCGTGGAGTAACCTGAGCTGTCGACGAGTCCCGCGAGAACATACAAATCGTCAGCGAAGTGAACACCGCCGCTGTTGCGGAACTGGACCGGCGCACTCTGCCCGCGAAAGAAAACTCGTTCCGGGAGAATTTTCGGGGTGATGTCTGCCGCCTTGAGGACAACTTCCTTCGCCTCAGCGCGAGGACTGCCGGCCATCGTCGTTTGCAGATACCGAATGGAGAAAGTCAGAAACAACATAGACAACAGAAAGAGGAATCTTGCGAACCGCTGCATGAAGGCTCCTTTCAAGATGCCAGAATCGTACAACAATCCCGAGGGTTTGCGCCCCAAACGCGACTGCATCCCGGTACGGGACAACGCGGCGCTCGAGTAAGAAAGAAATCGGTGGAGTGGAGCGCTCCGAGTACCGAGAAGGGTGAAACGACTTTCGTGTTGAAGCGGGGGTAACGCAAGTTCTACAGATGATTCAACATGGGTGAGATGCCGTGTGTCACCGTCTTGCGGCGAACGGAGGGCTACCGGGCGATTTCGTTCGAATGGGAGGAACACTCTTGAAAACAGCCGTCAAGATTTCAGTCGCGATAGCTGCCCTTTTTGGGGCCGCGTTTGCGACGCAGACATATGAATGATGTGTATCTTACGCGCGCGCTTACCAAGAGGAGACCCAGTCTCATCTGCAACACCCGAAGCCGGCCCATGCGTGCTAATCAAACCCGAATGAGCCGCGGCCGAGCCGGGTTATATCCCCTTCTGAAAGGAATAGCCCTTTTCGACCCAATCGTTGGCGAAACTTGTAGGAAGAATAAGGACGCGCAATTTCTTAAATCCCGTGTTGCTCAAGGCCGTAAACGCGGGACGAATGTTGGGACATTTGTCGAACGGGCAGCACCCGCAGTAAATGACCAGATTCATTGATCGTGGGAGACCGCCCGCCCACTTTTTCAATTCTGCTAATCCTTGCTCGGTGGAAGCGGAGCCGTGGAACGTAGCGCCGGGGATATGACCACCGGCGAAGAGGGTGTGAAACCCGACATAGACAACCGTGGGCGGCGTTCCGTTCTTGTCCCCGAGTTCATGAGCGAGATCAGCCGGCTGGAGGGACTGCGCTGTGGTCCACGGATCCGGGGACTGCTTTTCGTCTCCTTGCATAGCCGGAACGGAGACGAGCGCCGCTGATGCAGCGAACAAGACACTAAGAGCTGAAACCAAGAAAAGAGTTTGGAAACGGCTTCTTGCCGGCGCCAAAAGAGTCCTCCGAAAAACGTCCCGATTCCAGAGCGAATGGATTTGTGGATTCAAAGAAATGACCGCCTATCTCTTGAGTTCGGAGCGCGTGCGCTGGAGCTTGATGGCAGTGGTGCGGAGAGTTTCGGGAACGTTCTTGTTGGTGGTGAGGCGCTTGAGATCGACGGCGTTGAGCATGGGAAGCATGTGCATGGTCACGTCAAGAGGCGCCTTGGGATTGTTGATGAGGTTGCGGACGACAGTGTAGTTCTTGCGGAAATTGCGGTTGCCGGCGATGAGGCGAAGAATCTCATCGGTGAGGCTGGACATCGCAGCGAAGGCTTCCACTTCCTGGTCGGTGAGGCGGGGAGATTGGAGGACCGCACGCTGGACAACTTTGTTGTTGTCGCGAATGAGCGTGCGCCGCGCCTCCGAGCCGCCTTTCATCGCGAACTGCACACGCTGCGCGACGGTCATTTTCGCCAGACGCTGAATCAGAGTCTGCCGTCTTGCGACGTCGGGTTCAACCGCGGCAGCGGCTTCCGAGAGGGCGGCTTCGTCTACGGGATTGCCGGGACCGTGAAGCTCGTGGAGCTGATTTCTTTGATCGGCGGTCAGCGACGTGGAATGTTCGAGAGCCGAGGCCAGTGCCGGAGATTCGCTGACGCGTTCGAGTTCTTCCATCAGCGCCTGGATGCCGAGAGTCGAGAGATAGCGAACGAGAGGAACGAGATGTTCGGCAGGACAGTTTTTGTTTTGCACCATGGCGTCGCAGACGCCGGGCTTGTCGGCAAGATTCCTTGCCGCGTAAGAGAAGAGCGTGGGCAGAGCCTGCTCTCGTTTCAGGGCTTCGACGAAGGATTCGACAGGCTGCGAGAGAATCGCATCCTGCGCGCGGTTTGCGACGATTTCGTCGGCGTCGCCCGCCAGAACCGCGAGAATCTCCGCGCGTTCCGCGGGAGCAAGATGCGCACCGCCGGTGCAAACGGCGATTTTTCGTTCGCGCGTGGCGCGCCCGTGGCGCAGATCTTCCAAAACCTCAGGGCTGAGAGCTTCCACCGGATTATGGCCTCAAGTCCTTTTGACTAAATACCATTGTACCGGAAGCCCCGGGCGCACCGAGGGGCGGCATGGCCTTGCCGTTCAATTCCAGCAACACTGCGGAGGAGTCCCCGGCGGTCACCTGGAATTGCTGATTGGCCGAAAAGTGACGCGTCTCCCCGGCAGGCAGCTCAGCGTCGAGAAGAGGTTTGTCGTCGGCGAGGATGCGGACACGCGTGGCGGCGGAGGTGGAGACGGACAGGTCCGGGAGAGCCGCAGAGGAGGATTGCTGCGTCGATCCCGGCGAAGTGGAACCGAACTGAGACTGAGGCTGCATGTCCAAGGAAGCTGCGGCGGACTTTTTTGTGGCGCGATAAGCGGCGTAGCGGCGCCAGCCGTAGCGCGTGGCGTAAAATAGTCCGGCGAGCAAGAGAAGGGCGATGAAAACGCCCAGAACGGGAAGCCACTTCGGGGGCGATGGAATGCGTTCCTCGGGTTTGGGGAGTGCCGCGTGCGAATGCTCCGCGCGGGCCATGTCGTACTCGCCGAGGAGTGCTTCTTCATTGAGTCCCAGATAGCGCGCGATGGTGCGCACGAACCCGTGGCCGAAGACGCCGCCGGGCAGCTTGGCCCAATCTTCATTTTCCAGGGCTTCGACAAAACGGGCGCTGATGCGCGTGGCCTTGGTGAGTTCGTCCAGGGAGACTTCGCGCATCTCGCGCTCGCGCTTCAGACGCTCACCGAAATTTCCCCTGGCCATGAACCGGAACCTGTCCTTGACGAATCGGTGGGGCCCTCGGTCTCGAACACCCCGACCCGGTCAGGGCAATCGGAAGGCAGGGTGGGATCCCTGAACGGACTATAGGCGCAGGAATCCGACGGTGTCAAACGGAGAGGAAAGGGGCCAGCGGGTAGCGAGTGGAAAGAAACGACCCCCATACACCCCCGTCCGACTGATGAATTTCAAAAGAAAGAAGTTGCGCGAGGAGCAATTTGTAAGTGCAAGAAATGACAGAAGGACGATTTTGGCGGATGTGGAGTAGTGAGCTCCAGAATGGGAATTGTTGGTATGCCGCTGCACCCAAAACTTCCGCGAAAATTCGCAAAATTAGATACCTTTCAGGCATCCCAGCTGGTGCGCCGAAGGTGCATGAGGTCTTTTACGAAAACTGCCGGGGTGGCTGGGCACACGGAGACAGAGAGAAAATGATATTGATCGAGGATGTGGAGTGGCGCTTCGAGGCTCGGTGTGAACTGACACAGGGCAGAATAGGATGGGAGTATCAACTGGTTAAAAGCTATGCAGGGAATGGAATGGGGTGAATTGAGGAGTGGACGGCAATGGAGCGAGTTTGACGGCGTCGGTGCGCGCAAGACCAACTAGAGAAGAGAAAAGTCAGAAGCTCGCGTCACCTGCCGAAGAACGATCCGTTTTAGAGGACTGTGGCGCGATTGAATTGACTTGGCAATTGGAAATGCTTAGGCTGGCGGCTAGCGCGAAGGGCGCATCCAGTCCGCGGAAAGGGCCGTGCCCACGTTAAGCAGCACATCGAAGGTTACGAACCTTCTTTCAGCCTGACTCGGGCGGACTCCAGGCGCAGTCATGAAAGGAAGGTCGTAATGGATGCCAAAGAACTGCCCGCTCGTCCTAACCTGGAACAATTCAAGAAACAAGCAAAGGACCTCGTAAAAATCTTCAAGGCTTTCCGGGCCCTTAAGTCCGGCGATTCCGAAGCGATTCAGCGAGTCAAGAAATATCATCCACGCTTTGCTAAACTGCCGGATTCTGAAATCGCAAGCGCCAAGTTTGCTCTGGCCGATGCGCAATTGGTGATCGCGCGGGAGCACAACTTCGAGAGTTGGCCGAAGTTTCGAAAACACATCGAAGCACTGATTCGTGAGCGGACGGTCGCCTCGCTAGACGATCCGCGGGCGGCGTTCATCGAGGCGGCGTGTGTTCCGCGCGACTCCGGACACGCTTCGGGGACACTCGAGAACGCCAAAGCGATCCTGGCCGGGAACCCAGGGGTTGCGAGCAGCGACATTCATACGGCGGCCATTCTGGGCGACGAAGCCGGCGTGCGACGGTCTCTCGCGCTCAATCCGCGGAACGCCACGGTGAAGGGCGGGCCACACGGGTTGGGATGCCCTCACACACCTCTGCTTCTCGAGATATCTGCGTTTCGATCGCGCGCGGTCGAACGGCTTCGTCCGGGCGGCGACGGCGCTGCTGGATGCGGGCGCGAACGCAAACACGGGGTGGACGGAGAAGAATCATCAACCTCGTCCGGAATGGGAGAGCGCGCTCTACGGCGCCGCCGGAGTTGCGCACCACGCGGAGCTGACCGGCCTGCTGCTCGAGCGCGGCGCGGACCCGAACGATGAGGAGACGCCGTATCACGCGCCGGAAACCCACGATAACGCCGCGCTGAAGGTCCTCGTGGAGAGCGGGAAGCTCAATGAGGAGAGCCTCGGAATAATCCTGCTCCGCAAGACAGACTGGCACGATTATGAAGGGATTAAGGGGTTGCTCGAACGTGGTGTTGACCCGAATCGACGGACGCCATGGGGGACAACGGCAATTCATAACGCTGTGCTGAGCGACAACGACA
>Ga0066660_10000446_pt1 | contig 14419 bp, 11 predicted proteins | sample GraSoiAngelo_109_FD_75177 | JGI IMG/M metagenome (GOLD analysis project Ga0066660, IMG submission 75177) | Grasslands soil microbial communities from the Angelo Coastal Reserve, California, USA - 14_0903_12_20cm | ecosystem: Environmental > Terrestrial > Soil > Grasslands | place: USA...
AATTTGTGACCGTTTCAGAATTGCTCGACATGGCGACGCCGATTACGCCGCGTCCGAGTCCGCAACAGGGCGAGGAGGCTCCGCCGAAAGCCATTCCGGTTGTCTCGCCAACTCCTTCTCCGGCATCTTCTCCAAACGGTTAGCTGTGGTAGAAACGGCCCGCTGCGGCGTCGGGTGGGCGCAGCGCGCCGACCCACCCTACCATGGAGAATTGAACGACTACTTTTTCGCGGCTCCGCTACCGCCTGCCGCTAGCTGCTGGTCGCTTTGCCGCCGCGCAAGAACGAAATGATTGTTATCGCCGTAGTTTCGCCACGGACCCGGAGGCACATCGCGGACCTCCACGAATTGCCAGTCAGTGACGTCGGTAGGCGCCAGCCCCAGATAATCGCGAACTGCCGGGGACACATCCAACCCGGCCCCATGGTTAAGATTCGGCTTCGGCCGCTCATTCCCGAACACATATTGAAAATGATCGGTGCGGAACGGCCCGCAATCTTCCCATTGGGCATAGCAAACGCGATTACCCTTACGAATGGAGATCCAGCGATTACGGCATACAGATTGGCCCTGGCCCGTGTAGGACTGCTTAAACCACGGGATCACCAGCGGCGCTTCCGGCTTGAACTGACCATGCGTAACGTCGTTGTACGGGAGAGCGAAGTAGAATGGATTCTGTTTCGGGGTAAATGCGACTGGTATAGACGCACCTAACGAATTGCGCCGTGCATTCGGATCATCCGTTCCACCGTAGTCCGTCGTCCAATTGTAATCCCAAGAGCTTTTGTAGTTCGGCACCGGATTATTTCCGCTGGCTTGTTCCCCAACCCAGAAGACGGTCGTCACAATGCTCATTTTCCACGGGTAACGCTGGACCGCCGGGTGCGAACTGGTCGGGATAAGCACTTGCGGTTCCACCTTGACTAAGGCCTGCTCCCGGAGCTTCATCGCGTATTTGGCGAAGTCCGCGGCCGTGGCGTAAGGCGAAGTGGATTGTTCATCCCCAAAGACTTTCGGGGCGCCAGCAATCAATAGACTGAAACAGGCCGCAAGAAGTCCCCTCATTATAAACGCCGTCATCCTGTATCCGATTCTGCGGCCTCAGGCAAGGTGAATTTTCCCGGTCGCTCCCTGTGAATCAGAGATCTTGCCTGCCAGAACGGCATGCCTTGACTCGACTGCGCGATGGTATGGAGTACGACCCACAGCGTCAGGGCAGCCGTATGTTGTCGATCAAGCGAGTCTTGCCGAAGAACACCGCCAAAAGAAGGACCGAGTTCGGTCCAACCATTTCAATCGGTTGCAACGATTGGGCATCTACCAGTTCCACGTAATCGATCCGTGCCAGAGGCGCTTCGCTGATCACTTGGCGCGCAAGAACCACGATGTCATTGGCGGATTTTTCGCCGGCATTTGCCGCCGCCTCTAGCGCTTTGTATAAGACCATGGCCTGCTTCCGCTGGTCCGGATTCAAGTACTGATTGCGCGAGCTGCACGCCAGCCCGTCTTTCTCCCGGACTGTAGGCACAGCGATGATATCGATGTTGAAATCCAGGTCGCGCACCATGCGGCGGACGATCGCCAGTTGTTGAAAATCTTTTTCACCGAACACCGCCGCGTCCGGAGCAACAATGTTAAACAACTTCGCGACTACCGTGCAGACCCCGCGAAAATGCCCGGGCCGCGATTCGCCCTCGAGTCTGCTCGACAATGACGTCTCCTCTACGAACGTCGAACGACCTGTTGAATAAACCTCCTCGACCGGAGGACGAAATAAGAAATCGACGCCCCCATTCCGGCAAAATTCTTCGTCAGCCTTTTCGGGGCGCGGATAACGCTCGTAGTCGCTGCCGGGCTCAAATTGGAGCGGATTCACAAAAATGCTGACGGCGACCTCGCCATCTTTGCCGGCAGCCTGGCGCGCCACGCGAATCAACTCCCCGTGCGCCTTGTGCAGCGCGCCCATTGTCGGCACGAGCACGCGGCGCTTCGCGTTCGGCAGCGCCTGCGCCTCCGCGATGGTGGCCAGAATTTTCACACGGCCAGCTTTATCTAACTGCCTCTGGAACTCATCTCAATGGTGACCCTGTCATGTTGAGCGAAGCGCTGCAAGAAATGCGAAGCATGAGGCCAGTCTTTCAAACATCTCTGGTCTATTTCGGTTTGTGAATCGGTCCAAAATTAATCTGAGATTGAAAGCCCGGCCTCGTTCCAAAAGCGTTCGAGGCTGCGTTGCAGCTTGGCTTCGATCAGAATGACATTACGGGACCGCTTGTACCGGCGCGAATCTTCGGCATTGGTCATTCGGATTTCGTCGTTGGTTCCTGATTCCTTACTACCACTTCCAACTTGATCTCCTGAAACGCCAACTGATCGTGAATAAGACCAAGTAACTCGAGTGCGCGCGTATCGGGCATGTGCGCGCAACGCAACTCGATGCGCGCCGGCTTGCCGGCGAGTTCCGGATGCGCTTCCGCCATTTCGCCATCGAGCACGAATGAGACATAAGCGTTGAACCGCTCCTGGAGTGCCAGCAGCTGATCATCAGAGCTGTCCCACTCGTTAGGCTCATTCATCACGAGAATGACTTGATTCGCCCTGGCATCATGCGCAATTACATCGATGACGCCCGTGCGGTCTTTGACTTCTGAAGTATCAGGTTCGTTTTCCATTGAGCCAATTCGGAGTTGGACGTTCGATCTTCGACGTTCGATGTTCAACACAAACCAACGACTAACATAGTATCACCATGGCAAGATCGAAACGCGCAGGCCAGTTAACGCTACTCGGGCGAACCGACGCGAAACTGCCCGCATCGCCTGGCGACGCGCATCTCGAAACGTTCCCAAATCCAGCGCCGAACCGCAATTACCGGATTCATTTCGAGACAGACGATTTCACTTCGGTTTGTCCGGTGACAGGGCAACCGGATTTCGCACGGATTGACATCGATTATGTGCCCGACCGCCTCTGCGTCGAGAGTAAATCTCTGAAATTCTATCTCGCGTCGTATCGCAATGAGTGCGCTTTCAACGAAGCGGTCACAAATCGGATTTTGGACAATTTTATCAAGGCGTGCGCGCCACGCGAGGTAATCGTCACCGCGCAATTCTCCGCGCGCGGCGGAATCGCGCTCACCGTGCGAGCCGAGTATCCGGACGGGAAAGGCGGCCGTGATAACCAATGATGCCGTCATTCCGAGCGAAGTCGAGGCTGCAACGCAGCCCCGAACGCTTTCAGGGCGAGGCCAGGCTGTGAATCCCGTTGCGAAGCCGAGGGCCATTTCTGGGGGATCCTTCGACCCCGAAAGCGTTCGGGGCTCAGGATGACAGGGGAGCATAAATGAGACCCGCAGTCGTCCTTTTGAGTGGCGGAATCGATTCGACCACCACGCTCACGATTGCACTCGCCGAAGGCTACGAAGCCTACGCGCTGTCGTTCAATTACGGTCAGCGCCACCAGATCGAAACCGACGCCGCGCGTTGCGTCGCCAAATCGTTAGGCGCAAAAGAGCACCGTATCGCAAAAATTGACCTGCGCGTCTTCGGCGGCTCCGCGCTTACCGACAAGATCGATGTGCCGAAGCAGCGTTCGGAGACAGAAATCGCACACGGAATTCCAGTCACATACGTCCCCGCCCGCAACACGATCTTTCTCGCCTACGCCCTAGCTTGGGCAGAAGTAATTCCCGCTAACGACATTTTTCTAGGTGTAAACGCAATCGACTACAGCGGCTACCCCGATTGCCGGCCGGAATTCATCGAAGCCTTCGAGAACCTGGCCAACCTCGGGACCAAAGCCGGTGTCCAAGGCAGACGGTTCCAAATTCACACCCCGCTAATCAAATTTTCGAAAGCCGACATCATCCGCAAAGGAGTCGAACTCGGCGTGGATTTTTCACTCACACACAGTTGTTACGATCCGACCCCGGAAGGTTTCGCCTGCGGCGAATGCGATTCCTGCCTTCTGCGGCTCAAAGGCTTCCGCGAAGCTGGACTAAAAGATCCGACTCGTTACGTGACAAAATGAAGCGCAACTCATCTTGTCATTCTGATCCCGCAGCCGCGGGGGAAGAATCTCTGATCATTTTGATCCGGTGTGCCACGGAGGGTGGTCAGAGATGTTTCGCTTCGCTCAACAGGACACGCAGGGTATGACACACACGCCAATGAAATGAAACGCTTGCTCCGGATCTTCGATCTCTCGAAAAACGAACAGCGCGTTGTCCTCATTGTGATCTTCGTCCTAATTGCGATTGCGTTTGTTCGATACGCAGGTCGCATTCAGCGCTCTTGCCTTCAACCGACGTCGGCGACAGAAGCCAAAGCGTCTCAGAGTCCTATCGAAGTTAAGGATGAGTAGTAATTGGTTTTTTCCTTAAACCGGAAATTTGGTCGAGGATGTAGAGGGTCAGCTATGTTTCAAGTCTACTGACGGTTTCGATAGTTAGGTGTGACCCATTCATGATCCCGGAGACGAGCGAGGAACGAACTTCGGATTGCCTGCCCGGGAGCCAAAAAGAACCTCGTCAAAATTGCTTTCAGCATTTTTGCCAAGGAGTTCGTCGAACGCGCTCTTCATTTTCACGATGACATGTTACACTTTTACTGTCGAATATTTGGGCGGACGAATGATCACGCTATTTGGTTTTGGTCATCCTCCCGGGTTCACCACCTCGCAAGTACCCCATTGGTCCCATTACTGATTTAGCCGGTGGTAGAATCGTTTGTCGTAATCGGCTTGATCGAGGTGGTCCGGCGGCTAAGATTCAATGTCGCCGTCCAAATTGCAGTCGCGGTTTTAATAAGCTGTTTTCTAGAATCCCCTCGACAACCCTTTTCGGGGCTGTTAATGGCTCCGGTATTCCTCATCGGGGCTGGCGCCTACATCTATTGGCGGCCAATCGCCTTCTGGATCGCAGCGCGGACAATCATTCTGCTGCATTTCTTCTACAATGCCCTTGTATTCATCGGCGTTACCGCAGAACGCATGCATCGGTGAGTTGGCAGAAGTAATGGAGCCGCGCGGAACGGCCGACCGTTGAGATCGGCGCGTCTCTAAACGCTCGGTGTCTCAATCCTTAATCAGCCCCGGGAATTCGCCCATAGCCGACAAACACGGGACTGATCTTAGCATCGCCGCTTTTGGGCGGCGGTGGCAGTTTGAAATCGAAAACGCTGACGCCCCAGCGTTGTTTACCGTCGTAGGTGCGGCCGTCGCTTGATCCGACCATCACATGTTTGTTTGTTCGTTTTTCGCGACCGAGATAAATCATCGTGTGCGTGATTGGCGGGTCGCGATCGATGTTGTAGGTCCCACGCCAGAAAAGGAGGTCGCCGGGCTTCAGGTCATCCAGCTCGAATGAATCCTCCTTGCGACTTAACACTGCTTTGAAGTCTCCAGCTTTACGCACCCAAACATATTGCTGACTGGAATCGCGCGGCACATCTGGAAAACCATTTTGCTGAAGAACGTAATAAACGAAACCAGAGCAATCCATGCCGCCGTTTTTCGGATCTGCGGAGCCATAGGTGTAGCCGAGATTTTGTTTTGTAAGCGTCAATCCTGCGTCGAGGATCTGGCGTATCCTTGGCGGATTACTTTCGTACCCTGCTATTTGATCAGGCGACAGACTCACGTTCGGCCAGCCTTTTTTTCCTGGAGCACGTTCGGCGCTGGAAGGCACGGGCGTTTCCGACGGCGTCGCGGACGGACTCTCCTCTGGCTCCGGCGTTGGAGTTGGACTCGCGTTTTTTCGCTTCGATTTGCTCATCGGCGTCGGAGTAAGCGTCGCTCTCCCTCGCCGTGGCGAAGCGGTCGGCGATGGCGTGGCCGTCGGTTTCTTCGCGGAGGGCTTCCGATGTTTACGGGCCGGACTCGGGGTTGGCGTCGGCGCGAGAATCTTTTTGATCTTTTTGCCTAATGATTCTTCGGCTGCAGGCCCGGCATCGACAGCTCCGAACAAGATCACAAGTATCAGAACCCATTTCATAACGCGATGTTGTAGTGTCCGCTGTCCTCAGCGGAGATTCGAGCCCAATAGTTCGGGCGGATTGCGCTGCTACAGTACGTGGAGATCGGCAGGCAGGATGCCCGCCAGCCCCACAAACAAGATGCCCGTGCTACGATTGCGCGAGTTCCTGCAAGATTGCTTTGTTCAAACGAATGCCGCCCTCGAAATTTTCCAGCGGAAAGTTCTCGTTAGGCGAATGAGCGCGGCAATCGGGGAGGGCAAGTCCCATGAGTAGCGTTTCGATGCCGAGAATCTCGCGGAACTGGGAGACGATCGGTATGCTGCCGCCCTCCCGGATCAGGGCGGCGTCGCGGTTGAACGCCTTGCGCAATGCGCGTTGTGCCGCTTCGCCCATCGTCGAGCGCGGGTCAGTGAGATACCACGGCCCGCTATGGCCGGTAGTAATTTCCATCGCGACGCCTTTGGGCAGATTTTTTTGCAAATGCGTTTTGGCCAGTTCCAAAATCTCGTCTCCGCGCTGTTCTGGAACCAGACGGAACGTCAGCTTCGCAAACGCGTGGCTGGGAATCACCGTTTTTGTCCCCTGCCCTTGATATCCGCCGCCGATCCCATTGATCTCGGCAGTCGGTCGCGCCCAGATGCGTTCGACTGAGTTGTAACCGGTTTCCCCGAAAAGCTCAGACACACCTGTTTCGTCGCGAATCAGTCTGTCGCCATCCACCGGAAGTTTTCGCCACGCTTCGCGCTCCCAGTTTTCGAACGGCTTAACCCGATCGTAAAATCCGGCGATCGCCACACGCCCCTCGCGATCGTGAAGTGTGGCCAACAATTGCGCCAGCGCGGTGATTGGATTCATAACCGCGCCGCCGAACACACCGGAGTGCAAATCCATTTTCGGACCGGTTACTTTCAGCTCAAGCGCCGTGACACCGCGCAACCCATAACTCATAGTTGGCACACCGCGCGCGATCATTCCGGTATCAGAGACAACTGCCACGTCACATTTGAGCGCGTCCCGATTTTCGCTGAGAAAAGGACCCAGATTCGCACTGCCAATTTCCTCTTCCCCTTCGATCACCAAATGCAAATTCACCGGCAGCTCACGATGCTCCTCGATCGTTTCCTGAATTCCGAGAATGTGCGCAAGAATTTGGCCTTTGTTGTCCGTGGCGCCACGCGCAAAAACGTAGCCGTCCTTCAACACCGGCTCGAACGGCGGCGAGTCCCAAAGTTCCAGCGGATCCGGCGGCTGCACGTCGTAATGGCCGTAAATCAAAACCGTCGGATGACCGGGTCGGTGTTCATTGCGGGCCCACACAATGGGATGCCGTTTCGTGGGTACAAGTTGCGTTTGCAAGCCGATCTTGTTGAGCTTGTTCACCAGCCAGTCTGCACATTCGACCAGTTTTTCCTTGTACTGATCGTCAGTCGAAATGCTCGGAAACCGCAGGAACGAATAATACTCCTCAAGATGATTATCGCGCATGCCCCGGAGCTTAGACCAACTGCGACAAATCGCGAGCCGGTGGTTGAATCTCGCAGTGGACCGCACGCCTCTGGCCCGTACCGCGAGGGAGTCCCATTGAGTTCGCAATGCACACGAGCATCTCCATTTATCGTTGACCGGCAGCGTGCCGGTCAGATCGAGCAGAATGCTCGCGCTCCCCCACATCAACGCACTAACACCTGGTTCTGAGAGCCGTCGATCCAAAGGGAGCGCGACCATGTTGGTCGCCCTGCCGGCTCCTTATATCTCCCTGGCGCTCAGTCTCGCCAAGGTGACTCCGTCCTGTCGGGCAAACTACCTATCTTCCGCTGCGCGCGACAGATGTCCGCACGAAATACAAGATTGATGCTAGCGCCAGCACGATTCCAGTCACGAGGAATTCCCGAGCCGTTGCGTGCGCGAGAATCCAAATGATCGCGACGATCGCAAGTGCTGGCACAATTTTCATCCCTGGGAAGTTGAACGGCTTGCCATCCGAGCGCACACTGCGCTGCACCAACACCCAGCAGGCAGCGCAGCAAAGCAGATACATCAGCAACACCGCGACGTTTGAAAGCACGGCCAGCTTCTCGAATGTGCCGCTGATTGAGAGCACAAATGCCAGCGTCGCATAAGTGACGATCGCCACATCCGGTGATCGATAGCGTGGGTGCACATGCGCGAAAAACTGCGGCAACGCGCCGTCGCGGCCGAATGCAAAGATCATTCGTGGTGAACTCAGAATATCGCTGGTCACAAATCCAAACGCGGAGATGCTCGCTCCGGCGAGCAGAATCATGCGCCCTAAATTACCGAGAAATATCGCCGCCGATTCAGCCAGCGGCGCGTCCGGATGATTTCCCAGATCGACTCCAAGCGTTCCCTGCGCGACGAGTTGGATCATCAGATAGAGGATGGTAGTAATCACTAACGCCAGATAGGCGGACCGCGGAACTGTGCGCGCCGGGTTCTTCACTTCGCCGCTTGGGATAAGCGCCACCTCGATCCCCACGAAAGCGAAGATTAATAGAATAACGGCGTCGCCTAACGATTTGCTGCTCGGCCAACCGTTCCAGGAAAGGTTCGGCGCGTGAATAAAAAACATTCCGACGCACACGAACAATAGTAGGGGCAGAAGCTTTGCCACAGTGATCACGGTGACCGCGCCGGCGCCCTGACGCACGCCTCGGATGTTGATGGACACGAGCACACCATAGACGGCAAGCATCACCATGACGCGCATCACCGGCCCGCCGAGGAAGGGAACCACCAGTGCCACGGAATTCGCCAAGACATTCACCACGCCGGCGACCGCGCCGAGCGCCGTCAGAAAATACAAAATACCTGCGAGGAATCCGACGTAGCGGCCAAAGGCCACTTCGACATAAGCGTAAAGGCCACCGGTTAACGAAACGCGGCTGCCGGCAATCGCGAAACAGGTGACGAACAACACCATCGCAATGGCACAGCAGATAAATGCGAGGGGCGCCGCAGACCCGAGTCCTTTCGCGACTGTCGCGGGAATTACGAAAATTCCCGCACCGATTGTGGAACTGACGATATTCGCGGTCAGGGCCGAAATGCCGATACCACGAACCAATTGGTGATCGATGCTCTCCTCCTGCTGTATCCACGGTGGCGATTTCTCTGCCATTGGCGCATCGTGTGTCATTCAGTTGTCCAAAGCAAGAGAACGACTTAACCTTATTGGCTGAGGGATCATATGTGGGCGGGCAATCATTCCCTGCTTGGGGCAACAGCTACAATCAAAAGGCAAAGACTAAAGGAACCCAGCCCACGCCTCCGCAACACAAGATCATGTGGTGGGAGGCCCCAAAACCCCTTCAAATTGTATGATTTTTCGCTTGTCACCCTGATGGCCCTGCTGTATTGAGGCTCCCAAGGCGCGGGTTTTGGCCTAAAATGCATTTACAATCGCTCGAGCTATTCGGCTTTAAATCATTCGCCGATAAAACTCTCTTCAATTTCCACGAGGGCGTCACCGCGATAGTTGGCCCGAACGGTTGCGGAAAATCCAATGTGCTCGACGCAGTACGCTGGGCGCTCGGCGAGCAGTCCGCCAAATCGCTTCGCGGCGACGAAATGGCGGACGTGATCTTCAACGGCGCGGATACACGCAAGCCGGTGGGATTTGCGGAGGTCTCGGTCACGTTCACCGATTGCGCGGAAGAGCTCGGAATCGAGTGGCACGACGTGCGCGTGACGCGCCGCGTCTATCGCGACGGCAATTCCGAATACTTGCTAAACAAAACGCAATGCCGACTTCGTGACATTCAAAGTCTTTTTGCCGATACCGGCATCGCGCGGGCCGCTTACTCCATGATGGAGCAAGGTAGAATCGACATGATTTTGAGCTCGCGCCCCGAGGATCGTCGCGCGGTCTTCGAAGAAGCCGCCGGGATCACCAAGTACAAAACGCAAAAACGCGAGGCGCTCCGAAAGCTCGAGGCAACCGAGGCGAATCTGTTGCGGATTGGCGACGTGATCAAGGAAGTGAAACGCCAGATCGGTTCTCTGCAACGGCAGGCGGGGAAAGCACGCCGTTATCAGGCGTTACATGCAGATCTCCGCGTGCTTGAAACGCACCATGCTTCCAAACAGCTGGCTTCGCTTGAACGCGATCTAGCCGCGTCACGCGAAGAAATCGAGCGTTTGATGCACAGCGAGAAGGATGCGCGCGCGAAAATCGACGATGGCGAAAATGCGCTCGCCGAAGAACGCTCCGCGCTGGACAAGATCGACACCGAGATCGCGGACTCCCGTGCAGAACTTCAGCGATTGGACAGCGAGATCGCAGCGCACCGCAACCGCATCGAGTTCAACTGTCAGCGTGCGCAGGAACTGTCCGAACTGATTGAACGGGCGCGGCGCGATGTCGCTGAGGCTGAAAACAAACGCAACCAGCAGACGGCTCAAATCAAGCAAACGAACGGTTCCATCGCGGAAATCGAGCAGCACTTGAAACAAAAGGAAGTCGAGCTGACCGAGTTGTCCCTTTTATCCGGAGAAATCCACAAGAAGCGAAGCGATCGCGTAACACGGTTGCAAGAATTGCAGCTCGCACTATCGAAATCCGAAAGTCGGATCTCGGCCCTGGAAGAGGAACTCGCCGGAATTAAGGCGCGCAGGGAATTGACTCACGCACAAATCGAACAACTCCTAAGGGAAATCGAAGTGTTGGCCGAAGCCCGCAACAAAATCGTCGGCCAAATCGCTGTTTCGCTCAAAGCGGGGCGCACCCAACCGATCGACGTCGAGACCAGCCTTCGCGAAGAGGAGAAGATACTCATTCAGGCGGAACAGGATCTTGCCACGCTCCAACGCACACTCGCCGAAAAGCGATCGCGGCTGGACGTATTGCGTCAGCTGAATGAAGAGGGTGAAGGTCTCGCCGAAGGTTCTCAAGCTTTGCTCAAGGGTGTCGATGGTCCTGAAGAATTCCGGGACTCGATTGGCGGTTCGGTAGTCGCGCAACTCGATGTTGATCCAAAATTCATTCAGGCGATCGAAGCCGCTCTGGGCCGTAATCTGCACGCCATTATCTTAAAAGATGCGAAAGTTGTTTCCGAAATCATTGGTCACCTAAAGAAAAAAAAGCTGGGACACGCCGCGCTGATTATCCCCAAGCTGACGGCGGCCGCACCGCAACCGGAGCAAAAAGTTTTGCCACCAGAGGCGCTTGGGTGGGCTACTGACAAGGTGAGGGCATCAAAAACGCTGGAGGCACTCGTTACGAGTTTGCTCAGTGGGGTCGTCATTTTTCCGGAACTGGAACAGGCGCTCGAGTGCAAAAAACGAGAACCCGCTCTGGCGATGGCCACGCTTGCTGGCGAATATATTTCCCGAGAGGGAATCGTTTTCACGGGAAGCAGCGAAGTCCGCGCGGCCTCTTTGCTCGAGCGCAAAGCACAAATCGCCGACCTGGCAAAAGAAGAAGCTGCCCTGGCAAAGGAATTCGATTCAGTCTGCGCGCGGCGGGACGAAGCGAAAACCGCCGTTGAAACCGCTACGCGGCTTCAGCGCGATCTGAGCGAGGCTGGACGCAAAATCGATATTTTGCAGTCGGAAAAAACCGCCTTGGAGCGCCAGATAACGGCCGCCGACGAACGCATTGGACATGTGGGGCGGGATCTTCAATCGGGACGCGACCAATTGGTCAATCAAAAGACCGAGTTAGACGCTTTCGAAGCCGCGCAGGAACAGACCGTGCTGCGCGAAGAAGAATTAACGGAGAGAACCAATGAACTGCGGCTCGGCGTCGCAACCGCCCGGCAGCGGCATGAAAATTTGATTGCGCAACGAGAACCAATGAGCACGCGTGATGCCGAGCTGGTCGAGTTAATCACAGTGCGGAAAGCTGACATTGCGATGTACGAACGGAAGTTAGCTGCGCAGGGCGAGGAGTCGCGAGAATCTGAAGAGCTGATCCAAACTCAAACGGCGCAGCGTGCTGAGGCACAAGCGAATAGCGCGAAAATTAGCGGCCAGCGTGCCACACGACTTGCCGCAGTTTCCGATCGAGAAAGCGAACTGCGCCGCGTACGCGACTCGTTAGGCGAATTACAGGACCGGCGCGCACAGAGCCAAGTCCGGGAATCGCAATTCCAAATGAAGATCGACAACCTCCTCGGGCACATTTCTCGCAGTTACCAGATCGACCTTCGCGGATTTGCGGGAGATCAGCCCGCGTTCGAAAAAGTCTTGCGCGGACAACTGAAAAAACACACCAGCGCGGATGGTTCAGGGAGCGTTGGAATCGACACGCGAGAAGGCATGGTTCCGGCGAAAGAGGAGCTGGCCCCAGCGGATCTGGAAAAAGTTGTCGCCGAACTCAGAACCCAACTGGACAACATGGGTCCCGTAAATCTGGACGCTGTCCACGAGTATGATGAACTCGAGGAGCGTTACAAATTTCTCGAAGCGCAAAACACCGATCTCACGAATTCGCGGAGCGAGCTGCTCGACGTCATCGCGCGCATCAATTCCACTACAAGGAAACTCTTTGCCGACACGTTTGAACAAGTTCGCGCGAATTTCCGTGAAATGTTTGCCGAGCTGTTCCGCGGCGGGCGCGCGGATTTGTCGCTGCTCGACGAGAACGATCCGCTCACCTGCGGGATTGAGATCATCGCCAAGCCTCCGGGGAAACAATTGCAAAGTGTCTCGCTCTTGAGCGGCGGTGAGCGTGCCATGACGGCCGTCGCGCTGCTATTTGCTATCTACATGGTGCGTCCGAGTCCGTTCTGCATTCTGGACGAAGTAGATGCTGCGCTCGACGAAAACAACATCAACTGCTTCATCCAGGTGCTTGATCGCTTCGTGCAGCAGAGCCAATTCATCATCATCACGCACAACAAACGCACCATTGCAAAAGCCGACATCTTGTATGGCGTGACAATGGAAGAACGCGGTGTGAGCAAATTGGTTGGTGTGAAACTCACTGCTCGAGCACAACCTGTCACTGAAGCAGCATCAAACGGCGGTCAACCGTCACCGAGCCAACGACGCCTCGCGTTGGCCATGCGGTAAGTGGATCGGTTTCTCCGAACGGATGGAAAGGCCCGCCCTCGGGCCGCTGCGCTTCGGCACGGAGAGCGCTCCAGCTCCGCCACCTGCCGCACTACCACCCGCCGCAAAAAATTCTCGCGCGCAACACACGATCTTGGCTAGAATGACGCGATGCTTCAGACGGCGCAGCGGACCGCAAAGTTAAGAAGAAAAAAGACCGCGCCCGCATCGCTGGACAAAGCTGCTACGGGCAAAACTCTGCCACCCCATGAGCGGTTTCTCGAGGCGTTTCGCTGGATGCTGCTGGCCCGCACGCTTGAGGAGAAGCTGGTGAGTCTCTACCGCGGTGGTCAAATCACCGGCGGCGTCTATATCGGTAAGGGCCAGGAAGCTGTCAGCGTCGCGTGCGGGTTGTTTCTGGAAAAGGGCGACATCTTTGCGCCATTGATTCGCGATCAGGCCGGACGATCCGCTTTTGGCGAACCGCTGATCGACGTGACGCGCACGTATCTCGGCTCGCGCCTCGGTCCGATGCGTGGGCGTGACGGCAATATTCATCGAGGGCACCCGCGCAATAACGAACTGGCGATGATCAGCCATCTCGGCGCAATGGTGTCCGTCACGGTCGGCACACTGCTGGCGAAGCGATTTAAAGGAGAAAAAGATTTCGTCGGCCTCACGTGTATCGGCGAAGGCGGAATGCAAACCGGTGCATTTCACGAAGGAATGAACATGGCCGCGGTGGAACAGGTGCCTCTCGTAGTGGTCGCGACAAATAATCATTACGCTTACTCGACGGCTAACGACCGCGAATTTGCGTGCGACGATTTGGTGGAGCGAGCGATCGGATACGGATTCGAAGGTTACAGCCTGGATGGAACCGATCTTGCCGCGTGCCTGGATGTGATTGGCAGCGCGGTCAAACGCGCGCGCGCAGGACGTCCGCCGCAGTTGGTAGTCGCCTCGGTGCTGCGCCTCTCCGGGCATGGCGAACACGATGACGCCAGCTACGTCTCCGAAGAGATGAAATGTCAGCCTTTTGCACAGGATTGTTTGAAAGTCGCCGAGCAAACCATCATCGATCGCAATCTGGTAGGTTCAGAGACACTGGTCGAATGGCGCAAAGCCGCCGCCGCGCAGATAGACGAGGCAATTGCTGCCGCGCAAAAAGAGCCCGTGCCGGAAAGCGAGAAAGAAGATTGGTGCGCGCTATCCACACGCCACCTCATTGATCATGCCGACGAGGAATGACGAAGCACGAATGTTGAATGTCGAAGGAAATCCAAATCCTCAAATGACGAACGCTGTTGCCCTCCATTTTGGTCATTCGTCATTCGATATTATTTCGTCATTGGTCATTCGGATTTCGTCATTACCCGCATGAGCCTCACTTACCTCGAAGCAATCCGTGAAGCGCAGGCAAAATTGCT
>Ga0066660_10000449_pt1 | contig 14400 bp, 12 predicted proteins | sample GraSoiAngelo_109_FD_75177 | JGI IMG/M metagenome (GOLD analysis project Ga0066660, IMG submission 75177) | Grasslands soil microbial communities from the Angelo Coastal Reserve, California, USA - 14_0903_12_20cm | ecosystem: Environmental > Terrestrial > Soil > Grasslands | place: USA...
ACTCTACCGGGGAGCCAAAGTGGGCGCTGAGGTGTGGGCGCTGAGGTGTGGGCGCTGAGGGATTTGAACCCCCGGCCTGCTGCTTGTAAGACAGCTGCTCTGGACCGAACTGAGCTAAGCGCCCGAAGGTGCCTCAGGGTAGCGCCGGCCCGTCTGTCGCCAGAGCGACGCGGAGAGCTCCTCGGTTAGGTCCTCTTCCGAACGAACGGACACGCCCGCCTGGCGCAGGGCGCGCGCCGTGATCCCCTCACCCGCCACGGTCGTGCCGCCGAAGGTTCCGTCGTAGACCTGATGACAGCCGCACGACGGCGAGCGCGCCTTCAACACTGCTTCCGACACGCCCATCTGCCGCGCCAAGCTCACCGCCATGGCTGCGCCGCGCTGATAGGCGTCGGTCACGTCCTCGCCCCCGACCGTGCGCACGGTGCCGTCGGGTTGGATCTCCGCGGCCGGCCGCGGCGTGGGCAACCCTCCCGCGACCTCGGGGCACACCGGCACCAGACGCCGGCGCCGGCCCAGCTCGGCTATGGCGTCGGTCGCGCTGGCCAGACCTTTGTGGTTGCACGCGACGCCGAGAAGGCACGCGGATACCAGGATCGGCGGCTCGGGGGCACTACCCTCGCGCACAGGCCAACGGTAGTGGTCGCGACTCGAGCAGGAGCGTGCTGATGGGCTGGCGGAGCGACGAACCGCTTCTGGAGGACCCGGTACGGCAGTATCTGAAGGAGATCGGGAACTATCCGCTGCTCACCGCAGAAGAGGAAGTGGCCCTGGCCGCGGTCATGGCCCGGGGTCGGGAGGCGGCCGCTTCTCTGGAGGCGACCGAGACCGGCTCTGGCTCGGCTCCGCTGTCTCCAGCGGCGCGGCGCCGTCTCCGGCGGGTGGCGTCGGAAGGCGAAGAGGCCAGGCGTCGGTTCATCCAGGCCAACCTCCGCCTCGTCGTGTCCATCGCCAAGCGCTACCAGGCACTCGGGCTCCCGCTCCTCGACCTCGTGCAGGAGGGCAACCTCGGTCTCATGCGGGCCGTGGAGAAGTTCGAGCACACCCGCGGCTTCAAGTTCTCGACCTATGCCACGTGGTGGATCCGCCAGGCCATCGGCCGGGCCCTGGCCGACAAGGGCAGGACGATCCGGGTGCCGGTCCACATGGTGGAGGCCAGCCGGCGGGTGGCCAAGGTGACCAGCCTGCTGGCCGGCTCCCTGGGCCGGGAGCCGAGCGTGGAGGAGATCGCCGCCCACGCCGGCATGGACGCACGAACGGTGCTCGACGTGCGCGCCGTGCTCCCCGACCCGGTGTCGCTGCAGGCCCCCGTGGGGGAGGAGGACGACGCCGAGCTGGCGGACGTGCTCGAGGACCGGGCCGCCACCGCACCCTTCGACGCCGCCGCGGCCTCCCTTCAGCAGCGCGCCCTGCGGGTGGCGCTCGCCAGGCTGTCGGATCGGGAGCGCCATGTCCTCCGCCTGCGCTTCGGACTGGCCGACGGGGACCCCAGGACGCTGGAAGAGGTGGGCCGGTCGTTCCAGCTCACCCGGGAGCGCATCCGACAGATCGAGGCCAAGGCCCTGTCCAAACTCAGGCACCCCTCCTCGGCGGGCGCCGTGCGAACCCCGCTCGCCGTCTCCTCGAGCTGAGCGGGTCGGACGCGCCGGGCACGCGCTGGCCCCCGGGCCCGGGCCCGGCCCTCCCCGGCCGGGCGCGGTCGGCCGGGCCGAGGCCGGCGGGTCACGACCTGTCCCCGCCGGCCCGGCCCGAAACCTCGAGCTAGGCCGTCATCTGGGCCTGGGCGTTCTTGGGCGGGCGACCCCTCTTGCGCTTGAAGGCCAGGATCTTGCCGTTGGCGAAGAGCTGACCGCCCCAGACACCCCAAGGCTCCCGTCGCTCCACCGCCCCTGCCAGGCAGGGCTCGATGACCGGGCACAGGGCGCAGATGGCCTTGGCCCGGGCGATGTCGTCAAGTTGCTCGGAGAAGAAGAGCGGAACCATCGAGCCCGCGCCGTCCCGGCAGCGGGCATCGACCCAGCGCACGGGCTGGACCAACTCCTCGAGCAACGACCCCTGGTCACGTTCGGCGAGCATCTCGCCTCTCCCCTCTGTTCGACACCGGGGCATCCGCTTCGGACGCCTGAGCTGGAGCTCGGATCCCTCGACCCGGGGGATCGAGGAAACCGAAGAAACAAAAAGGCCGCCGGGGCTTCCCGGCGGCCTCTGGGCCTTCTCTGGTGGTTCGCTGGTCCCTATCCAGCTGGTCCTCCAGATGAACCCATCGGCCGCACGGCCCCGTCGTTACCGGTCATGCAGAGCTCGGCGTGACGGAAGCCGAATCCCTGGATCGACGGCACGGCCGAGCCGAGCGAAGGCGCGCCGGTACCGACCAGGCCCTTGGGCTTCGCCGAATACCAGACCCCTACGCGCACTCGTTGCTCCTCTCAGGCGTCCGAGAACGGTCCCCGGACGGTGCTATCCGAACATGCCGGGCATTCGCCGTCAACTCGTTTTTCTCTCAGACGCTTCCGGACGGCCCCCGGGAGCGGTGGTGTGCCCCTCCCACCGGGACCGGGTCAGGGCCCGGAGGAGCTCAGGGGTGGCGGCCGCCACGGGCGTGCGCCGGGCCTCGTGGGTGAGCACGACCAGGTCCCGGCCCTCGGCGTCGGCCACCGCCGCTCCCGCCTCCCGGCAGATGAGCGCGCCCGCCAGGTAGTCCCAAGGGCCCAGGCTGTCGCCGTCGCACTCCAGGTAGGCATCGACCACTCCCCCGGCCACGGCGCACAGGTCGAGGGCGGCGGCACCCAGCACCCGGTACTGGCGCCACCCGAGGTGCCGGCCCGGCCACCCCGACAGCGCCACCACCGCGTCTCCCAGCTCCCGGCGGCGCGACGGCCTCATCTCCCGGCCGTCTCTCCTCGCTCCCCCGCCCCGGATGGCGTGGAAGCGGACCCCCCGGGCCTGGTCGACCACCAGCGCCACCCTGGGTCCGCTCTCGTCGACGGCGCAGAGGCTGGTGGCGAACCAGGGGATGCCGTGGGCTGCGTTGGTCGAGCCGTCCAGGGGATCGAGGACGACGAGGACGCCGCGGTCGTCGTCCATCAGCCCCGACTCCTCGCTCAGCACGCCGAGACCCGCGGCCCCGAGCACATCGACGGCAGCCTCGTCGGCCACCAGGTCGGAGCGGTACTGCCCGGGTCTGGTCCCCGCCGGGCCCCAGTCCGAGAGACGACCCAGAGCAGCGCTCACCGCGTCGGCCGCCGCGCCCAGCGCGTCCAGGAGGTCCTCGTCGTCCACCGGGGGCGACGCTACCGCCGGCCCGTTTAGGCTGGCCTCACAGTGGCCGTCATCGACGTGGCCGGGTATGTGGCCGAGCTCAAGGACCATGCCGTCGACCACGGCTTTCATGTGCACGACGAGCGTCACTTCGTCGAGAGCTACTCCCTCCGCCAGGCGTGGGAGGTCGATCTCCACCCCGAGGAGGGATGCGGCGGGCCGCTGGACCTCCATCTGGCCCTGGAGGTCGACCCCCGGGTCCTTCTTTCCTTCGAGGACATCGTGGTGGAGCTGCCCGAAGACGCCGATCCGCCCGATGACTTCCAATTCCCTCTCACCTTCACCTGGGCCATGCCTCCCCTCCCCGCCGGCCCCGACCTCCTCCGCCTGGCCATCGACCTGGCCGGGGTGGGGGGGATCGACCTGCCCCTCGAGGTGTCGGCCATGGACTCGTTCGCCTCGGCCACCGACGCCCCCGAGCGCCGGCTGACGGTGATCGCACGCCAGCAGGTCTCCCTCGCCCGCATCCTGGCGGGCGAGGAACTTCTCTGCGAGGTCTTCGACCGCTGCCTGGCCGTCAGCCGGTTCCTGCTCGACCACGCCGACAGCTGGCTGGCCGAGTGAACGTCAGCTGAACTTCGGAACATGACGCATCATCGGCGTCGTTTGCGGGTACCCTCGTAACGTCGAGTGACGCAGCCCCCGCCCAATCGGGGTTCACAACAAACAACGAGGGCGGGGGCTCGTCGCGACCGGGGGGCGACAGCGAGCCGGTTGGCGCCGGAAGGCGGCGTGGGCCCGGCAGGGATCGAACCTGCGACCTGGCGATTATGAGTCGCTCGCTCTGACCACTGAGCTACGGGCCCGGGGCGCGGGCACGGCCGCGAGCTCCGGGGGAGAGACTCGAACTCTCAACCAACGGATTAACAGTCCGCTGCTCTGCCGGTTGAGCTACCCCGGAATGGGCTGGTCAACGACCCTAGCAGCGGCCCCTCGGAGCGCCCGCGGCCCCGGTGACGACCGACGACGCACCGGGCGGCGCCGAGGGCCGCAGCCGTCGCGGCAGTCGGCGGCCCACGTGCACGGAACGAGCCCCAGGGGTAGAACGGAGCCATGAGGTTCCGATTCGGTCTGTTGCTGGGCTTCGGTGCGGGCTACTACCTCGGCGCCATGGGCGGACGGGAGCGCTACGAGCAGATCAACCGCACGATGCGCCGTGTCCGGAGGTCGGAGGCCTTCGACACAGTCACCGGGAAGGCTCAGGCGGTGGTCGACCTCGGCGTCGAGCGGGCCAAGGACCTGGTCGACGCCAAGCTCGGCAACGGCAAGGAAGGCACAGGCAACCCCTACGAGGCCGACGAGGAAACCTGAGGGGCGGGCCCGGCTGGGTCGACCCTGCGCCTACTCCTCGTCCAGGTAGTCACGCAGCGGCTGGCTGCGCATGGGGTGGCGCAGCTTGGCCAGGGTCTTGGACTCGATCTGACGGATCCGTTCGCGGGTCACGCCGAAGACCTTGCCCACCTCCTCCAGCGTCCGTACCTGTCCGTCGTCGAGACCGAAGCGCAGCCTCATGACCTCCTGCTCCCGAGGCGAGAGCTGGGACAGCGCCTCCTTCACCGCCTCGTTGAGCATGGTGCGGGCCGCGGCGTCGGCGGGCACGACCGCCCCCTGGTCCTCGATTACGTCGGAGAGGCTGAAGTCCTCCTCGTCGCCCATGGGCTGCTCGAGGGACATCGTCTCCTGGTTGATGCGCTGGATCTCCCGCACGCGGGCCACAGTCATCTCCGACCGCAGGGCGATCTCCTCGACGGTCGGCTCCCGGCCCTGCTCCTGGACGAGCTGGCGCTGCACCCGCACCAGCTTGTTGATCGTCTCAACCATGTGGACCGGGATGCGGATGGTCCGGGCCTGATCGGCGATGGCCCTGGTTATGGCCTGGCGGATCCACCACGTGGCGTAGGTCGAGAACTTGAAGCCCTTGGTGTAGTCGAACTTGTCGACCGCCCGCATCAGGCCCAGGTTCCCCTCCTGGATGAGGTCGAGGAACAGCATCCCCCGGTTGCGGTAGCGCTTGGCGATGGACACGACGAGGCGAAGGTTGGCCTCGATGAGCTGCTCTTTGGCTTTCCGTCCGTCCAGTACGGACCGCTCCTCCCGGCGCCTGTCGGCGAAGGGGACGCCATCGGGGCCGTAGGCGGACTCCAAGCCCTGGAGCCTGCTGGTGCTGTCGATCCCGGTCTCGATCCGGCGGGCGAGCTCAACCTCTGTCTCGCCCGTGAGGAGGGGGACCTTGCCGATCTCCTTGAGGTAGGTCCGCACGGGGTCGGCCCCCGCGCCCCCGCCCGAGTCGTCGCCGAGGGAGCGGTCCACGGCCGGCACAGGCCGGGGGGCCGGTTCCCGCACCGCCGCGGCCGGGCTGCCGTTGCCGGACGGCCCGCGCTCCTTGTCACCCGCGCCCCCGGGGCCGGTCGGGGAGGGCGCCTCGGCAGGCTCGGTGGGGGGAGCCAGCGGTGCCGCGGCCGCCGGTCCTAGGCCCACCGTCGGTGGGGTGATCGAGCCGGCATCGACAGAGCCGACCGTCGGGGCCGGCACCGGCGGCTCCTCCTCGGCCAGGACCTCGACGTCCTCATCGATCACCACCGGCTCGTGGCGGAACTCGATGCCCTCCGATTCGACGCGTGCCACCAAGGAATCGATGAGCTCGGGGCTGAGCTCGACGGTCTCGAGGATGCCTATGAGGTCGTCGTCGGTGAGGTGGCCGCGGTCCTTCCCGGCCGCAAGCAATCTGGCCAACCCCTCCTCTGGCACGCCTGCCGGGGTGGAGAGCGGCTGTGCGCCCTCAGTCATGCGTCCTCCTCGCCCCGTTGCACGAGCCAGGCTACCAACCGATCGCAGGCACCGATGCGGTTGTCCGGGTCGTGCAACTGCTCGACCGCGGGCTTCAACCACGCCAGCGTCTGAGCCACCTCGGGAACGACCAGGACCGACTCTCGGGCGCAAGCCTCCAGCTCGACGATTGCCCTGGTGACCGCCTGTTTCACGAGGAGCGCGATGACGTCGTCGGGGTCGGCGTCGGTCTCCTCGACGGCCAGGCGCTGCAGGAGCGCAGATGCGTCGGGGGCCGCCGCGCCGATGGCCTCGTGGAGCGTCGAGGCGCCGGCCAGGGCGCGGAAGCCAGCCAGGTTCACCTCGTCGCTGAAAAGCACCTCCTCCAAGCGGTCGGCGACCTCCTCCGGGCGGTGAACCGCCAGACGGAGGGCCTCGACCTCCACCCTGCGCGCCGTGCCGTCGCCCGCCCTCCGAACCCGCTCGGTCGACGTCGCCGTCGCCGTGGCGCCCGCCCGGGAGTCACCCCCGCGCTTGAGGGTGCCCACCCGTGGCCTCCGTCCACTCTCGGCGGCCTCCTCAGCCTGCTCGGCCCGTGCCGGCCGCGAGCCCGAGGCCGGGGCCGGGTGGCGGGGTCCCTTGTTGGCCTTGCCGGCCCGGATGGCGTCGGCCAGACCGGCGCGCAGGCGCTCTGGAGCGGCCCGGCAGCGATCGGCGACCTCCATCACGTACTGGTCCCGCACCAGGTCGCTGGGATGCTCGGCGATGACGGGAAGGGCCCGCTCGGCTGCACGGGCCCGCCCCTCGGGCGAACCGAGGTCGGCCTGCGCCAGCACTCGTTCCAGGCGGAAGGACAAGAAGGGCTGAGCCCCGGCGACTGCAGCCCGCAGTGCGTCGGGGTCGCGTGCAGCCAGATCGCCGGGATCGGCGCCCGCGGGCAGCGAGGCCACGGCGATGTCGAGCTCGTAGCGTCGCTCCCACTCGTAGAACCGCTCGGCGGCGGCCTGGCCCGCGGTGTCGGCGTCATAGGCGAGCACGACCCGGCGAGCGAAGTTCTTGAGCGTGCGGAAGTGGTCGTCGGCCAGGGCAGTGCCGCACGTGGCCACCGCCCGCCCCAGGCCCACGCGGGAGAACCCGATCACGTCGGTGTAGCCCTCGCACACGATGGCCTCGCCGGTCTCGACGATCGCCCCCTTGGCCCAGTTGAGGCCGTACAGGGTCCGGCTCTTCGAGTAGATCGGGGTCTCGGCCGAGTTCACGTACTTCGGCCCGGGGGTGTCCCCCGCCTCGGGGCTCGCCCGCCTCAGCTCCGGAGGGAGAATGCGGCCGCCGAAGGCCACCGGGCGGCCGCTGGCGTCGAAGATGGGAAACATCACCCGGCCCCGGAAGCGGTCCTGCTGGCGACCCCTCCGGTTGCGCATTCCCAGCCCCGTCTGCTCCAGGACCTCGTCGGGCAGGGCCAGGGCCCGGGCCAGCGCGTCCCAGGCGTCGGGCGCCCACCCCAGCCGGAAGGCACGAACGACCTCGCCGTCGTAGCCCCGGGACCGCAGGTACGTCCGGGCCGAACCCGCGTCGGGGGAGGTGAGGAGGCGCTCGTGGTACCAGCTCACGGCGCGCTCCATGGCCTCGACCAGGCGGTCCCGGCGCTGGCGGTCGCGGCCCGCCGAGGCGTCGTCGTACCGGAGCTGGATCCCGGCCTTGGACGCCAGGCGCTCGACCGCCTCGGCGAACTCCAGGTGCTCCAGCTCACGGACGAAGGTGATCACGTCCCCCTTCGCGCCGCAGCCGAAGCAGTAGTACAGGCCCATGTCGCCATTGACGGAGAACGAAGGCGTCTTCTCGGCATGAAAGGGGCAAAGCCCGACCCAGCGACGACCCACGCGCTTGAGCCCGATGTGCTCGCCCGCCACCGCGACGAAGTCGATGGCTTCCCGCACCCGCGCCACGTCCTCCTCGAGGATCCCCACCCGGGCGAAGGTAGCGCGGCGCGACAGGCGCGCCGGACAGTTCGCGACCACCCACTCCCGCCCCGGTCAGGCGGTGCGCTGGGGCGCTCAGGCGGTCGGACTGTGGCCGCGGCCGTGGCCGCGGCCGTGGCCGCGGCTGCGGCGCCTCAGGCCGTTCCACCGGGGCCGCCCCCGGCGCCGAGGACGGCCTGGGCAGCGGCGAGCCGGGCGATCGGCACCCGGAACGGCGAGCAGCTCACGTAGTCGAGGCCCGCGTCGTAGAACAGGGCGATCGATTCGGGGTCGCCGCCATGCTCTCCGCACACCCCGAGCTTGAGGTCGGGCGTCGTGCGCCGGCCCCGCTCCACGCCCATGCGCACCAGCTCCCCGACCCCGCCCGGGTCGATGGTCTCGAAGGGATTCCGCTTGAGCAGGCCCTGCTCCAGGTACGCCGGCATCATCCTGCCTTCCACGTCGTCCCGGCTGAACCCGAACGTCATCTGGGTCAGGTCGTTGGTCCCGAAGGAAAAGAACTCGGCTTCCTCGGCGATCTCGTCGGCCCGCAGCGCGGCCCGGGGGGTCTCGATCATCGTCCCGATGGTCACGTCGATGGGCTTCTTGACGCCCTTGGTGGCCTTGGTGACAGCGTCGGAGACCCACGAGCGGGCCAGGGCCAGCTCCTCCCGGGTCACGGTCAGCGGAATCATGATCTCCACCACGGGCTTGCCCCCGGCCTTGACCCTCTCGGCAGCCGCCTCCATGAGGGCTCGGACCTGCATGGCATACAACCCCGGCTTGAGCACGCCCAGCCGCACCCCACGGGTCCCCAGCATGGGGTTGAACTCGTGCCACACCTCCGCAGCCCGGAACAGCTCGCGCTCCTCGGCCGTGAGCCCCTGGGTGGCCGCCTTGATGGCCAGCTCCTCTGTCCGGGGGAGGAACTCGTGGAGGGGCGGGTCCAGCAGGCGGACGGTGACAGGCAGGCCGTCCATGGCCGCCAGGATCTCGATGAAGTCGGCCTTCTGCGCCACCCGCAGCTCCTCCAGGGCGGCGGCCTCCTCCTCGGGCGCTCCGGCCAGGATCATGCGGCGCACGATGGGCAGCCGGTCCTCTCCCAGGAACATGTGCTCGGTGCGGCACAGCCCGATGCCCTCGGCGCCGAAGCGGCGAGCGTTGGCGGCGTCCGGGCCGGTGTCGGCGTTGGCCCGCACCTTCAGCTTTCCCCGGCGGATCTCGTCGGCCCAGCCCAGCACGATGGCGAACTCGGGGGGAGGCTCGGCCGTGGAGAGGGCGACCTCGCCCAGAACCACCTCGCCCGTGGTGCCGTCGATGGAGATGACGGTCCCCTCCTCGACGGTGACCCCCCCGACCGAGAACCGCTTCCCGTCGATGCGGATCGACTCGGCGCCGACCACCGCGGGCTTGCCCCATCCCCTGGCCACGACGGCGGCATGGCTGACGAGACCGCCACGCGAGGTCAGGATGCCCTCGGCCACGATCATGCCGTGGACGTCCTCCGGGCTGGTCTCGGACCGCACCAGGACCACCCGCTCTCCCCGATCCGCCGCGGCCGCGGCGTCGTCGGCGCTGAAGTACGCCTTGCCCACGGCTGCGCCGGGCGACGCTCCGAGGCCCTTGGCGATCACGGGCACGTCACCCTTGGCGAACTGCGGATGCAGGACCTGGTCGAGGTGCTCGGCCGTCACCCGCTGAACGGCCTCGGCCCTGGTCAGCTTGATGCGCCGGTCCTTGGTCATGTCGACGGCCATGCGGAGCGCGGCCGTCCCGGTGCGCTTGCCCACGCGGGTCTGGAGCATCCAGAGCTTGCCCTGTTCGATGGTGAACTCGGTGTCGCACATGTCGCGGTAGTGACGCTCGAGCCGCTCGAAGATCTGGAGAAGCTCCTTGTAGATCTTGGGGAAACGGGCCTGGAGAGCGGACAAGGGCTCCGTGTTGCGGATCCCCGCCACCACGTCCTCCCCCTGGGCGTTGACGAGGAAGTCCCCGTAGGCACCCTGGACCCCGGTGGCCGGGTCTCGGGTGAAGCCCACCCCCGTTCCCGAGTTGTCGTCACGGTTGCCGAACACCATGGTCTGGACGTTCACCGCGGTGCCGAGGTCGTGCGAGATGCGCTCTCGGTTGCGGTAGGCGATGGCGCGGGGACCGTTCCAGGAGCGGAACACGGCCTCGATGGCGCCCCGGAGCTGCTCGTCCGGCTCCTGGGGGAACGCCTTGCCCGTGTGCCTGCCGACGATCTGCTGATAGGACCGCACCAGGTAGCGGAGCAGGTCGGGGGGGACCTCGGCGTCACTTGCCGTGTTCGCCAGCTGCTTGGCCGCTTCGAAGGGCCCGTCGAACTCCTCCGCGGGGAGGCCCAGGACGATGCGGCCGTACATCGACACGAAGCGCCGGTAGGAGTCGTAAGCGAAGCGCTCGTCGCTGGTCTGCTTGGCCAGCCCCTCCACCGACTCGTCGTTGAGGCCCAGGTTCAAGACGGTGTCCATCATCCCCGGCATCGAGAACTTGGCGCCCGAACGGACGCTCACCAGGAGCGGGTCAGCGGGGTCGCCCAGGCGCTTGCCCATCGTCTTCTCGAGGCGCCGGACGTGCTTGTCGATCTCCGAGTCGACGCCCTCGGGCCAGCCTCCCCGCATGTACGCCCGGCAGGCCTCGGTCGAGATGGTGAAGCCCGGGGGAACGGGCAGCCCCAGGACCGAGGTCATCTCCGCCAAGTTCGCGCCCTTCCCTCCGAGCAGGTCCTTCATCTCCATGGGCGGTCGACGGTGCTTGTGATCGAAGGCGAAGACGTACTGCATGGGGCCCTCCCGGGCGGCGATCGGCGGCGGCCTTGTCGTTGCGCACAGCCGTCCGGCCGAGGCGAAACGGCTGTCGCTTCAAGCCTAGGTGACCCTCGGCGAGTTTGGGCAGGTCAATCCCCAGGTCCGGGCCGGTGGCCCGGGGACATCGGGTTCCGGGCGGCCGCAGCCTTGTGGCGCGGGCAGGGAGCGAGGCCCCGGGTCAGAGAGCGAGGCGGCCCCGGAGCTCCTCGACCAGCTTGCCGATGGGTATTCGCACCTGCTCGGTGCTGTCACGTTCCCGGATGGTCACCGCCCGGTCATCGAGCGACTCGAAATCCACCGTTACGCAGTACGGGGTTCCGATCTCGTCATGCCGGCGGTATCGACGGCCGATCGACTGGGTCTCGTCGTATTCGCACATGAGGTGAGGCTGGAGAAGGGCCAGCACCTCCCGGGCCACGGGCGAGAGTCGCTCGTTCTTGGACAGGGGCAACACGGCCGCCTTGTAGGGGGCGAGGCGGCGGTCCAGTCGGAGGACGGTCCTGGCCTCCCCCGCGACCTGGTCCTCGTCGTAGGCGGCGAGGAGGAACGACATCATCGTCCTGGTGGCGCCGGCCGCCGGCTCGATGACGTGGGGGACGTAGCGCTCTCCGGTGGCCTGGTCGAAGTACTCGATCCGCTGCCCCGACATCTTGGCGTGAGCCGTCAGGTCGAAGTCCGTCCGGTTGGCGATCCCCTCCAGCTCCCCCCAGCCCCATGGGAAGGCGAACTCCACGTCCGATGTCATGGAGGAGTAGTGACTGAGCTCCTCAGGGTCGTGGGGGCGCAGGCGAAGCAGGCTCTCGGGGATCCCGAGGTCTCGGTACCAGCGCAGGCGTTCGTCGCACCAGTACTCGAACCACTTTGCGCCCTGATCGGGGGGGACGAAGTACTCGAGCTCCATCTGCTCGAACTCGCGGGTCCGGAACACGAAGTTGCCCGGTGTGATCTCGTTCCGGAACGACTTGCCCACCTGGGCGACTCCGAACGGTGGCTTGCGCCGGGTCGTCTGGAGCACGTTCATGAAGTTGACGAACATGCCCTGGGCCGTCTCAGGGCGGAGGTAGGCGACCGACGCCTCCTCCGCCACCGGCCCCACGTAGGTCTTGAACATGAGGTTGAATGGCCGGGCGTCGGTCAGATCGGTCGAGCCGCACTTCGGGCACACGCCCTCGATCTCGTCGGCCCGCCAGCGTTCCTTGCAGTTGCGGCAGTCGACCAGGGGGTCGGTGAAGGTGGCCAGGTGGCCGGACGCCTCCCAGATCTTCGGATGGGACAGGATGGCCGCGTCGATCGCAACCACGTCGTCCCGGAGCTGGACCATGGACCGGAACCAGGCATCCTTCACGTTGCGGAGCATGAGCATGCCCAGCGGCCCGTAGTCGTAGGTGGACCGGAACCCGCCGTATATCTCGGCGGACGGGAAGATGAAGCCCCGGCGTTTGCACAGATTGACCAGCCGTTCCATCAGGTCCTCGGGGGGCATCGGAGTGAGGATACCGGCACGTCCGAGCCGGTCTCGGGGGTTAATGCGGGCCCGCGGCGCCAGCCGCTCAGGAGCGGTCGAGGACGGTGAGGCTGCGCAGACGGCGCTCCAGGTGATGCTCGAGCGACCGGGAGGCGAGCTCCGACACCTCGGCCGTCGTCGGCCCCTCCGGCTCTCGCAGCGCCTCTGCGAGCTGACCGCCCAGGATCTTGCGCACCAGCGACAAGGCGGAAGGAGAGATGGGCACGCCTCGGCGACAGGGCCGGCACAGCGCGCCTCCCTCGCCGAGATCGAAGGCGACGAGCTCTCCCCGCGACCCACACGATGCGCACTGGTCGAGCACCGGATGAGAGCCCTCGAGCGAGAGCAGCTTCCAGAAGAAGCCAGGCACGACCAAGGAGCCGCCACTCGCTCCGAGCGCGTGCAAGGCGCCCAACAGCATCTGGTACAGCCGGGGGTTGGCCTCACGCTCCTGGGCAACCTGGTCGACGGCCTCCAGCATCGCCGTCGCCCGGGCCAGCGAATCCAGATCCTCGCGGACCGTGCGGAAGTGGTCGAGGGTCTCCGCCTGGGTGATGATGTCGAGTTCCCGGCCCTCGTAGAAGAGGGCAGCCACGTGGGCCGTGGGCTCGAGTCGCCCGCCGAAGCGACTCTTGGTCTTGCGCACCCCCTTGGCCACGGCCCGGATCTTCCCCCGCCCCGCGGACATGAGCGTCACGATGCGGTCCGCTTCCCCCAGCCGCATCGTGCGCAGCACGATGCCCTGGTCGCGATAGAGCCGGCTCACCGCATCGCCGTTGTCACCGGTGCCCGACCCGCTCGACCCCGCCGAACCGGCGGTCCCGGCTCTGGTACTCGCGCACCGCGTCGAACAGGTCTTCTCGCCTGAAGTCGGGCCAGAGGGTGTCGGTGAACACGAGCTCGCTGTAGGCGAGCTCCCACAGGAGGAAGTTGGAGATCCGGAACTCCCCCGAGGTGCGGATGACCAGGTCAGGGTCAGGAACGTCGGGCAGGTACAGGCGGGACCGGATGGCACGTTCGTCGACCCGGGATGCAGGGACGCCCTCTGCCACCATCCTTCGCACGGCATCGACGATCTCGGCGCGGCCGCCGTAGTTGAAGGCGATGACCAGCGTCATGCGCCGGTTGCGCTCGGTCGTCGCCATGGCATCGTCCATGTGGCGGAGCAGCCTCCTGGGCACTCTCCAATCCCGGCGCCCGGCGAACCGGATCCGGACCCCCCGCTCGTGAAGCTCGTCCCGCCGGCGCTGCAGCAACGACTCGTTGAAGCCCATCAGATAACGGACCTCATCGGGGGGCCGGCGCCAGTTCTCGGTCGAGAAGGCGTACACGGTGAGCCAGCGGATGCCGAGCTCGAGCGCGCCCTCGACCGTGTCCAGGAGCGCTTCCTCGCCGGCGGCATGGCCCTCGGTCCGAGGAAGCCCACGCCGCTGGGCCCACCTCCCGTTGCCATCCATGACGCAGCCGACGTGGGCGGGAAGCCGGGTCAAGTCGATCCCCGCTTTGCCATCCAGGCCCACGACGCCCGACGTTACAGCCCTCCCCGCCGGCCAAGGCGGTGCCCCGCGGGCCCCGATGGAGGTGCGGAACCCGGCCGCGTTGGGTAGACGAAGGGCGTGCTCGACCGGATCCTGGGCCCGCTCACCCGCCGGTTTCGCTGGGCGGCGACCGCCCTTGAGGTTCACAAACGGTTCAGTGAGATCCACGGGAGCATGCTGGCCAAGGGCGTCACCCTGACCGCCTTCCTCTCCCTCTTCCCCCTGCTGCTGGTTGTGATCGCGATCACAGGCTTCTTCTCCAGCCACAACAGCCACCTGGCCTCCGACATCATCTCCACCTTCGGCTTGACGGGAAGAGCCAGGCAGACGCTCACGGACACGCTGGCGGTGGCGCAGCGGAGTCGGCGGACGGCCTCGGTCGTGGGCCTGGCCGGGCTGCTCTGGTCGGGCCTGGGCGTCGTGGCGGCCATGGAGTTCGCCCTTGACTCGTCGTGGGATGTCAGCGGCCGGGGCTTCAAGGACCGCCT
>Ga0066660_10000451_pt1 | contig 14385 bp, 13 predicted proteins | sample GraSoiAngelo_109_FD_75177 | JGI IMG/M metagenome (GOLD analysis project Ga0066660, IMG submission 75177) | Grasslands soil microbial communities from the Angelo Coastal Reserve, California, USA - 14_0903_12_20cm | ecosystem: Environmental > Terrestrial > Soil > Grasslands | place: USA...
CTGCCTCCCGGAGAGGATCGGGATACTTTCTGGCGGGTCGGCAACATCGCCAAAGTGCAAGGCAATCTCTCCTCGCGCAATATTCTCACGACCAGCTTCAATTACAACTTTTCTCACGACGAGAATTCCGGCCTGTCCCCATTCAATCCACAGCAGGCAACCCCGGCGATTCGCGAACCGATCTACCAGACCAGTGTTCGAGATCAGCACTATTTTCCTGGTGGTGAGCTTCTAGAAACCGGCTTTGGCTACAACCGCTATGATCTCGATCAGACACCCCACGGTGCTGAACCGTACTTCGTCTCGCCTGAGACTACTGGCGGGAACTACTACTTCACCGCGCACACGCAGGCCGATCGGTGGCAGGCACTGGGCAACCTCTATTTAGCGCCAAAGAAGTGGTATGGACGTCATGAGTTCAAGCTAGGTGTGGACTTGGACCGACTCGCATATTCCGCGAATTTCCTGCGCCGTCCAATTTTATTTCTGCGAGAAGGCCAAACTCCGCCGCCCAGCGGGGATTGCCTCACCATCCCGCCCTCCCCCTCCCCCTGCTCCCGTTTTTCTATATTTCCCGGGGCACCGGTCTCAGAAAAGCACAACGTCGAACTCAGCGGCTACTTCCTGGATCGCTGGCTGCTCACTGACCGCATGCTCGTCGAAGCAGGCCTTCGCTTCGACTGGGATGAGATTATTCGTCATTCGCTGTTCTCACCGCGGTTGGCTACGACTTACGTTTTGGATAATCGAGGTAATACCAAGCTCTCCGCCGGAGTGGGCCTGTTTTACGACGCGACTCCACTGTTCCTCATCGCCCGCCCGTTGGCAGGCCAACGGGTCGACTACTTCTTTGATGCGAATGGAATTCTTTCAACCGGTCCGCTCTCTACCGGGTTCACCCTCAATCCGAGCGCGCTGCAAGCACCTCGTTTTATCAACTGGAGCGCGGGAATCGAGCGCAAGCTGCCGGCGCAGATCTATCTGAAGGCTGAGTTCATGCGGAAACGCGGTGTTCATGAGTTCGTCTACAACGCCGGCAACGCAGTCTCACTTACCACCGGCACCCTAAATGATTTCGGGCTGCAGAACACGCGCAAGGATCACTATGATTCTTTCCAGATCACGTTGCGGCGCACGTTTCAGAAGGGCCACATCATCATGGTCTCCTACACGAGGTCGCGCGTGCGCTCGAACCAGGTTCTCGATTTCAATGTGGATAACCCCGTCCTCAGCGGCCAGGTTCCCGGACCGTATCCGTGGGACACGCCCAATCGTTTTCTCTCCTGGGGCTTACTGCCGCTCATCAAGGGGTTTGACCTGGGCTACTCGACCGAGCTGCGCGACGGCTTCCCCTTTTACCTGGTCAATGATCAGCAGCAACTCGCACCGCTACCCGGTTCGACCACGGTGCCCGGGTTCCTCCGTTTTCCAACCTTCTTCACACTGAATGTGCATTTGGAGAAGAGGTTCTCTTTCCTCGGCTATCATTGGGCGGTTCGCGGCGGTTTTGACAACATTACCGCGCGCAAGAATCCTGCTGTGGTAAACAATGACGTCAATTCCCCAGAATTTCTGCAATTTGGTGCGTTCACCACCCGCGCCTTCACAGGCCGCGTGCGCTTCCTGGGGCGCAAGAACTAGGGATGTGAGGACGGCCCTCCTTTCGCGTCCCCTAAGCGCAGCCTCTCGGCCGGCAGCGGGAATAGACGCCGCAACTGTGAAGTGCAGACGTTTGCGCATGTATTCGCCAAGTCTTCTCCGGTCCTTTCCCCGGGAATTTATTACCTTGATAAGGCAATAACTCTTCGGATCTCAACCTCCGCTAGTTCCCTAAGTTCAACTATTTCCGTGGATGGAATGTGAAATGCTGTACGAACCATAGCTTTGGCATAACGTCGCTTCGCATAGGTTTTGTCACGCCGTTGCTCCGCAAGGAGGATGACTGATGACGATATCTCGACGAGCTAATGACAATTGGAGAGAAGTATCGAAGGCGGCCAGCCAGGAGCAAGACCCTGAAAAGTTACTGAAACTAGTTCATGAGTTGAATGAAATCCTGGAACGCCAGGAAGAAGCCCGTAGTGAACTACGGCGGAATTTTTAAGCAATTCCGGACTCTCAATTCCACGGCTGCTGCCACGTCAACCTGCGAACCACTCCGCGTCCGGACCCAAGGTGTAGAATATTTGCTGTGTCATGTACGGCGGAAAGTGCTTTTACTCCGATCAGCTACTCGCAATCTCACGTCCGCCAGCTGAATCCCTAATTGCAGTCCTGTCATCTTAGCCTGTGGAGGAAAATCATGGCGCACGAAGTACCTGCTTTGCCGTATGACTACGCAGCCCTGGAGCCTTACATCGACGAAAAAACCATGCACCTGCATCATGACATGCACCATGGTGCTTACGTCAAGAACTTGAACGCCGCGCTGGAGAAATATTCCAACCTGCAATCCAAGAGTCCGGAAGAGTTGCTGCGCGACCTGAATGCCATTCCCGAGGACATTCGCACCGCCGTCCGCAACAATGGTGGCGGACACGTGAACCACACCATGTTTTGGAAGATTATGAAACCCAAGGCTGGAGGCGACCCCAGCGGCCCGATTGCTGAAGCCATCAAGAAAAGCTTCGGCAACTTCAAAGATTTCCAGACCAAGTTCAATGAAGCGGGCACTAAGGTTTTTGGCAGCGGATGGGTTTGGCTGGCGGGCAAGTCCAGCGGCGAAGTGCAGATTCTTACCACTCCGAATCAGGACAATCCGATCTCCCAGGGCTTGTTCCCCATTTTTGGCAACGACGTCTGGGAACATGCCTATTACCTCAAATACAACAATCGCCGCCCCGAATATCTCCAGGCCTGGTGGAACGTCGTGAACTGGGAAGAGATCAACAAGCGATTCGAGGTCTTCAAGGCGCACCACGAGCCCGCGATGGCGCGCTAAATTGCAGTAGGCTTGTTTTGGGCAATTAAATGGGCCGGCAGCCAAAAAGCGGTGACTTTTCTTGGCTATCGGCCCATTCGATCCTGAATTGGATCGGAGGTGATGTCTATATGGTAATCGCCTCCGCCCAGATGTCAAGGACAACTTAGCCATCTACTCTGGAAAAGCTGCGATTCCGGACCAAATTGGGCCGCTGCACAGCTTCCTCCGACTACCCTGCGTTGACACTAAACCACTCTAACTGTTAACGTTAAGGCTTTTAGAAGCCCTCATTTTCCCGGTTCTATCTGCATCCCATGGACCAGACGCTGCGACAACTAGGCGAATTACTGCTTGGGTCCATCCCCACCATCGTTTTACTCACCGTTCTATACCTGATTTACAAATCAGTCCTGCACAAACCTTTGGAAAGGCTGCTGGCCGAGCGGCGTAGCCGAAGCGAGGGAGCCCTCGAGAAAGCTCGCGCCGATATCGCTGCTGCCGAGGCACGCACGGCAGAATACGAACAGCGTCTCCGGGATGCGCGCCTGGCACTATTCAAAGTGCAGGAAGCGCGCCGCCAAAAGGCTATGCAGCTTCGTGCGGCTGCAGTGGCGGAAGCTCGCACCCGGGCCCAGCAACTGGTTAGCGAAGCCCGTGCCGCCATTGAGCAAGACAAGGTTGCGGCACAGACCGGACTTCAGGCCGAAGCTCTTAAGCTGGCGGCGGAAATCGTCCGCACCGTACTGCGGCCCGTAACCGCTGCCCCAGCCCTCACAGGACGCTCATGACTCGCTCCTCGAACTTTCGCCATCGATTCACGCCAGCGTGCGCGTTCGTTAGCGTATTGAGCCTTATCCTTGCCTTCGCAGCGGTTGCCCAGGAGCAGTCTTCCCGGTCGCAAAACGGCAAATCCTCTTCTTCTTCCAATCCTCGCGCAGAACAAAAACAGGAACGTAAGAGTGATCAATCCACAAGCTTGGCCGGCGAACTGGCCAAGGAAACTCGTGAGGCTGCCGGCGAAGATGAGAATGCGCAGTTCAAGCAGTCCGGCTCCATCAGGCTGCTGGCGCGGATCACCGGATTGAGCCAGGAACACGCCTATTGGCTGGCCGTGCTGCTGAATTTTGCGGTCGTTGCCGCTGCCATCGTCTGGGCTTCTAAGAAGTATCTGCCTGGCATATTTCGCGAGCGCACCGCCGCCATTCAGAAGGCAATGGAAGAGGCACGCAAGGCGAGTGCCGAGGCCCGCGCGCGCTTGTCGGAAATTGAGGCGCGGCTTTCCCGGCTTGACGTCGAGATTGCAGACATGCGCAGGCAGGCGGAAAAGGAAGCAGCTTCGGAAGAAGCTCGTATTCTCGCTGCTGCAGAGGCCGACAAGCGTAAAGTCATAGCGTCTACCGAGCAAGAGATCACGGCGGCTGTCAAGCAGGCTCGTCGTGAACTGGCGGCTTACGCGGCTGATCTAGCTATCGCTCACGCCCAAAAGCAGATTCGGGTTGATGCTGAGAGCGATCAGGCCCTGGTTCGCGGCTTTGCCGAGCAGCTTGCCGCTACGAACCCGGGGAAGGACGGCAACTAGCCATGGCGTCCGTTACCAGCACTTACGCGCGCGCCTTTGCGGACGTAGTCTCTGCAAAACGCCTGGATGCCGCCAAAGTTATTCGGGAGCTGAATTCTCTGGTTGCCATTTGGCAGGACCATGCTGAACTTCGGCATGTCTGGGAAAATCCCGCCATTGAGGCGGTGCAGAAGCGCCGCTTGCTGGACGCTATGGTTGCGCAGCAGAAGATTTCACCGCCGGTCCGCAATTTTGTGGCTGTGCTGATCGATCACCGGCGTATCGCGCTGCTCCCCCAGATCGTCCGTAATTTTGAACTCGAAATCAATCAGCGCCTGGGCTTTGCCGAAGCCGAGATCACCAGTGCCCGCGATTTGAGCGACCGCGAAAAGCGCGCGCTCGAGGCTCAACTGCAAAAGCTGCTCGGCAAAAAAATCAAGGCGCAATACGCTCGCGATCGTACCATCCTGGGCGGGGTCGTCGTGAAAGTGGGCAGCACAATTTACGACGGCTCGGTGCTCGGGCAATTGCACAAACTGCGGCAACAGATGGTCGCAAGCAGCTATTAGGGAGCTTTTAGCTATTGGCTCTTAGCCCTTAGCTTCCGGTTCGTTAGACGGAATTGGGACCGAGTCATTACTGCGAGAAGCTGAAAGCTAGGAGCTAAGAGCGTAAGAGCTAAGAGCTGAATTTATGGCACAAATCAAAGCGGACGAAATCACAAAACTAATTCGCGAGCAGATCGAAAACTACGAATCCAGGATCGCCGTAGATGAAGTCGGGACGGTCATCAGTCTCGGCGATGGCATTGCTCGCGTGTACGGGCTCGACAAAGCCATGGCCGGAGAGCTGCTTTCCTTTCCACATGGCCTCGCCGGACTTGCCATGAACTTGGAAGAAGACCAGGTCGGAGTCGTGCTGCTCGGCGATTACACCGAAATCAAGGAAGGCGACGAGGTAAAGCGCACTGGCCGCATTATGAGCGTCCCCGTAGGCGATGCCCTGATCGGTCGCGTGGTGAACTCGCTAGGCCAGCCGATCGACGACAAAGGACCCATCAGCACCGATAAAACCATCCCGCTGGAGCGCTTGGCGCCCGGTGTGATTGATCGCCAGCCGGTACGTGAACCGATGGCCACAGGTTTGAAGGCCATCGACAGCATGATTCCCATCGGCCGTGGCCAGCGCGAGCTCATCATCGGCGATCGTCAGACGGGCAAAACCGCGGTTGCTCTCGACACCATCATCAACAACAAGGGCAACGACCTGATCTGTATTTATTGCGCCGTCGGGCAGAAGCGGTCGTCCATTGCCCAGGTGGTCAAGACCCTCGATGATTATGGCGCTATGGAGTACACCATCGTGGTGGCGGCGTCGGCGTCCGAACCCGCCCCCATGCAGTACATCGCTCCCTACTCGGCCTGCGCCATGGGCGAGCATTTCCGCGACACCAAGCGGCACGCGCTCTGTATTTACGATGATCTCTCCAAGCACGCGGCGTCCTACCGCGAAATCTCGCTGCTGTTGCGGCGCCCCCCAGGCCGAGAAGCCTATCCCGGCGACGTCTTTTACCTCCACTCACGCCTTCTGGAGCGCGCCGCTAAACTGAGCGACCAGAATGGTGGCGGATCGCTGACTGCCTTGCCCATCATTGAAACCCAGGCGGGCGACGTTTCGGCCTACATTCCCACCAACGTCATTTCCATTACTGACGGCCAAATCTACCTGGAGACTGATTTGTTCAACCAGGGGGTGCGCCCGGCAGTCAACGTCGGCCTCTCGGTAAGCCGTGTCGGAGGCAGCGCCCAAATCAAAGCCATGCGCCAGGTCGCCGGAACCTTGAAGCTGGAGTTAGCCCAATACCGTGAACTGGCGGCATTCGCCCAGTTCGGCAGCGATCTCGACAAAGCCACCCAGGCACAGCTCAATCGTGGGCAGAGGCTGGTAGAAATCTTGAAGCAGGACCAGTTCTCGCCGCTGCCGTTTTCCAAACAAATTCTCATCATCTTTGCCGGAACCGGCGGGTTCCTCGACGATATGCCGGTGGACCAGGTGCGCGAATTCGAAAAAGAACTCTACAAATTTGTCGACACGACGAATCCCGGCTTGCTGCGCACCATCATGGAAAAGAAGATCCTCGATGACAGCCTGAAGCAGGAAATGGCCAAAGTCATAAAAGAATGCAAGCAGCAGTTTGTGGAAGCGCGGCAGCCAGCAGCAGCGAAGTAGCACTTGGCATTTGGCACTTGGCCCACACCAGGTTCGTGCCGTGGAGGACCCCCACGGCGCTAAATGCTAAGTGCCAAGTGCTGGTTTTAATTCATGGCTAACATTCTCGACATTCGGCGCCGCATCCGCAGCGTGACCAACACGCGGCAGATCACCAAGGCCATGAAGATGGTTTCCGCGGCCAAGTTGCGCCGCGCTCAGGACCGCGCGCTCGCGGCGCGCCCGTATGCGCAGATGCTCACCAACGTCCTCAAGTCCCTGGTATCGCGCGCGGAAATATACGACCCGGATACGGGCGAGCCGCGGCATCCACTGCTGGCCCAACGCGAGGAGAAGAACGTTCTGCTGATTGTGGTGACCGGCGACAAGGGGCTGGCGGGCGCATTTAACGCCAACATCCTCAAGGCGGCTACCCGCTTTCTGGATTCGAAATCAGGCAAGAACATCGAGATCGAAGCTATCGGGCGCAAGGGCCGCGACTTCCTGCGGCGCCGCTTCCCCGTGGCTGAAGCCAGGACAGCTGAGTCGCAGGAACCGGCTCGCATCACTATCGTCGGGGAAAAAGTTGGTGTGCTCAACAAGGTCGACTATGTGCTGGCGAACGAAGTGGCCGCGCGCGTGATCAAACGCTATAGCGAGTGTGCAATAGATTCTGCTTACCTGGTTTTCAATGAGTTCAAATCGGTAATTGCGCAACGCCTCGTCGTAGAACAAATCCTGCCCATCGAGCAGATCGGCGCGGCCGCGGTGCGACTGGCCGAAGAGATGACCTTGGCGGAGAAGGAGAGGGCAATCGAAGCCGCTAAGGGCGCTGGGGTGGGACTACGACCCAAAGATACGCATGAAGCCGATGCTGAGGCGGCAAGATTTGGCGCCGCTAAGGTCGATTACATCTACGAACAGCCACCTGGAGACTTGTTTAATGCATTGCTGCCCAAGTACGTGGGCACCCAGATTTTCCATGCGCTGCTCGAGTCTGTAGCCGCCGAGCACGCCGCCCGCATGACCGCCATGGATGCAGCCACCAATAACGCAACCGACATGATCGATTCGCTCACGCTGGCCATGAACCGGGCCCGCCAGGCGAAGATCACAAAAGAAATTATCGAAATCGTAAGCGGAGCAGCGGCGCAGTAGATATTTAAGTACCGAGTACCCAGAGAAGAACCGAGTGGCTAAGTGCTAATTGCCAAGTGCTGAACGCCTACTTAAGAACTGAGAGCTCATTTTTATGCCGGAAAATATTGGACACGTAATTAAAGTCGCTGGTCCCGCAGTCGACGTGCAGTTTGTCGAAGCCTCGATGCCTCCCATCTACCAGGCTCTACAAGTGGTCAGCGACGGCTTCCAGGTGCCTTTTCCCATCAAAGTTATTCTCGAGGTGCAGCAGCACCTGGGCGAAGGTCGCGTGCGCTGCATTGCCATGGAGCCCACGGATGGGATGGTGCGTGGTATGAAAACCATCGACCTGGGCGGCCCCATCTCGGTGCCGGTGGGTCACGGCACTCTGGGGCGCGTGATGAACGTCATTGGAGAACCGGTCGACAAGCTTGGCCCTATCCAGCACACGCAAAAGATGCCGATTCATCGTCCTGCGCCGCCTTTCGATGAACAGGCAACCACGGCGGAGATGTTCGAGACCGGAGTCAAGGTCATTGATCTGATCCAGCCCTTCCTCAAGGGCGGCAAGATTGGCCTGTTCGGCGGCGCCGGCGTCGGCAAAACCGTTGTCATCATGGAATTGATCAACAACGTCGCCAAGCAGCATGGCGGCTTTTCGGTATTCGGCGGAGTGGGGGAGCGCACCCGCGAAGGCAACGATCTGTGGCTGGAAATGAGCGAGTCCGGCGTCATCAAGCCTGGCGATCCGGATCACTCCAAGGCTGCGCTTATCTACGGACAGATGACCGAACCGCCCGGGGCCCGCTTGCGCGTGGCATTGACCGCCCTCACCGTCGCTGAATATTTCCGCGACATCGAAGGCGCTGACACGCTCCTCTTCATTGACAACATTTTCCGCTTTACCCAGGCAGGCGCCGAAGTCTCCGCGCTGCTCGGCCGCATGCCCAGCGCCGTCGGTTACCAGCCCAACCTGGCCACCGAAATGGGCGAACTGCAGGAACGTATTACTTCGACGAAACGAGGTTCTGTCACTTCGGTGCAGGCGATTTACGTGCCCGCCGACGACTTAACCGATCCCGCCCCGGCCACCACATTCGCGCACCTCGATGCCACTACGGTGCTTTCGCGAGCTTTGACGGAGATCGGAATTTATCCGGCCGTCGATCCCCTGGCCTCTACTTCGCGCATTCTCGATCCCCGCATCGTGGGCCAGGACCACTACGATGTGGCTCAGGCGGTCAAGAAGGTATTGCAGACCTACAAGGATCTGCAGGACATTATTGCAATTCTCGGCATCGACGAGCTCAGCGAAGATCAGAAACTGACTGTGACGCGAGCGCGCAAGATCCAGCGCTTCCTGTCGCAACCCTTCCACGTCGCCGAGCAGTTCACCGGGTCCCCGGGCCGGTACGTAAAAATTCAAGACACGGTAAGAGGCTTTAAGGAAATTGTCCGGGGCAAGCACGACGACATTCCCGAGCAGGCGTTCTACATGAAAGGCGGGATTGAAGAGGTGCTCGAAGCGGCCGAGAAGCTGAAGAGCGCGGCAGCAGCCTAGCAGCTTTGCCTCCCAAGCCATCAGCCTTCAGTGCCCAAGCCCGAGAAGCGGATGATTAACAAGCTGATGCGTCATTATTGAAATGCCTGACACTTTCCAACTCGAAATCGTCACACCGGAAAAGCTGGTAGTCCAAGACGAAGTAGAGGAGATGCAGATTCCCGGCAAGAACGGGTATCTTGGCATCCTTCCCGGACACGCTCCGCTGATTACCGAGCTGGCAGTGGGCGAGATCAGCTACCGCAAGGGTGCTGAGACGCACTATCTCGCCGTTGCCTGGGGATTCGCTGAAGTATTGCCCGACAGGGTCACCATTCTGGCAGAAACCGCCGAGCGCGCCGAGGAGATCGATGTAAAACGCGCCGAGGAGGCCAAGCAGCGCGCCCAGGAGCGCCTGCAGAGCGGAAAAACAGAAACCGACTACGGCCGCGCGCAAACCTCGCTGCAGCGTGCTGAAACCCGCCTGGACGTGGCCGAAAAGGGCAAATCTTAACCGGCGCAAGTTCTTCAGGCGCTGTCATTTAATGGCAATTGTACATACAATCTTATACATACATAACTGTACCTACAAAATGTTCCACGTGGAACATTGTTGCAGCAGGCCTGCCGCTGAGTTGCGAAGATGTGATCCAAGAAACAGAAAGCCGCCGGTTACCCGGCGGCTTTTTTGTTCACCCTCTTCGACTACCAGAGACCCCGATCAAAAGCCCCACCGTCCATAGCCGCCACCGCGGTAGCTGGATTGATAGCCGCTTCGGTAGCCGCTCATGTACTGCTGCTGGTAGGCGCCCTTGTTGCCGTATCCGCTGTGATAGCCGCGGTCCGCGCCGCCGTAAGCTCCCCGCGGATTCGGGTTGAAGCGTTTGCCGCTGGATATATCCTGACGGGCCACTAAAGACCCATCCTGGAAGCCCTGGTTGTAGCCGGCGTTGCCGTAGCCACCATTGCCGTAGCCACCGTTGTAACCGCCGTTGCGCCCGTACCACGGCTGGTTCCCGCGATACCAGGGCTGGTTGGAGCCATTGTTGCCGCGCCGGTAGCCATAATCGTCGCGGTCACCATCGCCATCGCGATCACGCCAACGGCTATTGCCGCGATTGCGCTGCCAGCGGCCATCGTGATCGCCATCGCGGTCGCGCCAATCGTCACGATCGCGATCCCGGCCATTACGATATTGATCTCCATGCCGGTGATCCCTGTCACGATGGTGATCGTCATCCCGGTCGCGGTCCTGAGCCAATGCCAAACCGCTCAGAGCCAAAGTCACTACAAGTGCGAATGCTGCCATTTTTATTTGCCGCATCTTCGTTTCCTCCCACCAGGGCCGGTCTTGGAGAGAAGGGCGGCTTTCGCTCTCTTTGACCGAGTTGTCTACCCCGTTATTCCCCGGGTATCTACAAAGAACTGATGCGGGCTGCTCATTGCCGTGCTGCCCGGGTCACGTAAAGAATCGTCAACAATGCTATGGCATTCGTGTTGTGCTTCCGAAGACGCAGCTTTTTCTGAATATTTGGCCCGAAACTTTTTCTGCGGAGCAGTGTTGAACGCGCCCGCGCGTCAAGAGAAGGCACGTCCACAAGTAACCCTGCCCGATTACTTTGTGCTGGGCCTTCCCGGCAGGCAGGACAGATTCTTCTGTTACACTTTTTTGTTCGCACGATGGCAATCGAGAAAACGAGCGAGAGGTTCTTGGAAATCAGGCGCATAGGAGTGGTGGGCGCGGGCACGATGGGCAATGGCATTGCGCACGTGTTTGCGCGCAGCGGATACGAGGTGATCTTGTGCGACGTGGAGCGGCAGTTCCTTGACCGCGGCCTGGAAACGATCAGCAAGAACCTGGAGCGTGAAGTCGCCAAGAACAAGATCACGGTGAATGACAAGTCGGCGGCGTTGAATCGCATCAAACCTGTGCTGCAGCGCGAAGAATTGCGGAACGGTGATTTTGTGGTGGAGGCGGCCACCGAGAAGTTTGCCATCAAGGCAGAAATTTTTCGCGACCTCGACCGCATCTGCAGGCCGGATGTCACTCTCGCCTCGAATACTTCCTCGATCTCAATTACCCGGCTTGCGGCACTTACCAAACGTCCGGAAAAAGTGATTGGCATGCACTTCTTCAATCCGGTTCCGGTAATGAAGTTGGTAGAGGTCATTCGTGGGCTGGCTACCTCGCAGGAAACGTTTGCGGCGGTGCGCGAGCTTGCGTTGAAGCTGGAAAAAACGCCAGTCGAGGTCAACGACGCGCCGGGCTTCGTTTCCAATCGCGTCCTCATGCCCTTGCTGAATGAAGCCATGTACGCGGTGATGGAAAATGTGGCTACACCCGAGGCCGTGGACGAGGTCTTCAAACTGGGTATGGCCCATCCTATGGGGCCGCTGACCTTGGCGGATTTCATCGGCCTCGATGTCTGCCTGGACATCATGCGCGTGCTGCAGGATGGCTTCGGCGATCCCAAGTACCGGCCCTGTCCGCTGCTGATCAAAATGGTGGACGCGGGCTGGCTGGGAAGAAAGACGGGTAGAGGATTTTACAAATACTAGGCGCGCAATTTTAGAAATAGACGCGAATTTACGACCTGAATCAAATGACTACTGCGTGGGGAAAAGTCGAGCCAGACAATAAATCTGAAATTCCAGCGGGCCTATTCCATTTCTTGTTCGCTGCAGCTTGTGGCGTCTTCGCCGGCTGGGTAGACATCAAAATTGGCGACTTGCTGTTCACCGCGCTGCTGGTGCTTGCTCCTTGCATGCTGTTGGGAATGCTGCGGCCGCAGAAGCCGTGGCGCTGGGTCATGCTCGTCGGAGTATGTGTGCCTTTGGCGCAACTATTCGCCTATTTTTTCCTGGCACAGAAGCCATACCGGGCGCAGATTTATGAATCTTTGCTTGCCTTTCTTCCCGGCATCGCAGGTGCTTACGGCGGATCGATGATGCGCGGCGCGATTGATCATTTGATGGCTGGTACTTAGGGGATCGCAATACCCGGATGCAAGTCGCTGTTTCCGGCCCCACCCGCTCAAAGGTCTCAGATAACTAACAAGTCACTCCCGGTAAAAAGGCTTTGACGATATGCTGCCAAGCCATGGGAGTGTCGGTCTCGGTGCTGGCAAGCGGCAGCCGAGGGAATTGCGCTATTGTCAGCAGTACTTCTACACGCATCCTGCTGGATGCCGGTATCTCTTGCCGTGAAACCTTCAAACGCATAAAAGCCCTTGGTGAAGATCCCTACTCATTCTCCGCAATTCTCATCACCCACGAACATTCCGACCACGTTTATGGCTTGCGGGTTTTAGCGCGCAAAACCAAGATTCCGGTTTTCATGACAGGTGCGACGCACCAGGCCTGGGCGCGCTCGGTGCGCGATCAGCATGGCGAACGGCCCAAGCTCGAAAAGCTGGAAGCCTTTTCCTCAGGGCGAAGCTTCCAGATTGGTGATATCGCGGTCACCCCATTCACTATTCCTCACGATGCCGCCGATCCGGTGGGTTTCACTTTCCGCGCCGAAGGGGTAAAAGTTGGTTTTGCCACCGATCTGGGCTACATGCCGGCCAGTATTTGCGATCACCTGCGGGGCTGTGATGTGCTGGTTCTGGAATCGAACCACGATCTCGAAATGCTGCGCGGCGGCCCCTATCCCTGGGCGGTCAAACAGCGGGTCATGAGCCGCGTAGGACACCTTTCCAACGAAGCTCTCGCGGAATTCTTCGCCAACGATTATGATGGAGAAGCAGCATACGTGGTCTTAGCGCATCTTTCGGAGCAGAATAACCATCCTGCGATTGCCCGCGGAGCAGCCGAGAAGGCTTTGGGAGCTCGACAAACCTTGCTTCGCAACCGCGTGATGCTGGCTTCACAGGCCGTACCCTTGGATCCAATTCGACTGTAAGTGAAGTATGAGTCAGCAGTGTATTGAACCCCTCGTGGGCAAAATCCTGGCGGGCTGGCGTTATGACATTTCCGGCCTGGCGCCCGAGATGCGTGGCGACTACGAGCTTCATCTCGCAGCCTGCGAATACTGCCGCAGCCGGCAACGCCTGCACCGCACTATTGATGTTTCGCTGATTGTGCTGGCATCGGTTTCGGCGGGAATGTTCCTGCTGGCCTTTGGCGTGATTCGCCACTTTGGTCCGCGCCACACTCTGTGGCTGGAGATCGCCGCCCTGGGCGGATTCGCCCTTTCTGCCCTGATTTGGCTGGCGGTGGCCGTGGCTACGCCCGCCCCTATGACGGTTGTAGATGTGGCCCGACTGGGAGCCCGCCACGTTCATGATCGCTTGCCGCCCGAAATTCGCGAACGCCTCCCCGAAGACCTGCGCCTGAAAATTACCGGGCAGCCGTAGCCTTTCTGTTCGACATGCATCCAATCAATCCATTGAAGCTCAACAGCGTCTTACTTTGCGCTGCGTTCTTATGCGTGGCGGCGTTCGCTTTTTCGCAGGATGCCGCCACAAACGCTCCACCGTCGCCGCATGAGCAGCACGCGGCAACCCCGCATGATGCATCTTCTTCCCCGCAACCCAGGGAACAGCAGGACATGACGGGTATGCAGATGCCGGAGATGACCGGGTCTGACTCCGATATCCCTTCGCCGCACGCCGGCTCCGGCACCGCCTGGGCTCCTGCTTCCGAACCCATTCACGAATGGATGACGCACCGGGCGAACTGGGATTTAATGGCCCACGGCGTTGTATTTCTGACATACAACCAGCAAGGCGGGCCGAGAGGCGCGGGGAAAGCTGAATCGGTGAACTGGCTTATGCTCATGCAGCAGCATCGCCTGGGCAAAGGTACTATTCTCTTCCGGCAAATGTTTTCGGCCGAGTCGCTAACCTCGCCTCATCCAGGCTTTCCCGAACTTTTTCAGACTGGAGAGACGTATCACGGGCAGCCGCTGATCGACCACCAACATCCCCATAACCTTTTTTCCGAGCTTTCTTTATATTTATCCCAGCCGCTGAGGGAGAAGCTTTCGTGGTTCTTCTACGGCGGCCCAGCAGC